>Ga0180223_1000268_pt1 | contig 79658 bp, 75 predicted proteins | sample eDN5th30CKraftOP_FD_151337 | JGI IMG/M metagenome (GOLD analysis project Ga0180223, IMG submission 151337) | Enriched Organic Plus compost microbial communities from Emeryville, California, USA - eDNA 5th pass 30_C Kraft OP (version 2) (version 2) ...
TTACGCGCCCGGCCGGATCAGGGAGAACATCCGGTCCGCGACGGCGTAGTCGTGATAGCCGCAGCGCGCGATCGGCCGCATTGCCGCCGTGTCCAGCATTCCGTTCGCCAGGAAGCGGTCGTCGATATGCACGCCGACGACCTGACCGAACACCACGTGAGAATCGATCGGCTGGCCGTCATGGGTCTTCATCGAGACGACATCCGTCACCTTGCACTCAAGGGCGCAGGGCGACTCGGCGACGCGCGGCGGCTTCACGATTCGTGACGGCGCGGCGGTGAGGCCGGCGTGTTCCATTTCATTGACGCCGCGCGGCAGCGGTGCGGACGTGGCGTTCACGGCATCGCGCAGGTCGTAGGTCGCCAGGTTGCAGACGAATTCGCGGGTCTCCAGAATGAAGGCGACGGAATCCTTGAGTCCCTCGGACGAGAACATCACCAGATTGGGCCGGCTGTTGAGGGCATTGAAGAAGGAATAAGGGGCGAGATTGATCTCACCCTTGGCGCTCATCGCGGTGATCCAGCCAATCGGCCGCGGCGCGATGATGGCCTTGAACGGATCGTGGGGAAGAAGATTCCGGTCGCGCTTCTCAGGTTCGTAAAACATCAAATCCTCAAGACAGGGTTAGGCTCGGTTATCTGGACGCGCCGACGTCGGCGGGACGCATCACTCGGCAGGGGCGCGGGCTACGGCAAGCACGCATGGCAGCCGTCGTCCGTGATATCCGCGTGTGACAGGCTAGCCTCCGGACACGACGGCGGCGCCTGGCGAGCGCAGCGCCGGCGGATCCTCCTGGGGCTTCTTGCCTCGCTTGGCTTGCGCTTCCTGCCATTCGACGAATGCCTGGCCGCCCTCGAGCCAGAAGCCCATCCGGCGAGAGACCTGGTTTGCGGATTGCTGCAGCAGCATGGCAGGCGATTGAGCGGATTGGCGCTCGATCACACTGGAGACGCCGATGATGGCGAGGCTTGCGGCAAGCCGGCCCTGATGGTCGAAGATCGGCGCCGCAAGCGCGCTCTGATCCGGAACGATGTCGCCGTAGGTCGCGCCCAGCCGATCCTTGCGGACCTCTGCAATGAGCGTGTCGACGTCCTTCCAGTCTCGGACCCGTGAATGAGGCGACTGGGCGTAGGCGCCCTTCAACTCGCGATCCACCCGCGCCTTGATTGCGGCGCGGGGCATATAGGCGAGAAACACCTGACCGGTGGCGGAGCGTGTCAGCGGCAGCGTGCCGCCGACATTCAGATTGGTGATCATGAGCTCGGTACTGTTGTACATCGCGATCACGGTGGGGCCGACGGTGCCCCAGACCGAAAGGATGACGGTGGAATCGGTCTGCTGGTTAAGTTCCACGGCCGCTTCAGTGCCGAACCGCACCACGTCCAGGCGGTTCAGGGCGGTCAGGCCGACCCGCAGTGAAATCTCGCCAAGGTCGTATTGTCCGGTTGTTGGATTCTGCTGGACGAGACCGGAGCGGATCAGGCTGACGAGGTAGCGATGGGCCTTGCTGGCCGACATGCCGGCCGATGCGGACAGATCGCGCAGTCCCAGTGGCGCGGTCGACTGCGACAGCGCTTTCAGGAGTGCGGATCCGATCTCGATCGATTGGATGCCTTTGCGCTGATCCTGGCCTTTGCGGCCGGGCTTCCGTGCCATTCCGTATCTCCTGGGCGTTGTCCGATGTGCGGATCGTGAGGCGCGTGCATAATTCCGGCGGGGTCGGCCGATGACAAGGGATGTCAACGGACGCGGCGTGGCCGCCTTCACGCTCCCCATACCCGAAATATCTGCGGCCTAGCGACTCGCCGCCGCAAATTTCATCGCCCTGACTGATCACTCGGCAATCACGCCACGCGGTTCCGCGATGGCCGTAGTCGCAGGTGGACGGGCTTTTCATCAACGTATGCGGCCGATCATCGCAGCGGTCGGCTGCCGTTTGAATCAGCACTTTCACTCATTGCACAAATTCTATAATGAGATATGCATGTTGCATAGTGAAATAACAATTCTATAAGGCGAGGCAGTCTTAAATTGTGAAATCGAGGCATGGATGAGCTACAGCGCCGGCGTCATTCGAGCGGCTGAAAACCTGCTGACGAACTATATGTGCGTTCGTCCGGGTGAGGATGTGCTGATCACTGCGGACACGCGGACCGATCCGCTGGTGTCGGCGGTGGTGTTGGAAGTCGCTGAAAAGATTGGTGCGCGGGCCGCGATCAGCCTTGCGTCGCCGTTGCCGTTTCAGGGCCAGCTTTCCGATCCCTACATCACCCGGGCCCAGGCCGAGGCGGTGAAGGCCTGCGATGTCTGGATTGATCTCGCATTTCCGTATTTCGCCGGCTCGCGTGTCCACGACGAGGCGATGAAAACCAGCCGCGTCCGCTATCTGCTGGGTGGCGACATGAATGCCGGATCTTTCGAGCGGCTGTTTGGCGCGGTTGATCTTGACCAGTATTTCGAGGCCATGATGGCCTTCGACGAGGTGTTTGCGCCCGCCATCGGCAAGACCTGCCGCGTCACCACGCGCCTCGGCACCGATGTGCGCTTCACGTTGGGGGCGCCCGGCCTCAACAAGCCGCGCTATGCACGGACGCCGGGCATGTTCCTGGTGCCGGGCACCTGCACGATCGCGCCGGACGTGAAGACGGTGCAGGGCACGTTGGTCGTCACCAACGGTTTCCACGAGTTCTACGAATATTTGCAGTCGCCGATCACGCTGACGGTCGACAGCAAGATCACGAAGGTGGCTGGCGGCGGGCCGTCTCGCATTCCGCTGGAGCGGGCGATGATCCGTGCCGGCGGTGGCAGCTACGGCTCGATCATCCATTTCTCACATGGCCTGCACCCGGCTGCGCGCATGACCGGCACGTCGTTTATCGAGGACATCCGGACCGCGGGTAGCAATGCGGTTGGGCTTGGAATTCCGTGGTGGGAACCGGGCGGTGGAGAGAACCACCCGGACGTGGTGATGGCTGAGCATTCGGTCTGGATCGGCAACGAACAAATCATCAGCGAAGGCGTCATCATCAGCCCATCGTCGCTCGCCGCCAAAGCGGCGGCGCTGGCCCCGGTATGGGCCAAGCCTGCCCGGAGAGCAGCATGAGCGTGGTTTCTGGACGGGCAGCATCGATGAGTGATCTTGCCCTGGCAGCGCCGCAGGGAGAGGCGTGACATGCCCGTCAGTGCGACCAAGCTTCGGTCGATGTGGCGCGAGGTGCTTGCGCTATCGAATCTGAAGGCCGAGGAGAGCGTCCTGGTGCTCACTTCCTCAAACTCGAATCCCGCATTGATCGAGTCGTCGATGGAGGCAGCGGCTGAGCTTGGCGCCAGGGTCGCGCGGCTTGATCTGCCGCCTGTTTGGGAATTCTGCGAATCCGGCACCGATCCGACGACGGTGACGGGACAATCTCCCATCGAGGACAATCCGATCGCGCTGGCGGCGATGAAGCAGGCTGATCTGGTGATCGACCTCATCTTCCTGTTGTTCACGCCCGGTCAGCGGGCGGTGTTGCAATCCGGGACGCGCATGCTGCTTGCCTATGAGCCGCCGGAGGTGCTGGCCCGGGTGATGCCGACTTTGGATGACCGCCGCCGAGTGCTGGCGGCACGTGAGACCTACGCCTCGGGCAAAGACATCCTGGTGACCTCCGCGGCTGGTACCGAACTGCGGGCTCAGATCGGCGACAATCCGATCACCGCTGAATACGGCTTTGTGGATCAGCCGGGCCGCTGGGATCATTGGCCGAGCGGCTTCGTCGCCCGGGTGCCCAATGATCATAGCGCGCAGGGATGCGTGGTTCTCAGCCCGGGCGACATCATCCTGCCGTTCAAGACTTACGTGCAGTCGCCGATCGCGCTCGACATCAAGAATGGATTCATCACGAAGATCTCGGGCGGTTTGGACGCGGAATATCTTCGCCAGTATATCGAGGATTTCCGCGAGCCCAATGCCTTCGCCGTGTCGCATCTGGGTTGGGGCTTGCAGCCGAAGGCGCGCTGGACTGCGCTCGGGCTCTACGACAAGCATCCGACCATTGGCATGGAGGCGCGGGCTTTCTACGGAAACTTCCTCTTCTCAACCGGGCCGGGCGGGAACCGGAAGACGCACTGCCATCTCGATATTCCGATGCGCAATTGCTCGTTCTATGTCGATGGAACGCCGATGACGCTGGATGGCGACGTCATTCCACAGGATCAGAAGGCTGCGATCGAGGGCGTGCCGTGAGGCGGAATCGGTCGTGGCAGTCGCAACGGGGATGATGCGATGATGGATATGCTGGAAAAGACCCGGGCCTCGGTCGGCCATTCATCCGCAGAGACCACAGCGGTGCAACCGCGGCTCGTGGTGCAGAACCTGCAGAAATCCTATCGTACCACCAGCATGCGCTGGGGCCGGAAAGTGATGCTCTCCGAACTGAAAGTTCTGGACGACATCAATTTCACTGTGGCCCCGGGCGAGGTCGTTACGCTGCTTGGCCCGAGCGGTTGCGGCAAGACCACGCTGCTGCGCATCATTGCTGGGCTCGCCAAGGCCGACAAGGGTGCGATGCTGCTCGACGGCAAGCCGATCGCCGGCCCAAGCCGCGACAAGGCATTTGTGTTCCAGCATTTTGGTCTGCTGCCGTGGCGCGACGTGCTGCATAACGTGGCGTTTCCGCTGGAGCTTGACGGCATTGACGAAGCCAAGCGTTTCGCCATCGCCGAGCGCTACATCAAGCTGGTCGGGTTGGCCGGCTTCGAGACCAATCATCCGCACAGCCTGTCAGGCGGCATGCAGCAGCGCGTGGGGATCGCCCGCGCGCTGACCCGGGAGCCGGGCCTGCTGCTGATGGATGAGCCATTCGGCGCGCTGGACGCACAGACCCGCGAAATTCTCCAGGAGGAGCTGCTCAAGATCCTGGAGCTGACCAACAACACGGTGATCTGCGTCACTCACAGCATTTCGGAGGCGGCGCTGATCTCCAACAAGGTGCTGGTATTCAGCACCCGTCCCGGACGGATCAAGAAAGTCATCAATATGCCGGTGCGGCCGCCGGGCTCAGCTGGCATAGGCGCGAGGAATTCGGCGGCTCTTAAAGAGATCGAGGCCGAGATGCGGGCCCTGCTGCGGGGAGAATGATATGACTGATACCATCCAGGCAACCCGGAAAGAGGCGTCCCATGAGATGCCTGATGTCGAGCGGGTGAAGCTTAGCGAGTTTCTGGAAAACTATCCGAACGTCGTACGCACCATCTCGGTCGTCATCTTCCTGTGCTTCTGGGAAGTGGTCGGTCGGCAGATGGACCCGATCTTCATGACCTACCCGACAGCGATCTTCGAGGCGGCCGTCAGTCTGACCATGTCCGGCGAGTTGGTGCGCGGCTTCCTCCAGAGCCTGTGGCCATTCTCGATCGGCATGGTGATCTCGATCGTATGCGGAATTCCGATCGGACTTGCCATGGGCATGTCGCGGATATTCGAGTATGCGATCGATCCCTATGTGAATGCCCTGAACGCGATCCCGCGTGTCGCCCTGGTGCCGCTCATCATTCTCTGGTGCGGTCTCGGCGTTGTGGCCAAGGTCGTTATCGTCGTGTCGGTGGCGATCTTCCCGGTGATCATCAACACCTATGCCGGCGTGCGCGACGTCCGTGGTGCGCTGCTCGATGTCGGTCATGCCTATTCCGCCACCCGGTGGCAGACAATGCAGAAGATCATCCTGCCGGCCTCGCTGCCATTCATCATGGCGGGTGTCCGGCTCGGGGTTGGCCTGGGGATCATCGGCATGATCGTCGCTGAGTTCTTCACCGCCATCAACGGGCTGGGCGGCATCATCGTCCAGTACGGCAACACCTTCCAGACCGCCCAGATGTTCGTCGCGATCTTCATCGTCGGCGTGCTCGGCGTTGTGCTGACGGAAGCCGTGATGGCGCTCGAACGCCGCTGGGCCTCCTGGCGCTTCAACGAGCGCGCCCGAGGCGGTTGACGACGACGACATGAGAATGAGCCAGGCCAGCTCTGATTGAGGTTACTATGGCAAGAAAGAAAATCGCCGTTGTGGGCGGGGGACTGGGTGGCACCACCGCAGCGGTTCTTCTGCAGCGTGCCGGCTACGACTGCACGCTCTACGAACAGGCTCCAGCCTTCGCCCGCATCGGCGCCGGCATCAATGTCGCGCCGAACACCACGCGGATCTTCCGCACCATGGGGCTTGAGGCGCAACTGCTGGCGGTTGGCGTGCAGCCAAGACTGAAGTTCAGCCGGCAGTGGGATACCGGTGAGACGCTGTTCGTCGTCAACACGCCGGAACTGACGGCACTCTATGATGCGCCGTTCGTTGCGGTTCACCGCGGCGATCTGCAGAACGTGATTGCGAGCACGCTCCTGCCGGACAGCGTGCAGTTCGACAAGCGGTTCGCGGGCATTGAGCCACGCGGCGGTTCAGTCGAACTGATATTCGCCGACGGCAGTCGGGAGACGGTTGACGCCGTGATTGGCGCGGACGGTGTTCATTCCAGGGTCCGCACCGCCGTGCTCGGTCCGGAGCCGCCCACCTATCACGGCCTGGTGGCGCACCGGGCGATCTTCCCATCGTCGAAGCTCAAGACGCCGGACGTTGCGGACAACACCAAATGGTGGGCGCCGGACAGCTATTTCCTGAACTACTTCATCCGCGAGGCCCGGGATGAGATGTATTTCATCACCGGTGTGCCGGAGGCCTGGGATGGCCCCGACTTCTCGCCGCGTGTGGTTGATGTTGCTGAAGTCTCGCGCGCTTTCGAGGGTTATCACCCCGAGGTGCAGGACATGATCGCAGCGGCTGAGACCGTCACCAAATGGCCGATGCTGGAACGTATGCCGGAGGCGCCGTGGTGCCACGAGACGGTCGTGCTCCTGGGCGATGCCGCGCATCCGACCACCCCGCATATGGGACAGGGCGCTGGCATGGCGTTCGAGGACGCTGTGGTGCTGGCCCGCTGCATCGAGAGCGTGGAAGGTGAGGATCTGCCGCGGGCGTTCCGTCTCTACGAGGCGACCCGCTACGAGCGGACGTCCCGCATCCAGCGCGATTCACACGCCAACGAGTGGACCAAGACGAGCATGGATCACAAATGGGTCTATGGCTACGACGCCTTCACGGTCCCGCTCGGTTCATCGTCCGCCGTTTAACAATTGCCGGTCATCGAAGGAGCGAATCTACAATGTTGAGGAAACTTGTTGGTGTAGTTGCTGCCGCTGCGGCATTGAGTTCTGCCGCGCCCATCGCCGCACAGGCGGAGATGACCATGACATTCGCCATGCCGACGACGCCGGCGCCTTATCTGCTGCCGTTCTTCGTGGCTCAGGATATGGGCTGGTTTCAGAAAGCCGGGCTGAAGGTCGAGGAGCGTGTCGTGACCGGCGACACCAATTGTCTGCGCGCCGTCATCACCGGCGATGCTGACACCACCTATATCGGCCCGAACACCATCATGCAGGGCTATGTCAGCGGCGGTAAGATCAGAATCATCGGTTCGTTCCAGCCGATCGTGGACTACCGCATCATGGCCCGCAAGGATGTAGCAGGTTCGCTGAAGGGCCTGAGCGACAAGCGCTGGGCGATCAGCTCGGTGGGCGGCATGCTCCAGGCGCTGCCGAAGCTGCTGATGAAGAAGAACGAGATCGATTCCGCGAATATGACCTTCATATCCGTGGGTGGCTACGCGGCCCGCTACCAGGCCCTGCTGGCCGGCACGGTGGATGCCAGCCTGCTTGACACAATGTTGATGCTGCGCGGCGAGAAGGATGGCCGGCTCAAATATATGGGTTCCATCGCCGAGGCGTTTCCCAAGATCGGCTTTGTCTACTTCCCGGTGCGCGGGGCGGATCTGAAGAATCCGGCGAAGCGCCAGGCGCTCCAGATCTTTATGACCGAGAGCATGAAAGGCGCGCGCTATATCGTCGATCACCCGCGTGAGGCGGCCGAGATCATGGAGAAGCGGCTCAAGGGCACCGACGTCGACGGCATGACGGAAGTGCTGAAGCAGATGACCGCGCTCGGTGTCTGGGGCCTGAATGGCGGCACCGACCGCGACGTGTTCGAGTTTTCCGAGAGCATCTATCGCAGCACCGGCGAAGTGACCGCCGACGTGCCTTATGAGGCGTTGATGGATACCTCGCTCGCCGACGCGAGTGTGAAAGAGCTTGGAAAACGTTGATCATGGGCTCTACGCCCATGCGGCAGGGTGAGGCCGGTGCATGAAGCCAGCCGCCTTCAAATACCGCCGTGCGTCCTGCGCCGAAGAAGCGATCAGCCTGCTTCAATTCTTAGGCGAGGACGCGCGGTGCCTGGCCGGCGGCCAGAGCCTCGTGCCGATGATGAATTTCCGCATCGCCCGGCCGAGCGCCCTGGTCGACCTGAACGGCTGCGCAGACCTGAACTATATGACTTGCGACGAGGACGGGCTGCATATCGGCGCCATGACCCGCCAGCGGGACGTCGAACTCTCGGCTTTGGTGCGGGAAGCGTGTCCGTTGGTATCCACCATGCTGGGACATGCCGGGCCTGTGACCATTCGCCAGCGTGCGACCATCGGCGGCAGCATCGCGAACGGCTATCCGCTGGCTGAGATGGTGGCGGCGGCGATCTGCCTCGACGCGATCATGATTGTCGAGGGGACAGACGGTCCGCAGCGTCTAGCGCCGGCGGACTTTTTTCTGGCCGCCATGTCCACCAATATCGAGGCCGGGAGCCTGCTGCGTGAGGTGGTGTTTCCCAGGCGTCAAGCCGGCACTGTCTACGCGTTCAGGCGGGCTGGCAATCATGCTGGCGGCGCCACGCTCGCGATGGTCGCGGCCAGCGCGATGGCCGAGGACGATGGCATCCTGGGTGGCGTCAGCCTTGTGGCGTCTGGACTGGATGGCGTGCCGCTCCGGCTGCGATTCGTCGAGCAGGCGGTCGCTGACGGCGCGTCGGCTCATGATCTCGCGGATGCCTATCGCGCTGATCTCGCCGCGCGCGAAGCGCCCGACGACAACGAACATATGCGGTATGTTGAGGACGTGAGCCTGTCGCTCATGAGCGATGTGGTTGCCGATCTCCGAGCCCAGGCCGGGTTGTGCGCATGAAAGCATCGCCCCACAGTGCGTCGTCCGCACGTATTGGCGATTCCGTTCTTCGCGTTGAGGACGAACGTCTGCTGCGCGGGCAGGCGATGTTCATCGACGACATCGATCTGGGCAGTGGCACCCTCCATGTCGAGTTTGTACGCAGCCGCTATGCCCACGGAACGATCCGTGGCGTCGATACGGCGGCTGCAAGAGACCAGCCGGGCGTTGTGGCGGTCTTAACCGCTGTGGACTTCAAAGGCGCGGTCACGCCCATCACCGCTGATTTCGACCGGCCGGGATTCAAGATAACCCATCGGCCGGCCATCGCTGAGGACTGTGTCCGGTATGTCGGCGAGGTCGTGGCCATGGTGGTGGCGCGCGACCCTTATGTCGCCCTGGACGCCGCCGAACTGGTGGAACTCGACCTCGAGCAGCGGCCGTCCGTTGTCTCCGTTCATGACGCGGTGGTGCCTGGCGCAGTCAAGGTCCACGATTATGTCGCGGACAACGTTTTATTTGAGGACCGGTTCGCGAGTCCTGACTTTGCATCGGTCCACGCGGCCACGCCGCACAAGATCAAGGCAAAGTTTGCCGCGAGCCGCATCGCGGCTCTGTCGATGGAGCCGCGCGGCTGTGCGGCGCGATTCGATCGCCTGAGCGGACAGCTCGAATTGTGGTCCTCCACTCAGATCCCGCAGATGGTGTTGAGCAGCATTGCGGAACAGCTCGGCCTGCGGAATTCCGACATCCGCGTCATCGCTCCAGATGTCGGTGGTGGCTTCGGCATGAAGGCAGTGATCTATCCGGAAGAACTGTTGATGGCGGCGGTGGCGATCCAGCTTGGCAGGCCGGTCAAATGGATCCAGGACCGCTACGATGATCTGGTGACCAGCGCCCAGGCCCGGCATCATTGTTATGAAGCGGAGGCGGGATTTGATGACGACGGTGGTCTCATCAGCCTGTCTGTCGATGTGATGGTGAACATCGGTGCCTATCCGACGCTGCCGTTCGGTGCGAGCTTCGAGGCCAATGGCGCGCCGCGCAACATCCCGGGCGCATATCGGCTACAGAATTTCGCCTACCGGACTCGCGCGGTGACGACCAACTCCTGTCCAACCGGCGCGTATCGTGGTGTCTCCGCGCCGCTGTCGTGCTTTGTGATGGAAGGAATGCTTGACCGCATCGCAGCCCATCTGGGCATTGATCCGGCGGATGTCCGGCGGCGCAATCTGGTGACGGCGTTTCCATACAGGAATGTGCTCGGCCTCGAATATACCGAGGGCTGCTTTGCGCCGGCCTTGGAACGCGCCCTGGAAAAATCCGGATATGCGGAATTCCGCCGCCAGCAACAGGCTGCGGACCGCACTGGAGATGTGGTCCGTGGGATCGGCCTGGCGGTGATCACTGAACAGACCGGCATGGGGGCTGCCCGTTACAAGGCCCGTGGTCTTTTCCGGGTGCCGGGTTTCGAAGGCGCTTCAGTCAAGGTCGAGCCCGATGGCAGCGTGCTGGCCTGCATCAGCCAGGCAGCACAGGGGCAGGGGCATGCGACGGCCTATAGCCAGATCGTTTCGGATCTGCTCGGTGTGCCGCTCGAGGCTATCAAGATCGTCGAGGGTGACACCGGCCGTGTGCCCTTTGGTACTGGCACCTTCGCTAGTCGCGGCATGGTCATCGCCGGCAACGCCCTGCGGGCGGCGTCGGTCAAGGTACGGGACAAAATGGCCGAGATCGCTTCGACACTGCTCGAATGTGCGCCCGGCGACATCGTGTTCGGCAATGGCTATGCCCATGTCGCTGGCGCGCCGGCGCTGCGGTTGAGTGCGCGCGAGATCGCCTCGACGGCCTATTCGACTGGCGACCGTCGGGTGCCGCCGGGCACGAGCTACGGCCTGGAAGCATTGGAATATTATGATGCGCCCAGCGCAGAGATCGCCTCGGGCGTTCACGTCGCTACGGTCAGCGTCGACCGGCGCACCGGCGCGGTGACAGTCGATAGCTATGTCGTGCTGCATGATTGCGGCCAGATGATCAATCCGCTGCTGGTCGATGGCCAGGTGCTGGGTGCCGTCGTGCAGGGACTCGGTGAAGTCTTCATGGAAGAACTGTCGAGCGATGCGGAAGGCCAGCCGCTGACCGTCAGCCTGATGGACTATCAGATTCCGCGCAGCGTCGATGTTCCGCCGATCGACATGGAAGCGATCTCCAGCGAGGACGGCGGCCGCATCTTCAAGGGGGTCGGCGAAAGCGGTATCATCGGCGCAGTGCCGGTATTGGCCAATGCGGTGTCCGACGCGCTATCGGGCTTTGGCGTTGCGGTGTCTGAATTGCCGTTGACGGCAAAGGCCATTCGGGCGCTGCTGCGCGCGGCGCAGGAGCGGAGTGGCGCATGAGCGGCGTATCGGAAGAGAGGATGCCGATCACCGTTTACGTGAATGGCGAGCCGGTGACGGCCGATGTGGAGCCGCGTCTGTTGCTCGCTGACTTTCTGCGTCACGTGGCGGGATTGAAAGGCACCCATATCGGCTGTGAGCAGGGCGTCTGTGGTGCGTGTACGATCTCGCTCGATGGCTGCACCACACGCAGCTGCATCACCTTTGCGGTGCAGGCCGACGGACGACAGGTGCAGACCGTCGAGGGTCTCGCCGGGACCGGTCCGCTGACGGCGTTGCAACGTGCCTTCCACCGCTGCCATGCCCTGCAATGCGGCTATTGCACGCCCGGCTTCCTGATGGTCCTGACCGAATTTCTGCGCGCCGTTCCAGACCCGACCGAGGCCCAGATCGTTGAGGCGGCCAGCGGCAATCTCTGCCGCTGCACCGGCTACGCCAATATCGTTGCCGCGACCCGCGAGGCTGCGCAGGACCTTCGGCAATCGGCAGCAGCGGACTGATCAGGCGTCGGCGAGCGGAGGGCGGGTGATGAAGCCCACGGCTTGCTCCAGGGCATAAGCAGCCTGGAGCACGCTCGTCTCGGCATATTTGGGTCCAACGATCTGAAGGCCGATCGGCAGGCCTGCCGCGGTGAGGCCGATCGGTATGCTGATCGCCGGCTGGTGCGTGAGATTGAACAGTGCCGTGAACGGTGTCCAGGCCCGACGATTGGGATAGGCCTCGAAGTCGACGGGATAGGTGCGGTCGACGGGAAATGCTGGGACGGCGACGGTCGGCGTTATCAGGAGGTCGTAGCGCTGATGAAAGTCGCTCAGGATGCGCGCATAGCTGAGGCAGCGTTCCAGCGCATTGAGGTAATCACCGATCTCAGGTGGATTGGCGGCTTCAAGCATGGCGCGCAAACTGGGCGACACAAGTTGGCGCTGCTCTGCCGTCAGGTTGCGCAAGGCATGCCGGTAGCCGCCCTCAAGCAGCGTTACGTAAAAGTCGACGGGGTCGTCGAGCTTCGGCTCCGCCTGTTCGACCAGGGCTCCCAGTCCGGCGAGTTGGTCGGCAGCGCGAGTAACAGCCGCACTGACCTCGGGATCGACCTTTGCCGCGTAGCCGAGGGTCAGGCTGAGCGCGATGCGCCGCCCTTTGATGCCTTGGTCGAGTGTCGCGGCATAGTCGATCGGCTGCGGCGGCAGAGCCATAGTGTCGCGCGCGTCCGGCCGCACCGCGATCGTCATCAACAGAGCAATGTCGGCGACATGGCGGGCGATCGGGCCAGGGCAGGACAAGGCGCCCGCTACGCTCGGCGGATAGGCCGGCACGCGGCCAGCAGAGGCCTTAAACCCGACCACGCCGTTAAGCGCGGCGGGAATGCGCAGCGAGCCGCCGGCGTCGGTGCCGAGGGCGAAGGTGGCGAAACCCGCTGCAACACCAGCCGCCGCGCCACCGCTTGAGCCGCCGGCCTGCTTGCTTGGATCCCAGGCGTTGCCAGTGGCGCCCGTCAGTGGGCTGATGGTGACCGGGCCCAGGCCGAATTCCGGCATGGTGGTGAGGCCGACAAGCACGGCGCCCATTTCCAGCATGCGGTCGACGATCGGCGCGCTCTCGATGACGGGTGTGGTCGGCGTGACCCGTGTTCCGCGCCGGAACGGGAGGCCGGTGACCATCAGATTGTCCTTGACCGTGAATGGCACGCCGTCGAGCGGTCCCTTCGGTACGCCGCGCCGCCAGCGCGCTTCGCTTTCGCGGGCCTGGCGCCCTGCCCCCTCAGCTTCGATCAGGGTGAAGGCGTTGATGGCGCTGTTGTGGCGGGCGATGCGTGTGAGGCAGGCTTCCACGGCATCCAGCGGCGACAACGCGCCGGACCGAAATCGGGCAACGAGATCGATTGCCGAGAGGTAGGCCGGACTGTCCGTATCCATTGTTTGCAGACTGCTTCCTCTTCGTTCAGCTTCGTTCCAGGTGCGCAAGCGCTGCCCTCACGAAGCGGTCGCCGGCCAGCTGCCGTCATTGATCTGCCGCGTCCGACTCAGTGCAGCGGGCTTGCGGAGTTGAGCAGCCCGCTGCCGTCGTAGGCCAATTGCTCGATGTTGTGGCTGACATCGATGGCGTTGGTCATGCTGGCGGCCGCGGCACAGGCCTCCGCTGCGCGGGCAATGGCAGCAGCTTTATCCAGCCGCTCGCGGATCGCAGCCAGGTGGAATTTGAGCGTGGTCTCGAGAGCGAGCGCATCCATGTGGTACTCCTTTCGGCACCAAATACGCCTCCTTTTGGAGAGAAGTCGAGTGGAAAGCAAGCAATCTTACTGCCCTTTAGCGCGCCCAAGAATATCTTCCAGAGCCGATGTGAGTAATGGTGAAGGGAAGGATCTTATAGAGATGAGGCCGTAGTGTGTGTTGATCAGCCCTGCAATGTCAGATGGGGCGTCTGGCGGAGCGACGCCCGCTGCAATGGCCGGACGGCCATTCTCGGCTTCTGCTTCGGAGGACCGTTCGCTGTGGCCGGCCTCGCCGATATGGGGTGCGACGCCGGCGGGTCATTTCATGGAAGCGAATTCGAGGACCAACTCGATAACCTGGCAAAAGTTGACGGCCCCCTCGAACTGCATTGGGGCGATGCCGATTTTGCCTTGCCTCCGGAGCTCCTGGATCGCGTCCGAAGCGTGTGCCGCCACAACACGAACTGCAATATCGTCATCTATCCCGGCATACGCCACGGATATACCGGACGTTCGTCGCAGGCTTTCGATCCCGCGGCGACTGAGAATTCGGTCGCGCTCACGCCGAAAATGCTCGATCGCCTCTGCACCTGATGCCCAAAAAGCCAAAACCTATGCGGCCAAAGACAGCCGTCGAGAGTAAGTTCAAACATATTGGGCACTACGCACGCGGTTGGGCTGAGCGCCACTACCGAGGAATATCAAACATTGCAGCCAATCGCATACGGTGGGCCAGTTAGGGAGCGTTTCCAAACTCTGCCCCGGGAGCATACATCTCTTAGTCACAAGCAGCTTAACATTAGATTGTATGCGGAGCTCCAGTCCTCATCCATCGGCCCGCGCCCGTAACTCCCGTATTCTCCAATGATCCCGGTCGGCGGTATTTAACGTTGAGTTCCAGTCGGCGTGATTTTCGTCCCGGCAATGCCGCGATCCCAGCCGCGGCGGTAGGGGTGCCTGAAGCCGCTTTCATTGTGCCTTCGTGAGATGGTGAATAGGAGATAATATACGACAAGAGGGCAGATATTTTCTGATCCAGTCGCGCACGATCTTGACGAGGCCCTCCGGATCCGGTGGCAAACACGGTCGAACGCCTTCATAAGATTCGGAGATGTAGTCGCCTGCATATGCAGCGAGGTCAGAGACTAAATCGGGCGCGCTGACATGAGGGCAGAAGACGTGGAATATATTGATAATTCCGGGATCTTTTGTGCATGGAGACTGGTTCGCGTATGACTGCGTTCATCACCACCCATTCCTGCCGGCCGGCGATTTTCCCGCTGTGGGTTGGGAATCGCGGAAGTGGCCGTATTATTGGCATTTCTGATCGGGCGCCAAAGTCTCTGTTTGCCGTGAAGGGGGCTGAAATCGCGCTGTTCCATGCGTTGTCTCGGTGGGCGAAAATGAATTTCCCAGGACTGGTTCATCGGCCTCTTATCGCCCACCACCGGAGACGTGAAATGTACGCTTGGCGGCCTGCTGATGACTTAGGTCGAATTCAAAAAAGCGAGTTTAAGAGCTGGGTCTTGTAACTGCCGCATACAGCGCCAGAGTGCGCTCGACGACATCCGGCTTGCGCGCTCGCGCGATGCCACACTCCGTCGCAACGCCGAATGACGGAATGAACTGGCGCGCGATATCGATACGCCGCCGCGTGGCGTCTTCACCATCGAGAATGTGGATCAAGCCAAGGTATACGCCCGTTGTCGGCGAGAGCTGAAGATCCGCGAAAGGCCGATAGTACCGTTCCTCATTCCAAGCCACGGGGATCGGAAAATGAATGTAAGTCAGAGGCCGTTTGATCGCCGCCGCCAGCGCATTCGCCGCTTCAACCATGCGTGTCGCATCAACCGGTTCGATGACATGCTTGGCACCAAAGTCGCCGTAACAGATATGGATGCCGAGATCGACGGTCGTGGGAATCGGAGCGCAGATGCGCCGCATCCGGGCCATGATCTGTTCTATCGACGCCTCGACAAGTGGGAACTGGTCCTGCGGCTGGCCATCGAGGATCAGCATCTCGTGACAGAAATCCCACTGAATACAAAGGTCTTCATGAGGAATCGCCGAGCACAGCGCCTGGACCTCCCGGATCATGGCCGCTTCGTAGGCCCGATCGATCTCGACAACATCGCGTTCCGTGCAAAACGCGTAGGTTACAGCCATCGGCGTTGGAAGACAGACCTGAAACTTGATTCCCTTCGGCAGAGCACCGCGGTCGCGGGCTGCAACGAAGTCGGCATAGGATGAGCGGGCCTCGCGCGCATAGCCGAGCTCGCCGAAGGTGACTTCATCGGCGGTCACCCCCTCGATCAGACATAACAGCGGGAAGCCGTTCGTCTTGCGCACCTTACCGCTCGGATCGGGCCGCAGAAACGCGCTCGATCTCAGCAGCGGATATTGGAAACTGACCCATAGCCGTCTTGGTCCCGGCTCGCCGTCCGGGATTCGCTTCAATCGGTTGCCGAGAACCCGCCCGGCTGTTTGGAACACCTCGTCCACGGAGCCGAGGCCGATGCTTCCAACCAAATGAACCTGATCCGGCGCTTGCGTCATCTTCATCTTGTCCCTCAACCTGCTCTCTCACCCGTTGGTTCGGTAGCCATCCGCGGTGAACTCGAACGCGTCTTGAATGCGCGCCAATCTGGCGCTGGGAGGATTCGTCACGCCCCATTGGTCCGCCCGGCCGGGCGGAAAGGTCCAGAAGTCGGGCCCGCGCGGGACATAACTTTCGTCGATCTGGAGAACTTCACTGGTGTATTCGACAGGCAACTCATCGGGGCCTGCGAAGTAGGCGAAGACATTGTCGCCCGCTCCGTGGCGCCCGACGCCCCATTCGATGGGATAGCCGTTGTCCTTCATACGGCCGGCGCCGCGCATTACGGAGTCCAGGTCCGCCATCTCAAATGCCACATGATTGATGGTCGGTCGCTTCGCATTCGCGAGGACAAGGCAGTTGTGGTCGGTATGGTCACCGTGAAAGAACATCAGGCGGGGTGTTTGATCGATGAGCTGGAGGCCAAGAACGTCTGTCAGGAAGCGGGAGCATGCCGGGGCGTCGGGTGTGTTGAAGTTCACATGCGCGATCTTGTGCGGTCGATCGGGGGCAGGGACGTTGTCACCCGCGTGATCATTCGCGGCGCATACCAGGGCAAAATTTCGCTCTTCCGCATCGCGAAATCCGAAGCCCAATCCGCCGCCTGGCCACTTGAGAGCTTGCACGGAATCCACGGTGTCAAGGCTGGCAGCAATGCGTGCGTGAAGCGCATGAAGCTCGTCGGGCCCGGCCACATCAAAGACAACGCGGCGAATAGCGGCGCAGCCGGTGCTTTGATGTATGGCAACGATATGATGAAATGAACTTGTGCCTCTCAGATAGATGGACTGAGAGTCCGTGGCGATTTCGGTCAGCCGCCAGACCCGCGTGTAAAAATCCGCCGAGCGACGGAGATCAGGCGTTTCGATCTCGATGCTTCGAATGCCGCGCGGGCAAATCCTGGCCATCTTTCACACTTTCTGAATTGTGCCATCACGCCGGCGCGTCAGCCACCACCGTGTGAATATGGAGAAGCTGCGGGATCGTTTCCGGCGATCGCCGGCCGAAGCCGCATTCCGTCCCGATCGCGAAGTTCGGCATATACTTGAGCGCCGTGGCGACGCGTTGCCGGGTTCCTTCGATTCCGTCGGTGTAGTGGACAAGCCCCAGGCAAAGTTCGGTATCCGGTGCGATCTGCAGCCCGCGCAGGGGTTCGAAGTAAGAATCGTCCGACCGATCCCGCGGCACCGGCATATGAATGAGCTGGATCGGGCGCTTGATCTTCTGGGTGAGGACGTTGGCCATATCGACCATGTCGCCCATGTCGCGTGGCTCAACCACGTGCTTGTGATTCGAATCGCCGTAGCAGAAGTGAAACAGAAGGTCGATGCCGGGCGAAACGTGATTGGCGAGATCGGCAACGATGCGGGCAAAGTTCTCCCGCGTCTGGTCCTTGGTGGCGCCATAGCTGCTGGCCTCGCCACGCTGCAATCGCGCGAAAACCGCGGAGGCGACGTCGAACTGGATCGCCAGCTCTGAATGCGGGATCGCCGCGGCAATCTTGTCGATCTCGCGCATCACGGCGTCATTGTAGATCGGATCCACAGCGGATTGGATCTCATCCTCGATATACAGCCAGAGCACCGAATGCGCCGGTACAAGGTCGACCTGGAACTTGCACCGCTGGTCGATCTTGCCGGCCGCCTTCGCTCGCGCGAAATCCGCGTAGGATCTGATCGCGAGATCGGCGTAAAACAGATTGTCGAATACGATATCCTGGACCGAGCGGCCGGGCCTGAGCTGATAGCGGATGCGGGGCGGCGCATCCGCATGGACGCGGAACACCTTGCCCGATGGCTGTAATGCCTCGCTTGATGCGAAGACCGATTCGAGCCAGGTGATCCAATCCAGCCGCTCTCCGGTCTCTCCGTCAGGAAGCCAGCGCAGCCGCGGTCCCAGTGCAGGGCCAACGGTCTCGAACACTTCTCTGGCGTCCTTCAAGGGCACACTGCCGACAAGATAAACCGTTCGACCCATCGCTTTTGCTTTCTGTATGAAACCTACGGCCAGATCTCGCGCGCGGTGCTCACGCAGAGGCGCAGCTTCTCCCATTGCTGGGCTTCGTTCAGATCGTTGCCCTCCTCCGTGCTGGCGAAGCCGCATTGCGGACTCAGGGCAAGCTGATTGAGTGGCGCGTAGCGTGCGGCCTCCTCAATCCGGCGCTTGACGGTGCCTTTGTCCTCGATCTCGCCGGTCTTGCTTGAAACGATGCCCAGAACAACGACCTTGTGGCCCTTTGGTAGGAACCGGAGGGGAGAGAAATCGCCGGCGCGCTCGGTGTCGTATTCCATGAAATAGGTATCGATATCGATGTTGTTGAACAGGAGGTCCGCGATCGGCTCGTAGCCGCCTTGCGCGATCCAGGTCGAGCGGAAGTTGCCACGGCAAAGGTGCATGCCAATGCGCATGCCGGGTGGGCGATCGCGGATGATCGTATTGATGAGCTCGGCATAAACGGTCGCAAGGTCGTCCCGCCACACCCCTCGTTTGCCCGCCTCGGCAATCTGGGCGGGATCGCAGAGCATGGCGAGATTGACTTCATCCAGCTGGAGATAGCGGCATCCTGCATCGGCAAATGCCTTGACGGCTTTGCCATAGGCATCCGCGAGGTCGGCCAGCAGGGTATCGAGATCGATATAGGCGCCGGATTGAAGGGCCTGTTGCCCAAGCCGAAAATGGACGACGCTCGGGGAGGGGATTGTCTGACGCGCGCGAGGGCCTGCCGATGCGGCAAGCTTCAGGAAGTCGTCGACGAACGGGTGTGGCTGCCAGCCGATAGGTCCATGAACCTTGATTCTGTGGCGATGGACAAAGCCAGCGGTCAGTGGTCCATCCTGCTTGATGCGCTCGAGGGCGATTCCACGCAGACCGGCGAGAAAATCATAATGCCAATAGCCGCGGCGGAATTCTCCATCGGTGATGCTTGCAAGGCCGATGTCCTTTTGCAATCTAACGGCGTTTGCGATCGCGTCATCCTCCGCGGCATGCAGGGCGTCCGCGTCGATGTCGTCATCATCTCTGGCTGCCCGCGCGGCCTGCAATGCCGGGGGGCGTAGGAGGCTTCCCACGTGATCCGCTCGCGGCATGTCATCGGACCAGCTTCGCATGCGCTCCCTCCCGGACTATTTGTTTCTATGTTGGCGGCAACGCAGTGCCTTTCGTCGCTAAAATGGCAGGTGATGTCGGCGTGTCAAATGAAGGCACCCGGCGCTATCCATGGCGCTATGGCTCGATTATTTTATTTATGCTGAGGTTGAGGGGAATGGGGTTTCGTGCGGAAATATCGCGAGATGGGGGCTTTTGCCGCGGCCGCCGGTTGCCTCGCCGCCACGCATTGGAGCAGACTTATGGTAGTGCTTGGCAACTCGTCGGCTTGTGAAATCAATGTCCCTTGATCCGAAGCGACTTATCGAGCTGCTGCGCATTGCCGAACACGGGTCGTACACGAAGGCGGCCGCCGCCTTGCACGTGTCCCAACCGGCATTGTCGAGCGGCATCGCCGCGCTTGAAAGAAAGCTGGGCGTCAAGCTGCTCGACCGCGGCCAGAAAGGCGCCAAGCTCACGGAATTCGGTGAAATTCTTGTGCAGCATGCGCGCTCGCTGGACGCGGTGATCGGCCGCGCAGAGCAGGATATGGGACGCCGGAAGCGCGGTGTCGAAGGGACGCTGGCGGTTGGTGCAACGCCGGCCGCGATGGTGCTGCTTGTGCCGGAGATCATCCATCGCCTCACGCATGATGCGCCGAATGTGGCCGTCACTATCATTGAGGATGTCGATGATACCCTCGTGGAGCAGTTGCGCTGCGAGAAGCTTGATCTCGTTGTTTCCCCACTGAGGAATGAGCCGGACAAGACGGACCTTGGCGCAGAGGCTCTGTTCGCGGATCCGCTCTTTGTCGTGATGCCGCCGGGGCATCCAATGGCGCACTACAAATCGCTGTCGCTGGCCCAGCTGCGCGACGCTGGATGGATTATGCCGAACGAGCACACCACGACGGCGCGGGAGATCGAGGCGATTTTCTCCGTGGCGAATATACCCTGGCCGACCGGAGCGATCACATGCAACTCCGTCGCTGCCATCAAGGCCTTGATCATGCGTACGGAACGCGTCTCGATCATGTCGAAGCAGCTGGTCATTGCCGAGCGCAATGCCGGTCAGCTCGCCTGCGTGCCGCTGCGCAATGCCAAGCCGATCCGCCATATCGGCGTGCGCTGGCGAAACCGTTCGGAGTGGTCGCCGCTTGCCATTCGCTTCATGGCGCTTGCCCGAAAAGTTGCCCGCGATGTTGCGCGCCTGAATTAACCCGAAGTATCTATTCTTACGCAACGAACAGAATGCGGCGTTTCTAAACAGGCCGGCGTGAAGCCTTATTCCGGGGTCTTGGACATGGGTTGGCCGTGAAGGTCGCGCAGATCGGGAAAGCCGAGGTGCAGGAACTCGCTGGCATTGGTGGCTTCGATCTCTCCGGCTTCGCCGTGTTTCAAATAGAAGGCTGAATACTGGAGCCAGGCGCCGTGATGGCTGATCCCTGCGCCGGTGGTTGTGAAGTAGATACTGTTGTCTTCGAGAGTTGCGCGCGCGCCGCGTTCGAGACGAAGACAGCCAATCCGTGTCCCGCGCTCTGAGAAAACTCCCAGGCGCTTGTAGGCCGCTCCGGATTGGCCAGCGATCGCGATCCAATCGAAACTGGATGGCCGGATGAGGATCGGCTCCTGGTATCGCGGCTTGGGATAGACCAGCCGTTGCTGGCGCGCTTTCTCCCACATAGCTTCGTATCCGTCGCGGTTCCTTTTCCCTCCATCCGGCGCTTCGATCGTATAGACGCCGCCTTCGAAGCGGCCGATCTTCTTCATTTCCGTCAGGATCGGAAGCTGCTCCTCTTCGGAGAGATAGCCGCTGCCGCTTGGCCCGCCAAACTGAAGGTTCAGAAGCAATGTCGCATCATTGCTATGCGTGGGTCCGTATGGCGTGCCCTCCGGAAAATAGCCAATCATCCCAGGCCGCATTGTGCCGGCGCGCCCATATGTGAACTCACCTTCGATCTGGAAGCGGATCTGTTCGAAGTTATGGCGGTGGCGAGGTGTTGAGTAGTCAGCGCGCAGCGGACACAGCACGAGAGTGAAGTTCTCAGGCGTTCCGGGCGTACCCGTCGCAATGGTCTGATATTCGAGTCGCCCGGTGCGCACGTGGTCGCGGACGGTCACGGGAACATCGGCGATATTGATGAGTTTCATCGGAGCTTCCTGACACGATCAGTTCTGCAAGGTCCGCCACCTGGAAAAATGAGCTTCAGCGCGCCGCATGATCTCGTTCAGCAGAATGGCCATCGCAGCCATGAGCGTCACCAGGGCAAAGAGCATGGTCGGGTTGAAGGTCTCAGTGAAGCGCCGGGTGAAGAACCCGATGCCGGCGGACGACACATAGAGCTCGGCCAGGAGCACGCCGATCAGGACGGCGGTCATCGCGAGGCGCATGCCCGTGAAGAAGGACGGCAGGATGTGGGGAAATATCACCCACCGGAAGATCTGTGCGCGGGTTGCCCCCATCGAACGCATACTTGTCAGGATGATGGGCTTGACCGTCTGCACCGCTGCGGCAACCGTCACGACAATCGGGAAAAAGCCGTGACTGACGCCGTAGGCGATTTTTGCCGGCGGGCCGATACCCAGAAAGAGAATGAACAGCGGCAGGATGGTGACCTGAGGGATCCCATACAGGAGGAACACGATCGGCATCATGCTTCGTTTCAGAACCGGACTGAGACCGATCATCAGGCCAAGCGGCAGGCCGATCAGTATGGACAGGACGAAAGCAACAGCCAGTTCGACAAAGGAGATCCCGAGGGCGGCGGGCAAATTCGGCATCGCCAGCAGGTCGTCGATCGACGCGATCACCCGAGTCGGCGGGGCGATGAAGAGCGGATCAAGGATCCACCGCGCCGCAATCTCCCACAGGACGATCAGACAAAACACGATGACGAGCCGCACGGCGCCCGGCCGCCGCCGCAGAGAGGTCAGGGCCTGTGTCATCGGGCGGGTCACGGCCATGGGCATCTCGTCGACCTGCTCACTCATGCGCGGAATCTTTCGCGCGCCGCTCGACGTACGATACCAGGAGGTTCAGTCCCACCGCGACGATGATGGTCAGGACGATGTAGGCGTACATCAGGTCCGTATTCATCGATTCAAGATGATAGACGATACGGTGGCCAAGGCCGGCAAATGACGCCAGCGCCTCGCTGCCGATGATCGCCAGAAGTGCGAGGATGAATCCGATGCGGAGTCCGGTGAAGATGACCGGCATCGCTGCCGGGATGAGAATCCACCTCAGCATGTGATAACTCGAGGCCCCCATCGATCGGGCGGCCGTGACCAGGACGCGATCCACATTCGCAAAGCCGGCTGTCGTGTTCATCACGATCGGAAAGAAGCTGATGGTCACGCCCATGGCGATTTTGGAGGCAGGTCCAAGGCCGAAGCTCAAGACGAACAGCGGAAAGAACAGGATCGCAGGAATGGAATAGATGCCGGCGAAGAGCGGGTCGAACACGCGCACCAGGAACGGCGAGCGGCTGATGAAATAGCCGGCGGTGATGCCGAGAATGCTGGCGATTCCAAAAGCCACGACAAGCTCGTACAATGTGACCAGGATATCCGGCACGAATGCCAGGGTGCGTATCTGATCGAGAAAGGCTGTCGCCACGGTCGCTGGCGGAGGAAGGATGACACGCGATATCTGCCCGCCCATCGTCCCGATCTGCCAGAGCAGCAATACGCCAGCGACAAAGCCGGCCTGAATCAGCCGGCTTTGCCAATGCGCACGCGACTTCTGGCGAACTTTTGATGTCATCTCAGAACCCGGCTGACTTCGGGAGTTTCCGCAGCCCTTCCGACTCCGATACGGCGAGCCTGATTTCGTCGTGCAACAGCGAATAAAGCTCATTCCGGATCTGCGAGAATTTCTCCGACATCATGAAATGCGCCCGGCGGGGATGGGGCTCATCAACCGGAATGATCTTCTTGATGCGACCGGGCCGGGCCGAGAATACCGCGACCCGGTCAGACAGAAACACCGCTTCGCCCAGGCTGTGGGTGACGAATACGATGGTCTTTCCGGTTCGCGACAGCAGTTCCGACAGATCTTCACCAAGCACCATGCGGGTCTGTTCGTCGAGTGCACCGAACGGCTCGTCCATCAGGACGATATCTGTCTCTAGACTCAGGGCGCGTGCGAGAGCGGCGCGCTGCTTCATGCCGCCCGAAAGCTGCCCCGGAAAATGGTCGGCGAAGTCGATCAGTCCGACGGCGGTGAGGGCTTCGCGTGCCTTTGCCTCGCGATCGGCCTTGGGGACACCCTGAAACATCATGCCGACCTTGATGTTGTCGAGGATCGTGCTCCAGGGTAGCAGCGCATTCTCCTGGAACACGAACGCAATCTTGCGGGGGAGAGGCCCCTTGACCTGGACGCCATCCACAGATGCGGACCCGGAGGTGGGAATTGTGAGCCCGCCGATGACATTCAGAAGCGTGCTTTTGCCACATCCGCTTGGGCCGATGAGACACAGCAGCTCGCCGCGCCGGATGTCGATCGAGGCATGCGATATGGCCAGAACCCGACGGGCGTCATCATCCTCCCCAAAGCAGTGGGAGACGTCGGACACGCGGATGACGAATGGGGTGGCTGCAGCATCTGGTGCGCTCATCGCTTGCGCTGCCCCTTCCGATCGGTTGGCGGCGGTTGCGGCCATCGTCATAACCAAACCCGGTCTGCCGTTTCCACCAGGCGTGCGAGCTTGCGCTCTTCGTCATCCATCGTCAGTCGTTCGATGAAATAGGCGCTGGCGAAACCGCATTGAGGCGAGATGCACAGGCGCTCGAGATCGATATGCTGCGTGGCATCGTCGATCCGCCGCTGCAGGAATTCCACACTTTCAACGTCTGTTGTCTTGGTGCTCATCAGCCCAAGCACAACGATCGCGTCCCGCGGGATATGCCGCAGCACGGCAAAATCACCCGCGCGCGGCGTATCGTATTCGAGCAGGTAGCCGTCTACGTTGAGTTTGCCAAATACCTGTTCGGCGATGGGTTCATATCCGCCGGCGCCAATGCCGTGGCCATCGTTCCCGCGGCACATGTGGAGGTATATCTGCATGTGGTCGGGACGGTCGCGGATCGCATCATTGATGGCTTTGACGTAGAGATCTGTCAGGGCGACGTGATCCTCTCCGCGTTGCCGGACGTGATCCTGGATCTGAGGATCCAGCATGATCGGAATCGCGACTTCGTCGATCTGCACATAGGAGCAGCCGGCCTTGCCCAGTTCCGCAAGCTCCTCCCGGTAGATGGCCGAAAGATCGACCATCAGCTCTTCAGCGGTGCGGTAGGGGCCGTCGCGCAACACCGCGTCACCGATGAACCAATGAACGAGGGAGGGTGCGGGAAGAGTGACCTTGGGCGTGCGGTTCGTCGTCGCGCGGATGAACTTGAACTCATCCACAGCAATCGGTGCGCAGCGCGACAGCCGGTCAGCTACGCGGGGAACGGGGGACGCGCGGCGCTTGCGTCCGTCAGCCAGAGTGAACTCAAAATCGGAAGGAACGCGGTCCTGGCTGAAGCCTGCGACCTTGTCGAAAAATATCTGCCGAAAGGATGTCCGCCGGAATTCGCCATCAGTAATGACCTGAAGGCCGACGCGCTCCTGCATGGCAATGCGTTCGCGGATCCACTTGTCTTCGAGCCCATGAATATCGTCGAGGCCGATTTCATGTTTGATGAAGCGCTCGCGCGCTTGCCGCAATTCCGCCGGCCGGCCAAGGCTTCCGATATGGTCTGCGCGAAACGGCTTTGGCTTTGATGCCATGAACCCAGTTCCTCCCTGCGCCGGCATTGCTTGCCGTTCGCGGCCCTAGATCACACGGTAGCATCCATTGTGTCTAATAGGCTAATGTGCCAGAGACATAACCCTGACTTATAATCAAGGCGCAGCGTCGCACGTTGTGACGTCGCCAGCAGGGGGGGATGCGCATCATGGGTGTGGACCCGAAACGACTGCGCGATCTGGCCAAGATCATTGAACTTGGCTCATTCACCCGTGCCGCCGAAGCATTGCGGGTCTCGCAACCCGCGTTATCGAACAGCATCCACGTCCTCGAACACAACCTCGGCGTGCAGTTGCTGACGCGCGATAAGCGCGGTGCGACGGGCACCGAGTTTGGCGAAGTGCTGGCTGTTTACGCCCGCGCTCTGGAGTCGCTTCTCAATCGCGCCGACGAAGATATCCAGCTCAAGAAGATGGGCGTCGAGGGAACGCTGACCGTCGGCGTGACGCCGATTGCCGCGACGGAAATCGTGCCTGAGGTCGTCAGCCGTCTGCTTCGCCAGACCCCGCGCGTGCTGATCACAGTCATTGAGGAGGTTGACGATCAACTGATGTCGGATCTGAAGATCGGCAAGCTCGATCTTGTTGTTGGACCGGTCGGCGTGGAGCCGCGCTCCACCACCATCCACGAGGAAGCGCTGGTGCGGGACCCTTTCGCTGTCATCATGCGGCCCGGGCATCCGCTGGCGAACTCCAAAGTCCTCAAGCCTTCGGTGCTCGACCAGGCGGCCTGGGTCATGCCCACGAACGGGACGTCGTTCCGTCGCCAGATTGAGGGCGTATTCAGTCTGATCGGGGTCAGCTGGCCGGCCCATTGCGTGTTCACAAACTCGGCTACAGCGGTGAAGGGGATTGTGTCGCGATCCGACTATCTCGCCATCATGTCGCGACACCTCGCCACGGTCGAAATCGAGTCCGGCCGCTTGGTCCATCGTCCCGTTGAACGGCTGAGCGATATGATGACGCTCGGGGTCAAGCGTTTGAGTGAGGCCCCCATATCGCCGTTGATCAGGCGGTTCTCCGAGATGCTGCGCGCTGTGGCGGGAGAAAGCTATTGGACGCAACAAACGGATCTTCTGCCCAGCTTGAAATCCGCACCACCGACGAAGACTTCGCGACCACTCTCCGCCGGATCCAAGGCGCGGGGGCGATGACAAGAAGCCTGCCTCTTTCACGGGAGGCAGGCTTGACGCCGGTGGGTGGATCACCTCGGTAGTGGGAGGATCATTTCGGCAGGAACGCTTCCGTGAAGAGTTGATCGTTCTGCGGCTTGTCAGGAAGAATTTTCAGGTCAATGAATGATTGCTTCAGGACTTCCACGCCCTTCGGATCAAAGCGGCCGTTGTCGAGGAACATCGGCATCTGCTCGCGGTAGATCGACTCGGCGAATTCTGGCGAGAAGCCTGTCACCTTGGTGGCGATCCGTATGGTTTCCTCCTTGTTGGCGCGCATGAAAGAGACGGTCTCGTACCAGGCCTTGAGAAAGCGGCGGATCGCGTCCGGATTCTTCTCGATCATGTCGTTGCTGGCGAAGATGACATGGGTGATGAAGTCCGGGATGATCTCACCGAAGCGGCCAATGAGTTTGACCTTCCCCTCAGCTTGCAGCTTGTAGCCGATCTCGGTGTTGCCGACGATCGAATCAACATTCTTCGCCAGCAGGCCGGCGACCATCCCGTCCATCCCGCCGAGCGGCACGCGCTTGAAACCCTCGGGTCCCCAGCCCTTGCGTTTCGCGAGTTCGCCAGCAAGCCAGTAGGTGAGGGCTCCCGGGTTGGAAACGCCAATGGTTCGCCCTTTCAGATCGTCGATGGTCTTGTAGTCGGAATCGCCGCGCACCAGCACGACGATGCTGAGTGGCGCGCCGGCCATCGCCGCGACGCCTTTTTCCGGAGAACCCTTCGGTATGAATGCCATTTCGGGGCCAGAGCCAAGCGCCATATCAATGGTTTTTGCGGCCATGGCCTGATGCATCTTTGCGCCACCCGCAAAGCTGATCGTTTCGATATCGATGTTGTGCTTCTTGAATATTCCGGCTTCGACCCCGACCTCCGCGGCCGAAAATACGAAGCCCGTTGCCTCGGGCTTGCCGATGCGGATCTTGTCCGCTGCGAGAGCTGTTGTCGAAGTCAGAGCGGCAATCGCAAGAGCGCCAAGCATCAGTTGGACGACAGTTCGGCGGCGCAGGTCGTGCAAAGCGTGCGAAGCCATGATCGTTCCTCCCGGATATGATTTTATCAGCGGATGCTGAGGCTGGGCAGGTGAGGTGTCCAATAGCCAATTTGGTGGTGCCGATAAGCCCTGATTATGTTGGGACGGGACATTGGCCGGGGCTCTCGACCGCCTCGGCCCTCCTGTGGATGTCTGATCCTCCCTTTGCTGGCGAACATAAGCTGAGATTATTCTTTTCTGAAGAAGCATTATTAGACAGCCATTTCAGGGCGGGGCAAGACAATCACGCTTGATGCGCGGCCGATTGGACGAGGCCGTGGCCCTTCAGAGACATGTCGCTGACCATCACCTTGGATCAGCAGGGAAGCCGCCGGATGACAGCCTCTCCTTCTGCCGAAGCGCTTCGCAAGCTTCTCGGGGCAGACAATTTGCTGGTCTGCCCGGTCATTGCAGACCCGCTGCAGGCGCGGCTTGTCAGGATGGCGGGATTCCCGTGTGCCTTGTTGGGGGGATTTGGAGTGTCTGCGGCTCGCTTTGGCCTTCCCGACATTGGGCTGATTACATTTCCGGAGATGCTGGATCAGGTCCGGAACACCTGCAATGCGGTAGCCGGCTATCCGGTCATTGCCGACGGCGACACGGGCTATGGCAACGCGATGAACGTGCGCCGGACCGTCGTCGAATATGCCAAGGCCGGCGCGGCCTGTATCACGATCGAGGATCAGGTCTGGCCCAAGAAATGCGGTCACTATGCGGGTGGCCGGGCGGTCATACCCCGCGAAGAGGCCCGGATAAAAATCCGTGCGGCTGTGCAGGCGCGAGAGGCCGAAGGCGTCGACATTCTCATCCTGGCCCGCACTGACGCACGATCCGGCGTCGGCCTGGACGAAGCGATGGCGCGGGCAAAACTCTTTGCGGACGAAGGCGCCGACATCCTGTTTATCGAAGCCCTCCAGACCGAAGAGGAATTGCGGACCTTCGCCGGGGCGTTTCATGTGCCGACCTGGGCCAACATGATGCCAAAGACGCCATTGGCGTCGCGCGCAGCGCTGCGTGAAATGGGCTTCAAAGTGGTGACCTACAACTTGCTCCTTCAGGCCTCGGTGCGTGCTGTTCAGGACACGCTTTCTGCCCTGGCGAGGGACGACCTGTCGTCTGCACCTCCACAGGTGACGTTCGATGAATTGACATCAATTCTGGGACTTCCGGATTTCAATGCGATTGAACAGCACTACGCTGTGGGAAACTGACACAAGAAGCGCCAGCGTCTGCCGTACCGCGTTGTCGTTCAAAACCAGATCCGGGGAGTAAGCCACGAATGCTTGTTGCGGTCGATATTGGTGGGACCTTCACTGATCTCATGGCGTTCAATCTCGATAAGAATCAGTTCTTCCAGGCCAAGTCACTCACCACGCCGCACGATTTCTCTCAGGGCATCATCAATTGCATTGGGAAAAGCGGTCTTGAGATATCAGACGTCCGCAACCTTGTTCATGGCACAACCGTCGCCATCAATACCTTGATCGAACGCACCGGCGCAAAAGTGGCGCTGATCGTTACGAAAGGCACCAGGGACGTCTACACGGTCGGGCGCGGAAATCGACCGGAATCCTACAACCTTCATTTTCGTCGCCCGCGGCCACTGGTTCCGCGCCACTTGACTTTCGAAGTCGATGGGCGGCTGGACGCGGCCGGTCACGTGATCCGTCCGCTGAACGAGAAGGAGGTCGAGGCGATCTGCGCCCGCCTCGACGTTGAAGGAATCGAGTCGGTTGCTGTCTGCCTGCTGCACTCTTTCACCAATCCTTCGCATGAGGCCAGGATTGGCGAGATCATGCGGGCTCGAAACACCGGCTGCTACGTGTCGCTGTCTCACGATATCCTGCGGGAATTCCGCGAATACGAAAGAATGTCGACAACAGCGGTGAATGCTTACGTCGGACCCCGCGTCAGCCGATATATCGGTGACCTTCAGGACAAGCTGTCGGCTCTCAACTTCGACGGCGCGCTTGAGATTATGCAATCCAATGGCGGGGTGATGTCGCCCGCGGTCGCCAGACGCAAGCCCGCGGCCATGATGGAATCAGGGCCGGTGGGCGGGATCATCGCTTCGGCTGAAGTCGGACGGCAGCTTGGCTTCAACAACGTCATCGCTTTCGACATGGGGGGAACCACGGCGAAGGCGTCATTGATCCGCAATGGTGAGCCATCCCACGCGGAAGGGTATTATGTCGAAGGCTATGCCTCTGGCCATCCGGTGATGCTGCCCGTGATTGATGTTGTCGAGGTCGGCGCGGGTGGCGGAAGCATCGCCTGGATCGATGACGTGGGAGCGCTCAAGGTCGGCCCACAGAGCGCCAGCGCGGATCCGGGACCCGTATGTTACGGGCTTGGTGGCACCGAGCCCACCATCACCGACGCCAATGTGATCCTTGGACGGGTGGGAGCAAGCCAGTTCCTCGGTGGCGAGATGCCGCTTGATGAGGAAGGTGCGCGGCAGGCGGTCAAACTGCGGCTGTCGAAGCATCTGGGCATGAGCGTCGTGGCGACGGCGGATGCGATCATCAGGATCGCGATTGCCAAGATGTCGCTGGCCGTGCGCCAGGTCTCGGTCGAGAAGGGATATGACCCGCGGGATTTCGCATTGATCGCGTCCGGCGGCGCCGGGCCGCTTCACGTCGTGGCGATTGCTCATGAACTCAGCATTCCGACTGTCATCATTCCGCGCTTTCCGGCCCATTTCTCGGCGCTCGGAATGCTGATGGCCAATGAGCGTCACGATCTTGTCCGGACCTTTCTGCGGCGTCTCGACAAAGTCGCTCCTGCTGAACTGATCCAGCTGTACGAAGACATGATGAAAGATGCGACAAGCCTCTTGAGCGGCGAAAGGGATGTCGATTTCCGCTGCTCAGTCGATTTGCGATATGTTGGGCAGGAATTCTGCCTCACCATTCCGATCAGTCCCGAGCAGATCCGGACCGTGGACGTGGCTGCATTGCGCCAGGCCTTCGATCGGGACTATCAGCACCGCTACTCCAACAATGCGACGGATGAGCCTGTCGAAGTCGTCAACTTCAGGCTGGCGGTGATTGTGCGCCGCCAGCCGCTCGCCCTGCCAAGACTTCACAACACCGCCGCCGCGACCGGCGCTGAATATCGATTCGCCGTGATGGACGCGACGCAGACGCCTGTGCGATGCCCGGTTTATCTGCGAGACGATCTCAAGCCCGGGGCCTCTTTCGATGGACCGGCGCTCATCCAGGAATATGCGTCCACGACGGTCATGTTTGCGGGAGACCGGTGCCAGGTCGCGGAAACCGGCGAACTCGTCATTGCGATAGGGAGGACATCGTGACGCCCTCACTCGATCCCGTCACGCTTGAGGTCATCAGGAACGCGTTGCCGGCCATTGCCAATGAAATGGCGGCGGACCTCACGCGCACGTCGTACAACATGATGATCTACGAAGTGCGTGATTTCTGTACGTCGATCGTCGACATCAAGGGCCAGCTCATAGCCCAGAATGCCGGCGGCGTTTCGCATTTTGTTGCCGACCTGGGCGTGATCGTTGAGGACGCCGTCAAGCGCTATGGCCTTGGCGGATTCAATCCGGGTGACGTGCTGATCACAAACCACCAGGCGGTGGCAGGGCAGCACCTCAACAACATGGTGGTCTACGCACCGGTCTTTCGTGATGGCCAGCCGGTGTATTTCGCCATGGTGAGAGCCCATTGGATCGACATCGGCGGTCACAGCACCGGGTTTGGCGGCGGGCCGGAGGTGAGCGATCCCTGGTTGGAAGGTCTGCAGATCAATCAGCACAAGATTCTCGAGGCGGGCAGGCCGAATGAGACCCTGTTCCGGATGATCGGCGACAATGTGCGGTATCCGCAGTCCTCGCTCGGCGACCTGCGATCGCAGATCGCGGCGTGCCATCTTGCGGTGCGAAGATTTGACGAACTGTTCGAGCGGTTTGGTCCGGACACGCTGTCTCGCGCCATCTCACAGATATTCGATGAGACCGAAGCCAAATGCCGCAAGGTATTGGCGGGTCTGCCGGACGGAATCTACGAGGCCGAATCGTTCCTGGATCACGACCTGGTGGAGAAGAGCGAACCGATCCGTCTGCATGCGCGAATCGAAATCCGCGGCTCCGACATGACGGTCGATTTGTCGGGCTGCGCGAGTGAGCGGCGCGCGGGAATCAATGCGCGGACGCTGGCGGCGGCGCGGGTGGCATATGCCGCGCTGACGGCGCCTCTCGCTCCCATGAACGAAGGCTCGTTCCGGGCCCTGAAAGTCATCATCCCTGAAGGGAACCTGATGATGGCGCGCTTCCCGGCGCCGATGTCGTTGTGGAGTGTCTCACTCCCGACCGTGGTCGATGTCATCTTGAAAGCGCTGGCACCGGCGATGCGTGATTTCATCCCGGCCGCGCATCACGGCACTCTTGGAGGGGCCATTGTGTTCTTCGGCCGGCATCCGGAGACTGGTCAATCATTCATTGTGCAAAGTCTCGAGGGTGGAGGATGGGGCGGCCGGCCGCATGAGGATGGCGAATCCGCGACGTTGTCGGTCTGTCAGGGTGATGTTCGCAATGCGAGCATCGAGGGCATCGAATTGAAGTGTCCCGTCCTCATCGAGGAGCGCAGCCTCAGGCCGGATTCGGGAGGTCCAGGGAAGTATCGCGGAGGGCTCGGTCTGGATGTCCGGGTCCGCAATCTGGTGGAGGGTTATTGGAATATGCCGAGCAGCCAGCGGACAAAGGCACCGCCTTGGGGACTGTGGCAAGGCAAGGATGGCGGCACGGCCGGCTTTCTGCTGAAGGAACCTGGAGATGAGAAATTCAGGCCGATGGAAGTTCACCGTTATCCGGTGCCTGTTGACTCCGAAGTCGTGGTCCGGACTGGCGGCGGCGGCGGCTGGGGAGATCCCATGGAACGGGATCCCGAGGCCGTGCGCTGGGACGTGATGGAAGGGGCCATTTCTCTTCCGGCAGCGCAGGAAGAATATGGTGTAGTGCTCAATTGCAGTACTTTGGCGGTCGAAGTAGCGGCAACTGCTAGGCTCCGGTCCAAAGAGCAGTTGTGACAAAGTGCTTGCCCGTCTTTGGGCAGAGATGAGATTGGGGAGATAAAACCTTTCGGATTGTGGAGGCCACAACTCGTACAATTTATTCATGCTGCCCCGACCACTCCGCAGGCGGATCCGACAGCCTGACGATGCCGACGTCCCGCAGCAGTTTGCCGTCAATCGCGTCGTTGACGATGGTTGGGGCGAGGAAGGCGAGCGAGATCGTCATGTTGACATGACGAACGCTGCAGCCCTCGCGGGCGGCTATCTCCTCGATCGACAACACTTCGCCAGTAACAAGCTCATTCAACCAGGCGCGGCCCCTGGCGACGGACGTGACCAGCCGGGTTGGGGCCGGGATAACGATCTCGTCGGTGGCGCCCTCCGGCAAGCCGATGTGCCGGAGCCGCGTGGCCGGTGGCTTGGTCCATGGAATGTAAAGAACGTCCTGCCCGGATGTCTCGTACCCCAATGCCTTGTCATCGGTGGAAGTGGTGTCGAGGAGGCCCGAGGCGGAATCCAAGGCAATGGTGCCCGCTCCGTCTTCACCACAATCCTGTCCCGGTCCGGTCGATAGTTTCTCCTGGTCCAGTCCCCCTGTTGCTTCCCGAGTGCAGCGTGACGACCAGGCTGGCGGGCAGCACATTGACACGCAGGATATGGTCCTCGATCAACGCCCGATCTCGGCTGGTGCCCTGTCCCCGAGCCGTTCCCGGACAGCCTTGATGATGACGGCCTCGACGTCTGCGGCTGGGATGCGGGCGACGCTCCCTGCCTCATCGGACTGGCCCTGCACCAGGGCGGTCGAGATATAGGTCGGAGTCATGAGGTTGCCGCGGTCATCGAAGATGCCGCCGATCAGCCAAGCGTCGGAACTGACCCGGGCATTGTCCTGACTGGCCCGCTGTTGCTCCAGTCTGGCCTGGACCGCGTCGAACAGGTCTCGATCGAGGATCGACGGCTGCTCGCCGGGGCAGATCTCGCCCTTATAGGATACCTAGCCGACGTAGAATCGGTTGTGCAGCAGGTGGGCGAGGGGACCGCGGGTGAAGGGAATGCCCCCGATGGTCTTGTCGGTGGAGAGATGGCGAACCTTGGTGACGATACCGGCCTGGCGCAGCACCGGCAGCAGTTCGCCGATGCTGTCGACCTCCAGGTAGTGCCTGAAGATGGTTCGGACCCGTTCGGCTTCCTCCTCGACGATGGCCGGCTTGCCGTCCTTCACCTTGTAGCCCAGCGGATCCATGCCACGATCCAGACACCCTTGCGCTTGGAGGTCGCCACCTTGTCACGGATGCACTCGGCGGTGACCTCCCGCTCGAACTGGGCAACAATTGCGGGGGATTGAGGGGCCGTGCATTTGGGCACCGTATTGCTGGTTTGACCGCTTGACAAAATTTTTGATGCAGGTCGTCTTGTCGTCCGGGAAGTCGATCGGCAAGCGTCGGGCAATCTGCTCCGGGCTCGAAGCGCTGGCCCATCGCCGATCCTTTCGCGGGCCATGCCGGCGGCCCTTCCACGGAGCGGCGGGACCAGGAACCGCAGCGCCACTCGGGGTTATGACAACGCCAGCCAGTCGCTGCTCCACATAAGTGCGCAAGGTTGTGTTGAGCGCAAGCTTCGTCGGTTTGGGCCGGCGGGCCGATCGCTCGGCGTGCCATTGGGCTGTCGATGCACGATACTCCAGGCCGTCGCTGTGCGTCGCGACATTGCGTCGTAGCTCACGGGAGATGGCCGAGCCGGATCGCTAAGTCGGCGTCCGATCTCGCGTCTCGAAAGACCCTGAATGCGAAGAAGTACGATCTCCTCACGCTCCGCAAACGAGAGGGACCGCCCGGATGGCGGCTTGGTCGAAGATCTGAACATCGCTGGTGCCATGCCGCCCGCCTATCGGAACAATCTGGTTCCAACAGGCTGCGAGATACCAGCCGCCAGCGTAGCATCCTCGCTGGTCATCCCCTGCGCTATCCCCAACCAGAATCGTTGGAGTTCGGATCGTCCCGCTACTGGCGGCCGTCCTGGCGACGGCAACGGCGCTCGTCCAGAACGGTGTGATCGTCGCTTCCGAATGCCCATCGCAACCTCCTTCATTCAGGTGTTGCGACGACCGCTTGAATCCACCGCATCATAGATCAGTGTCTCAACGCCAGGCGCAATCTGCATCGCCTGATCCATGCTATCTGCCTCGGCAAGGTATAAGCCGCCTTTGCGATCGCCGTGGCCTGACCGAGCTTCCGACTTATCAGCTTAAGACATTCCTTGATCATGACATCAGCAGGTTCTGGTGCCATCGCCGCCCCGTCATGAAGGCATCAGGAACGCTTCATTCGCGCCGGAAGTCCAGAGTTTTTAGGCGGTCGGCGTTTCAATTCCCGCATGGCGATCTAACCTCGAGACACTGGCGATTTAGCCGGGCTGATGCCCCCATTCTGCCTCAGGCGTTTGGCGCTCCTATTGCAAAATATAAGGTTACCTGATAAACGCGATGGCGGATCGTAATTGAATCGGAGTGTTGCCTAGAAAGGTGACCCCAAAGCCCGGCATGGACGATATTAGAGGAAGGAAACTTTGAATGGCGGATGTCGATCATAAGGTCACGAGCCCGAAGTGGGGGCAAACTGTCCAGTTGGCCATTGAGGATGGAATCGCATGGGTGACCCTCAGCCGGCCCGGCAAGCGCAATGCGATCAATCCCGGCATCGTGTGGGAGATGAATGCGGTCCTCGACTATCTCGAGGTCACCGACGAGGCAAAGGTTGTCGTCATGACCGGCGCCGGAGATGCCTTCAGTGCCGGCATGGATCTGAAGGAATTCTTCCGTGCCTACGACGACAAGACGCCGATCGAGCGTGAGCATCTGCATCGCGCGAACGCAGCCTGGCAATGGCGCCGGATGATGTATTATCCGAAGCCGACACTTGCGATGGTCAATGGCTGGTGCTTCGGCGGCGCGTTCCAGGTGCTAGTGGCTTGCGATCTGGCGATTGCGGATGAGGCTGCGACGTTCGGACTGTCCGAGATCAATTGGGGCATCATTCCCGCCGGCATCGTGACCAAGGCGGTTGAGCAGGTGATGTCCCAGCGTGACGCGCTTTATTACATCATGACCGGCAAGACTTTCGATGGGCGCAAGGCCGCAGAGATGAGACTGGTCAACGAAGCCGTACCTGCGGAGGAGCTCCGGCCGGCAACCATCGCGCTTGCAAAGGTGCTGATGGAGAAAAATCCATTTGTGCTGCGCCAGGCCAAGCTTGGCTACCGCTTCTCCCGCGGCATGTCCTGGGAGCAGGCAGCGGAATATCTTGCTGCGAAGGCCGATCAGTCCGATTTCCGCGATCCCGAAGGCGGTCGCAACAAGGGCATGAGCCAATTCATCGACGATAAGACCTATCGGCCGGGGCTCCAGGCGTATCAGCGCTGATCGGCCGCGCCGTTGATAGGCAACGATTCCGGCCGGCCTGACCAAGTCCCGTTGGTCAGGCCGGTTGGCTTTTGCAAGTGGTTGTCTCAGCAGTCAGCCGACCTCGAGGGGACACAGCACAGGCGCCACTTGCTCCGCGAAGAGCCGCATGGAGCGCAGGCGTCCTGAACGGTCGGCCCAGTTTTTGCCGGTCACCATCAGCAATGTCCCGAAGCCGCCGGACTCGTGGAAAATCCCGGCCAGGCGCTCGGCGACGTCGTCCGGATTTCCGACGATGAACCAGTCCCGCTCGGCGAGTTCATCGACAGTCACCTGATCCTCCGGAAGGTCCCAGCCATAGAGGCGGCTGACGAACCGGAACAAGCCACGGCGAATCTGGAAGCTGAGTTCGAACGTAGCCGCGTTGCGGATCTCGTCCAGAGCTTGGCGGCGCGAATTGCTGACATAGATGAAACGCGCATGGGCGATCTGGCCGAGAGCCGTGCGTTGTCGGCCGGTGATCTGCGCTCCCGCCAGATATCTGGCGGTTTTCTGCTTCAGCAGGTGAGGCGGATCATGCGCCGTCAGCAGGGTGTAGCCCCGCGCACCGGCAAGATGGAGCATCTGCTCGTTGTCAGTCGCAGTCGCCATGGGGATACGGGAGCCGGCCAGCGGTTGTGGCGTGGCGCAGATGTTCTTGCCGCGCCAGTATTTGCCGTCCCAATCGAACGGGGCAGGGGTACCCCAGCAACGAAGAATAAAATCGAGCGACTCCATCAAACGTTCGTGGCGGTCTTCAAAACCTAGTCCACGTTCCTGGCAGAACAGAGGGGAGGAAAAGCCGCTGCCGAAGCCGAAGACGAAGCGGCCCTGCCCGATCACGTGATCCGTCACCGCCGCCTGGATGGCAGTGTCGAGCGGATGGTGCAGATGGATCACCTTGACCGCCGATCCCATCTTGATCTGCTTGGTCATTCCGGCGGCCTTGCACATCAGGAGTTCAGGAACTGGAAGCGTATCGACCTTGTCGATATAGAGCGGTTCGCCATGATGCTCGCTGATATAGGCGATCTCAAACCCCAGTTCGTCTGCCAGCACAATCTCCTCGAGATCAGCCTGATAGGCCTGCTCCGCCGCGGTATGCGGACGAAACCCATTGGAGAAGATACCAAAGCGCATGATGCCTCCTGACTGTGCGAGCGTGGCTTGACGATGCCTTCAGGGAAGAGATTTTCGCGCACCGGCCAGAGCTGCCCATATGCGCGCGGGGGTGGCTGGCATGTCGACATACTCAACGCCTTCCGACCACAGCGCGTCCGATATCGCATTCATCACCACAGCCGGCGCTGGCGTGATTCCGCTTTCGCCACCGCCCTTGACGCGCAACGGATTGCCGGCCGTCGGATCTTCGCAGAGCTCGACCTGGAATTCGGGAAAGAGGCCCGCACGCGGCATGCCATAGTCCATGAAGCTTGCCGTTAGCACCTGGCCTTCGCTGTCGTAGGCCATACCTTCGATCAGCGCCTGACCAACGCCCTGCGCGATGCCGCCATGGACCTGTCCATGCAGGATGAGAGGATTAATGGGTTGGCCTGCGTCATCGATTGAGGCGTATCGTTCGATGCTGACTGCTCCGGTGTCGGGATCGATCTCAACCTCGCAGATCGCCGCCCCGGTGGGATATGCGGGAATGCGCCCCATAAAACTTGCTGTCGCGGCGAGTGGCTTGCGGAGGTCGTCCGGCAGATCGGGCGTATTCTCGATGTGGGCCGCCGCATCGAACAGGGTCATGCTGATATTGCTTTGCCGTGCGCTGAAGTGGCCGTTCTGGAACGTCACGTCATCGGGCACGGCACCGAGGACGAATGCGGCGACGCTTCGCGCAGCCTCGAGGACGCGCGCGCTGGTTTCGGTCATCAGAGTGGCGGCGAAGCGCATCGAACGGTCTGAATGGCTGCCGCCGCCGGACGGCACCTCGGCCGTGTCGCCGGTGATGAGCCGGATCTGTTCCGGATGAATGCCGAGAAGATCGGCCAGCACCTGACGGAAGCTTGTCTCATGGCCCTGGCCGGTCGACTGCGTGCCGACCCGCAACTCGACCATGCCTTCGGCCAGCACCCGGATATCGAGCCATTCGTAGGGCGAGCCGGTGGGAGATTCGACATAGTTGGCCAGGCCGATGCCCCGCAGGCGGCCGCAGCGACGCGATGCCTGTCGGCGCGCTTCGAAGCCGTTCCAGTCGGCGATGGCGAGCGCATTTTCCATGTTGCGGTGAAAGGAACCGCTGTCGTAGCGGAAGCCGAATGGCGTGACGTAAGGCAGCTTGTGGTGCGGGATCAGGTTCCGCCGCCTGATCTCCACGCGATCGATGCCCAGCCGCCGTGCGGCGACATCGAGGAGCCGCTCGATTGCGAGAATGCATTCAGGCCTGCCAGCGCCGCGGAACGGGGCCGTCGGCACCGTGTTCGTCATCACCCCGCAGACGTGGGCGAAGGCCACTGGCACATGATAGACGGATGTTGAAATGCGATAGGCATTGTGGAGCCACACATAGGAAACTGTCTGTCCGCCGACGCCGCCAAACAGCTCCGTCGTCATGCCGAGGATACGGCCCTGGGTGTCGAACCCGATCTTGGTCCTGACAACCAGATCGCGCCCTTGATAGTCGGTCAGGAATGCTTCGGACCGGTCGCTGGTCCATTTGACGGGACGGCCGAGGCGCTTCGCGGCCCAGACGATGACGATCAGTTCGGGATTGAGATTCGTCCGCGAGCCAAAGCCGCCGCCCGTGTCCGGCACCACCACGCGCACGTCGCTTTCAGGCACGTTCAGGCACTGAGCCAGCGACTGGCGCTGCCGGTGCGCACTCTGGCTGCCGGCGATCAGCAGATAGGTGCCGCTCGCCCGGTCATAGCTGCCGATCGCTGACCGCGGCTCCATCTGCGCCGTGGCGACGCGCTGGTTGCGCAGTGTCTGTTCAAGCACCAGCTTCGCGCCCGAGATGGCCTGCGAGGCAGCAGACTTGTCTCCGAATGCAGCATCGACGGCGACATTTCGCGGGGCGGCCGGCCACAAAAGCGGCGCGCCGTCGGAGATGGCCTCGAGCACATCGGTGACGGCGGGGCGCGGAAGGTAAGACACGACGACCCGTTCAGCCGCATCCTTCGCCGCATAGATCGTTTCTGCGATGACCACCGCGACGGCTTCACCAACGTAGCGGACATGGTCGGTCGCGAGTGGCCATTGCGGCTCGTCCAGGATCGGCTTTCCATCAGCTGCGGCGAAGGCTCTGGCCTTGTGGTTGAGGGCATCGGCCGGATTCGGCACCTGGGCGATGCCGGCGAGGCCATCGCCGATATAGTCGCGCCCCGTCAGAATGGCGACAACGCCGGGCTGCGCGGCAGCATCCGCAGTCTCGATGCCAATGATATCGGCGTGGGCGTGAGGTGAGCGAACGAATATCGCAAATGCCTGTCGATCGACGCCGATGTCATCGGTGAAATTCCCCGCTCCGCGCACAAGACGCAGGTCCTCGAAACGCGGCAGCGGGCGTCCGATATAGGGGCCGTCATTGTTCGGGAGGGTGGTTGCGGGCTGAGACATGATCGCAAAAACTGGAGAGCTGGGACGCTGATTATTATCAGGTTTCCTGATATAAATAACAGGACAATCGTGTGGGGATCGGGAAGCGATCGCTTACGTGGTGTCCTTGCGAAGCGTTTCCTGATGCCACGGCAGCAGGCGGCGGCGCAGCCACTCCATGCCCTTGATCACGCAGAAGCCGACAAAGCCGATCTCCAGAATGCCGGCAAACACGCCGGCAGTCTTGGCATAGCGGGCGGCGGACAGCATGGCGTCCCCCAGGCCCTGTCCGCCCATCTGCATTTCCGTAATCAGCACGACGATCAGGCAAAGCGGCATGGTGAATTGAAGCGCCGTGATGATCTGCGGTGCTGCCGCCCGAAGCACCACCTCCCAGAGGATCGCGCGCTCCGATGCGCCGACGGCGCGTGCGGACCAGATCAGCTCCCGTTCCGTATTTTGGGTGGCCTGCCAGGTGGAAACAATGACCTGGAAACAGGCGGAGAACGCAACCATGAGGATCTTCGAGGTGTCATAGAGCCCGAACCAGAGCATGAAAGCGGGCAGCAATGCGATCTTGGGAATCGGCAGTCCGAAAGACATCACCGGGTCGAAGAACCATCGGACAAATCTCAGGCGAGTCATGAGGATGCCAATAGCAACGCCAACCACCGCCGACAGTATGAACCCGGCGAAGGTCCGGTAGAGCGTCAGGCCGGCATTCATGAAAAAGCGTCCGGACGTGACATCGTCAATGACCCAGCGGATCACCGCCGCCGGAGGCGGCAGCAGGAAGGGGATCACGATCTGCGCCGCCGTCAGGAATTGCCACAGCAGGATCAGCAGCGTGACCAGGATAAAAGGGGCGATCCGATCGAATGCCCGGTTGGCCCAGCGGCGGTGCGGCAACCGGCGTGACGGCGATGCGGCGGCGGGTCTTGAGATGATGGTGTCGGTCATGCTTGCTCCCGCCAGGCCGTCATCGAGCGGGTGGCGAAGACGAACAGCCGGTCGGCGGCGAAGCCCGCCAATGAAATCGCCAGGATGCCGGCAAACATCCCGCTTTCGTCACCGCTCTCGCCGAGCATGCTGATCACATAGCCAATCCCGTTATTGGCAAAGATCAGCTCGCCGGCAACCACGAGAATGAACGATAATGCCAGCGCCACCCGGATGCCATTGAGGATCTCGGGGGCCGCTGCCGGAAGCACGATTTCCAGCAGGATCGATGGCTCGCGAGCACCTACGCTGCGCGCCGACCAGACCAGCATCTGGTCGACGCCGCGCGTCGCATTGAAGGCGCTGACGATCACCGGCAGCATGGTGCCGACGAAGATCAGGGAAACCTTCGAGACGTTGCCGAGGCCGAGCCAGACAATGGCGATAGGGATCAGGGCGGATTTCGGCAGCGGATACAGCAACTCGATGAACGGTTTGACGATCTGCCGAAAAGGCCGGTACCACGCCATCAGTACGCCGATCGCGGTTCCAAACGCCGTCGCGAGGCCGAGACCGATCATGCCGCGCAGGAGGGATGCGGCAAGCTGCTGGGCCAGGTCGTCGCTCAGCATGCGGATCAGCGACGTGATGACGTCGGACAACGGCGGCAGTACGGAAGACGCAACAAGCTGTGCCCTGGTGGCGCCTTCCCAGACAAGCGCCAGGATCAGCAGCGGGGCGAAACGGGAGATCGCGAGGCCCCGTGTCATTTCTGCCGCTCCGCCGCTTTTGCTTCCTCGCGCAACAGCCCCCAGGCGTAGTTGCGCAGCCGGATGAACTCCGGAGTCTCGGCCATTTCATCAGCCGGTCCGCGTGGAAGCCGGGTGTCGATGATCTGTTTGATCCGCCCGGGCCGCGCACTCATCACGACGACCCGGTCGGCCAGCAGCACGGCTTCGTGAACATCATGGGTCACGAACACGACAGTCTTGGGCGAGCGTTCCCAGATCGCCAGCAACTCTTCCTGCATCAGGAGGCGCGTCTGGGCGTCGAGCGCACCGAACGGCTCGTCCATCAGCAGTGTTTGGGGGTTGAGCGCCAGGGTCCGCGCAATCGCCACGCGTTGCTTCATGCCGCCGGAGAGCTGCGATGGATAACTGTCCTCAAAGCCCGTCAATCCGACGAGATTGATGAAGCTGGCCGCGATCTCATGACGTTCCGCCTTTGCGTGACCCTGCTTCTCAAGGCCGTACAGGATATTCTGCAGCACTGTCTTCCAGGGATAGAGCGCGAAATGCTGAAACACGATGCCGCGATCGGGGGAAGGAGCCGTGACCGGCCGGTCGTGGACGGAGATTTCGCCGGTCTGGATCGGCAGAAAGCCGCCGATCAGATACAGCAATGTCGATTTGCCGCATCCTGAGGGACCGAGCAGGGCGACAAATTCCCGATCGTGGATCTCCAGGTTCACGTCATCGAGCGCAAGCACGGTACGCCCGCGCGGCGGCGCGTATTCATGGGAGACGTCTTTGATGATGATGCCAGGCTTGACGGCGGCCGTGTTGTTCAACGGCATCACCATCTCCGAACGTTGAAGAGAGAACAAACGGCTCATCCCAGGTTGTTGCTGCATGGCAGTGGTGACCGATCCAACCATTTGCTGTTACCCGTTGGTCATGCAGGCATCGCGACGTCGCGCCGGGCTAGTCCTTGACGCGGGCCGCCGCCTCCTGGGCGAGCGACATGTCGACATACGGCTTGATGTCGATGGCCGCCGGGATCACGCCGGTTTCCTTCAACGTCACCACATTGCTTTGCAGCCGGTCCACATTCACCAGCGCCTGCGGATGATAATAATAGTCATCCTTGGTGTAGACCCAGTCAGAGTATTCGGACTCCGGGATCTTGGTCAGATCCGAGAGTTGCTTGATGGCGATCGGCCGCGTTTTAGGATCGGTCATCCAGCGCCGCATCCGGATATTGTCCTCGAGAAAATCCACCAGCGCCGCACGATTCTTCTCCACAAAGCTGGTCTTGCCCATGAACATCAAGGTCTCGACCGGGCCGAACGCATCGCCCACGCTGAACAACGGCGCGAGATCCGGATTCTTTGCTGCGATGCGGTCGAACGGCGGCACCAGCGGCACGGCGTCGACCTTGCGGGATTCCAGGGCGGCGATCATGGCCGGAAAGCGGATCTCGGCGATCTGATAGTTCTGCGGCTCCTGCATTCCCGCTCTGGCCATCATGATATGTGCGGTGGAATCAACATTGGCGCCGCGCGAACTGACGGCAATGACCTTGCCCCGCAGATCGTTGATGGACTTGACGTCAGCCTTGCGCACCCAGAACCGGGTGAAGAGATAGCCCGGCAACTCCGTCGTGATCACCTGCCCGATGACCTTGACGTCAAGTTTCGCTTCCGCCACCGCAAGGACGACCGTCTGCGGACTGACGACGCCACCGATGTCAATCTGATCGGCTGCGAGCGCCGTGAGTGACGCGCCGCCGCCTTGCAGCCGTACCGGCTCCACGACATAGGACTTGCCGTAATGGCGATAGACATCGGGAGCATATTTGGGGAGCGTTGCAATCAGTGGAGCGAATTGGCCGGGAATTGTCGACCAGTCGACACGCAGCTTCACTGGCTCGGCGTTTGCCGACATGGGAAGCGATGCTGCAAATAGGGTGAGAGCGGAAGCGACTATCGCTCGTTTCATCATGGTTCCTCTCCTCGACGGCGCGTACGCCTTTTCTTTCTTTCTAATTACAAGGATCACAGCACAACATTTAATGAAAGGCAACCTGATGATTTTGCGTCCTTGTGACGCTGAGTGCCTAATTTATCTCGGCTTCCACCAGATAGGTCTGGACGAATAACAGGTATCCTGATAAAAAAGGTGGCGGAGGAACGCCGAATGAAACTTGTGCGCTATGATGGCGGACGGATTGGAGTCGTCCGTGGTGATGCAGTGATCGATGCCAGTGAATGCATCGGTCTCGACAGGGGAGAATTTCCTCCGGTCGGAATGGTGCGGCTGATCAGGCAGTTCGATCGGCTGAAGCCAAGGTTGGAGGCGCTGTCGGGTGCAACCACTCCGCTTGCTGCAGTGCATCTTGAAACGCCCGTTCCCTGGCCAAACAAGCTCATCGCCTTCCCGGTGAATTATCATGCGCACCAGGAGGAGACCGGCCTCGACTACACGGCGCCGTCGCGCGGCTTCTTCCTGAAGGCGAATAGTTCGCTGTGCGGCGCCAGCGAGCCTATCATCCTTCCGGAATTGGTGCATGAGATCCACCACGAGGCGGAGCTGGGTGTCATCATCGGGCGGGAGGTCCGCAATATTTCACGCAGTGAAGCATTGGATTGTGTCTTTGGTTACGCCTGTCTGCTGGACATCACGGTGCGCCATCGGCCGGTTGAGCGGGTGATGAGAAAGTCTTACGATACATTCACACCGATCGGGCCTTGGATCGTGACCGCGGACGAAATAGCTGATCCCGCAAAGCTCGACATGAAGTTGTGGGTCGGATCGGAGCTGCGCCAGCATGCCAATACGAGCAGCCTCATTCTTGACCTGCCGGAGATGATCACGATGGCAGCCTCGGCGATGACGCTCTATCCTGGCGATATCATCGCCACCGGCACGCCGGGCGGCGTTGGGCCCATCAGCCATGGGGATACGGTGACGATCGACATCGAGCAGGTTGGCCGTATGTCAGTGCCGGTTGTCCAGGGGAGGGGTGGAAGCAATATCGCTTTGCAGGAGAAGGTCGCATGAATATCGCGGTGACCCAGAATCTCAGCGACGCCCGGAGTCTCGAGGAGCTTTACCCCCAGCTGCACGCGCGCAGCATCATGCCGGGATGGGCCAAGCCGACGGCCTCGCTTTACAAGGAGCCGCTCAGGAATTTCCAGCCGGCGCGATGGAGCTGGGCCGAAGGGAAGGCTGCGCTCGACACAGCTGGCCGGCTCATCAGCGCGGAGCTGGCCCATCGGCGCAACTTGCTCCTGTTCAATCCCGTGCCCGGCAACACATATGCGACGGTCCGCACATTGGTCGCCGCGTATCAGATGATCCTGCCGGGAGAGAAGGCGCCGTCACATCGCCATTCCGGCAATGCATTGCGCGTCATTCTTGAGGGCGAGGGGTCATATTCGGTCGTCGAGGGCGAGCGCCTCGACATGCATCCCAACGACGTGATCCTGACGCCGGACTGGAAGTGGCATGGCCACGGCAGCGACGGCGATGGACCCTGCTACTGGATTGACGGACTGGATACCCCGCTGGTCCATCTCATGGAGCCGATGTTCCTGGAGAATCATCCCGACGGACTTGAGACACCCCGCGTCACTCCGAAGCGGTCGCCCTACATTTTTTCGTGGGATGATGTTCAGTTGCAGCTCGACAAGGCTCCGCTGGACCCTCAGCTCCGCTACGGACGGCGTGTCGAACTCGGCGCTCCGGCCATGATCACCATGGCGCTTTATATGCAGCGGCACCCCGGCGGCGCGACCACGCGGCCGTTTCAGACAACTGCAAACCAAGTGTTCTGCGTCATCGAAGGTGAGGGTGAGACGACGATTGACGGGGAGACCTTCGACTGGTCGCGCGGCGACGTCATCGCGGTTCCGTCCTGGCGGCCGTTCCGTCACAGCATTCGGCGCGATGCGACATTGTTCTCAATGACCGATGAGCCCGCACTGAGGGCTTTCAATTGGCTGCGCGTGAACGATCTTTGAAAAGAGAGACGAGATGGCATCCGGTGATACGCTGACGGAAACAAAGCCTGTTGGAGCGAAGGCGGCTCCCCCCTTCAGGGCCGAGCATGTGGGAAGCTTCCTCCGTCCTCCGGAGCTGCAGGCGGCGCGCCAAAGCTTCAAGAAGGGCGAGATGTCCAAGGCCGAGTTCAGACTGCTCCAGGACAAGGCCGTCAAGGCCGTCGTGAAGGTGCAGGAGGAACTCGGCTTTGAGGCCGTGACCGACGGCGAGATCCGGCGCGATTCCTGGCACCTCGACTTCACCAGCAGGCTGGCCAATGTTGCGGTGATCCCGCCGAAGCTTTCGGTGCGCTTTCATACGCGCGAGGGCGATATCGATTTCGCGCCGCCGAGCCTGGAGATCACGGGGAAACTCGGCCGCCCGAGCAAGATCTTCGTCGATGACTTTATCTATCTTGAATCGGTCACACGGGCGGTGCCGAAACAAACCATTCCGTCTCCGACGATGCTGCATTTCCGTGGCGGTCGCGCTGCGGTCAGCAAGGATGCCTATCCGGAGATGGATGAATTCTATGCCGATCTCGCCGCCGTCTATCGCGAAGAAATTGCGGACTATGCCGCGGCCGGCTGCCGCTACCTTCAAATCGATGAAACCAATCTTGCTTACCTCTGTGATCCGGCGTTGCGGGCGGAGGTTGCGACCAAGTTCGGTGAGGACCCTTCACGTCTGGTGACAACTTACGCGGCGCTGTTGAACGACACGATACGCGACAGGCCGGCCGACATGGTGGTTGGCATGCATCTCTGCCGTGGCAATAACGAAAGCGCCTGGGTCGCGGAGGGCGGGTACGAGCCGGTTGCGGAGGTGCTGTTCAACGGCATCAACATCGACGCCTATTTTCTGGAATACGACAGCCCGCGCGCGGGCGATTTCGCTCCGCTGCGGTTTGTTCCAAAAGGGAAGACGGTTGTTCTCGGGCTGGTGACGACCAAGGTCGGCCAGATGGAGAGCAAGGATGAGATCAAACGCCGGATCGATGAAGCCGCTAAATATGTGCCGCTGGATCAGCTTGCACTCAGTCCGCAATGCGGCTTCTCCAGCACGTCGGCCGGCAACAAGATTTCATATGATGATCAGGTCGCCAAGCTCCGATTTGTGAGAGAGGTCGCGCGCGAGGTTTGGGGATAGGAGTCAGGCATCTTTGGCGGCCTGCTCCAGTTCCCATTCCACGGCCTGGGCGTCGGGATGAAGCACCTTCGTGAGACATTTCCGGAAGACGGAGAGATCCTTTTGGCTGAAATCCCCGAAGACCTCCTCTTCCATCTCATCGAGTTCGCGGTTGCATTGCGTAAGGATTCGGGTGCCTTCCTTGGTGAGGGTGATCCGCAGGATACGGCGGTTCTCAGAGGATTCGCGCCGACGTAGCAGGCCCTTGCGTTCCAGGATGGCGATGATTTCGTTCATCGACTGGGGCGTGATATCGGCCCGCCGCGCAAGCGCCGCCGATGAAAGGCCAACATCGGAGCTCGACAGACTCAGGACCATGTATTGTGTCGGCGTCATTTCGAACGGACGGAGGCGGTCGATCATCCTGGCATAGACGGTCAGCTGCGCTTGGCGCAGCAGATAAATGGTTCGCGATTTGATCATGAATGTCCGGATCTGGTTTTCTTGTTGGTGGCTCAGAGAAGCGGCCGGCGAAGGCAACCTAGCTGGTTACCTTCTCGGCCGCAAATCGTGTTTACGATCGGCGGGGGCTGGAATTCCTCTTTCAAAGTCGTGCTCATGTCTGATATATAAGGAATCCTGATAAAAAAATCGATATTGTTAAGAGCGATCGAAAAACGCTAGGCGAGGACAATAAATGAGGGGTCAGATGCGTGCGGCGCGTCTTCATGTTCCGGGGCAGCCCCTGCAGGTCGAAACGGTGGACGCGCCAAAGCTCGATCCACGCGACGTTCTTGTGAGAGTCGAGGCGTGCGGCGTCATCCCGAACATGAATGCGATCCTCAGTGGAGCGCTCTGGAACCTGCTTCCTCCGCTTCCTGCCATTGTCGGCCTCGATGCGGCGGGTGTGGTGTGTGACGTGGGAGAGGATGTTGACGGTGTGTCTGTCGGCGACCGCGTCTATGTCAATCCCTGGCTGACATGCGGGACCTGTCACTATTGCAGAACCCAGACGCCGATGCTGTGCGGCCGCGCCGCGTTTCAGGGCTACTTCGGCTTCTTTCCCGAATCGGAAAAGCTTCTGCGTCGTTATCCCTATGGCGGTTTCGCCCAGTACATGACCGCAGCCCCAGACCGCCTGGTGCATTTGCCGGTACAGGTGAGCTTCGATCACGCTGCCCGGTTCGGCTATCTCGGCACATCCTTCTCCGGATTGCGCTTTGGGCAGGTCGGTGGCGGCACCTGGCTTGCGATCAACGGGATCACGGGAACACTCGGCGTCGGCGCGACGTTGATCGCCCTTGCCTTCGGGGCGACGCGCATCCTGGGCATCGGGCGCAATCGCCGCATCCTGCAGCAGCTCAAGGCCTTGTCGCCCGCGCGCATTGATGTGCTTGCCCTGGGGGACGAAGCGGCTAGTTCATGGATCCGCAGCCGAACCGACGGCATCGGTGCTGACGTGTTGCTCGATTGCAGCGGCCGCGCGAGCGATCCGGCCGGCGCGGTCGATGCGGTCGCCGGGCTCAAGCGTGGCGGCGTCGCGATCAATGTGGGGGCGCTGTCGAGCATGCCGTTGAATGCAGTGGATTTCATGACAGGCCGGCTGCAGTTCAAAGGCTCCAACTGGTTCACTACCGGCGAGGCGCAACAGATGGCCGAGATGGCGGGCGTTGGCGCGCTCGATCTCTCATCCCTGGTGACCAAGGTTTATGGGCTCGACGAGGTGAATGCCGCGCTGGAGGCCGTCAAGGAAAGGCCGGGCGGATTCACCAACCTGGTCGTGCATCCCAATCACTAGCGGGGCGATGATGCCGGATATTCGCCGTGTGGCACCGGATCGGCGTCAGACGATCGTTCTGACGGAGGACAATGGCTCGTCCTTCCAGGCTGAGCTGTTCCAGCCACCGGGTGGCGGACGCTGGGCCGCCGTATTGCTGCCGCCGTTGTGGGGACTGGACGCCGGCGCAGTCCGGTTGGCCCGCCACATCGTGTCCCTCGGTGCGACGGTTCTCGTGCCTGACATGTTCTGGCGTTTTGCACCGGGACCGTTGGATCGTGACGATCCAGCACAAGTCGCCCGTGCTCACAAGAGAATGGCGGATTTTGCGGTTGGCCAGGGCATCAAGGATGCTCGGCTGGCCTGTGATGGTCTGCGACGGCTCGTTCCGCCGCGCATGCCGGTCTCTGCGCTGGGCTTCTGCTTTGGCGGCCGTTACGCGTTTCAGATGGCCATCGATCACAAGGTCGACGGCGCCATGAGCTATCACGGCACGTCGCTTCACGAACATGTTGCCGAAGCTGGCCGTGTCAGAGTCCCGGTGCAGCTTCATTATGGTGGAGAGGACACCGTCGTGCCGATGGCGGAAGTCGACGGTGTGCAGGCTGCGGTCCGCGGGAAGCCATCGATCGAGCTGTTTGTCTATCCGGATTGCCGGCATGGTTTCATGGTCGAGGGCACGGCCAATTATGACAGGCCGGCCGCGGCACTCGCCTGGCGCAGAACGATTGAATTGATCGACGACGTCATCTCATCGCTGGTGCCGGTTGGTGAATAGGTCCAACCGTCGGGAGGGGAAGCAGGGCCATGACGCACGCAACAATGATGGCTGCGGTGTTGCACGCGGCCGGCCAGCCGCTACGGATCGAGCGGATCCCGCAGCCTGAGGTCCGGCCACACGATGTGATCGTCAAGGTCGAAGCCTGTGGCGTCATCCCCAACATGAACAATGTCCTCGCGGGACTGCGTCAGACATTGCCTCCGCTGCCGGCAGTCGTTGGCCTCGACGCTGCCGGCGTTGTGAGCGAGATCGGTGAATTCGTGACCGGCCTTGCGCCGGGCGACCGGGTCTACATCAACCCGACGCTGTCGTGCGGGACGTGCCGGCACTGCCACGCCGGCGACAGCCGCCTGTGCAGCGACATGGCGTTGCGCGGCTATTTCGGCTTCACGCCAGGGGCGCTCAATCTGATGCGTGAATATCCCTGGGGCGGTTATGCCGAGTATACGCTCGCGCCGCAGCGGAACCTGTTGAAACTGCCTGACGGCGTGACATTCGAGCAGGCGGCCCGCTTCGGCTATATGGGAACGGCCTACGCCGCGGTGCGACAGGCCAACATCCATCCCGGAAGCTGGGTCCTTATCAACGGTGCGACGGGAACACTCGGTGTGAGCGCCGTGATGTTTGCACTGGCGTCCGGGGCTTCACGGATTCTGGCGGTCGGCCGCAGCTGCGATGCGCTTGCACGTGTGAAGGCATTGTCGCCGCGGCGTGTCGTCACGCTGGCGTTGGGAGACGAGCCGCTCACTGGATGGATACGGGCAGAGACCGGTGGCTACGGCCCGGACGTGATCATCGAGTGCACGACGCAGAAAACGCCCCCGACGGTGCTGCAGGAAGCGCTGGCTTGTCTCACCAAGGGCGGCATTGCCGTCAACGTTGGCGGCCTCGCAAGCGAAGTCGGGATCAATCCGACGCGCTTCATGAACTCGGAACTGCATCTGCGCGGGTCGAGCTGGTTCGAAATGTCGGACATCGAAGAGATGGCCGAAATCGCCGACAAGGGCATCGTCGATTTCTCGATCTTCGATACACAGGCGTTTTCCCTGAACGATATCGGCCGCGCGCTGGACGCGGTGCTGGAAGGTCAGAGCGGCTTCACCAATGTGGTGGTGAAGCCCCACATGCATTGAGAATAACATCGAGCCGGGAGGCGGAGGAGCAATGGATTTCGAACTGACCAGCGAACAGACGCTGCTGCGCGACAGCACACGCAAGCTGATGGCGCGGCACGCACCGATCGAGGAGGTGCGGCGGCTTGATCGGGAACGGCAATATCCCGAGGGGCTGTATCGCGCCTGGGTCGAGGCTGGCCTGTTCGGACTTCCCTTTCCGGAAGAATACGGCGGCTCGAACGGCGATGTGATCGACATGGTGCTGGTTGCCGAGGAGATCGCCCGCACCAGCGCGGACCTGATGATGGCCTATGGCGGTAACGTCTTCTGTGGCCTCAACTTGCTGCGCAAGGGATCGGACGAACAAAAGCGCCATTGGCTCCCCAGGCTGATATCGGGCGACGTGAAATTCTCCATCTCGATTTCCGAGCCGGATGCCGGCTCGGACGTTGGTGCGATCTCAACGACCGCGGTGCGCGACGGCGATCACTGGGTGCTGAACGGCCAGAAGGTGTGGGCCTCGACCGCCGGTGCAAAAGACAATGTCATCAACATCTATGTGAAGACCGACACCAAGGCCCATTATCGCAATGGTGTTTCGCTGTTTCTGGTGGACAACACCACGCCCGGGCTGACGCTGAAGAAACTCGACATGCTGGGCCGCCGCTCGACCGGTACTTATGAACTGATCCTCGACAACGTGCGCGTGCCTGACGACCGGCTGGTCGGCGGAGTCAATCGCGGCTGGGACTGCATCCTCTCCGGCCTGCAGGTTGAGCGCGTCACCTCGGCGGCAGGAAACGTGGGCGCGGCTCAGGCCGTGGTCGACCTCGCCGCACAATATGCCAAGGACCGCAGGCAATTCGGGCGGCCGATCGGAGCCAATCAGGCGATTGCACATATGCTGGCCGACATGGCGACGGAGGTGGAGGCGGCGCGTGCTCTGACGTGGCTTGCGGCGTCCAAGATCGCGGCCGGCGGCGATGCCTTGCGGGAAATCTCGATGGCGAAGCTGTTCTCGTCGGAGGCCTATGTAAAGGTTGCAAGCCAGGGCATGCAGATCTTCGGCGGCTACGGTTACAGCATGGAGTATGACATGCAGCGCTGGTTCCGCGACTCGCGGGCATCGACCGTCGCGGCCGGAAGCTCGCAGATGCAGCGGAACATTATTGCCAATCTGATGGGTCTCAAAGTCCAGTAAGGGCGAGGCTATCCCCTGCCGGATGGAGTGGCGGCGCGTCTTCGCTGCTCTGTCCGAAAGGGATAGGACATCCGCGACATCTCCGCCGACCTACGATAGCGCCAAACAAGCCAGCATGACATGCGGGTCTGCGTGCCATGGCATCGCTTGAGGTGGAACATCAGGGAGGAGAACATGTCCAAGCACGGAGGCCCCGATCTCGGCCGTCGCCAGGTGGTCCAAGGCATCGGCGCGATCGGCGGAGCCCTGCTGGCTCCCGACATCGTACTGGCCCAGGCGACTCCCAGGCGGGGAGGAACGCTTCGGGTCGCCATGCCTTACAATCCAGGCTCGGTCGATCCGATGACAGGACGCAACGGTCCGGACTTCAACGTCCTCAACGCCGTCTTCGACACGCTGATCGATTTTGATCCCAAGACGCTCGAACTCAAACCCGGTCTTGCCAAGGTCTGGCGTTTCTCCGATCCGAAGACTCTCGTGCTTGACCTTGTCGAGGGTGTGAAATTCCACGATGGCGCGCCCTTCAACGCCGACGCGGTGAAATTCAACCTCGATCGCTGCAAAAACGACCCCCGCTCCAACGTCAAGGCGGATGTCACGACGCTGGACAGCGTGACGGTCACCGGGCCAGGCCAGGTCACGCTCAATCTCAACCGGCCGAATGCCGGGCTGCCGACCATGCTGACAGATCGGATCGGCTGCATCGTTTCGCCCAAGTCGGTTGCCGACAAAGGGAATGTCGACCGCTATCCGGTGGGAACCGGGCCGTTCAAATTCGTGGATTGGCGAGACAACGACAGCTTCAAACTGGTGCGCAACGAAAACTATTGGCGTCCCGGCCTGCCCTATCTCGACGGCCTCGATATTCGCTTGATCAACGAACTCAACACTCTCATTCGCGCGGTCATTGCCGGCGAAGCCGATGTCGGGACCGACCTGTTCGTGCAGCAGAAGATCATTGCCGACCGTTCGGCGAGCGTTGTCACGGTCACCTCGCCGGCCCTGACCTTCTGGGGTGCATTTCTCAACTATGCAAAGCCTCCGTTGAATGACGTCCGGGTGCGTCAGGCGTTGAACTATGCTTTGAACAGGGACGAGATCAACAAGGTGGTGATGAACGGTTTGGGCGAGCCCACAAGCACGGTTCTCTCGCGTTCTCACTGGGCCTGTGATCCGGCGACGGCGGGCTACTACACGCATGACATCGAGAAGGCCAAGGCTTTGCTCAGCGAGGCGGGCTATCCCAATGGGGTCGACATCGAATCTTTCGGCTGGTCTGACCAGCTCGCCATCCAGCGGCAGGAACTGCTGACCGGGCAATGGGCGAAGGCCGGCATCCGGGTAAAGGTTACAGCGGTCGCTCCGCAACAGGCGATGCAGTTCTTCAACATCGAAGGGCGGCTGTCGATGAGCATCACACCGACCGGAGGATTCCCCGATCCGAGTCAATACTATGAGTCCCTGTTCGGCAAAGACGCCCTGAGGAACGCCGGCAAGGCGGAACTGCCCGGCTTTCGCGAACTTCTCAGTGCCACCATGGAAACATCCGACCAGACCCAGCGGAAGGCCGCATTCGCAAAGCTGCAGCGATTCGTCGTCGAGCAGGCGCTTCAGGTGCCTCAGATCATCAACATCGGAGTCAACGCCCACAACAAGAAGGTGCGCAACTATGTGCTCGGCCTGCGCACGGCGCCGAAGTTTCACGAGGTCTGGCTGGAGGCCTAGCGCCGTATCGTGGATGGCATCTATGGTGAAATCATTGTCCGGCTGTCGGTAAGAAGGAGGACATACGGATCGTATGTCATCGGCAAGAAATGCCGCCGCGATCGCTCATGGCCGCGCGCTGTCCGATGGATGACGTTCAATGATCAATGTGCCCGTTCTGATTGCCGGCGGTGGTCCCGTGGGGCTGACGCTCGCGATCTGCCTCTCGTTCCGCGGAGTTCGGTGCATGCTCGTCGAACGCAACGGAACGACGACGACCCACCCCAAGATGGACCGGACCAACAGCCGGACGATGGAGCTGTTTCGAGTGCTCGGCATCGCCGACACGCTGCGACAGGTGGCGGTGCCCCAGGATCATCCGGGTGATGTGTCCTGGATCACCTCCATGGCGGGACAGGAACTCTGCCGGTTTCGGTACCCGAGCGTCATCGAGATGCGCGAGCGCATCCGCGCGGTGAATGATGGAACCCAGCCGCTTGAGCCGACGATGCGGGTCTCTCAGGTGGAAATCGAGCCGGTGCTCAAGGCGCGCGCCGAACAAAGTCCTCTTGCTGATGTCAGGTTCGGTACTGCGCTGGAGGATCTCGAGCAGGACGCAACTGGCGTCACTGCCGTGATCCGGTCGAGCGACGGTAGCACGGAGAGTGTGCGATGCCAGTTTCTTGCTGGATGTGACGGCGGCAACAGCACGGTCCGCACCCGGCTTGACATAAGCATGTCCGGCAAGTGGCGCATCATGCCGCGCTACATGGTGCATTTCCGCTCCGACGCCCGCGACATCCTGGAGAGATGGGGCAGGGCGTGGCATCATCAGTCCAACCGTGGAACGCTGATCTCGCAGAATGGTCACGATATCTGGACGTTGCATGCGCGTTTCCCGGATGGCGTCGCGCCTGATGAGGTTAATCCATCGGCTCTGATCGAAGGTTTCGCCGGCTGCTCGTTCCCGCATGAGATTCTGGTGGCGAACGCCTGGTCCCCGCACCTGGTGGTGGCGGACAGCTATCGCGCCGGGCGGGTGTTCCTGGCCGGCGACGCGGCCCATCAATACATTCCGACAGGTGGCTACGGAATGAATACCGGTGTCGGTGATGCTTTCGACCTGGGCTGGAAGCTGGCAGCCGTGGTGCAAGGAATTGGCGGATCGCGTCTGCTGGACTCGTATGAGGCCGAGCGGCGGCCCATTGGACAGCGGAACTGTGAAGCTTCACAGCGCCACAACGACATTCGTGTGGCGATCGCCAAGCTCTATGGCCCGCTGCTGCACGACAAGAACACGGAGGATCCGCAGGCGCTGGATGCGGTGCGCGACGGAATCATTGCGCTGGGTGATGCAGAGAATGCGAGCAACGGCATCGAGTACGGCTACAGCTACGGGACCTCGCCGGTGATCTGCCACGAACCTGGCGCCATATTGCCGGACGATCCGGTCATCTACAGGCCGACGACCATTCCGGGAGCGCGGCTTCCCAGCGTCTTCCTGGATGACGGTGCCGCGCTCTTTGATCTGCTCGGACCCTGGTTCACGCTGATTGTTCTGGAGGACGGCCCGGCGGAGGTCATGATGGAGGCCGCCGCGCGGCTGAGCCTTCCTGTCAAACTGCTCCCGGTGCGTGATTCCACAGCGGCAGCCGTTTATCGGACACCTGCGCTGCTCGTCCGACCGGACCATCATATCGCCTGGCGTGGCGCTTTACCGCTGACCTTTGACGAGGCATCGTCCATCCTGTCCTGCATCTTCGGACGCGATGTCTGACAAACCTCCATCTCCGGACCCGTGATGAGACAGATTGTTGTTCGCCAGCCCGGCGCAGTTGAGGCTCTGGAGCTCATCGATGCACCGATGCCGACGCCGGGTCCGGATGAAGTCCTGATCAAAACCGCGGCGATGGGAGTGAGCCGCCCGGATACCCTCATCCGGAAGGGCATTTATGAATGGATGCCGCCGCTCCCCGCCAGTCCGGGAAATGAATTGACCGGCGTGGTTGAAGCGGCCGGAGCTGACGTGCGCGGGATCGATGTTGGTCAGCCGGTCCTTCTGAGCGCCCGCGACCTTCCGGTGAGGGGCGGATGTTACACCGCGTATATTGCGGTGCCTGCGGCAGCAGTCTATCCGCTCGACACGAATATCGATCTTGCCGAGGCGGTGGTGCTGCCGAGTTATCTGGTGGCCTATGCGATGCTGAACGATCTCGGGCTGCGCGGCCGGATCACAAGCATCTTCATCAACGGCGCCTCCGGCAGTGTGGGCGGCGCGCTGGTGGAACTGGCGAAAGCCGAAGGCCTGACGGTGATCGGCAGTGCCGGCTCCGAACAGCGCGCGCAATATGTCCGCTCCCTCGGCGCGGACCATGTTCTCGACTACAGGCGCGATCCGATCATCGAGCGTGTCCTCGCGCTGACCGGTGGCCGCGGGGTTGACGCTGTCTTCGATCACGTCATCGGGGCGGGTTTCCCCGATCTGCTTCACATGCTCGCGGACTTTGGAACGCTCGTGTTTTTCAATATTCACGCGTCGCTGCCTGATCGGGACGTGTTCGAGGAGATGCGGCGCACCTCGACCAAGAGCGCAGCGCTGCGCTGCTTCAACATGCACAGCTACGATCATCATCCGGCGCGCCGGCGGGTGCTGATGACGGAGCTGATCGCCTTGCTTCATGCCCGCCGCATCCGGCCCCGGATCGGCTTGCGGCTGCCGCTGGAGCAGGCGGGGGAGGCGCATCGCCTCCTCGAAGACGGGGCGGTCTCAGGTAAGATCATTCTGACCCCGTAGCGGGGATCGCTGCCGCCAAAGACCGCCGAAAGAACTCGCCGCCTATTGCTTGGGAATTCCCGCAGTCTCGATGACCTTGGTCCAGCGGGCGATTTCCGATTTCACCTTGCCTTCCATCTGTTGGGGGCTCGATGGGCTGCCTTCGCCGCCGAATTCGCGCAGTCTGTTCGCGACAGTGGGCGAAGCGATGATGCGGGTCAAATCGGCGTTGAGGCGATCGATGATCGGCTTTGGTGTGCCGTGCGCTGTCACGATGCCGGTCCAGGGCATCGACTGACCGAATTCCGGCACCACGCTTGCGACCGGCGGGACGTTGGGAAGCTGCGGCCAGGGCTTGCCGCCGGTGGTTGCGAGCGCCCGGAACATCCCGGCCTCGATGTTGCTGCTCACGGCGGCCAGCGGGGCGACAATGAAATCGACATCGCCCGAGAGGAGCCCGGCCACCGCGGCGGAGTCGCCGCGATAGGGCACGTGGACCATCTTCGCGCCGGTGATGGTGTTGAGAAGTTCGCCATTGAGATGCTGACCGGTCCCGACCCCCGCGCTTCCGAAGGTCAGCTTGCCGGGATTGGCCTTTGCCGAGGCCACGAGTTCCGCCAGGGTATTGAAGCGGGATGTCTTCGCGTTGGCGACGATGAAGTGAGGCTGCTCGGTGACCGTCGTGATGAAATCAAAGCCGCTGACTGGATCGAACGGCAGTGACTTGTAGATCGCTGGCGAGATCACATGCGACGTCGCGACCAGGAGCAGCGTATAGCCATCGGGCGTGCTTTTGGCGACCTGATCCGCCGCGAGGTTGCCGCCGGCTCCGGGACGCGCCTCGACGATCACCGGCTGGCTGAGAGATTTTGACAACTCGTCCGCCAGCACGCGCGCGATGAGGTCCGCGTTGCCGCCCGCCGCAAATCCCTGGAGGAAGCGGATCGGGCGTGTCGGATAATCCTGCGCCGCCGCCGGGGCGGCAGCCAGCAAGGCAAGGCCTGCCGCAATCAGCGTCTGTCTGATGATCCGGTGCATATAGGTCGTCTCCCATCCTGGTCGGTTGTTGTGTGGTTATGGCGTCGTATCTACCCGCCGCATGGCGGATAGGCTGTCGGCACTTTTTAGGACATACGCCGCCATCCCCCGGCGATATGGTCCGGCCTCGACAGTCGCCCTCCGCAGTGCATGAGCAAAGAGAAATGGCCCTCCGCACGAAACCTCCCTATCGCGCTGACCATGTCGGGAGCTTCCTGAGGCCGCAGGCTGTTCTCGACGCGCGCGTGAAACATGAGGTCAATCAGATTTCGGCGGAGGAGCTACGCGGGATCGAAGATGAGGCAATCCTCAGCCTGATCAAAAAGCAGGAGGACATCGGCCTCAAAGCCGTGACGGATGGCGAGTTCCGGCGCAGCACCTGGCACATGGACTTCCTCTGCAAGATCGGGGGCGTGGAGTCGGCGGGGCTCCAGCTCCGTCCGTTCCAGAGCGACGCCGGCGAGGTGAAGACAGAAATACCGATGCCACGGGTGGTCAATCGGCTGCACCTGGCTGAGACGATCTTCGGCGAAGACTTCAAGTTCCTCAAAGCCCATGCGAAGGCGACACCAAAGCTGACCATTCCTGCGCCGAGCCTGTTGCACGGCCTTGGTGCGGCGCTGACAGCAAATGCCGTCTACCAGGATGAAGCAGGCTTCCTCGCGGATCTGGTTGCTGTCTATGTCGACGAAGTGCGCCGTCTCGCCGAACTTGGATGCACCTATCTGCAGATCGACGATACGATGTTCGCCACGCTTGGCGATCCCAGCTACCGCGACAAGCTCAAGATGAGCGGCGGGAATGCGGATGACCGTCATCTGACCTATATCCGGCTGATCAACGAGGCGGTCGCGAAACGGCCCGCCAACATGGCGGTGTGTGTCCATACGTGTCGCGGCAATCACCGGTCGGCCTGGGTCGCGTCCGGCGGCTACGATATGGTTGCCGAAGCCGTTTTCAACGACCTCAACGTGGACGGCTTCTTCCTCGAGTATGACGATGCGCGCTCCGGCACGTTCGAGCCGCTCCGCTTTGTGCCCAAAGGCAAGACGGTCGTGCTGGGCCTCGTCACCAGCAAGAAGGGCGTGATCGAGAAGAAGGACGACATCAAGCGCCGCATCGATGCCGCTGCCAGATTCGTCGATATCGACCAGCTCGCACTTTCGACCCAATGCGGCTTTGCCTCGACGGTCCAGGGCAATCTTCTGACCGAGGAGCAGCAGTTCGCGAAGCTGCGACTTGTCGTGGAAACCGCGCACGAGGTCTGGGGGGCAGCCTGATGGCGTCACCGAAAGTTGAGCGACGTGAAGGAATGACAATGAGTATGGACGAAGGGCAGCATCAGCCTCGGACGTTGGTCATCGGAGGCGGCGCGGTCGGGTTCAACTGGCTGCCGATCTTCGCCGCCGAAAAGCTCGGATTGTTCGAGCGTGCCGGCCTGAAGGTCGAGATCAGGCGTCTCGGCACAGTGGACAAAGCGACGGCGGCGGTGAGGAGCGGCGAGCTCGACCTCGCGATCACCCCGCCGGAGGGTGCCATTCGGGACAGCGCGGCCGGTGGCGATCTGCGCGTGATCGGTGGCAACGTGAACCGCCTGCCGTTGTCGATGATCGCCAATTCGCGCTTCACGCGGATGGAGCAACTGAAGGGCGCAACGCTTGGCACCTCGTCGATGACCGAGGGAACGGCGCTTTATACGATGGAAGTGCTGCGCCAGCACGGTTTGAACTATCCCGGCGATTACCAGTTTGCCGTCGTCGGCGTGCATCCGGCGCGCTGGAAGGCGCTTCAGGATGGCACCATTGATGCGGCGGTCCAGCTCATCCCGCTCAACTTCGTGGCAGAGGACGCAGGATACTCGAATCTCGGTGAGGTCACTGAGTACATTCCCGAGATCGTCTTCACGGCGATGATTGTTGATGTCGTGCGTGCATCAGCCCGACGCGCGGATATCAGCAAGTTCCTGAGCACGGTGCGCGAAGCGACCGCATGGGTTTACGATCCGGCCCATGATGACGTTCTCCTGCCGCTGACGGCCGAGATCTGTCAGGCGGAAGGACGATATATCCGTCAGGCGTTGGATTACATGCGTGAGAAGCAGGTTTTCCAGCGTGACCTGTCGATTCCGCCGTCGGCACTCCGGAGATCCATCGAGCTGCTCGAAAAGGCCGGCCTGGCCGACGCAAACGTTGTCGCCAATGGCAGCAAGGTTCTGGATGACAGTTTCCGGACCGCGGCGTGACCTGACCGGCCATCCCATGTTCGACCTTCCGATTGATGCCCGCACCGCCATCCGCATTGTCTGCGGCCTGTTCTTCCTGCCGCACACCGTTGCGAAGCTGATGCATATCGACCGTGCATCCCAGCTCTTTCACAAGGTTGGCTTCCGGCCGGCGCGTGTCTTCGTCGTGCTGACGGCCACCATGGAGCTGATTGCGGCCGCCTGCCTGATCAGCGGCTACTACGTCAAGGTCGGTGCGACCCTTGCCGCCATCGTGCTGTTCGGCGCGGCCTATGCGATCGGGCGAAACCACGGCCTGAAGTGGCGATGGCAGCATCCTGGCATCGAGTACATGCTGTTCTGGGCCATCATCTGTCTGTTTGTCGCTTATCTTCCCTAGTTGCGAAAGCTTGTAGCATGCCGACTGATCTCGATCGTCTCTATTTCGTTGGCAGCATTCCGCTGCGTGATAGTGAGGATGTCTTTCGCCAGTTGAGCGGCGAACTTGGCCGCTATCTTCGTCGTCTCCCTGATGGCGAGACCGGAGAACGGACCAAGTGGATCGTGTTTCAGCAAAAGATGCTGTCCGAGCATCCTGCGATGGAGGTGGACACGAGCGTGCCGCCCCTGCAGGTCCGCCAGTCCGACGGGACGGTGTTCCGCGAGATCAAGCGATTGCGGCTCAAACCCGATGCCGACCCGGACAGGATGGTGTTCGAGACCGGCTATGATCGCGCGGCGCTTGCCTCCTATGCCACGTTCAAGCGGCTGAAGGATGAAGGCGTGATCGCCCCGGATGCGCTCTTCCAGGTCGCTCTGCCGACGCCGCTCGCCACCGGGCTGATGTATATCAGCCCCAACGGGCGGGAGCGTTACCTCCAGGCTTATGAGCGCTCCCTGATCGGAGCCCTGAACGCCATTCTCGACGGTATCCCCCATCAGGATCTTTCGATCCAGTTCGACGTCTGCCAGGAAGTGCTGCTGTTCGAAGGTTATTTTCCGGAGCAGATTCCAAACTACAAGGAGATGGTCTTCCAGGAATTCAGGCGTCTTGCCGCGGCGGTTCCACAGGATGTCGATCTCGGCTTCCATCTCTGCTACGGCTCGCCCAACGATCAGCCGCTGGTAAATCTCAAGGACGGTGCGGTGTTGGTTGATCTCATGAACGGGATCAACGACTATGTCCAAGGCCGCGTTGACTTCATTCACGTCCCGGTGCCCAGAACCGCAGACGATGCCTTCTTCACGCCGTTCAAGGCGTGGCGGAATACCAAGGGCACGCATCTCTATCTGGGCTTGCTTCAACATGACGACGAGAAAGGTGACCAGGACCGCATTGCAGCCGCTCGCCGTGTCGTGAAGAATTTTGGTGTCGCTGCGGAATGCGGCTTCGGCCGGACGGATCCGGCGCGTGTGCCAACGATCCTGGCGAGTCACCACCGCGGTGCAGAGATGCTGTCCTGATCCCGGCCGACACCTCAGGTGTAACCGAGTTTAGCTCCGCTAGGTGGCCGATGCGCTGCGCGTGTGGTCGACCCGCAAGTTGTTGACCAGCGCGACAAGCTCCGTTTGGCGGGAGATCTGCAGTTTCTCATAGGCGCGCTGCCGATAGGTGACGACGCTCGTCCGTTTGATGTCGAGATCGAGCGCCGTGCCTTCGATGGTCATGCCCGCCGCTACGCGCGAGCAGACCTGGCGCTCGCGGTGACTGAGCCGCCCGGGCAGGAAATCCAGCAATTCCTCGATGGCCTCGAGATCGAGATGCGGCATGCTCAGGGCCGTCTTGCGGCGAAGCATCTCGTGTTTGAGGGCTGTCTCCAGAACGATCTTGGCGACTGAGGAAAAGTGCGTCATGTCCTGCGCGGTAAAAGAATGGGATCCGATGCCGCGGAAAATGCTAAGCTGATAAAGGTTGCCATCCATCCGGGAAAAGAAGCTCAGGCGCTCCTGGACGTGGGTCAGTTCGAAGCAATGACGATACTGGCGGTCGCGAATATCATTGGCGTCGACTTTCATCGTGCATGTGGAATGCATCTTGCGATTTTTGAGCGCCTGGAGTGTCGGATCCATCCCATAGAAGCGTCCGACGAACCGGCTGATATTCTCCTTTGCAGCTGTCGCATAGTTGCGGCTGTCATTGGCCATGCAGTTGACCATCGAATTGTTGCGGTATTGAAACAGGGCCCAGTGGTCCACGTCGAACTGGTCCTCGAAGACTTCAAAGCAGGCCCGGCTGTAGCGTTCGGTGCCGATGGCGGCGATTGCGCCGACGAACTTGTGGCTGTCGAGTGAAATCCGATCAATGGTGCGCGCCGGATAGACTATCTGCATTTTCGGGCCCTTCTCCCAAGGGTTGCCTGGCATTTTGGCGCCGGCATCCTGCCAGCCCGGCTGCTTCATGCCCGTTTCCGCCAACACTAGAGCATTTTCCAGAAAAGTGGACACCGGTTTTCCGTAGAAAGAGGATTGGTCTCACCGATTTCAAGACGTCGCATCCGCGGGATGCTTGTCCTGAGGGCAGAGGACAGATTCGGACGCCGCCCTGCCGTACAAACTATCCTTGACCCGTCGTGTCCGGTGTGTCCGGCCGCGATGCTGCAGCGCATGCCGACCGTGGGATGCTCGCGTGGGCGTGAGCGTGAATCGGCAGCGCGAGGTCAGGGGAGGGGACAATGGCATCAAAGATGTCGGGCGCTGTCGTGGCTGTTCTCGCGCTCCTGGTTGCTCCGGAGTCGATCGCGGCCCAGAACTTTCCGACGAAGACCATTCAGCTCGTTGTCGGCTTCCCGCCCGGCGGGAGTGTGGATGCCGTGGCGCGCATTGTCGCCGATCGGATGTCGAAGGAGCTCGGGCAGACCGTCGTGGTCGAAACCAAGACCGGCGCGACCGGCATTGTTGCGGCGAACACCGTGGCGACCAGCAAGCCCGATGGATACACGATCCTCCTCGCGCCGGGCGGCCATGCGCTCTATGGCGCGACTCTGAAGTCGCTGCCGTTTGATCCGGTGAACAGCTTCTCCTGGATCTCGAACATCGTCACCTCGCCGTTTTTCATCACCGTTGCTGCGACTTCGCCCTACACATCGATGGCGGACCTGATTGCGAAGGCGAAATCCGGGCAGACGGTGAAGTTCGGCAGCGTGGGGATCGGCTCGCCGCATCACCTCGGGGTCGAGCTCGTTGGCCTCGCGACCGGAACCAAATTCGTCCACGTCCCGTATCGGGGTGAGGGACCGATCCTGGCCGCCCTGCAGGGTGGCGAGATCGATTTCGCGATTCTGACGCCTGTCACGGTTGTTGGGCAGGTGCAGTCCGGGGCCGTCCGCGCCCTGGCGGCGACGACAAACATCCGCTCATCGCGGCTTCCCGATGTGCCGACTGTCGAGGAGGCGCTGAAGCTCAAGGACTTCAACATCGGCAGCTGGTATGCGCTGGCGGTGGCCGCCAACACCCCCGAACCGATTCTAGCCAGGCTCAATGCGGCGTTGCGGGTGACATTGAAGGATGCGGATACGTTGAGGCGGCTGGAGCCGATCGGCGGCGAATTGGTGCTGTCGTCGCCTCAGGAGCAGCGGGACCGTGTCGCCAGGGAAGCCGCAACCTGGGCGAAGATTGTCGATGCTGCGGGAGTCGAGAAGCAGTGACCGGAAACCTGACGTAATCCCCGGTGAACATGGTGCCCGGGAACGTTACCTTGCAGGACTGGACGGGCCGAGGGCGTTGAGGAATCCGGCGCCGGTTATGACTGCGCTACACAACACCCGCAGCGTGACAAGCGCCGCGCGGTGATGCTCGATATCCGAGGAAAAGCAGCAATCCTCCAGCAGGACTGTATCGAAACCATATTGCATGGCATCGCGCGCGGTGTGGTCTACCGCGACATTGGTGGCGATGCCGCCGATGGCGACGGTGCGAATGCCGTTGCCGATCAGGATGGTCAGGAGGTCCGAGCCGAAGAACGCGCTGCTGCGCGCGTGGTCGATGACGATGTCGCCTGCGAAAGGTTGCAGTTTGTCGATGATGGCGGCACCCGGCGTATGGGTGATGAAGCCCTCGGACGTGACCGCGCGGCGGAACAGGGCGTTGTTCTGGACAATGCCGCTATAGCCTGGCCGATATACGATATTGACGAAGATGATCAAACAGCCGGCGTTGCGGGCGCCGTCAATCAGCTTTGCCGTGCGTTCGATCACCCCGCTTTGCGACACCGCGTCCGCGAATGTGCTGCCAAATGCGCCCTTCGGCGTGACAACATCGTTCTGCCAATGGAGGGCGATGATCGCAGTTCTGGCGGGATCATTGTGGAAATCCTGCTGCAGGACGTCGAACCCTTGCATCACCTTGTCGCTCATCGTGGCTCCGTTTTCTCACAGGGACCGGCCGGCGGGCGTGACCGGATGATGGATGTGCTCTTGAGCCAATAGACCTCTTCGTCGTTCTGATTGCGCAGGGTCGAGATCGTGGTGACGAAGCCGATGTCCGGACGGCTGCGGGACATGCGGGTGTCGGTTATTTCGACACGGCCGACGAGCCGGTCTCCCGGCCTCACCGGCTTGATCCATTTCAGGTTTTCGTGGCCGGGCGAGCCCAGGCTGGTTTCGGGGGTGATGAAGCCGCTTTGCAACATCATCCTCATCATGATCAGGGCGACATGCCAGCCACTGGCAATGATGCCGCCGAAGATCGTCTGCGCGGCCATCTCTTCGTCGAGGTGGAAGGGCTGTGGGTCCCATTGCTGGGCGAAGGCCAGCACTTCGTCGCGTGTCACGAGATATTCGCCGACGATGACGATCTCGCCCGGTTTGTAGTCTTGTGCAAAGCGAATCGGAAGGCGTGATGGCTGGGTCACGGCGACACCTTGCTGGCTGGGTCAGGAGTTGGGTTGGACAACCACATTCGTGAACCCGCCAGGGCTGCCCGTGACGGCGTCCAGCGCTGCATTGATCTGATCAAGCGTGTAGGTCTTGGTGTCAAACACGCTGAGATTGACCACGCCGTTTTGTGCCAGCTCGACCATTTCTGCCGCATCGGCCGTGCTGAACCAGCAAGAGCCGCCGAAGCGCCATTCGGTTCGCGTGAAATGGTTGGGTGTGAGCGCGAGCTTGTCGTTGAGGCCGCCCACCGTGATTGCGACACCGCGCCTCTGCAGGGTGCTGATCGCTTCAGCCAAGGTTGCGCTGGATGTCTGACGGGTCGTGCAATCGATGATCACGTTGGGACCATCGCCATCTGTGCAGTGCAGGATCCAATCGCACAGCGGCTCCTCGCCAAGCACGTGAGTCTGTACGCGCTCCGGAGCAAGATGTTCAAGGCGCCGCAAGGTTTCACGATTGCGCGCGACACCGAGCACCCGGGAGGCACCCATGGCCAACGCAAAGAGCACCGCGGCGACGCCGAGGGTGCCGGTGGCGCCGAGGACAAGGACGGATCCGCCGGGACGCAGGTTGGCATTCTTGAGGCCGGCATAGGAGGTGCCGAGATAGCCGAACCGGGCTGCCTGCTCGAACGTGACACGCGGCGAGAGGAGGACAAGGCTGCGAGCCGGCGCGAGCGTGTACTGCGAGTATCCACCCCACGGATATTCGCGCTGCAGCCGTTCCGATCCGGGCGTGAAGCCAAAGTAGCCGCGAAAGGTCATGTCGACGCAGATCTGGTCAAGGCCTTGGCGGCAGTAGCGGCAAGTCCCGCAGGACAGCACGGGATTGATGTAGACCCGGTCGCCCTTCTGGAAGCGCTTGACCTCCTGACCGACCTCGGTGATGACACCCGCAGCATCCAGCCCTACGACTGCGGGCAGGGGCGGCAGGGTCAGGGTCGGCAACCCTCCAACCACGTGATTCATGTTCGGGATCACGCCGCAGGCTTCGACCCTGACCACCACGTCATGGGCGCGCACGACAGTCGGCCGTGGGACCTCCTCGATCTGAAGTGACTCGCCAGCGGCATGAAGGCGTGCGGCCTTGATCGTGTTCTGTGCCATCGAGGCGTTCCCTGTTGCATGGCGGAGCGAGAAGCTGCCACTCCCGTTGTTGTGCTTGTCGAACTCCGCGCGGGCCGGGAGCTCACGTGCATTATGACAAAGAACAGAGCCTCTGCCCGTCCTTATTTGTGACGACATACGGACGGTGGGCCTGCAACTAGCATCGTTGCGGCTATTTGCAGTCCCAGGCCGGAAACATTGCGGAGGAACGGTGCCGCCATCATCCGACAATCAGCTCGCTCGCTCGCATGCAACGTCTTCGGAGAACGTCACTCCGCGCGTCAGGCCTCCTTTCCGCGCCGAGCATGTCGGCAGCTTGCTGCGTCCGCAGTCGGTGCTGGATGCCCGCAACAAGCTCGAACGCAGGGAAATCTCACCCGCCGATCTGCGCCGGATCGAGGACGAGGCCATTCGTCAGGCGGTGAAGCGTCAGGAGGAGATCGGTCTTCAGGTCGTGACCGATGGTGAGTTCCGCCGTGACAGCTGGCACATGGATTTCCTTTGCCGGATCGACGGCATCAAGGCGGCGGGCACCCAGTTGCGGCCGTTCCACAACGAGACCGGAGATGTCCGGAATGAAATCGTCATGCCGCGGGTTGCCGGCAGGATTCACCTCGACCGGGCCATCTTCGGCGACGACTTCACATTCCTCAAGCGCATCACCAAGGTCACGCCGAAGATCACGATTCCATCCCCGAGCCTGCTGCATGGTCTTGGCATCACCCCCGACGACAAGTCGATCTATGCCGACGAGATCGAATTGTTCGATGACCTCATCCAGGCCTATGCCGATCAGGTCCGCTATCTGGAGAAGTTGGGCTGCAAATACTTGCAGATCGACGATACGATGTTCGCGACCCTCGGCGATCCAAGCTATCGCCACAAGATCCGCTCGACGTCGGGCGATGCCGACAAGCGTCACATGACCTATATCCGGATGATCAACGACGCCATTGCCAGGCGATCGTCCGGCCTGTCGGTCTGCGTGCATACCTGCCGCGGCAATCATCGCTCGGCCTGGGTCGCGTCCGGCGGCTATGATCCCGTGGCGGAAGCTGTGTTCAACGAGTTGAACGTCGATGGCTTCTTTCTGGAATATGACGACGCGCGGGCCGGGACTTTCGAGCCGCTGCGTTTCGTTCCCAAGGGCAAGATGGCCGTTCTAGGCCTGCTGACCAGCAAGAAGGGAGCTCTCGAGAAGAAGGATGACATCAAGCGCCGGATCGACGAAGCGGCAAGATATGTCGACATCGATCAGCTTGCACTGTCGCCCCAGTGCGGATTTGCTTCGACATTGCTGGGCAATCTTCTCAGCGAGGAAGAGCAATATGCAAAGCTTCGTCTGGTGGTCGAGATCGCCGACGAAGTCTGGGGCCGCGGATGACGGGGATCATCCGATGACCTATTTGCCGCGTGCGGGTTGACGACGGTTTTGCAGGAGGCCGTGCTCTCGTCCTAAGTCCTGAGGACAGACTTCAACCCGGCGTGATCACATAACCGTGCCGGGCCGGCGGATGGCCGACAACTCATTCGGGCGTGTGATGGATCTCAGACTGCGCGGGCGCACGGCGGCGATTACCGGGGCGAGCAAAGGGATTGGGTTCGCAATTGCCAACGAATTGGCTGCGGAGGGGGTGAATCTTCACCTCTGCGCGCGCAGCGAGGAAGAGCTGCGGCGGGTCTCCGACGTGCTGACGTCAAAACATGGCGTGTCCGTCGACATCCACCCGGCTGATCTGGCGGACCGGCAGGTTCGGGACGCTTTTGCGCGACGAATCGCATTCGTCGACATCCTGGTGAATTGCGCCGGCGCGATCCCCGGCGGGACCCTTGACCAGGTCGACGAAGACGCCTGGCGCGCGGCGTGGGACCTCAAACTGTTCGGCTATATCGGCATCAGCCGGATCGTGTATGCGGAAATGTGCCGCCGCCGCCGCGGCGTGATCATCAACGTGGTCGGAACCGGCGGACTTTCAAACAATGCGCGATATATCTGCGGTGGCCCGAACAATGCCGCGCTCATCAGCTTCACGAACAGCCTTGGCGGCGCCAGCGTGCGTTATGGCGTGCGGGTCTGCGGCGTCAATCCGGGCCCCGTCGCGACCGAGCGGATGGATTATTTGCGGCGAATCGAAGAGTCCAAAGTCGCCCCTGAAAATCTCGCGGAATGGAACAAGCGGTATACGGACGTGATGGCTTACGGCCGCGCCGCGACCCCGGAGGAGATCTCAGGCGCGGTCGCGTTTCTCGCATCGGACCGTGCGTCTTATATCTCGGGTTCGATGATGACGATCGATGGCGGCATGCTGGCCCGCGCTGGAGCTCCGGGCAGTTTGGTTGACGGGTGACGGGTTGAGCCTGCGCGACGAGCCGCGGCCAAACGGCCACGCGTGTGGCTGTTAGGTGGCCAGTCCGATCAGGTCCGGAAGCGCCAAATAACCCCGTAAATGTCGCCTGAAATTAATATCAGGGTACCTTAAATTTATCAATATCAGGTTGCCTTCTATTATGACCTATGGGATGCTCCCTGGCCAGACGAGAACCAATAACGACGGGGAGGCGGCCGATGAAGTTTGCACGCCGTTGCGCGGCGGTCGTGATGATCCTGCTCGCAGCCGTCGTTGCCGGAGCGGCCGCGGCTGAACCGTTGAGGATCAGGCTGGATTGGTCGACGACGCCCGGCCAGTTTGCTCCCCTGATCCCGACCGTCCCGAAATACGCGCCCGATATCTACAAGCACTATGGGAAATCCTATGTCGTCGAGCCCGTCAGGCTCCAGGGTGGCGGCGCCAATCTCACCGCGCTCGCCGCGAATCTGGTCGATATCAGCACCACGCCGCCGCCAAGCCTGGTCAGTGGTGTGACTGAGGCGCAGCTCGATCTGCGCGTCATCGGTCAGCAGATCTCCTCGGGAGTCGACGGATATTTGCCGACGCCCTTCTACGTGCGCGATGACATCACCCGCGTTGAGGATCTCAAGGGAAAAATAGTCGCCGTCAATGCGCGTGGCGCCAATGTCGAGGCCGCGGCCATCCTGATGCTGAGGAAGGCGGGGCTTGTCGAAGGGCGGGACTATCAGATCACTGAAGTCCGCTTCCCGGCCATGGTGGCGGCCCTTGAATCGAAGCGGGTCGATGCGGCGCCGATGGTTCCGCCCTTTCATCTGACGGCTGCAAAGAACAAGTCGCTCAAGGTCCTGTTCACCGTACAGGAAGCATTCGGTCCGGTGGAGACGCTGATGTTCGTCGCCAAGGCGGATTTTGTAGCGAAGAATCGCGCGGCGCTGGTCGACTTTCTCGAAGACAATATGCGGATGAGGGCCTGGATGACCAATCCTCACACACGGCCGCAAGCCATCAGGCAATTGTCCGATACTACGAAGGTGCCGGTCGAAGACTACGAGAAATGGGTCTATACGACTGACGACTACTACTATCATCCGCATGCCATGACGGATGTGGCCCGCCTTCAGAGCAACATCGACAAAATGAAAGAGGCGGGAATGATACCCGTGACGATCGATGTGGCCCGCTATGTTGATCTTTCGCTCGTACAGGAAGCTGCAGGCCGTTTGCGATAGCGCAAAATCTTCTCTGGGAGGATGGAACGCCATGCTGTCATACGAAGACAATCAGTCGTTGATCCGGACCGGCCCCGGCACGCCGATGGGCAGCCTGATGCGGAGATACTGGATTCCGGCCCTGATGTCCGAACAGATCAAGGAACCCGATTGTCCTCCCGTCCGGGTGAGGCTGCTGTCCGAGAATCTGGTGGCGTTTCGCGACACAAAGGGACGGCCGGGCCTCGTGGCCGAGGCCTGTCCTCATCGCCTCGCGTCGATGTTCTTTGCCCGTAATGAAGACGCGGGACTGCGCTGTGTGTATCACGGCGCCAAGTTCGATGTGTTCGGCAATTGTGTGGACATGCCTGTCGAGCCGGCCACAAGCACCTACAAGAGCAGAGTGAGGATCGCGGCCTATCCCTGCATCGAACGCGCTGGGATCGTGTGGACCTATATGGGCCCGCCGGAGCTCCAGCCTGGCTTTCCAGCGCTCGAATGGACGCTGGTCCCGGATTCACACCGCTATGTCACCCGCCACATTCAGGAATGTAATTGGCTGCAGGCCCTCGAAGGGGGATTTGACGTCACGCACCTGACTTTCCTGCACGGAGGTTCCTCGGTCGAGCACCGGACCATCCCGCCTTACTGCGAAGTGATTCCCATTCCGGGCGGCTTCATTGCGGGAAATGGGCGGGATATCGGCGGAGGCCAGCAGCAGTGGTCCGCCAGCATCATGCTGATGCCGTTTCACAAACTGATTTCCGCAGTTCCGCCGCCGGTTGGAGCCCATATCTGGGTGCCGATCGACGACGAGAATACCATGCTTTACAGTGTGGACTATGATGCCACACGTCCGTTGCGGGATGATGAGATGCAGCGTTCCTACAACTGGGAGCATATCCACACCGAGAATATCCCCGGTACCGACTACGCAATAAGAAATCGGCGAAATAACTATCTCATCGATCGTGATCTGCAGAAGAGCGGAACCTCCTACACCGGTCTCATGGGCTTCGGCATTCAGGATTGCGCTATCCAGGAATCCATGGGACCGATTGCTGACCGAACCCAGGAGCATCTGGCTTCGAGCGATGCGATGATCGTCAAGCTGCGGCGGATGTTGCTGCAGACCCTGAAGAGCGTTCAGCAAGGTGGAACGCCGCCGGGGCTGGAATCCCATCATTACCACGTCCGGCCCGGAAGGTTTAAATGCGCAGGCAGCGAGCCGGTTGAACAATGCGCGCTGGCCTTCGTCAATTCGGCGCCTCCCGAACGCGTCGGTTCGGGCTGAACGGCCAAGGTGCAAGGTCCCTTCGCCGAGCATGGCTGCCGGTTGGGCATCCATGCAGGTTCGATATCCAAACCCCGGAGTTGTGTGTGCACCCTGCGAAATACCTGAGAGCCGATCTTGAGAAATTTCGGCTTCGCCACTTTGTGAAGCAGCTCGTCGAGCTTGGCGATGTCGAGATTCATGACGAAGCCGTCCCGCTGACGAAACTGTCGCAGATCATCGAAGCGACCCCTAAGGCGGTTCTGTTCAGAAATGCAGGCCCTGAGAGGTTCGAGATGATCGCCAAACCTCTCGGCGGCCGCGCGCGATTGGCGGCGGCCTTCGGCACGACGCCGGAGAAGGTGCACGCGATGTACCAGGCGCGCAAGGCCAGTCCGCAATCGACATTCGAGGTGCCGTCAAAGGATGCTCCGGTCCATGAAGTGGTGCTGACGGGCGACGAGATCGATCTCACCCGCATGCCGTTCCACCCGCAGCATGAATTCGATGGCAGCGCCTATATCAGTTCGGCCATCGATTATTCGATCGATCCGCAGACCGGCCGCACCAATGTCGGCTGTCGCCGGCTCAGCCTGCGCAACCGAACGGAATGCGGCACCAACATCACCTCGCCGTCGGATCTCAAGCGGATCTATCAGAGCTGTGTCCGCCGGAAGGAGCGGCTTCCGATCACTTTCACGGTCGGCTCCCATCCGCTCGACTTCATGGCTGCCACTGAAAGGGCCCCCGGCGATGAGCTGAGCCTGGTCGGGGCTTTTCGAGGTGAGCCTGCGCCTGTCGTCAAAAGTCTGACCAACGATATCTTCGTTCCGGCCGACGCGGAAATGGTGTTCGAAGGATATCTGGATGAGGGCGGATATCGCGAGCCGGAGGGGCCGTACGGCGAGTATATGGGATATTATGGGGCCATCCACATGGACCCCATCTTCCACTGCACGGCGATCACCATGCGCCGCGATGTCATGCATCAGACCCTGCTGCATGGATCGGCGTTCACCCTTGACCACAGCGACGCCGGGGTCATCAGCAGCCTGCGGCTGGAAGTCGAGGCGATGAGAATACTCGGCCAGACCGTGCGGCATCCGGTTGCAGCCTGCCTGCGGGAGGTGTCGGGTGGCTACAACAACCTGCGGGTTTCGATCCGCCAGAGCGTGCCTGGCGAGGCACGGCGGGCGATTGCGGCGCTGATCGGTGGCATCGCGCGGCTGAAACATGTCTTTGTCTTTGATCAGGACATCGACATATTTGACGACAGGCAGGTCGAATGGGCACTTGGGACGCGATTTCAGGCCGATGAGGATCTGATGGTCTTCAGCGGCATCCCGGGCATGAGCATGGACCCCTCGCTCAAGGGGCGACGCATTGGTGCGAAGGCTGGATTCGATTGTACGGCGCCTGTCGGCAAGGCGGCTGAAATCCCGTTCACCCGTTGCGCAGCCAAGGTTTTCGGCAGCGCGGTCGCGCGCTTTCAAACGGTCGATCAGGCGCTCGAGGCAGGCCCCAGGTTTTTCACGGAGCTGATCGAAAGCCTGGGAAGCGAGGATGGCCGCGACGTCGTGCTGATGCTGGACGAGTTGCGTATTGCCGGCCGGCTGGGTCGTGACAGGGATGGCAGATATCATCTTGTTTCTGCAGAGCCGGGGGTGACCTGTATCGTGGGGGATCTCTATCATGACCCGAATGAGGGCCTTTGAACTGCAACATGATGCGCTGGCTCTCTCCGTCTTTGGATATGCCGTTGTCCTCCAGGGGATGCCCCATAACCTTTTGAAGGGCGCTTAGCATTCGCATCATCATCGTCGGCTCTGGAATTGCGGGAGCTGCCGCCGCTCTTGAGGCGGTGGCGGCCGGGATTGAGTTTATCGGGATCGACCAGGACGAGAGCTTTGGCGGCACAGCCGCACGTGGAGGTTTGGGATGCTCCATTGCGGGGTCACCGTTGCAGGCGCGCCTGGGCATCAGCGACTCGCCCGAACGCGCCATCCGGGATCTCACAGCGGATCAGACGGAGGCAGACCTCGACTGGGCTCGTCTCTACTATCGCTCCGCATCACGCTGGGTTTACGACTGGCTCGTCGATCTCGGAGTGACATTCGAGACGGTGCTGCCCTCGGAAGGAGATTCGGTCCCGCGATTCCATCTTCCCCACGGGCTGGGCGCACGGGTCATGGCTCTGGCCTGGGAGCGTTTCCGTACGCTTGGAGCAGACAGGAATTGGCGCTTCGGCCTGACCGTCACCGGGATGCTCAAGCAGGGACGGTCGGTGACCGGCGTGCATGTCCGGGATCGAACTGGCGTGTCCCAGGACATTCATGGCAATGCGGTCATCCTTGCGACCGGAGGTTTTGCCGGCAATCTTGAGCAGCTTCGCGATCTCGCGCCGAAATTTGCTGACGTCCCGCGGCTGCTCGCCGGTGGCGGACCCAGTGCGCAAGGCAGCGGTCATGAGCTTGCTGCGCAGGCAGGCGGATATCTGACGCACCTGCACAACGTCTATGGTTACGCCAACGGCACTCCGGATTACACCGACCCCTCCGGGCGGCGCGGCGTCGTCGTGCGCAACGGCACCGATTGGATCTGGATCAATTGTCACGGACAGCGCTTTTTGAATGAGGATTTGACCCAGGCCGGCCGCACCGCGACATCGCATCTCCTGCAACAGGACGGTGCGACATGCTGGGCGATCTTCGATGATCGCGTGCTGAACGACCTGACTGTCTTCGATCACTACCAGCAGCCGGGTCGGGAGGACCGCCGTCACACGGCCAGACGGTATCTCAGGTATTCCCCCTATGCCCGGACGGCCTCTTCCTGTGCGGCGCTGGCTTCATGCATCGGGCTGGCTCCGGAAAAGCTGGAGGACACGATTGCCGGGTGGCATCGCCTCATTGCCTCGGGCGCCTCACAGGATCTGCTCACCGGCCGTTCGTTAACGAGGATACGTCCGCTGGGTGAAGGCGACTGGCATGCCATCCAGCTCTTTCCGCTCGGACGGAAGACCCTCGGGGGCGTCCGGACTGATTTGGACTGTCGCGTCATCAGCAACGCGGGCGAGAGAATTCCGGGCCTCTATGCCGCAGGCGAACTTGCCGGCTTTGGTGGCGGGCATCTCTCAGGAGCCAATTCGCTTGAAGGATTGATGGCAGGTGGGTCACTCTTCAGTGGCCGTGTGGCCGGCCGCGCCGCCATTGTAGACGCCGCAATGCGAGGAGCGGCATCAACCGAGCTGGACCCGTCGAGACAAGTAGCGAGAGGAATCGATGCCCGTGACCCATAGCCATATTGCTCTTCCACACAATGGTCAGGCGATCGACTGTTATCTCGCTGCGCCCGAGGGGGGTGGCAGAGTGCCCGCTGTCGTCATGGCGTCATCAGTGTTCGGGGTTGGCGAAGACCTGATCGAACTCTGTCATGTCTTTGCGAATGCCGGCTGCCTGGTGGCTGCGCCCGATCTGTTCTGGGCTGGAGACAAAGGCCCGCTGCCGCGCACGGACGAGGGACAAAAGCGCGCAATGGCTCGGGTTGCGGATCGCCCGCATGCTCTTGAACAAGCCTCTGATGCGATCAGGGCCGCCCTGGCACGGGTACGCAGCGACGCCCGCTGCAATGGCCGGACGGCCATTCTCGGCTTCTGCTTCGGCGGACCGTTCGCTGTGGCCGGCCTCGCCGATATGGGGTGCGACGCCGGCGGGTCATTTCATGGAAGCGAATTCGAGGATCAGCTCGATAACCTTGCGAAAGTTGATGGCCCCCTTGAACTGCATTGGGGCGATGCCGATTTTGCCCTGCCTCCGGAGCTTCTGGATCGTGTCCGAAGCGCTTGCCGCCACAACACCAACTGCAATATCGTCATCTATCCCGGCATACGCCATGGATATACCGGACGCTCGTCACCGGCTTTCGATCCCGCGGCGACTGAGAATTCGGTTGCGCTCACGCTGAAAATGCTCGATCGCCTCCGCACCTGATGGCCAAAAGCCAGAACCTACGCGGATAAAGATAGCCGTCGAGCGTCGACGGTCATCCGCTACCGGGCCAAGGGTGCCCTCCGGGATGTCGGCAAGGCACTCGGATTGACCGAAGACTTGACAAGATGTTGTCGTCACAGGTCTGGGGCTGGGCCGAGGATGGCGTCGAGGCCAAACATGCCGAGGATCTAAACCTCAATCTCGGGGACCGGGCGGCTCCGGCTGGCCCTTGATCTGGCCCGTGAGCTGATCGGCACACCGCGTCATCTGTCCCAGCATCCCGGTGGTTTCGTGCTGACCCGTGACCGGCTGGATGAACTGGTGCCGATTGAACCGGCCGCCATGAAAGACCGTCAGGTCATAGAGTGGGACCGTGACGATATCGACACCCTGAAGCTCATGAAGGTTGATTGTCTGGCGCTGGGCATGTTGTCGTGCATGAAGCGTTGTTTCGACTTTCTTGAAGCCGACAAAGGCATCAAACACGATCTGACTTCGATCCTGGCCGAAGAGCCGGCAACCTACGCCATGAGGGTGCCGCTGTTTCAGGAACAGGCCATGCGGGTTGCGATCGAATGTGCCGGGTTCACGGCTGGGGAAGCCGACCAACTGCGACGGAGCATGGCCACCTTCAAGTTCACCGGAGGCGTCTCAAAGTTCAAGGAGAAGTTGGTCAATGGCATGGTTGCCAATGGTTATGAGCGGGAGTTCGCCGAGAAGACCTTCAGGCAACTGGAGGGGTTTGGATCCTATGGCTTCCCGGAAAGCCATGCTGCATCGTTTGCTCTGATTGCCTACGCCATCGTGGATGAAGTGCCACCATCCGGAGGTGTTCTGTGCGGCTCTGCTGAACTCCCAGCCCATGGGCTTTTATGCCCCGGCTCAGATCGTGAGGGATGCCCGGGAGCATGGTGTGGAGGTTCGGCCCGTCTGTATCAATGCCTCCCGTTGGGACTGCACCCTTGAGTCCGTGGATGCCACAGGACGCTTTGCAGTCCGTCTTGGCCTTCGCATGGTCTGGGGGCTGGCAAACGGTGATGGGGCAGCCCTCGTGGCAGCCCGGTCAGAACCCTTCGCCTCAGTGGAGGACTTATGGCCCCGGGCTGGAAATCCGGTGGCATCCATCACTCAGCTTGCCGAGGCCGATGCTTTTCGATGGTCCCTTGGTCTGGCCCGTCGGGATGCACTCTGGGCCATCAAGGTCCTGCGGGATGAACCGCTGCCGTTGTTCGCCGCCGCAACTGAACGGGAAACCCGGCGTGTTTCCGAGATCATCGAACCGGCCTTACCCCTCCAGCCGATGACCGCCGGGGGCGAGGTCGTTGAAGACTATGGTCACGTCGGTCTGACCCTCCGCAGTCATCCGGTGTCTTTCCTCCGGAACGACCTGAACCGCCGCCACATCGTGACCTGTGCTGAAGCAATGGCCGCCCGGGACAAAAGCTGGCTGACAGCTGCTGGGCTGGTGTTGGTCCGGCAACGCCCGGGATCGGTTAAGGGTGTGCTGTTCGTGACAATGGAAGACGAGACGGGCATTGCCAATCTGGCGATCTGGCCAACGGTCGTCGAGAAACGACGTCGTGTCATCCTCGGTGCCGGGATGCTGGCCTGCCGTGGCCGTATCCAGCGTGAAGTTGAGGTCGCCCATCATCTGACGGACCTGTCGGCCGAACTGGCCAGCGTCGGTGATCGGGAGACCGATTTCCCGTTACCTCACGACCGGGGAGATCAAGTTCGGCACGGCGGGTCCGGACCAGACCCCCGTGAACTGCCACCCAAGGGCCTACGAACCCGGGATATCTACGTCCCGGACCTGCACATTGACACCATCAAGGTGAAACCCCGGGATTTCAGGTAGGACACTGTATCCTGAGTCCCCAACTTGGATGGCCGCAACAGTCCTAGCAACATGGAATTGATTCGGACCTTGCCAGACTCGATTTGCTTATGATGTCAATATGTTATTCAACAAATAAAACAGACTCCTAACAAATAAAACTTCTGCCACGCCTCCTTGGCTTGTTAGTAGACGGTGCCTACTTCTCCGAGTCAGACGAAGAGATTGCAATCAAAGCGGAGTCTGCAATGAACGAGCGGTCTCATGGCTAGATGCACAGCACCAGTTGAAGGCCATCGCACGGCAAGCGGTGCAGCGGCCTGCCTTGCATGCCGTGGCGGCTTTGGCCGCTTTGGCGGCTACAGCAGCTACGCATCGTACCCGTCCTCGTCTTACTCCACATCGGCGAGCATCGGGAGCAGCAGTGGCGGGTCCAGCAGCGCAAGGCCGAGATGGTCGCGAGCTGGTTCGTCCGTGGTGTACACACCTGCCGAGGTTCGGGCACTCACTCCAGTCCGGGAGAGCGTCGAAAAAAGAGCGCCCCTGCCGGACCCTCGGGACGTCTTTCTCTGCCATGCATGGGACGACCGACAGGGCGTTGCCAAGGAGCTTCACGATCTGCTCGTGTCACGCGGTGTCTCGGTCTGGTTCAGCGAAAAGGACGTTGGCCTCGGCACACCGTTGCTCCGCGAAATCGACAGGGGACTAGCGAAGTCCCGGGTCGGGATCGTGTTGGTGACCCCTGCGCTGTTGCGCCGCCTGCAAGGAGAGGGTATCGCCGACAAAGAGCTATCGGCACTTTTAGCTCGTGACCTGCTGGTCCCCGTTGTACACGACACAACGTATGAAGCTCTCCGGGAAGTCAGCCCCCTGCTCGGTTCGCGAAGCGGCCTGAGTACTGCTGAAAACCAGATGGCAGATGTCGCGGCCAAGCTCGCCGAACTGGTCGCCGTGTGAAGTGCTCCTCGCGGGTTGTGCAAAGAAGTCGGCATGACAGCTTTGACTGTGCAGGCCCGATACCCAGCAGCTTGAAACAATAGGAGACGACGGTGAAAATCCATGGACTGGACAAGCTATCCCGCGAACTCGGTGAGTTTTCAAAGGCAATAGCCGATCTTGAGGGCGACATCACCGAAGTTCGGTTCGATCCGAACGATCCGGTGAGTATTGAACAGGCAGTAAAGCAGATGGAGGCTGCAATAGATGCCCGAATTGAACCATACAGCCAGAACAGTATGGTGACATCGCTCGTGTCGGAGATGAAAGAAAGGTACAGGGAAGCTATTCTGGAAAAAGCGACACAGGCACGTCTGGAAGTGGGGGAAGAATAAGTGTCTCTAAAAACGGCGCTCGCAGAGATCAACAACGCCATTCTGGATTTGCAGGCTGCGGACTACAATACCTATGAGCGTCCCCTGAGACGCCTCGCGCAAGCCCTCAATGCAGAGGAATTGCGTGAGTTAAACGACTCCTTAAAGGCCAATGTAGATTTCGATGATTTCGTTGCCTCTGCAAACCCGGGAGGCAGCTTTGTTGGGTCAGGCAGCCTCAATTGGCCTCAGGAGCGGGAAAAAGAACTGGGATTAACCCTCGTTTTGATAGAACGAGCGGCGACTGATCCGGGTTGGTTTATGGAGTTCGCTCATCACTGGTATTATGCCGGAAGCAAGCTGATCGCAGGAATTCACAAGCTTACGTCGTCAGTCATAATCCCATTCTCCCGTGACTATAAAGCATTTGTGGAGACAAAGTTGGCGCGGAAGATTTTCTCGTCTGCAGAATTAAATGACATGGATCGCATCTTCATTGTCCACGGTCATGATGAACTAGCTCGGGAGATGGTGGCGCGCTTTATCAGCACGATGGGATTGGAGCCAATCATCCTGAATGAGCAAGCAAATCGCGGGATGACCATCCCAGAAAAGCTCATCGCCCACTCTAGTGTGGGCTTCGCGGTTATCCTGCTTACGCCAGATGATCTCGGCCACAGCAAGGATGAGGTTGTTGCCCGGCCGAGAGCACGACAGAACGTACTGCTAGAACTAGGGTACTTCGTTGGCAAGCTCGGCCGAGATCGCGTGTGCGCGCTAAAGAAGGGCGAACTTGAAATTCCGAGTGACTATTTGGGCGTGGGTTACACGGATTTGGATAACGGCGGTGGTTGGCGGACCAAACTCGCACAGGAGCTTGACGCGGCCGGGTATGACATCGATTGGAACAAAGTCATGAGGAAAACCTGAAAACTCTCGGCTATCGAATGGGTACCACAGCGGAGCCGATCAAACCGGCTTCAAAAGGCAAAGCTCGAATCAATCGCTGCCGGACCGTACCGCTTCGACCTTAAGGCTGCCTTCTGGGAGTGGCTGAGTAATTTCGATTCCGGCCGCGATAGCCCCAGCCATCCTGTCCAATCCGCGGGGTTTAAAACCGCCACCCGCCTGTTGTGGTACGGCTTCACGTCTGCCCCGGGCTCCGTCGTCAGCCATGGCCGTATCCAGCGTGGGTGAGGTCGTTCACCTCGTCGCCCATCATCTGACCGATCTGTCGGCCGAGTTGGCCAGCGTTGGTGAGAGGGAGGCCGACTTTCCCTTGCCGCACGGTCGCGGCGATCAGGTTCGGCATGGCGTCTCCGGCCCAGACCCCCGTGAACTGCTGCCCAAGGGCCTGCAAACCCGGGATATCTACATCCCGGACCTGCATATCGACGGCATTAGGATGAAGCCGAGGGACTTCAAATAACTTTACTAGACCCGACCGTACCGATACTGGCCCCTGATGTTCGCATTAAGATATTGTCCCGCGGACGATGCCCTTAAGATTTCGGTGAAAACTGCCTCGGGAACATCGAAATATTGATAGACCGAGCCGGTCAAGAATTCGATTTCGAGGACTCGCCGGTCTTTGTCGTACCCAATCGCCCTGATCGTCGAAGATGTGACTAGCTCGCGCTTCATCAGTCTCCCCTCTCGTTCTCATCGTCGACAACTGCACGCACCGGACGCCCGCTCTGGCTCCGCCAGAGCTGCACAGCCTCCTGATAGCCTGCAGGTCCGTGCGGTTGGTTCCATCCGCCCGGTTCCGCGTAGCCATCCACTTCATTGCCGGGGACGACTACCCTTGGATCGCTACTATCCGGTCGGCGGGATGGATCGGGCCGAGTGATCAAGGTCCTGATGGGCAGGTTTACTGCCTCACCAACGATGATTGCTTCACCAGTTCGGAGGATCGGCAGCATCGCGAACAACCCGTCGAGGTTGTCGCTCGCGGCGCCCTTGATATGCCCCCTATCGGTCGCATTGCTGAGGCGCAGTGCAAATATGGTCCCGCATTGGGAAAGGATCGTCTGGTCAATCTCGGCGGGCCGTTGGCTAACCAACATCATGCCGATCCCATACTTGCGCCCTTCCTTTGCGATCTTCCGGACGGCCGTAGTAGCACCAGTTTCTCGCCCCAGATAAGAGTGAGCCTCCTCAAGGACCACCAAAAGCGGGCGTTCTCGACCGCCCTCTGGAATGTTGCGCGCCCAGAAGAGGGCATCATAGATAATCCGCAGGACCGCTCCGACTAGTTCGGACTGCACGCTTGGTGGAATTCCGGAAAGGTCCAAAATGGTGACCGGCTTTTTGTCGCCCAGCCAGTCGGACAGCAGGCTATCGAGGTTGCTGTCGACCGTCCCATCGATCTTGGGACAGTACGGCCCTGGCCTCAGCAGGAAATCGAACCTTGAATCCCGTAACTTGGAGCCAAGGCCATCGACAGCTCTGGATATCCCCAGCGTGGACCGGCTCAGACGTATTTTTTCTTTGTCGCCCTTATCGTCCTTCGGCGGTCGAAACCGAGGAGGAATCGCTCGCATTGCGTCCCCAGCCTGAATGACATTACCGGCGTGATCTTTCTCCAACGCGAATGTGGCCTCAGACTGTGGTTCACCAAGGTCGTAATGAGTCGATCGCATTTCACGGTGCAGGTCAAACCAGAGCTGATGGATTGAAAACGGCGTTGGGGCATCGACGCTGAGATTGTCTTGATCAACCCCTGTGAGAGGTTGGTGGGTGAGTGCGCTTCGTTTGAGTTCGGTGATCCGGTCGATTACCGCCCCGCGGTCACCTGCGTCCGGCGCCGCCCGCTCGGACGCGCAAGGTTGGCCAAATATTATCATGGCCTAATGCTGAAGGACTCCCCCCTGAATGACCCAAGCGCCGCACGGT
>Ga0180223_1000271_pt1 | contig 79270 bp, 73 predicted proteins | sample eDN5th30CKraftOP_FD_151337 | JGI IMG/M metagenome (GOLD analysis project Ga0180223, IMG submission 151337) | Enriched Organic Plus compost microbial communities from Emeryville, California, USA - eDNA 5th pass 30_C Kraft OP (version 2) (version 2) ...
CCGCCGGCGCGGTGCGCTCTTACCGCACCCTTTCACCCTTACCCGGCGCGGGCCGAAGCCTCTCCGGGCGGTTTGCTTTCTGTGGCACTTTCCCTGGGGTCGCCCCCGGCGGCCGTTAGCCGCCACCGTGTCTCCATGGAGCCCGGACTTTCCTCCACCGGGGTTGCGCAATGGGCCATAGACGCCCGGCAATCCGGCAGCGGCCGTCCGGCCGGCTGACAGGCTGAATAAGGGTCTCGCCGCCCTCGCCGTCAAGGGGATCGTGTGCTTTGCGGACAGCGACAGAGACTGTGCGCATCCGACGATCGAAGGGGTATCGGCGGCGTCTTTCCTCTGCGAAGACGCTTGGCGTGTCGAGGCTGGAGAAACCATGCCTTGACGGGCGAGCCGGTGCGCTGCCTCCAATGGTGCGTATCGGGTTTGCTGAAGCAGCGCGGGACGCGGTTATCTTGTGATTGCCCCTGTGGAAGCGACGTTCGTGTTCGATGGCGCGTGCGGCATCTGCCGGACGTGGGTCGATTACTGGCGGCGGCTCACTGGCGATCGTGTTGCCTATAGGCCGTATCAAGAGGCAGCGGGCGACTTTCCCGCTATCCCCCTTCAGTCTTTCGAGCGCGCGTCACAGCTGATCGTCCCCGATGGCACCGTGCTCAGCGGCGCGGCGGCGACCTATAAATTGCTGAGCCTCGTACCGGGTCACGGCGCGTGGTGGTGGCTCTACCGGCGCGTGCCCGGCGCGGCGCCCCTGAGCGAAGCTGCCTACAAATTCCTGTCGATGCACCGGGGCCTGCTCGCGGGAATTACGCACACGCTGTGGGGGCGCAAACTCGAGCCCACACGGTATGCGCTCGTCTCGTGGCTGTTCCTGCGCGGTCTCGGGCTCATCTATCTGGCCGCCTTTGCATCCCTCGCGGTTCAGGTGCGGGGACTCGTCGGCGAGGCGGGCATCCTGCCACTTAGCGAATATCTCGCTGCCGCACATCAGGGATGGGGGACCAGCGCCTATTGGCGCATGCCAACTTTGTTCTGGCTCAACAGCAGCGACGCCGCGCTCGTGATCGGCGCGTGGGCCGGCGTTACGCTCGCAGTGCTACTTACGATCGGGATTGCCCAGCGCGCGGCGCTTATCGGGCTTTTCGTTCTCTATCTGTCTTTCATCTATGCGGGACAGATTTTTCTCAACTACCAATGGGATATGCTGCTGGTCGAAACCGGCTTCCTTGCCATTTTTCTCACCGGCGGCGCGACGCTCATTGTTTGGCTGTTTCGGCTGCTGCTGTTTCGCTTTCTCTTTCTCGCTGGCGTCGCAAAGATCATCTCGGGCGATCCGACATGGCGCGATCTCACGGCGCTCGACTATCATCTCTTCACCCAGCCACTACCCTCACCGCTCGCCTATTACGCTGCGCAGCTTCCACACTGGCTCCTCGCCTTCGCAACCGCGGCGACGCTGGTGATCGAGCTCTTCGCCGTTGCGATGATTTTCATGCCGCGGCGGCCGCGCATGGTGGCTGCGGCGCTCGTCGTCATCCTGCAAACGGGCATCATGCTGACCGGGAGCTATAACTGGTTCAATCTGCTGACGGTGCTGCTCTGTCTCTTCCTCCTCGATGATCAAGCGCTGCGTTACGTCAGTCCGAAGTGGCTCGCTTCGCGCATAGCGCACCGAAGCCCGCGCCCGGGCCGCCTTGCATCAATTACATCCGCTGCGATCGCACTCATTCTCATTCCGGCCGGATTGAATCAGATTTATGCGCCGCTTTCCGGGCGCAACATTCCACTCGCCGGAGCACTGAGCGAGGCGGTCGCGCCGTTACTGATCGCGAACACCTACGGTCTTTTCGCCACCGTCACGACGACGCGCCCGGCCCTTACGATCCTGGGCTCGGACGACGGACATGCATGGCGCCCATATGTCCTCCCCTTTCTCCCCGGACCGGCCGAGCGCGCGCCGACTTGGAACATCCCCTATCAGCCGCGTCTCGATTGGCAGCTGTGGTTCGCCGCTTACAGCAATGCGGGCGAGCAGCGATGGATCGAGCGCTTGCTGCACCGCATCCTTGAGGGCAGTCCACACGTCCTCGCGCTCTTCTCCTTTAATCCGTTCCCTGACCATCATCCCCAGAGCGTGCGTATCGATCTCTCAACGCAACGTTTTTCCGAAGCGACGAGATCGCAGCACACGTGGTGGGAGGAGCACCCTGAAGGCGTCTACTTCCCTTCCGTTTCGCTTGGCGATTTGCGGCGTGCTGCAGATGCTCAGAATGCAATGCAAAATGAATCACGCCAGCATTGAGAGCAGCGGCGCAATTGCTTGAAACGCGTTCCATTTGAATGTTAGCTCTGCAAACGAAAGCTACGTCCCATAAAAAACGAGCTTCGAGGAACGCCACAGATGAACGTTCAAACAGCCATCAGCGCAGGTGCCCGATACGGTTTAGCCCCGACGACAAACCATAAAGTTTTGGCATTTGTTGAGGAGGCGAAAGGCCTCTTCAAACCTGACAGCGTCTATTGGTGCGACGGTTCACCGGAGGAATATCAGGCGCTTGTGAAGACGCTCGTCGATGGCGGCACCGCCATACGGCTCAATGACGAATTGCGGCCCAACTCAATTCTGGTTCGCTCCGATCCGGCCGACGTTGCGCGCGTCGAGGATCAGACGTTCATCTGTTCACGCTCGCCGGACGATGCTGGCCCTACCAACAACTGGCGCGATCCGGCGCAGATGAAATCGACGCTATCGCAGCTCTTCAACGGCGCAATGGCGGGGCGCACGATGTATGTCGTGCCATACTCCATGGGGCCCATCGGCTCGCCCATTGCCGGGATCGGCGTAATGGTGACGGACAGCGCCTACGCTGTTGCCAACATGCACATCATGACCCGCGTCGGATCGCGCGTGTGGCAGGCGCTCGGCCATTCCGATGACTTCGTACGCGGTATGCATACGGTGGGGGCACCGCTGGCATCCAACACGGCCGCCGACGTCCCCTGGCCGTGCAACAAGACCAAATACATCTCGCATTTCCCCGAAACGCGCGAGATCTGGTCATTCGGGTCGGGCTACGGCGGCAACGCGCTGCTGGGCAAGAAGTGCCACGCGCTCCGCATCGCCTCGGTGAAAGCGCGGGATGAGGGCTGGATGGCCGAGCACATGCTCATCCTCAAGCTCACCAATCCGGAAGGCCGGGTGAAGTACGTCGCCGCCGCCTTCCCTTCGGCCTGCGGCAAGACCAACCTCGCGATGCTCGTGCCGACGATCCCCGGCTGGAAGGCGGAAACCATCGGCGACGACATCTGCTGGATGAAGTTCGGCGAGGACGGCCGCCTCTATGCCATCAACCCGGAAACGGGGTTCTTCGGCGTCGCGCCGGGCACGGGCAACGATTCCAACTTCAACGCCATGTGTACCCTCCACAGCAACATCATCTTCTCCAACGTGGCGCTGACGGAAGACGGCGATGCGTGGTGGGAGGGCATGACGAAGCAGGAGCCCGAGCACCTCGTCGATTGGACGCGCCGCTCCTGGCGTCCCGGCTGCGGACGCAATGCCGCCCACGCCAACGCGCGCTTCACGGCGCCTGCCGGCCAGTGCCCGGTGATTGCGGCGGAGTGGGAGGATCCTAAGGGCGTGCCGATCGATGCAATCCTGTTCGGCGGCCGTCGCGCCTCGACGGTGCCGCTTGTCATGGAGGCGCTCAACTGGGCGCACGGCACGTTCCTCGGCTCGATCATGGCCTCGGAGAAGACTGCTGCCGCCGCCGGCCAGGTGGGGGAATTGCGCCGTGATCCCATGGCGATGCTGCCCTTCTGCGGCTACCACATGGGCGATTACTTCGCCCACTGGCTGAGAATGGGCGAGAGGGGCGGCGACAAGATGCCGAGGATCTTCTACGTCAACTGGTTCCGCAAGAACGCCAAGGGCAAGTTCATGTGGCCCGGCTACTCGGACAACAGCCGCGTTCTGAAGTGGATCTTCGAGCGCTGCGACGGCAAGGCCGCCGCCACGGAGACGCCCATCGGCCGTCTGCCGGCCGACGGCTCGCTCGATACCAGTGGTCTCGCCGTAGATCCGAACGACCTGAAGGATCTCATGAGCGTCGACAGGGAAGGATGGAAATCCGAGATCCCGTCGATCCGCGAGCACTTCGCAACGTTCGGCGCAAAGCTACCGCCGCGGCTCAATGACGAGCTCTCGGCGCTGGAGCAGCGGCTCGGCTGAGCTAAGCCGCAATCGTTTAGGGCATTAGAGACGGCCGCGCGGGCTCCCGTGCGGCCGTAACTTTTTACGTCGTAAAAACGATGGGTTAGATTGCGCGTTTGGCGAATTCGAATAGATTGCTCCCGCCGGCTGAAGTTGTACATCCTGCACCGCAGCGGATCGCGTGAGGCGAGGCGAACGGGGTATCTGACGGGCTAAAGCAACGGCTCCCTACCGCTATTTGGCGACAAGCCGGGAAGCCTTCCCGGCGCTTTCATCTCCCATTCATCCCCTGCTGCACAGAAGGTATTTCACCTACAGCGACGGACCGGAGCGGGGTGCGGCGTTTCAATAACACGCCATGACCTTGCCTCGTTTCTGATTGTCGATGCAAACGATGTCCCCCCCTCCCCCAAAGAACGAAGGAGCACACCCCTAAGATGAGGACGCGAAGAATACTCGCCGCGCTGGTGGCCTTGGCCACTCTCGGCGTGGCGGCGGCCCACGCTGAGCCTGGCTATTCTACGGCTAACGTGAATATGCGTACCGGGCCGGATATCGATTTTCCCAGCATCGGCGTCATTCCCGAAGGTGAGCCCCTCTACATCGAGGGTTGTCTGCGCGATGAATCGTGGTGCGATGTGCGTTGGGGTCCCGAGCGCGGCTGGGTCTATAGCGAGTATCTCGCATTCGACTATCGCGGCAACATGGTCGCGCTGCCCGACGTTGGCCTTTCCGTCTTCCGCATTCCCGTCGTGACGTTCGCCGCGCGCGACTACTGGGGCCGCTACTATGTCGGCCGCCCGTGGTACAGGGATCGGGATCGCTGGTACTCGTACAGGGTCCGTCCGCGTGCCGGCTGGCATGCTCCGCCTCCGGGTCCGCGCCGGGCCGGCTGGTGGCGCGATGGCTATCACGCTCCGAAGGGCATGAAGGCGCCTCCGGCCCAGTGGCGCCGGCCGCCGAACCATCGTGGACATGACCATCGTGGACCGGATCGTCGCGATACCCGCGGTGGCGACCACCGGGGCGGCGGCGATCACCGCGGTGGTGACCACCGAGGCGGTGGCGATCACCGGGGTGGCGATCACCGAGGCGGTGGCGATCACCGGAGTGGCGATCACCGAGGCGGTGACCGCCGCTAATATCCTTCGCAAAGACGGATGGTAACACGAATTGCAACGCGCCCGGACAGCCTGCCCGCTGTCCGGGCGCTTGGCGTTCATGGCATCGCGCTCGCCCCGGATTCAGAAACGCGTCGCAATGCCTATGAACGGATTGTAGCGATCGGCGGCGCTGGAAACGCCGAAGTTGACCCCCGCGTCGAGCTGGACGTTGGCGGTTACAGCGTAGGTCAATCCGGTTGCGAGGATGAGCGCGGTCCCGCCATTTTCGGAAGCGGCGAAGTTTGCGGCAACTTCGTAGTAGGTGCCGAACTTCTCGGTCCATTCGTAGGACAGCGCTGCGGTAGCGAGATACTCTGCGTTGTATTTTCCTGTCACATCGCCGCGCACCCATGCCACACCACCGTTCACGCCGAAGCCGAAATTGTGCGGCAGCTCTATCGCCAGTGGCACGATCAGGCCGCCCTCGACGTGCTCCGGACTGATGCCGTTACCGGCGCCGGCCGGCAGTGTGATGTACGGCAAGAGCGCGAGCGCGGAACCGATCTCAGTCGCATCGTCATTGCCCCAGAGATTGACCTTACCGCGAATGTCCAACCCACCGGCGCCGGATGCACGCGCGGCGGGAGAGCCGGGCTGGCGGTAATGCGTTTTTCCGTAGGGCTGCCAGACAAGATTGATCTCAGTGCTGTTCGTCAGACCGATGCGAACGTTGGTGGTGAACCATTCATGGGCATCAAGTGTGCCGCCCGCGTCATCGGTGGCAGAACGGCTGAACCCAAAAATATTCGTTTCGATCTGAACGTGGCCTGCGTCGACCGTGAACGGGCTCTCCGTCATATCCGGCCGGTCCGTCGTCATATCGCGCATCGCGTGCTTCGGCGTCGGATTGAAGAGCCAATACCGGCTTTTATCCGCTCCCCTTGCCGCCCCGGCCGAGATCACCATCCCCAACGCCATCACCGTTACCATCGCACACCGCACACTCATCACCCCCCCTTCAAATGGCGGCCTCCGCAGCGATGCGGAGGCAGCCCTATACTGACTTCGTTAGTCTCTACTAACTTTTAGTTAGCCTCGACTAACTTTGCGGTCAACAGGGGCGTGCGGTAAGTTGCGGACGAGGGCAAATCAGGGAGACGACATGGACACCGCCAGTGATCGGACGCGCGAGGCTCAGCGCCGCGCCGAACAGTTCAGGCGCGTGCGCGATGCACATCAGTCGGAGTTGGCGGAAGACTACGTGGAGCTCATCGCCGATCTCATCGAGGAGACAGGCGAAGCGCGCATCGTCGATCTCGCCGAGCGTCTCGGCGTGACGAAGGCGACCGTCAACAACGCAATCCAGCGACTTCAGCGTGACGGACTGGTTACGAGCCAGCCTTATCGAGCCATTTTTCTCACCGACAAGGGGAACGCGCTGGCTATCGCTTCGCGCGAGCGCCACCAGGTGGTGCGGGATGTTCTTCTGGCGCTAGGTGTCGACGCGGATACCGCGGAGGCCGATGCCGAGGGCATCGAGCATCATGTGAGCGAGCCGACGCTAGCGGCGTTTCGCAAATTCCTGCGCAAGGCGCAGAAGACACGGTGAGCGAGACGCCCGCCGCAAAAGCAAAACGGGCGGGCATAGCTGCCCACCCGTTCAACTGTTATTCAGGGCAGCGAAACGGCTCAGCAGCCGTGACGCCACATGCAGCGCGCGAAGCGGGGCGAGCCCATGCCCCAGCGGCGGTCGCAACGCTCGGTCCAGCGCATGCAACGGTAGCTCATCTGAGGCACGACGACGTACTGTGCCGGCACATAGGCCGGGTAAACCGGAACGACCGGAGCGGCGCGGCCAAAATCTGCGGCGGTGGCGGCAGTTCCGGCCGCCATGGCGCCCAGCGCCGCGGCGGCTGCGAGCGCGAGGGTACGCTGCATATACTTCTTCTCCCGATGTGATGTCCCTACGGCGCGGTGCTGTCACCGGGCCGGCGCACACGGCCGGTCATGGAACGGGGCCAGCTGCACACCACTTCGATAACGCACGCGGGTAAACGATGCCTGACCCAGGCAGCATGTTTGAAGCGCGCACGTCAGCCGGCGCAGACAGCGCCATTCAAGTTGCATAGGACTTTGTGGTTGTAGCAGTCGGTGCGTGAGAAGCGGTAGTTGATGCTGGCGGAGACGGTATCGAGCTTCACGTTGACCTTGTGTGAGCCCGAGTAGACCGCACATAAGCCCGGCCAGCCGGCGCATTCGCCGAAACTCTGCACGCGATGCGATCCCAGATCTACATGCAGATACTGCAGTTTGAGCGACCAACGCTCAGAGAGGGCCTGCTCAAAGCCTCCGCCCAGAGCCCAGCCCCACGACGTTTTCTGAAAAGCAGCCTGTTGATCGAACGACGCCGCTGGTCAGAAGTGCACATGAAATCAGCGTCGCAATGCGCATCGTCGTCATCCCGGATGATCCGGTTTCGACGATAAGCCGCCAATCTCTGATTCGCGTGCGATTGGAGGTACAGTCCGGCAACATTCAGCGTGCAGCGGAATGCCGGGTATCTCTCCCGTGAAATGCCAGGCCGAAGTTCAGGCGACGGCTGGCTCTGGCAATGCAGCCACGAGACGGCGCAACGTGTCGAGCGTTCCCGCATCGAGGCGCCCGTCTGCCAGGGCCGGCCGGAAATGCATCTGGAAGGTGCGCAGAAGCACCGAATTCCAATCGTCACGCCCTGGGTTGTCGACACCGTAGCCGTATGCGCGCATTAGTTCGAGCGCCTCATCAAGGCTGCTCGAGGCATCGCTCAAGGCCCAATCTACGAGGGCGTCCGGCTCGACCCAGTGTCCCACGCCACGCGAAGCGAGATAGGCCCAATCGAACTTCTCGCCGGGATCGATTTTGCGGCCGGGCGCAATATCGGAATGGGCGAGAATGCGTTCCGGTGGCACGCTCCAGCGCTCGGAGATATCGCGGCAAAGGGCGGCGACGGCGTGCATTTGCGCGCGAGGGAACGCCGGATAGCCGTGCTCGTGCCCCGGGTTCTGGATCTCAATACCGATCGAGAGCGAATTGAGATCACTCGCTCCCTTCCAGCGCGAAGCGCCGGCGTGCCAAGCCCGCGCGCATTCCGCCACCATCTGCGTAATGCGGCCGGCCTCGTCAATTACGTAATGACAGGACACCTTACTTTGCGGATTGGCGAGCCAGCGGATGGCTTTTTCGGCCGACGGCATGCCGGTGTAGTGCAGCACTACCATGTCGGGCTGGCATCCATCGCGGCGTTCCTCGGCGTTCGGCGAAGGGTGCAGCGCATCGACCAGCTCGGAATCCGGCTCGAGGATCATCCGCCCGGCTCCCGCCGCTTACGGTCCCGCTCGCGTTCGGCACGAATGGCGTCATGCGCTGCGTTGATGGCGGCGAGCCGACGCGTTGCTGCACAGCGCAGCTCCGGCGGCACGCCGGTGGCAGCGAGCCTGTCGGGGTGGTGCTCGCGCACGAGCGCACGGTGGCGTAGCTTCAGGTCAGCGTCGGAAATGTCCGGCGCAACGCCCAGGATCTGATAGGGACTGCACGGGTCATTAATGAAGCCCGCGCGGATGCTGAGGAATTCCCCTTTGGTAAGGCCGAACTTTTCCGCCACCACCATGAGGAACGTGTCCTCATCGGGATGCAAAATGCCGTCCGCCGCTGCGACGTGGAACAGGCACTCCAACAGAGCGCGCAGCATCTCCGGCTCGTCAGCGAGCAGTCCTGCGATCTTCTCTGCGTAGGTCTCATACCCGGCGACGTCCTGCGCGGCGAGGTCATAAAGGCGGCGGAAGTTTTTCTCCTCCCCCTTGGGAATGTCGAAGACGCGCTCGAATGCCCGCACCTCGACCGGCAGAGCAACGCCATCCGCCTTCGCCATCTTTGCGGCGAGCGTCGTTACGGCAATGGTGAAGGCGACGGTGCGGTATCCAGGCGTGCGGCTCGCCACCCACTCGCGCCGAAGGCGCTCCCACCATGCGGATATTGCATCGACGACGGAGCTTCCGCCCGCCTCGATTCCGACCACCTGCGCTATAGTCTTCCACGGCATGGGCAAATCCATATCGGCATCCGCCGGCAACTTAAAGTGTGCATGTCGCCAGCCGCCGGCATGCTCCAGCAAGCGGGACGCATTTAGCGGTAGTTTTCTTTACTGAGACTCGCGGTCGGCGCTCCGGTTGACGCACTTCGCCGCGCCCGATAGCTGACGGAAGCGGGATAGGGGACGGAAATTTTATGACGGGCCAACCCAACGGCCAAAAGTGGCAATTCTTCATCGACCGTGGCGGCACTTTCACTGATGTGGTGGCCCGTGCGCCCGACGGACGACTCCTCGCCCGTAAGCTGCTCTCCGAGAACCCCGGCGCCTATGACGATGCGGCGCTGGAGGCGATCGGGCGCTTTCTCGGCGCCGAGACGGGGGCGCGGATTCCCGCTGAGCGCATTGCCGCCGTCAAAATGGGCACGACGGTCGCCACGAACGCGCTGCTGGAACGCAAAGGCGATGCAACGGCACTCGTCATTACGGGCGGGCTGAAGGATCAGCTCGAAATCGGCACCCAGGCGCGTCCCGACATCTTCGCCAAGCGCATCGTCAAACCGGACATGCTTTATCGCTGCGCCATTGAGGCGAATGAGCGGGTGCGGGCAGACGGCAGCATCGAACGCGCACTCGATCTCGGCGCGTTGGAAACTGAGCTACGCGCCGCGAAGGCCGATGGCATCGACGCAGTCGCCATCGTCTTCATGCATGCATATGCCTTTCCAGAGCATGAGCGCATCGCCGCTGACCTGGCGCGCCGGATCGGCTTTGCACAGGTCTCAGTGAGCCATGAGGTCTCACCGCTCATCAAGCTGGTGCCGCGCGGCGACACCACCGTCGCCGATGCGTATCTTTCGCCCGTTCTGCGCCGCTACGTGGAGCGGGTATCGGATGCGCTCCGTTCCGACGGCGAGGGGCCGAAGGTTCTCTTCATGGCGTCGTCCGGCGGGCTTAAGTCGGCCGACACTTTCCGCGGGCGCGATGCCATCCTGTCGGGTCCCGCTGGCGGCGCGGTCGGCATGGCGGAAACAGCTGGGCGTGCCGGCTACGGCAAGGTCATCGGGTTCGACATGGGCGGCACGTCAACCGACGTGGCGCACTTCGCCGGCGATTACGAGCGCACGTTCGAAACACAGATTTCCGGCGTGCGTCTCGCCGTACCCATGTTGCGCGTGCACACCGTGGCAGCGGGCGGCGGATCCATCATCACCTATGACGGCACGCGCTTTCGCGTTGGCCCGCAGAGCGCGGGCGCCAACCCGGGCCCCAAGTGCTACCGCCGCGGCGGGCCCCTTACTGTGACCGACGCCAACGTCATGCTGGGCAAGCTCGATCCGGCATTCTTCCCCGCCATCTTCGGCCCCGGTAGTGATCAGCCGCTCGATGCCGACGCCGTGCGTGAAGCATTCGGCGCGCTAGCGCGCGAGGTGGGCGACGGGCGCAGCGCCGAGGACATCGCGGACGGTGCTATCCGGATCGCAGTCGAGAACATGGCGAACGCCATCAAGAAGATTTCCGTCGAGCGCGGTTATGACGTGACCGAATATGCGCTCAACTGCTTCGGTTCGGCGGGTGGTCAGCATGCTTGCCTCATCGCCGATACGCTCGGCATCGATACGGTGCTGATCCATCCGCTATCGGGACTGCTCTCGGCGTACGGCATGGGCCTTGCGCCACAGCGGGCGAGCCGCGAACGCTCCATCGAGGCGCCCCTCGACGCCGCCACGATGGAGCGGCTCGAAAGTCTCGCATACGAGCTCGGCAGCGAGGTGACGGAGGAGCTCTTAGACGAAGGCGTCGACCACGACGCCATCGTCATCGAGAGTTTCGTGCACTTGCGCTACGCGGGCGCCGACACTGCGCTTTCGGTGCCGCTCTCCGAACCGGGCTTCATGCGCCGTGACTTCGAGGCCCTGCACCGGCAGCGCTTCGGGTTCGTCTCGCCGGAGAAAGCGATCTTCGTGGCCGCCATCGAGGCTGCCGCCACCAGCGGCGACGACCTGGCAGTCGACGCTGATCGCACTGCCCCGGGGCCGGACCGCACCGAGCAGGTGCCGCTACAGAGCGAACGGACGACCCGTTTTTATTCGCGCGGAGGCTGGAACGAAGCGCCTATCTACATGCGCGAAGCTCTTCAGCCGGGGCATACGTTGAACGGCCCGGCGCTTATCATCGAGCCGCACCAGACAGTGGTTGTCGAGGCGGACTGGCGGCTGGCGGTCAGCGACAGAAACGACATCGTTTTGACGCGCGCCGAGCCGCGCCGGCGCGAGCGCCTCGGATCGGAAGCCGATCCGATCCTGCTCGAGGTGTTCAACAATCTCTTCACGGCGATCGCCGAGCAAATGGGCGAAGCGCTACGCAACACTGCGCAATCGGTGAATATCAAGGAGCGGCTCGACTTTTCCTGCGCGGTGTTCGACGCGACCGGCGCGCTCATCGCGAACGCTCCGCATCTGCCCGTACACCTCGGCTCGATGGATCGCTCCGTCGAAGCCATCATCCGCGGCCGGGCGGGGACGATCCGTCCCGGCGATGCCTTCATGCTCAACGCGCCCTACAATGGGGGCACCCACCTGCCTGACATTACCGTCATCACCCCGGTGTTCGACGACGCAGGCGACAGCCTGTTGTTCTACGTGGCGAGCCGCGGCCACCATGAGGATATCGGCGGTCTCACACCCGGGTCGATGACACCCCGGGCAACGACCATCGAGGAGGAAGGCGTCCTCATCGACGACTTCAAGCTCGTCGATCGCGGGCGCTTTTTGGAGGAGGAAGCGCGCGCTCTGCTGACGGGCGGCAAATATCCTGCGCGACGGCCCGACAAAAACATCGCCGATCTCAAGGCGCAGATAGCGGCCAACGCCAAAGGCGAAGCCGAGCTGAAGCGTATGGTGGCGCACTTCGGTCTCGATGTGGTCGAAGCCTATATGCGTCACGTGCAGGACAACGCCGAGGAAGCGGTGCGGCGGCTGCTCGCCCGCCTCGATGACGGGCACTTCCGCGTGGAAACGGACCAGGGCACGGCGGTGGAGGTGGGTATCACCGTCGACCGCGAGCGGCGAAGCGCGAAGGTCGACTTCACCGGAACCAGTCCGCAGCAGCCGAACAACTTCAATGCTCCCGAGCCAGTGACGCGCGCGGCCGTGCTCTACACCTTCCGCGTGATGGTGGACGAGCCGATCCCGATGAACGCCGGGTGCCTGAAGCCGATCGAGATCGTCATTCCAGAAGGCTCGATGCTGCGCCCGACTTATCCGGCCGCCGTTGTGGCGGGCAACGTGGAGACGAGCCAGATCGTCACCAACGCGCTCTTTGCCGCCCTCGGCGCGCTCGGCTCATCGCAGGGCACGATGAACAACCTCACATTCGGCAATGACACGGTGCAGTATTACGAAACGCTCTGCTCCGGTGCACCGGCGGGCCCAGGTTTCAATGGCGCCGCGGCCGTGCACGTCCATATGACGAATACGCGCCTCACCGATCCGGAGATCCTCGAACTGCGCTACCCGGTGCTGCTGGAGGAGTTCTCCATTCGGCGCGGATCGGGCGGCCGAGGCAAATGGGTGAGCGGTGACGGCACGCGGCGCGTCATCCGCTTTCTGGAGCGGATGCACTGCGCCATCCTTTCAGGATACCGACACGTGCGACCCTTCGGGCTTCTGGGGGGAGAGGCAGGCGAAGCCGGCGACAACGTCGCCCGGCGCGCCGATGGACGTATGGAGCAACTGGAAGGATGCAGCGAGACGATCCTTGAGGCGGACGACGCCATCATCATCAACACGCCGACCGGCGGCGGTTTTGGCTCAATTTGAATTGGAAACCGGTTTCGCGAGGTACTGTTGCCGTTACGACGGCTTCCCCGACTTTCAGCGAATTAACCCGGCTAGCACTTGCCAGCGACGACAGTGGCGCTTTCATTATGCACACGCGTTCAGCGCCCGGGCGACGGATGAAAACAATGAAGAGCAGTGACCAGCTGGGCAAATTTCTAGGTGCCGGCCGTGCAGCGGCAGCCGCTGTCTGCTTGAGCTTGGGCCTTTCCCTGGGCTTTGGTGCGCTCGCGGTGGAAACCGAGCCGGTTTCACCCAGCGCGGATATCACAGTGCGTGAGATTACGACGGCGCTCTTCAAGGCGGAGCCCGGCGTCCCGGCGGACTTCTCCAATCACGATCTCACCTATCTCGACTTGTCAGGGCTGAACTTCAAAGGCGCCAAGCTCGCACGTTCCGACCTTTACGGCGTCGACTTCACCGATGCGAACCTGCGCGGCGCAGACCTTTCCGGCACACGACTCGATCGCGCTACGTTGATCCGTGCCGACTTTTCCGGCGCTAATCTCTCGGGCGCGACCATACTGCGCCCCACGATCTATTCCGATCTGACCGAGACGCTCTCGGATGCGCCGCGCTTCGCCGGGGCAAACCTCACGGGCGTGCGCATCATGGCCAGCATGTCGGGCGCCGATTTCCACGCGGCGGACCTTACCAAAGCTAACTTCACGCCGCGGGAGACCCGCGCCGGCCAGGGTACGATGAGCACGCTCGCCCGAAACATCTTCAAGGCTTGCGATTTCGACCGAGCGATCCTGCAAGGCGCCAACTTCGACCACGTGGTGCTGACGTTCTCGCACTTTGTGGGCGCGGATCTCAAAGATGCTGATTTCAGCCACAGCGATCTTTCCCGGACCGATTTCAAAGACGCCGATCTGACAGGCGCCGACTTTACAGGCGCCGATCTCGACGGTGCCAATCTCATCGGTGTCAAAGGTCTCGATACGGTCAAGGGACTTTCGACGGCGCTCAACTTCGACAAGACGATCCGGTGACAGTCGAAAATCGGCGCGACAAATGAAAAAGCCAGGGCCGAAGCCCTGGCTTTAAATTGCGCTGCGAATTTGTGCTTCGCCTCAGGGAGTGCTGCTGCTCTCTCCTCCCCCTGCGGGGCGGGAGCGGCGCTCGGCGATGAACTGGTCGAACTCCTGCTTGTCTTTCGCCTTGCGCAGGCGCTCCAGGAAGTCGCGGAACTCGCGCTGCTCTTCCTGCAGCCGGCGGATGGTTTCCTCGCGATACTCGTCGAAGGCCGCGTTGCCGCTGGAAGGAAAGCCGCGAATCTCCTGACCCCAGCGTTCAACCTTGCGGTCCCACCGCTCGGCCATTCGGCGCTGCCAGCGGCTCATGTCGCCCATTTGTCCACCACAACCCATGCGTCCACTCCAAAGAAGATAGGCGAGAATTGCGAGGCCCACGGGCCAGAACAGGATGAAGCCGACGACCATGACGGCGATCCATGCCGGCTTACCGTAGTCGTCGAGCGTCGCCACAACTCCAGTCATCGCAGGTCTCTCCATGTGAATGTTTATCACATTTACATACGTGGCAGCCGACACGGCGGCCGTCAAGTGGGACCGTCACGAAAAATCTCGGCCCGGCCGGTTATCGGCAGATGGCCGATTTAGGCCGTCACGTCTGCAAATGGTGGGGGAACGGGGCGGGCGCCAGGGGGCAGAGCCTTAGGGCGGTCGATTTGATGCATCGGCACCGCGGGTAGTGGAGCGGCCTAGGGGCGGTTGTGCGGCACGCGCACGCATCGGCCGCCCCCATCGGGGATCGCGCACGAAGCGTGAAATGGCGATCGAGCGCAGCCGCATCGGCCGGGTAGATCCGCGGGCTCGCTCGTGATCGAGAAGCAATCGTTCGCACTGTCTTTGGAAACTTGAGACAGCCAGCGTCGCTTTGGCTTGCGGCGGCCGTAACGGCACACGGTCCGCGCATTGTTGCGTCGCCCGGGCGGTGCGAGCGGCGCTCCAAAGCGAAATCGGAGCGCACACTCGATATTGGGCGGGAGGTTCCTCGGCGTGCGCTCACTCAGCGGGCCGAGGCGCGAGGCTGGGAGCGAGCATACATCGTACCCTAGGCGCTCGCAGAAATGCGCGACGGACGCATGGGCCCGTCGAGGACATCAGCGCTTCTTCTTCACCGCCTTGGTCTTCACAGCCTTCTTCACCGGTCTTGCCTTCACCGGCTTCGTCTTCACCGGCTTCGTCTTCACTGGCTTGGAGGCGACCTTGCGCTTCACAGTCTTCTTGGCGGCGGCTGCCTTCGGCACATCGGCCGCCTGCGTAAGTGCGGAAGCGGCGAGCTTCTTGATCTCCGCATGGGTGAGGGTGCCGGGCGCCTTGAGGCCCTTCGAAGCGATCTTCGCAACCGCTGCCGATGTCTTCTCGTTCGCTGCCATGATTGAAATCCGTCTGTCCAACTTCGTGCTCAACTACATGCGCAATCCGATGCGTGCGCGATCGCCGATCCCGTATACATGGCTTTCTATGTTTCTGCATTATGCGTTTGCAGCGCGCGCGCATACTTCGCGATCGATCGCGTTGCACACAGCTGTGCTCGCGCATTTCAACTTCGCATCGCGCTACTTGTCGGCGGGAACGTTCAGTCCATCGAGATAGATGAGCATTGCCGCTTCGAGCAGCTCTTCCGGCGACATCGGAATCGGTCGCCGCGCTGCATCGCCTCTGCCGAACAGCGATGCAATTCCGTGACTGAGCGACCAGATGTGCAGCGCCATCATCATCGGCGGCGGCCGCTTCTCCTTCGGTAGCGTTGCGGCGAGCGCCTCGCACGCTTCACGCAAAACAGCGAACGCACGCTCGCCCGCTGCGCGTACTTCCGGATAGTCACCAGCAGGTAGGCCGGATTCGAACATCGCCGAAAAGAGCGCAGGCTCCTTGGCAGCGAACTCCAGATAGGCCCGTCCCAGGCGCTCGAACGCGGCGCGCGGCGCCGGGCGGCCTTCGTTCCAGGCACGCGAAAGAGCATCGGCAAACCCATCGAACCCCCGCCGCGCCACGTCCGCCATCAGCGCATCACGGTCGCGGAAATGCCTGTAGGGTGCGGCGGGACTGACTCCGGCTGCGCGCGCAGCATCGGCGAAGGTGAAGCCAGCCGGCCCCTTCTTGGAGATCAGTTCCAATGCTGCGGCGATGAGCGCCTCGCGCAAGTTACCGTGGTGGTAGCCGCGCCGCGCGCCGGGGCCGTCCTTCTGCCATGCCATGGCGCGCTTGTAGCGCAATTTGGCATGGCGCGGCTATCGGTCTGCGGCAAGCACGTGCACGCTGAAAAGGCGCTCTGCATCCATCCATACCGTATCAGACCGCCAGCCGGCGTCGCACGCGAGCGCTTGAAAGCCCTCGATATCGTACTTGTGCGAGTGCTCGGTGTGGATGCGCTCGCCTTCGAGGAAGCCGAAACGGCGGCCACGTATGGTCACCGTTTGCGGACGCCGGCTCACGAGATGCATGTCGATCCGCCCGTGGCGGATGTCGTACGTGGCCGCGTGGGCAAACTGCTCCAGGTCAAAATCGGCACCAAGCTCGCGGTTCGCGCGGGCGAGAAGGTTCAAGTTGAACTCAGCCGTTATGCCATCGGCGTCGTCATAGGCCGCGAGGAGCCGCCGCACGTCCTTTTGAAGGTCGACGCCGATAACCAGGCGGGCGCCCTCCCCCAGTATGCGGCGCATGTTGGCCAGGAGGGCAATCGCTTCGCCGCGCCGCAGGTTGCCGATGGTCGACCCCGGGAAGAAACCGAGCCGTGCGCAATTCTCGATCTCGTACGGCAGGCGCAGGGGACGCGAAAAATCGCCCTCCACGGGAAGCACCGGGAGATCGGAAAAGCGCTCCGAGATGCGCGCTTTCGCCTCGCGGAGCGCCGCACCGCTGATGTCGATGGGGACGTACGCACTGAGGTCGGTCATACGCGCCAGGAGCAGCTCGGTTTTCGTGCTCGATCCGGAACCGAACTCGATTAATGCGGTGCCAGGGCGCGCGAGTGCTGCCACCTCGTCCGCGTGATCCGCGAGGATCGCTCTCTCGACGCGGGCTGGATAATACTCCGGCAGCTCGGTAATGCGCTCGAACAGCGCGCTTCCGGCCGCGTCGTAGAAAAACCGGCACGGAATTGATTTTGCCGGCATGGAAAGCCCGGCGATCAGCGAGGCGGCGAATGCACTGCTCGGCTCGCCTGTAACCGCCTCACGAGGCTCGTCCCGCGGTTCGCCGTCGGTGCCGAAGTCGGTATCCGACGGCTCGAAGCGGGCTGCGTTGCGATCATCCTCATCGATCATGCGGCATCCTCCGCAAGGCGAACGCCGGTAAATTGCCAGCGCTGATGGGGAAAAAAGAAATTGCGATAGGTGGCGCGGATGTGCCCCGGTGCCGTGACGCACGAGCCGCCGCGGAGCACGTTCTGGCTCACCATGAACTTGCCGTTGTATTCGCCGACGGCTCCGGGCGCGGGCCGGTAGCCCGGATAGGGAAGGTAGGCGCTGGACGTCCACTCCCACACGTCACCGAACATTTGCACCAGCTTGCCATCCGCGGCTCGCAACGCGGGGCGGGGGCGCAGCGCACCGCTACCGAGATCGTTGCCGCTCAGCGCATAGCCCTCGCTCGCCGCCTCCCACTCGAACTCAGTCGGCAGCCGCTTGCCGGCCCAGGAGGCGAAGGCATTCGCCTCGTAGTAGCTGACGTGCGCCACCGGGGCGCGCGTATCGATAGGCAGCAGGCCTTCCAAGGTCATCTGGTGCCAGACGCCATCGCGCTGCTCCCAGTAGCCAGGCGCTTCCCATCCTTGCGCATTGACGGTTGCCCAGCCGTCGGCGAGCCAGAGCAGCGGGTCGCGGTAGCCGCCCGCCTCCATGAAGCTCAGCCATTCGCCATTGGTGACGCAGCGGTCGGCGAGGCGATAGGGATACAGCAGCGCCTCGTGCCGCGGCCCCTCGTTATCGTATGAGAAGCCCTCACCGTTGTGGCCAATGGCGCGGATGCCGCCGGGAAACGCAACGAAGCGTGACTCACTGCCGCTGCCGACCGCCTCCGGCTTCGGCGCCGGCGCGCGGTAGGCGGGGCGCAGCGGCTGTGCTGCGAAGAGACTCAGGATGTCGGTCAGCAGTAGCTCCTGGTGCTGCTGCTCATGGTTGATGCCGAGCTCGATCAGCGCGGCAAGCCCATCGGGCGGATCGTCGAGGAGGCCCTCCGTGAAGAGGCGCACGAGCGCGTCGTCCACGTGGGCGCGGTAATCGCGCACCGCTTCGACCGACGGCCGCGTCAACAGTCCGCGCCGTGCGCGCGGCTGGCGGCTGCCTTTGCTCTCGTAATAGGAATTGAAGCAGTAGTCGAAATCGGGAGAGAACTCGCGATAGCCCGGCAGTCTCGGCTTGAGAATGAAGCTCTCGTAGAACCACGTCGTATGAGCCAGATGCCACTTGGTAGGGCTAGCATCGTCCATCGGCTGGACCGTCTGATCCTCGTCGCTCAGCGGGACTGCCAAGTCGAGCGAGAGGCGACGGCTTGACTGCAGCCGGTCGCGAAGATCGGCGCAGGACGTCTCGAAGTGGGAGATGGTCGAAGAAGATGTAGATGGGGGCACGTGAACCTCGCGGCTGTGAGGGCGAGTTGCTTCGCGTGGCCCGGCACTAGAGCACATTCCTGGACCAGCACGGCGATAACGATCGTTTGGCCGTTAAGTTCGCGACAAGCTGCAAAAGGTTACATCTTCGTTCCAGGCGGGGAACCCGCATAAACGCTGGCGGAAGCTCAATTCCTTCAATTTGTCGTAACTGCCGACACCCATCCTTCAACGCGCTGTGTCTACCTTGGAGGCTTGTGGAAGCGCCACCGGACCAGGGGATAGCAATGTCGCGCCGGGAATTGGACGTTGGATCGTTCGTGCACCTCACCGGCCTCGAGACCGGGCTGATGGTGCCCGAATCCTCATATTGCATCGAGCAGCTCCTCACGCTTTCGGATGGAAACACACTCTACAAGGTGCGTCACGAAGCTGAGCCGTTCGATCGCATCGTGCGCGAAAGCGACCTCCTCGCGGCATCGACAAAGCCATAACGGCGGCACCTGGATACGTGCCCCCGCCATCTGATCCGCACAACTCGAAGGAGCGCCTATGCGCGTATTACCGCTGATCCTGGCTCTCATCGTTTCCTCTTCTATGGCTGCGCCGATCGCACATGCTGCTTCGCCCGTCGTCGAGTTCGAAGGCCAGCGCTATACGCTCAGCTTCGAAGATCACACGACACTCGAAGACGGGCAGATGGGCGATGCAATTGCCGAATTCACACTGCCCGGCGAGACGGTGGAGGACTGGTCGAAGCTGTTTGCCTTCTACGCCTATCCGCAGATGGGCGATGATCCGGCGGCCGCGGTCGAAGCCGTGGGCCGGGCGGTAAAAGAAGCGAACAAGGATGCCAACTACGCCATCACCATCGACGACGAGAGCGGCGAAGCCATCATTGATTTTCTCACCTGGGCTCCCGAAAGCGATGTGATGGAGTTCAATGTTTTCAAGTATGCGCGGGCGGAGGATGGCCGCGGCCTTATCGCCATGCAATTTGCCCAGCACGTCACAATCGACGGCATCGACGTGGAGGGGATGCGGGCCCTGCGCCAGCGGGCGGTGAAAGATATGTCCGATATGGATGTCGAGCAGGCGCAGAAATATTTTGCAGGCAAACGCTCCCAGACCTCGGCGGACGCAGGCGATGACGACAAGCCGTCCATGGCCGAGGCTGGCGAGAGCAATTGAAAAGGGCTAGCCTAGCTTCTCCCAACGGGGAGACATTTGTATGCGCCTTGCTCTGTTCGTCCTAGCTGTCGCCGGAGCACTCGCGACGCCGAGCGCAGCCAGCTTACAGCCGGAAATCATCTGCCTCGATCCCGACATGGAGTTCCCCGTCGCATGCGACGACGGAGAATAAGCATTGGGATGCGCCGCTCCCGGGATGACTTGCGCCCCTCATTTGCAGACGATACGCAGACCATCGGATCCGCGCCGCGCCAGATCGACGTGGAAGTGGTCGTGGTGGTTGCGGTCATAGTCGGGGCTCAGCACGGTTGTGAAGTGCTCACATGCACCGGCGCGCACCGTGCGTAGGAATGCGCGGTCGCGTTCACTTCCACGCCAGTCTTTTTTTACCGAGATGCGGCGCCCGTCTGCCAAAACGAACCCCGAAACGTCGAGTGCGTTGGCGTGACCGTGCTCGGAAAGCATCGCGCCAAACGCGTTGTTCATCGGACGGCAGGAATAGGAGCCTGCAATGCGCATCTCTGCGAGCGGAACGTTGTAATAGCGCAGCGCAGCCGGCTCGATCACCTCGCGCACCCAGCGATTGACCTGAGGGATCATGGGGCAGCGGAGCAACGCCACAGGCTGCAACCTCACCCGGCCGCCCTCGGTGGCTGCTAGTTCGAACGGCCTTTCAGCCCCGCATGCGCTCGGTCCGCCCAGCGCAAGCTTCGTTTTGATGAAGGGACTTTCGCGCACTGCGCCGGATGCGAGGCAGGCCCGCTCCTCGGTGGAGCGCCAGGGCTCGTCTTTGGCGACGAAATATTGGCCACTATTGCCACCGCAGCCGGACAGCCACGGGACGAGAATGCCAAAAATTACGCAGGAACGGACAGATGGCATGCCGGAACGCTAACCGCGGTAACCCTAACGGAGAGTGAATCTGCCATCTTTCCCGGGATGATAGAGATCACGGCATTCCGGCGCATTTGCGACTCGAACGTGTCGCGAAGCAGCTTAGCAGGGCCGGCGCAATTGCCTGACGGACACTTATCCACAATTTGAGCGTCGCGATACTCCGAGTCAGGAAGACCTGTCACCTTTAACTTGTTATGTCTTGGATGCCTGACGTTTTCAGGCCCCTGGCAGTGGCCAATCCGTACTGCGTATGTGCTGCATTCCGGGTGTGTATCGCGTCTTGGCCCCGGCATTGGTCGGGCGCCGCGTCCCCTGGCAACCCCGCGTTTGTCTTTCGGGAAGTGGCGCCGATCGCCGGGGTCTCGTATTTCAAGCGGCGGATCCGAGCGGCGCCGACCCCCACTAGGCTTGGCCGGAAAAAAATTCCAGCACCGCCGCCTTGAACGTTCTGTCGCCCACCGCTTTCATGTGGTCGCGGCCGACCAGTTCCACCGCCTTCGCGCCCGAGATGAGCGCAGCCAGCCCCGAGGGTGAGCCGCCGATGACGTCCCGGTCGCCGACGACCACCAATACCGGACAGCGCAATGTTCCGAGCGCCTCGGCGGTGATGGGCGCACGGGCGGAACGGATGCATGCCGCCAGCGCCTTGAGATCGCTATGCGTCTGCTCCGCAAACGCGCGGAAAGTGCGCGCGGTGGAGTTCGTCACGTCCTCGATGCTGTCCGCCTCGAGCGCGCGAGCCACCGGCCCGGTGCCGGCGATGCCGCGCACCATGTTTATCCCGAGCCCTCCAAACACGAGGCTGCGCGCCCGCCCGGGGTGTGCAAGAGCCAGGAACGCCGCAATGCGCGCGCCCATCGAGTAGCCCATCACATGCGCGCGATCGATGCCGAGGTGGTCCAGCAGACGGCGTGCATCCTCTGCCATGACCGGCGCGCCGTAGTCGTCCAGACTGTAGAGCTTGGCGCTACGCCCGTGCCCGCGATTGTCATAGGCGATCGCCCGATACCCGGCATCGGTCAGCGTCTTGACCCATCCGGTGTCGACCCAGTTCGCATCGATGTTCGAGGCGAACCCATGAATCAGCAGCACAGGTTCGCCCGATCCTTCATCCAAGTAGGCGATCTCAATGCCGTTGGAGCTGAAGGTCTGCACGTGTTGGCTCCTGGCGCGGTGCGCTTCGACGCAGCTATCGGAAGGGGAACTCTCACCCCTATCATTTACCGTTCGCCGAGGCTATGGTCGGGCCTCTATCGTTCAGATAACGCAGGGCAATTCGATGGCCGCGAGCCCCGTTCCCCATCTCGCAAACGACGATGGCGTGGAGAAAATTTTCGTTGGTGTGCGCGAGCTGAACTGTATGGGCGCACGCCCACCGTTCGATCATCCGCACGTGTATCTCGATATGGGTGACGACGGTCAGATTCTCTGTCCCTACTGCTCGACCCTCTACCTGTATGATCCCCGTCTCGCTGCCGATCAGTCCGACCCGCCGGGTTGCCTTGTCGCGCCGGTCGAAGACGCTGCCTAAGGCTTACCCACCTTGAAGGGCATGGACACCGAAGGCTCATAGCATTCCATGGACGTGCCCCAGCTCGACCCGACGGCCAACAGGAACGCCGCGGCGGCGCTCGCCAGCGCGGCCGCTGAGGTAGCGGACAACCCTGGGCCGGTGCTCATCGCCGGTGCGGGCATCGGCGGTCTCGCCACCGCGCTGGCCCTAGCCCGACGCGGTATCACCTCGCACCTGCTAGAGCGCCGTGCCGCCTTCGACGAGGAAGGGGCGGGCATCCAGATCGGACCAAACGGCACCCGCATTCTGCGTGCCCTCGGCGTCGACGAGGCCTTGAGGCCGTCCGTAGGCGCACCGGCAAGCCTGCGCGTGCGCGATGGCCATACGGGCGCCCAGTTGGCCTTGCTGCCGCTCGGCCGCTGGATCGCCGACCGCCATGGCGCGCCCTATTGGTCGGTTCACCGCAAGGACCTGCACGCGACATTGCTGGAAACGGCGCGCGCCGAGCCTCTGATCACACTGACGATGGACTTCGCTGCGGACGAAGTTGCGGTCGATGATGGCCTCGTCGCCGTCGCGGATGCACGCGGAAGCGGGTTGGCGGGCCGCGCGCTCATCGCTGCCGATGGCATCGGATCGTCGCTACGGGCGCGACTGTTCGAAAGCACTCAACCGCAGTTCTATGGCAAGAGCGCTTCGCGCGCCGTGGTGCCCATCGATGTGCTGCCGGCGAACTTCCATCGGTCCGAGGTAACGATCTGGCTGTTTCCCGATGCCCACGTCGTGCACTATCCCGTTTCCGGCACGCGCGAACTAGCCGTCATCGTCGTTCTCGACGACAAGAGCAGCGATTGCAATTGGAGTACGCCGGTCGAAGCTTCCGCCGTTTTCCGAAACATGCCCTCACGCGCGCCCGAACTCGAAGCATTGATGCTCACCGTCGAGAACTGGAAGCGCTGGTCCTTGCGCACGCTTCCCGTTCCCCAACGCCTCGCCCGCGGGCCGGTGGCGCTCCTTGGCGATGCGGCCCATCCCATGCTGCCGTTCCTCGCGCAGGGCGGTGTGATGGCGCTGGAGGATGCCATGGTCATTGCCGACATGCTTGCGGTCTGGCCCGACGATGCCGCAGCGGCGTTCTCGGCATACGAGCAACGGCGGCACGCGCGCGCGTCCCGCGTCGTTGCCGCCTCCCAGCGTAACGGCGCCGTCTACCATCTGGGTGGCGCTGCGGCCCTCGCGCGGAATCTGGCGCTGCGCATCATGCCGGCGCAGCGACTTATGGCGGGCTTCGACTGGCTATACGGCTGGCACGCCGATCAATAGGCGCAGGCTGTCGTTGAGCCGCCGCGGCGGCTCGGCGGATGCAGTTACGATATCGCGTCTTTGCCCGATGGGCGCTCGCAGTTGGCAGCTGAGGCAAAGCAAAAAAAAAGCGGAAGGCGCCGAGCGCCGAAGCCCCGGCAGCCTTCCGCAAGTGCGCGGCGCCGGGAACGTAGCGGCACGCATTGCCCTGCGGCTAGGGCTGTCTTCCTGGCGAATGTTTCCAAAAATTCCCGTGAGACGCAGACCTGTTGTCGCGCCATCGCCCGCAACGGACCGGCAACGGCTAAGCTCGCTAGGGATGCGCTATTTCATTTCCATGGACACGCGGATGAGGTCCGCGGTGCGCTCCACGCCGAGCTTGCTCTTGATGATCGAGCAGGTGTTGGCCACTGTCTTGTAGGCAACGCCGATCGCCTGGGCGATCTCGGTAAGGGAATTGCCCTCGCCTAGGAGGCGCAGGATCTCGATTTCGCGCATCGTAAGCTGCTGCAACGGATCTTCGGCAGAAAGCTGCGTGAACGCCAGCTCGCCGGCGATTTCGCGCTCCACATACCGCCCGCCCTCGGCAACCTTTTTGACCGCGGTGACAAGCTCGTCGGCGCCGGCGCTTTTGCTCACGTAGCCGCGAGCGCCGAGGCGAAGCGCGCGGGCCGCATAGATGGGCTCGGCGTGCATCGAAAAGACGACGACGCGCACTTTCTCATCTTCGCTCAGCAGGCGACGCAACAGCTCCAGGCCGCCGATGCCCGTGAGATTGAGATCGAGCAATACCAGCTCGGGGCGCATCTCACGGAACATTGCGAGAGCCTCCTCACCGGTTGAGGCCTCGTGCAACTCGACGCCGTTCATGCCGGAAAGGAGGCGGCGGACGCCCTCACGCACCACGATGTGATCGTCGACAAGCAATATCTTCATTGTAACGTAGCCTCGTGCGTTGAGTAGGCGTGGGTTGGTGCAGCCGCGCCCTGGACGGGAAGGTGAGCGGACACGGCAACGCCGGGGCCATCGTGACGATTGGTCACCTGGAGGCAGCCACCGAGCGCGGCCACGCGCTCCTGCATTCCGACAATGCCGTAACCGGTGCGGCCCGCACCCTTGAGGCCCGACCCGTTATCGGCAACGAGAATGTCGATCGAGTGGTCCGGATTGGCCTTGATGTCGATGCTGATCAGGGACGGCCGACCGTGGCGCACCGAGTTGCTGATGCTTTCCTGCGCGATCCGGTAGATGGCGCCATCGATTAACTCGCCAAAGCTTTCCTCCGGCACGTTGACCTGGAACTCAAGGTCGGAGCGGTGCGCACGCCAGAAGGCGACGAGATTATCGATGGCATGCGCCAGCCCGACGTCGAGCAGCATCGCCGAGCGCAGGCGGCTGAGAATATCGCGCACGTGGCGCTGCATACGCCCGATGGCCTCGCGTATGGTGCCGACGTGGGAGGGAATTTCGTTGTAAGCACCGGACTTCGCAAGTTGCTCGATGGCGACAGCGTCCACATCGGCGGCGAACAGAAGGGGGCCGATCTCATCGTGCAGATCGCGTGCAAGATCGGCGCGCTCTTCATCCTGCACGGTCGCGAGCTGCTCGCGCAGGCGCTTGTTGTGCGCCTCCGACTGGGCAAGGCGCTCCACCATCTGATTGAAGCCATGGGATAGACGCACGAGCTCGGCGGGGCCGATTTCCGGCACGCGCTCGCGATAATCACCGTCGCCGACCCGGGCAATGGCCGTGGTGAGTGTCTGGATCGGCTGGATGACGGTCGCCATGGTGCGGTAGACGAACGCCAGCGCCAGCGCGCAGAAGATGCCGAGCACCGTCAGCGTCAATGTCACGTCGGACCAAACCTCGCCCACCTCGTTGCGGGGGTCGGTTTGGAGCTGCACCGTGCCGTAGGCGTCAAAAATCTCCGGCAGCTCAACGGTGAGAATCTTAGGGGGCGGCTCCAACAGGTGCACGAACCAGGCCGGTGCGGGGTTGTCGGAAGGCGCGACGTTGGATTCGATCTGGATCTTGCCGTCGAGGCCCACGAGCTTGGCGCGCAGGTGCCGATCACCCTCGAAATCGGCAATGAGCAAGGCGAGCCGGCGGGCCGGATCGGTGGCCTCCTCCCAGTCATCGACCGCATTGCGCGCGATGCGGCTGCCCACAGCGATGGCCGCGTTCATCTCGGTTTCGATCTTGGCAGTGGCGTGCCAATACGTGAATACGCCCCCGGCGACGAGGCTCATCGGCAGGGTGGCACAGATCGAGTAGATGAGGCGTTTGCGCAGCGACAAACCGGCATCCTCGGTAAGCGAAGTGGAAACATTATAACAGTGTTTTGCCGCCGCCTAGAGTGGGAAGTTCGGAGCTCAGAGACGTTCTTTTGGTATCTGCTTCCAATTCCCAACTTGGGCGAGTTGCTGCCGGGGGTAATGGCCGGCAGCGCAAGTCACCAGAAAATACGGATCCAAGGTGAACGATAGTCCTGTTTGCAGAGTCGCCGTCATCGGCGGCGGCCCGGCCGGGCTGATGGCCGCCGAGGTGTTGGCGCGAGCTGGCGCTGGCGTCACTGTGTATGAACGCATGCCCTCGCTGGCGCGAAAATTTCTGCTCGCGGGCCGAGGCGGGCTCAACATCACCCATAGTGAGGAACTTTCCCGATTCCTTTCCCGATACGGCAAGTCTGAGACGCGGCTGCGCCCGATTATCGAGGCGTGGACGCCGGATGCCGTGCGCGCCTGGTGCGAAGAATTAGGGCAGCCTACGTTCGTCGGGTCGAGCGGACGGATATTTCCCCGCGCGATGAAGGCATCGCCCTTGCTGCGCGCGTGGATCGGGCGGCTCAACGCAGCGGGCGTCGGCTTTCGCCTGCGCCGACGCTGGCTCGGCTGGGGTGACAGCGGGCGGTTGCTGTTCGACGGACCGAGCGGGCGTGAAGCGGTGGAAGCAGACGCCGTGGTGCTCGCGCTCGGCGGCGCAAGCTGGCCGCGGCTCGGTTCGGCCGGAGATTGGACAGGGCCGCTCGGTGAAGCTGGCATCGACATCGCTCCGCTCGCGCCAGCGAACTGCGGATTTATCGCCCAGTGGTCGGATATCTTCCGGGCGCGTTGCGAAGGGCAACCTCTGAAGCGGATCGCGATTTCGTTCTCCGGGCATACCGTGCGCGGCGAAGCGCTGATCACCGCGACCGGTATCGAGGGTGGCGCGATTTATGCCCTATCCGGCCCGCTCCGCGACCGGATTGCGTCGGATGGATTTTCCGTCCTCGATATCGATCTGCGTCCCGACATGGCAACGGACGAGCTGGCAACCCGGCTCGACCGTCCGCACGGGAAGCAATCGCTGGCGACATTCCTGCGCAAGGCGGCGGGGCTTTCGCCGGTTGAAATTTCGCTGCTGCACGAATGTTCGGTACCCCCCATCGGAAAGCTCGACGCTGGCGCGCTCGCGGCACGCGTCAAAGCGGTGCCGCTGCGTTTGACAGCCCCGGCGCCGATCGAGACAGCGATCTCGAGCGCCGGCGGCATCAAGTGGAGCGAAGTCGATGAACGTTTGATGCTGCGCCAGCGCCCCGGGGTGTTCGTCGCGGGCGAGATGCTGGATTGGGAGGCGCCCACCGGCGGATATCTGCTGCAGGGGTGTCTTGCGACCGGCGCATGGGCGGGGCGTGGTGCGGTGGAATGGCTCTCGCAGCGACACATTCACAAAGGCGTCTAGCTCTTGCCGGTGTGCCGCGCATCGACTGGCCTGGATGGCGGCCTACGCCGCCATGACAGCGAGAGGTGCACCCTGCGTCTTAGTGATGAGCCGAAGCACAATGCAATCGCTCATTGCCTCGTCGTTAGCGCTAGGCGCCTTCGAGTTCCTCGCGGAGAATTTCGAGCTCCAGCCACTTCTCCTCGGCAGCCGAAAGCTCTGCCTCGACGGTGGCGAGACGCGCCGATTTATCGGCGAAGGCCTTCGCGTCACGCGAGTAAAGGCTCGGATCGGCTAGCGCCTCGGCAAGTTTCTTCGCTTCGTCATGGAGTGCTGCCATCTGCTTGGGCAGCGTCTCGAGCGCGTGCTTTTCTTTGAAGCTCAATTTACGCTTGGCGTTCGACGCCGAATTCGGAGCTGCGGACGCCTCGCTCGGCTCCATCGCCGCGGGCTTGGCTTTCGCCGTTGCCGTGCGCCGACCCGAAAGATCGGCGCCGCGCTGAACGAGCATATCGGAATAGCCGCCGGGATATTCACTCCATCTGCCGTCACCCTCAGGAACGATGACGGAATGTACGACGCGATCCAGAAAATCGCGGTCGTGGCTGATGAGGATGACCGTGCCGGAATATTCCGCCAGCATCTCCTCCAGCACGTCGAGCGTTTCGAGGTCGAGGTCGTTTGTCGGCTCGTCCAGCACTAGCACGTTGGAGGGTTTGGCCAGCGCCCGCGCAAGCATGAGCCGGCCACGCTCGCCGCCCGACAGCACGCGCAGCGGCGTGCGCGCCTGCTCCGGCTGGAACAGGAAATCTTTCATGTAGCTCACGACGTGCTTGTGCTTGCCGCCCACCGCCACCTGATCGCCGCGCCCGCCAGTCAGCGCCTCGGCAAGCGTCCAATTCGGATTGAGGCTATCGCGATCCTGCTCCAGCGAGGCCATCTCGATATTGGAGCCGAGTCGAATCTCGCCGGTATCCGGCTGCAGTACGCCCGTCAGCATGCCGACGAGCGTTGTCTTTCCCGATCCATTGGGGCCGACGATGCCGATGCGGTCTCCCCGCATGATCCGCGTGGAGAACCGCTCGACGATGGGCCGCTCGCCATAGGCCTTGCCGATATCCTTCGCCTCGATGACGAGCGCGCCGGACTTGTCCGCTTGCGCAGCCTCGATGACGGCCTTTCCGGTCGCGCGGCGATGCTCGCGCCGCTGCTGGCGCAGCGTGGCCAGCTCCGCCATGCGTCGCACGTTACGCTTGCGCCGGGCGGTGACGCCGTAGCGCACCCAATGCTCCTCGCGAACGATCTTGCGGTCTAGCTTGTGCTGCTGCACCTCCTCGTCGGCGAGCTGCTGATCGCGCCACGCTTCGAACTGCTTGAAACCAACCTCGACGCGCCGTGCCTGTCCACGGTCGAGCCAAACCGTCGTGCGCGACAGCGCCTCGAGGAAGCGGCGGTCGTGGCTGATGAGAACGAGTGCGCCGCGCTGACCGGCGAGCGTGCCTTCGAGCCATTCGATGGTCGGCATATCGAGGTGGTTCGTCGGCTCATCGAGCAGGAGGATGTCCGGCTGCGGCGCGAGCACGCGTGCAAGGGCAGCGCGCCGGCCTTCACCACCCGATAGATGCGCGGGATCTTCATCGCCCGAAAGGCCGAGCTGTTGCAGCAGGTAGCGCGCTGCGTGGCTATCGTCGCTGGCGCCAAGGCCGGCTTCGACATAGGCGAGTGTCGTGGCGTATCCCGAAAAATCGGGCTCCTGCGGCAGGTAACGTACAACCGCGCCCGGCTGCACGAAGCGGGTGCCATGGTCCGGCTCTATCAGCCCCGCCGCAATTCTCAATAGTGTGGACTTGCCCGAGCCATTGCGGCCGACGAGGCATACGCGCTCGCCCGCTGAGACGGAAAGCTCCACTCCGTCGAGCAGCGGATGGCCGCCGAAGGTGAGCGCGATGTCGCTGAGCTGCAGAAGCGGAGGCGCCATGGTGGTCCGATGGTTGAGGGCTTGAGGCGCGGGCGTTAGCCCGCCTCGCCGATGATGTAGCGGGCGATGTCCCTATCGCGGACACCTTTCTCGCTGCGCGCCCAGCCGCGCACCGAGACGCCGGCCTCGTGCACGGTTTCCGGGTTGCCCGAAACGAGCGGGTGCCACCATGCGAGCTCGCGACCTTCAGCAAGGGTGCGATAGGCGCACGTTTCCGGCAGCCAGGGCATCTTCGCAATATCGTCGGGGCCGATGCTGAGACAGTCGGGCACCTTCTTCTTGCGGTTGGCGTAATCGCGGCAGCAGCAGGAGTTGGTATCGAGCAGCTTGCACCCAAGACGCGTCAAGTAGATGTCGCCAGTGTCTTCGTCCTCGACTTTCAGCAAACAACATTGGCCGCAGCGGTCGCAGAGGGACTCCCATTCCGCGCGCGACATCTCCTCGAGCGTCTTTACCTCCCAGAACGGGCGGAAGCCGGGGGCCTCTTGCTTTTTCCTGGTGTTGCGTGGGCTTCGAGACTTGTTCATGGCCGGCTTGTATCACATCCGGCCGTTAGGTCACGTGCCCGGGGCGCCGCTCGCCGGGCGCGTTAATGCCACGCACCAAGGCCGTCTTGCGCAGCAGCAGGTAGCATCCCAAACCGGCCACCGCGGAGAATACGGCGGTCAACCCTGCTTGCAGCAGCACGACAGTGCGTCCCTCCGGATCGGGATTCACCAGGGCCATCACTACCAGCAGCACCGAATAGACTTCGGCCGCCGCTAGGCATGCCCAAAGGTTGAAGCGCCCGCCCCATGCGACCCAGGCGGCCAACGCAAGCCCGGCAAGAAAAGCCGCCTGCCCGCCGGCAACGTAGGAGATCTGGACCCACCCCAGCATCGCCTTGCCCACCTCCAGAATGGACCTCGGGGGTGAGCCGGTGTCGAAACCGCTCGACCACCGGAACAGCTCGAGGAGCGACATGAAGGCGAGGCCGCCGATCGGCGGTCCCAGCAGGGCCACGGCGGCAAAAACTTTCGCGGCTACGCTGATCGGCTGTCTCGCCATGCTGCCATTCCCCTCTCTCTCATGCTGGCTGGGGTAGCGCGTTAACGCTTGCACCGAACGCTTGCCGTCGCCATCTGCCCGCATCGAACCGCATTTCTACGTTGCGCCGCTCGCGCCACCCGTAGGAGATCACATGCGCCGCCTTGGCATCTGTCTTGCCCTTATTCTTCTCGCCGCCGCGCCGGTCGTCGCCGACAACCCCGATCTCATCTTCAAGAAGACGACCGTCTGGAAGCTTTTGTCGCCGGACCACAAGCTCGGCACCTATGCCATCGACGACCCAGACGTGGAAGGTGTCACCTGCTATTTCACGGTCCCGGAGAAGGGCGGCTGGACGGGCTGGCTCGGCCTCGCTGAGGAGCTTTCGAACGCGTCGCTGGCCTGCCGGCAGGTGGGGCCGATCAAATTCAAGCGGAAGCTTGAGCAAGGCGAAGAGGCTTTCAGCCAACGCAGATCTCTGATCTTCAAGCGCATGCAAATCGTGCGCGGATGTGATCCGAAGCGTAATGTGCTGGTCTATCTCATCTATACGGACAAGATCATCGAAGGTAGCCCCGAAAACTCGACGTCTGCGGTGCCTATCAGCCCCTGGGGCGAGTCAACGGCACCCGCGAAATGCGCCGACTGGATCGATGACTAGGGGCTTCTTGTCCGCCTTCATGCCCGGCTGCGAACGACGCCCCTACTCTAGGCAGCTACACACCGGTATTGCTTAGAGCGGGATGCCAGCGATGCGGCGCGACGGCTGTTGGGGGTGAACGAAAGGTGCGGAACGTGAATTCCGGAGGCGCACGCAAAACGCTCGCCTGCTCGAGGAGGGCGCTGCAAGTGTTCTTCATTCTGACCGCGGCCGTGCTGTTCGGGCTCACCGACAGCATCGACCGCGATCTCATGCACGCCATGCAGGCTTGGTCATCGCCCGAGCTGACGCGCCTTGCGCTGTCGCTGAGCCGCATCGGATCGGCTTATGCCATCTACGGCATGGCGGCCACCGTTGCGGCGGTATTGCTGTTGCTCGGCCACCGCTTCGTGGCGTTTCACCTCGTAATCGTGATGGGTGCCGCCTTCCTGGCCAACAACTTCGTGAAACTGGTGGTTGCCCGTCAGCGGCCCGTGCCAATCTTCGGCGAGGCACCTGAAACTTACAGCTTCGCCAGCGGCCACGCACTCATGTCCGCGTGCTTCTTCGGGTTCATCGGTATGCTGGTCACGGCGCGCATGCCCGAAATCTGGCAGCGCGCGGTGACCCTCATTCCGATCTCCGCACTCGTTGCCGCCATCGGTGCGGCGCGCGTCTACCAGGGCGTCCACTATCCGAGCGACGTACTCGGCGGATTCCTGCTGGCGGCCGCCATCCTCTGCGCGTTCGGGCCGCGCGCGCCGGAGCGTTTTGGTGGGCGCTGAGGAAATACCGCGTCAGGGGTTGTCCGCAGGACCGTGCTGCGCCGCAGCCTCGATCTCCGGCGTGGCAGCACCGTTCGCACCGCTGTTCTTCATGGCCTCGAGATCGAGAGAGGATAGCCGCTCCCGCCGCCCCAGGATCTTTGCAGTGGAGGCGGAAACCTTCTCCAAGGATTTGCGCGACAGGGCGAAGTGCCGTTCCAAATCGGAAACACGCTCGACGAGCTGGGCGACATCGGTGAGCAGCAGACCGACCTCGCGCTGGATGACATCGGCGTGGTCGCGCATCTTGGCGTCTTTAAGCAGGGCCTGCACCGTCTGCACGGCAAGCATCAACGTGTTGGGCGCAACAATCATCACTCGCGCCCGGTGGGCCGCCTGCACCAGCTCTGGGAACTTTTCAAACAGATCGGCGCAGATCGATTCCGAGGGCACGAACATGAGTGCGGTATCCTGCGTCTCGCCGGGAATGAGATACTTGTCGGCGATCGCCGCGACGTGCCGGCCTACTGCCTCGCGCACGGCGGCGCAGGCCACCTTAGTTTCCTCCTGCGTGCGCGCGATGCGCAGTGCTTCGAAGCCTTCCAGCGGGAACTTGGAATCCACCACCAGCGGCTCGGCGTTCGGCAGGCGAATGACGCAATCCGGGCGCTTACCGTTCGAGAGGGTCGGCTGGAAGTCGTAAGCGCCGGAGGGCAGCGCATCGCGCACGATCGTTTCCATGCGCACCTGGCCGAATGCTCCGCGCGCCTGTTTGTTCGCCAATACGCCGTGCAGCGACCCGACCTCGCTCGACAGATCAGAGAGGCTGCGGTTCGCCTCGTCGATCAGCGCTAGACGCTCGTTCAGCGTGGAGAGACTTTCCGAAGTGCGGCGTCCAGCTTCGCTCAGGTTGTCGCCGAGGCGCGCGGTGGTGGTATCCAGTGTCTGTGCGAGATGCCGCGCCATGCCGTCCAGCCGCTCGTTGAGGGCGCGTACCTGTTCGGCATTCTGCTGGGCGGTAAATTCGGCCATGGCTGACAGGCGCCCCTTCAGCTCGGCGAACTCCATCTGCGTTGCCTCGCCACGCGCCCGTCCCACCCGAAGCAGGACGAGCAAGGCCAAAAGCACGGCGGCGGCACCGAGCTCATAGAAGGCACGCGGCGGGATTTCAGCCGCCAGCGTTTCGAGAAAGTTTAATTCAATACTTTGCAGCCATTCGAGCATACCTCCGCAAATAGCTGATTCGTCGGGGTGAAATTTGGACGAGCGGCGGTGAGCCGCGCCCCGAACGAGGCAGGGCAGCGCAATGCTCTCCACCACCATGGAACACTGACGGGTTGAGCAACGTTGTGGATGCACGAAGCCGTTCCCCCCGCGGCTTCCTTCGGTTTGCCGCAGGCGCCCCCCTCCAGCGGCAACCAGGCCCCGGACTGCAAAGGTCCGGGGCATTCTTTTTGCCGAGATCCATCGTCTGGCTCAGTCGTCGTGAAGCCCCTCGGCAATACGCCGGGCGAGCCATGTCGCCGGCAAGATGCCGAGCACCATTCCGATCGCCGCTGCGAACAAGAGACCGGTCATGCCATAGGGCGCTGTGGCGGGAATGGCGAGCGCGACAAAGACCGCATTGATCGCGCATCCGGGGCCCAGAAGCGCGTAGCAGAACAGTAAAAGCCCGATAGAAACGGGCGCTTTCTTAGGCGCATCTGCGGCTGCTTGGGAGCGTCCCGACATACTATCACCATCTCACCCTTGCGAGCCGAACAGGTAGAGACCGAAGCAGAGCGCGAGAAAAAGCCCGATCACGAGGTCGAATGTCCGCGTCCAGAAGCGCGATCCACAGATACCGAGGTACCGGGCAAGTATCATGCGCGCCTTCATGCCGGCGAGCACGAGTACGCCCAGCGCCACGAAGGGCCCCGCAGGGCCGCCGCGCGAAGCGAGCAGCACCGTGCTCAAGCTCAGCACGATGAGCGCTGTCCACGCTTCAATGAGGTCACGTGCGGGCATTATCTCACCCAAGAATATAAATGATCGGAAACAGCAGCACCCATACGAGATCGACCAGGTGCCAGAACGATACCGCAGCCTCCATGTTGCGCACGGCGTCGGCCCAGGCGACGAGCGCGAGGATGACTATGCCGGCAACGACATGAAGCGCGTGAAAGCCGGTGATCAGAAAGTAGAACGTGAAGAACGGGCTCGTATCGATACCGATTCCAAGCTCAGCCTTACTCCAGTATTCAAACCCCTTCACGACGAGAAAGAGGATGCCGAGGCTTCCCGCGGCGGCGAGCCACAGTCGCGCCTGGCGACGTTCACCGGCTTCGCGAGCGCGAAGCGCAGCGGCCGCGCAGAACCCACTTGTCACCAAGGCGATGGTGTTGATCGCCGCCGCCGTCTGATTGAGCAGCGCCTGATCGGCGGTGAACTGGCCGGGATTGGCGACGCGTACGGCGAGAAACACGATGAGGAAAGCGCCGAACACGAATAGCTCGGATACGATCAGCACCCACATCATGAGCTCGCCGGGGAGCTCAGAAAGAATGTCGGATTCGGGTTGCGAAGACTGTGCTTTGACGGTGGTGCTCATCCGCTTACCAGGTGACGATAGAGATGCGGCAGTGCCGCCACGAGTTTCTCGGGATCGGGAATGACGACATAGCCGCCCTTGCCGAAGATACGGCTGAATGTCGTCTGCGATTTGCTGTCGATGGTGACGCCGAAGACCGATTGCCCCCGGCGGCGCGCTTCCCGCACCGCCATGTGCGTGTCCTCGATGCCGAAGCGGCCCTCGTAGTGGTCCATGTCATTGGGCTTGCCATCGGTCAGCACGAGCAGCAGGCGGCGCTGCCGGGGGCGCTCGGCGAGGGTCGCTGAGACATGGCGGATCGCGGCGCCGAGGCGCGTGAAATGGCCGGGGCGCAATCCTGCGATCCGGGCCTCGACCGTTGCGCCCATCGGTTCATCGAAGCTCTTACAGCTCGCGACGAACACGCGGTCGCGGCGGCGCGAGGAAAAGGCGTTGATCTCGGTGTCGTCACCGCATGCATCGAGGCCCCACGCGAGTGCCAGCAGCGCCTCGCGTGCAATGTCGATCACCTGCCGTCCAGCGACATAGGTTTCTGTCGAACGGGAGGCGTCCAATAGGATCGAAACCGCAAGGTCGCGCGCCTGGGTGCGGCTGGCGATATAGACGCGGTCGGAATGCTCGCCGGTGGTGACGAGGTCGACCTGCGCCTCGATCGCGGCGGCGATATCGATGTCATGGCCCTCGACTTGGCGCGTGAGTTGCACGCGTTTGGGCCGTAATGTTTCGAACTGACGGCGCACACTGCGAATGCGGCGGTTGGAGCGTGCGCTCATAACCGTTTCGCTGGCCTCGGATCGCGGAGCCATATCGGCAATTCCCGCGAGCACGCGGCAGTAGTCCGGCATATAGGCGCGCGCGCGGTGATCCCATTCAGGATAAATATGCTCACCGGCGAGCCGCTCGAACTCGGCCTCCTGCGGCGACAGATCGAGGTGCAGGCGCAGTCGCGTGCGCGCTTGCTGCGGCACATCGGCGAGGCCGATCTCGTCCTGATCGTCCGCCGCCTTCTTGGCGTTTTCCTCGTCATCGTCCTCGACGCGCCGGTTGATGTTGAGCAATTCCGCCCACGACAGGATCGTCTCGAACTTGTGCAGGATAAGGCTGTCTCTACGTGCAGCCTGATCGGATTCTTTGCGCGAGGCTTTGAACGTTCCTTGTTCAGCGTTCGGTGGCGCCTGGGTTTCCCCCTGCGCGGCCTCGATGCTCGCGCCCGGTTTGGTGCGTTCGGTCAAGGCTCGCAGATTTGGCCACAGCGGAACCGGCAGAAACGTGCGATAGCCGCGCGGGGCCGAGAATGCGGTTAGGTCTTCCGCCTGACCATGGACGGCAGCGGCAATTGCGGTCGCTATCTCGCCCTTCGGCGGTGGGCCGCCGAGCAGGTGCAGAATCGTTTCCTCTACGGCGGTTTCGACGGGCGGCAGCCGACGCGGCAAGCGGCCTTTGCGGGTTTCGACCGTGAGGGCTGCATGCTTGCGGCGCAGCCCCGGACACTCGGCGAGCGTCTGCCGCGTCATTCTTTGTGCAGCCTGCAGAGCGCGAATGTCGGCGCGGAGCGGGTCGGCTTCAAATACCGGCCATTCGGCGAACACGCTGGCTGCGGCCAGCCACAGATAGAGCGCGACGTTCGCCTCGTGCTCCGGGAAGGCGGCTATACGCTCGGGTAAACGTAATGTTTCGCCGTCGAAGCTTGCCGCCGCGACGCGCTCGGTGCTGCGTCCGAGTGCCCGGCGCAATGACATTCGATGGGACGAGGTTTCCTGCCTAGCCGGCTTTATCTCAACATCGCGCGCACCGCCGAGGCCGCGGAACAGCACGCCAAGCCGTGCGTGAGTCTCTTCGAGGGTTGCCGCCGCAACGTCGAACGCTCCCGGGGCGTCGAGCGAATCGACAATGGAATGCCAGAGCTTGCCGACGCTCTCCTCTGGCTCCCATGGCTCGAATTCGATGCCCATCTTCGATCCCTAGCCGTAAACCGTCGCGACCAGGTCGATGAGACCCTGCTTGATGTCAGCGTCATCGCTCAGCGGCTCGATTAGGGCGACGCGGATCGCACGCTCTAGAGGCATGCCGCCCTCGATGAGGTTAGCGCAGTAGACGATGAGGCGGGTCGATACGCCCTCCTCGAGGTCCTGCCCCTTCAACGCACGCAGCTTGCCTGCAAGCCGAACGAGCCGCGCAACACGCTCACGTCCGAGGCCCGTTTCGCGCACCACGATCTCAATCTCACGTTCGGGAGGCGGGAAATCGAAGTCTATGGCGATGAAGCGCTGGCGCGTCGAAGGCTTCAGCGTCTTCAAGATGTTCTGATAGCCGGGGTTGTAAGAGGCAACGAGCATGAACTGCGGCCCGGCCTCCAGCACCTCGCCCGTACGCTCGATCGGCAACATGCGCCGGTCGTCGGTCAGTGGATGCAGCACGACCGCAACGTCCTTGCGCGCCTCTACCACCTCGTCGAGGTAGCAGATGGCGCCCTCACGGACGGCACGCGTCAGCGGTCCGTCCACCCACTCCGTCTCGCCACCCTTCAGCAGGTATCGGCCGATGAGGTCGGCTGCGGAAAGATCGTCGTGGCAGGCGACCGTGTATAGGGGACGGCCGAGCACGGCAGCCATGTGCGCCACGAAGCGGGTCTTCCCGCAGCCGGTCGGCCCCTTGAGCAGCAACGGCATGTGTCCGCGGTACGCCGCATCGAAGACATCGCATTCATCGCTCTGCGGGAGGTAGAAGGGGACGTCTGTCCCCTTCTTTGAGATTTGCACAGCCTGCATGTGTCTTACTCCGCGGGGGCCAGCTGCTTCGCCGTCACGTCATCGTGCGAAATGATCTCGCGACGTGGGAAGAGAATTGAAACGACGAACAACACTGCGCCCAGAACCACGGCCACACCGGCACCGAAGCGCATGTAGTGGAACAGCATGATCTGGTCCTGCACATCCATGTAGTTCTGGCCAAGGACACGCTGCAGGTGCGTCTGGATGGTGCCGGCGAACGTCAGAACGAAGGTCATGAAGCACATGCCGCCGGCCATCAGCCAGAAGCTCGCCATATTGAGCACCTGGTTATAGGGATCGCGGTTGCGCAGCATCGGGAAGGCGTAGGTGAAGATCGCCAGATTGAGGCAAACGTAGGCGCCGAAGAACGCGAGGTGTCCGTGCGCGGCGGTGATCTGCGTGCCGTGGGTATAGAAGTTCACCCCGTGCAGGGTGTGCAGGAAGCCCCACACGCCACCGCCGAAGAATGCCAGCGTCGCGCAGCCGAGCGACCAAAGCAGCGCTGCCTTGTTCGGGTGATCGCGACGGCCCTTCCACACCATGATGAAGCTGAACGCCATCATCAGGAAGAACGGCACGACCTCGAACGAGGAGAAGATCGAGCCGACCCACTGCCAGTAGCCCGGTGCGCCGATCCAGTAGTAGTGGTGACCGGTGCCGAGGATTCCGGAGAACAGTGCCGTGCCGACTATAACGTACAGCCACTTCTCCACGATCTCGCGATCGACGCCCGTAAGCTTCAGCATCAAGTAAGCGAGGATCGAGGCCATGATCAGCTCCCACACGCCTTCGACCCACAGGTGCACGACGTACCACCAGTACATTTTGTCGAGGCTGAGGTTGTGCGGGTTGTAGAAGGCAAAGAGGAACAGGATCGCGAGACCCCAAAGGCCGATGAGAAGCACGTTGGTGATCGATGTCTTCTTGCCGGCCAGAACCGTCATCGAGATGTTGTACAGGAACATCAGCGCGGCAACGACAATGCCGATCTTCACCCATAGCGGCTGCTCGAGGAACTCGCGTCCATCCTTGCCGAGCAGGATGTTGTCGTGGAAGAGGTCGAATATGTACGTGACCACGGCGCCGAGCGTGCCGACAACCAGGATCGCGAGCTGCCAGTAGGCGATCTTAGGCGAATAGATCTCGCGCTCGGATTCCTCTGGAATGATGAAATAGGCGGCCCCGAAGAAACCGAGCAACAGCCAGACGATCAGCGCGTTCGTGTGCAGCATGCGCACGATGTTGAACGGCAGCGTCTCCGAAAGCGTGTTCGGGAAGATGTAGATGAAGCCGGCCAGCAGTCCGCCCGACACCTGCACGATGAACAGTGCCATTGCGGCGAGGAAGTAGGCGAGGGCAATTTTCTGTGTCTGATATTTCATGGTCTTTTCTTTCCCCTGTCCGCGTCAGCCTGAATCCTTCGGCGGCCAGCCCTGGCGGTCAGTCCTGTCAGCCCAGATCAAAAAGTCAGACAGGGCTCTGATGTCCTCGTCCGACAAATGGAAGCGCGGCATCTGCCGACGCCCGGGAACGCCACTCGGCTGGCCTTCCAGCCAACCCTTCAGCGCCTGAAATGCATCATCGGGAGATTTAGAGACGCCCCAGCGCGACATGACGTTGCCGACCTCGGGCGCGAAGTAGGCGCCCTCGCCGTGCAGCGTGTGGCAGTTGATGCAGGCGTTGACCTCCCACACCCGCTTGCCGCGTGCCACCGAGTCCGTCAGCGGAAGCTCCGCCGTCGATTTGGTGACGATGTAATAGTGGCTATGTGCCGTCAGTCCGACGAAGATCAGAATGAAGAACAGAGACCCACCATAAAAAATATTCCGGGCCATGGCTTTCGTCATGACTTCGCGCATATCTCGCTTGCCTCCCACCGAGGATCCAGGGCCTCGATTGTGTGTCGGGCTAGAAGGGCGCCACTTGACGAAAAGCAAGGACTTGCCGGATTTCTCAGGAACTACATCGTGTTGCGATGTTTTGTCCAATCGCTTTCAGATGCGCGCGCGCAGCATGCAAAAACGCCCCGGCTTTGATGCCGGAGCGTTGTCAGAAGCGCGGATCGGATGCTGTCAGCGGTGCGGCACTTTCGTGTGCACGCGCGGCGTCGTTAGTATCGGTGCATATACGATCACGAAGAGACTGAATGCTGCGATCCAGGCCAGCGCAGCGGCGAGCAATATGCCGACATAGTATTCAGGCGCCACGAGGGGCCCCGCAACGCGCAGCAATCCGGCCACCGTGATGAGATAATAGACCCATACGACACGGGGAGGCGCAACGAGGGGCCGCCCCGTATGGCCGAGCGAAGCGCGCGTCATCACAGCAATGATCATGGTGCCGATGGCGCCCGTGGCAAAGGCATGGGTGACGATGGCGCCGGGGACAGCTCCCGTCAGTGCCGCAATAGCGCTGAGTGCTAGCCCCGTCACGATCCATCCGTAGCCGAGGTGCAGGATCCACACGATGGGCTCCGCGGCGGTTGCCGCTCCGCGCCACAGCACCAGGCGTGTGCCATTCGCGATCGCTGCAAAGAGCGCAGCGATGCCGACGAGAATTCCGGGTGCGCCGAACGCGGACAGAACCACGAACAGCACAAGCGAAATCAGCGCGGTTTTTTCCAGCCACGGCACACGCTGCGGCATGCGCTCGGGCTTACCGCGGTTGTTGAGCCAATTATGCGTAAAGGCGGGAATGATGCGGCCACCGATCACGGCAATCATCAGGATCACGACCAGCACACTCGCGCGGATGGCGGCCAGAGGATCGACGGAAAGATAGCCGCCGTTCCCCAAATGGAAAATCAGGTTGCATATCGTCAGCGCAGCCACGAGCACCAGAAAGACGAGGTTGCGCATGGCCGGGCGTGTGAAGAGCTGACGCGCTGCGAAGCCACCTAGAATGGGGAGAAACGCAACATCGAGTGCTATGACGAGTGGATAGGGCAGAAGCCCCGAAACGCCCATCGCCAGCCGGCCGACCAGCCAAGTGGAGAACAGGAAGACGAGCGGGGCCCCCGACAGGGGCAGCGTGCCTGTCCAGTTCGGCACCGCCGTCAGCAGAAAGCCGCCAATGGCAGCGGCCGCAAAGCCGAACAGCATCTCATGGGCGTGCCAGGAGTAGGGCGAGCCGGCGACTGGAAGCCAATCCGACAACCAGCCAGCGTGGGTACAGGCGATCCAGGCGATCCATGCCGCCATGGCCAGAGCGGCGTAGACTGCCGCGCCGAGAAAGAAGGGGCGGAACCCGTAGGAGAACAGCGCGTCGAAGCTCGGCCGCGCCCCGACGTGCAACGTGCTCGCAACACGGTCGGTATGGGGAATGGGTGAGAAGGTCATGGCTTTTCAAGCCCGGACGCCCGCACAACCGGCCGCCCAAAGCCTCCCTGCACACTTCATGGGCGTACAGACTACCGCCCGGCGGCGCAGCGCTGCTTAACCGGGATCAACCAAGATGCGCGGGGCCGCGCCTCCACCACTTAGACCCAAGAACCGGCCGGGAAGCCGTTCCTCAGAAGCCTTCATCACCGCGGTCGCTCGAATCGACGAATCCAGCCAGCAGGGCCACATCGACGATGGAGACCTGCTCGCGGTCCACACTGACGCCGAGGGGGCGCAGCTTGGCGAGAGCGCGCGAGAGACTTTCCGGCTTCATGCCCAACCGGTTGGCTAGCAACGCTTTTTCATAGGGCAGCTCAATCGACGCGCTGCCCTCGCGGATCTGCGCGAGGCGTACCAGGAACTCGGCAACGCGCTGCGGCGCGGAGAGTACCTTGATATGCTCGATGTGCTCGACGAGGTATTTCAGATGGTATGAGGCCGATGCCAGCATCGAGAGTGCAAGCTCGGGCTGCTCCTTGATCCGCCGGCGCAGCATCTTGCCGTCGACCCGCAGCAGGCGCGCGTTGGTGACAACCTCGGCGCTGACCGGATAGCGCCCGCCGAGGAACATCGCCGCCTCGGCAAAGGTTTCACCGGGCTTGAACACGCCAACGACGGCTTCGTTACCGTCGTGGGTGACACGGTAGAGCTTCACCCAACCGCCCAGCAGCACGAAGAAGGAATCGGCCGGATCTCCCTGGTGAAAAAGCGTGTCGCCCTTCTGATGCACGGTCACCGGCTGGTTGCCGATGATGGACTGCGCCACCTCCTGCGATACGGTGCCAAAAAGGGGCGTCGAGCGCACGATCTGCCAGTCGGATTGATCCATCACTTCCCTTCATGCGGAGGATTTCGATGCCCCTTAGCCGTGCATCGCTCGAGCCCTATGGCGCGGCGAGACGGCCTTACGCTTTCGATCCACGGTCCCTGACGCCATGAGAGGCTGACCCCGATTCTGGGTCAAGCGCGGCGAGGACGCACAGCATCGCATCCCGATAGTCACGGCCTTGGACGATAAAGGCAATTCACGTTCGCGCCAGGTGCGCGTTGGGGGCGTAAGTCGTAAGGATCCGGACGGAAGCGCGCTAGCGGCCCCATGGAGCCGGCGGCACGCACGGCTCGCCTCTTCCCCGGTGATTCAAAGCAAGCGATGGAAGAGGTGGAGCTTCCTGCATCCCGCGGCGCTTCCTTTTTCCCCTCCCCGCCCTGGCAGGGTCCTGCTATTCGGCGGCGATGGTCCGGACGCAGACGCGGTGAGGGTTCGGCCCGCCTTGACGCGACTATCCGAGTGGCAGCTGCAGAGCTGCTGCACCAGCAAATGCTGCGCGTAGCAAACAGCGGCGCGTGCGCTGGTGGAGGCACGGGTCCACGACGCCGAACTATTTCTCATGTGCTAGTGCACTACGTACCTAACGAACCATATCCACACGGGCGCAGCGACTGCAAACACGAACGTCGCGACGATCAGCGAGGACGCGGCGAGGCTGACATAGACCTGGTACCTGCCTGCTATCACGATGCCGCTCATGGCCGGCGGCAGTGTCGCCAGCAGGACCAGTTGTTCCAGCTTCTCGCCGTGAATGCCCAGCAAGATAGCTCCGCCCAACATGCATGCCGGCACGACCAGCAGTTTGACGAACGTGTTCCAGACCACCTCCCTGTCGACGGAGAAGTGGTGAGCCGAGAGCACGAGGCCTGCCGCGAAGACGGCGATACCCGACGTCGTGTTCCCGATCAACAGGAGGGGCGGATCGGCAATCGGCGGAAAGCGAATTCCAATCACCACCAGCAGCACCGCAACCAGCGGACCCAGCACCACGGGCTGCTTCAGCGCGTTTGTCAGGGCGGCCGAGGGCTTCGTACCTTCAGGCGCGATGAAGAAGATGGCGAGCGGCACCTGCATCGCGTTCACCACGAGGGCAACGATCGCAATTGGAAGCGCGGCTTGTCCGTGAAACAGGGGCGAGAGCACCGCGTAGCCGAGGAAGCCGGCCGTTGGTGATGATGCGCTCAGGGCAGCAAGGCCCGCCTCGCGTTTGTCGTGCTTGAAGAACTTCATCGCGATAACCAGCGCGATAAAATACCAACCGATGAGAACGACAACCGACAGCAGCAGCGTTCGGACGTCCGAGAACAGCTCCTCGCGGGTGGACTTAGCAATCGAGACGAATAGGGCCAGGGGCAAAGCGTAGTTCAGAACCAGCTTGTTGAAGCCGGCTGCTTGACACTGGGTGAATTGATTGCGCTTTCCTGCAACGTACCCGAGCAGCATCACAAAAAAGATTGATGCAATGTCCTGAAATATAGGAACCATTTCGGGTCACCAGCGCGATTTGGAACATCGGATGTGCAAAGCCGCGCGCCGCGAAATTACAGCACGACCTGGTTCGGTTATTGCGCAGCTTGATTACTGAACCGCTCCCCACGCGGCTACACACTGCCGCTAATTGCTCCGTGCACGCAAAGCCTTCCATCACGCAAGGGTGGAAGGGTTCGGAACGCGGGGCGGCGCGCCATTCCGAGCTGCATCCGCAGGATCAGCGAACAGCACTCGGTGAGGAGCCAATACAGTCATGCAGGAACGAACCGATTCGACCATTCCAGAGCCAATCGAGGACGGTCGCGGCGCCACCGTCGTCGGGCCGAGAAACATCGAGCTGGAGCGCATGGTCCCCGATATTTTCGCTGGACCGGAGACGGATGGCGGCTTGATGCCCAACATGCATTTTCCGTTCGCGTTCGCGCACAACCGCCTTTGTGACGGCGGCTGGTCGCGGGAGGTAACGAAGCGCGAGTTGCCCGCGCTCTCCTCCATGGCGATTGTCAACATGCGGCTCGAGCCTGGGGCCGTTCGCGAGCTTCACTGGCATAAGGAGGCTGAGTGGTGCTTCGTTACATCGGGTCGCGCGAGACTCACGGTCGTGGATGTGGACCGCAACGCCTATGTCGACGACCTGGATGTCGGGGATGTGTGGCTGGTTCCCGCGGGCATACCACACTCCATTCAAGGGTTGCACGAGGGTACCGAGTTCGTGCTCGTATTCGACGATCCCAACTTTTCCGAATTCGAGACCCTGCTAGTTACTGAGATCTTGGCGCACATGCCTGTCGAAGTGATCGCCAAGAACTTCGGCGTCTCCAAAGCTGATCTACAATCGCTGCCCAAAACTGAGAAATACATCTTCAAGTTGGCCGTCCCGCCGCCGCTCGACGTAGTGCGCCACCAGCTCACCCAAGCTACTCCGGCAGCACCGTTCGTGTTCCACGCCTCAAAAGTTCCAGGCAGCAAGTTCGACGGTGGTTCGACCAAGATCATCGACGAGCGCAACTTTCCCGAAACATCGATCTCAGCGCTCGTCATCAACCTTGAACCGGGCGGCATGCGCGAAATCCACTGGCATCCCGATACCGATGAGTTGCAGTACTACACGAAGGGCAAGGCGCGCATGACCGTGTTCGATGCTGCAGCCAGGTCTCGCACGTTCGACTTCCAAGCGGGCGATGTCGGGTGCGTTCCGAGGACCATGGGGCACTACATAGAGAACACGGGCGACGAACCAATGCAGGTCATCAACGTGTTCAATGCGAAGAATTATAAGGACGTGTCGCTTGCCCAGTGGCTGGCGCTCACACCGCGTGAGATGGTTCAGGGCACGCTGAATCTGAATGACAAAGCTATGAGCGCGATGCAGCGCGGTTATCGTCCGATCAGAATCTAACGCCCCTCTTTTTGCTTCGTGTGGGTGGCGCCCCGCCACCCATTCACTTGGCGCGCGCGCTTGCATCAGCCCCAGCGGAGCAGATAGCGCGCAGCTCGCCGCGTCCCGAACTTGCAGCAACGGGCTTGCAGGCACCGCACGACCGGCCCTCGCTCCCCACTCACCTGCTCCGGCGCTATTCGGCTGGTGACGGTCCGAACCCCGGCACGCGAGGTTGCGCTTCCATCGCCTGCCGCGACCGCCAGGCGGCGGCAGTGCGGGCCTGTCGCTTCTTGAACCAGATCACGATGCCGGTAATCGACAGCATGGCGACGACAAGCCCCATGACCGACAGCAGCACGCGGCCAGGCAATCCGGCGATGCGGCCTGAGTGCAGCGGGAACTGAAGCTGCATGAAGACATCCGCGCCGGTGCCCTCGAGCGGCACGCGACCGCCGGACAAGGCGCCGGATTTGCCGTCGACGAACAGCATCTTCACACCGAGGCCGCCCGAGCCGTGCTCGCTGCCCGGCTCGTGGAACATGATGGCGTAGAGACCGTAGTGCAGGCCATAGTATGCCCCGCCTGCGGGCTCTTCCCAGCCGCGGCGCGCCGCCTCCGCCTTAGCCGTCTCGATGGCGGTGGCGAAGGAGACGTCTGCAATGATGGGCTTGTTGAGCGCCGTCGGCATGCGATCGTCGAAGGCATCGGGCGTCAATTTCGAAATGGAATTGAGTATCGGACGCACGACCTCGTTGCCGAGGTTCATCGAAACGGACGTGAAGGCAATTATGATCAGCATCACCCAGAGCCACAGGCCAAAAGCGCGGTGCAGGTCGAGGTTGAGGCGATAGGTGCTGGCACCCCGCTTGATCTGCCAGGCCGGCTTCCAACGCTGCAGCCAGGAGCGGCGCGCGCTATCCGCTATGCCTTCGTCCAGCGATGGCGGCATGGCACCACCAGCGCCGACCGCCCCAGCGGGCGACCGGCGAGCTCGCGCCGGCAGCGTCAGATAGAAACCGACGAAGCTGTCGAACAGCCAAACGATGCCGACGATGCCCATGAACCAGACGCCCCAGCGGTCGATGTGCGCGAAGTCGGGGATGTGCATCGAGTAGTGCAGCTTGTAGAGAAACGGCAGCAGGTTCTCGCTGTCGAGCGATATACGCCCCCAAAAGCGCTTACCGACGATCTCGCCGGACGCCGGGTCGACGAACGCCTGATTGTAGTCGAGCACGTAGCGCTCCCCCGTTTTGGGGTCGAGGCCCGGCTCGACCGAGAGCGCAGCGTTGTGGCCCTCCTCGAACTGCAGCGGCAGATAGGTGACGATCGCTTGCGGGTCGGCCGCTTCCACCTTGGCTGCAAGTTCGAGCGGTGCGAGCGGTGTTTTTCCAGCACTCGCGGCGGGAACGTCGAAGAGGTGCGGGTTCAGCCACTCATCAAGCTCGTGGTCCCAGGAGATCACGGCGCCTGTCAGACCGGCGACGAATAAAAACACAGCGGTGAACAGGCCCGCCCACCGATGCACGATGACGAATAGGCTCCGCATCTTCCCCCGCGGCAATGCTCAATCGAGTCGGAATATAACGCGACAACGGCCGTTATGTTGACGATCGTTATCTTGTTTCTTGTCCGCGCTGCAACCGGAAATGCGCCTCCTGCCACAGCTTAAGCGGCAGGAGGCTGCGCCCGATCAGTATTTGTAGGTGAGGCCCGTCGTGATGGTACGCGCCGTACCAAGCCAGCAATCGCCGCGCTGCAGACACGTCGAGATGTATTCCTTGTCGCCCAGGTTTCTGCCGTTGATGGACCAACGCCAGTTGTCCTCCTCATAGGCGATCATGGCGTCGAAGAGCGTGACATTGGGCACTTCGATCGTGTTGGTGCTATCCCACGAGGCTCCGATATAGCGCACGCCAGCGCCGACCGACCAACCCTTGAGGTACGGCTCATCGAATTCCCACACGCCCCACATGGAGGCTAGGTGCTTGGGGATCGACTCGATCTGGTTCCCACTGACATCCGCGACGCTGTACGCAGCATCGAAAACAGTTGTACCGTCGTCGTACTGCGCGTTGGTGTACGAATAACCGCCCGCGACCTTCAGGTTTTTAGTCATCTGCCCGACGACCTCGATCTCGACGCCCTGGACCGAGACGCCTCCGATTTGGATGTTGTGCGTCGGATCGGATGAATCCGGGCTCAGACGATTGCTTTCGGCAATATCGTAGACGGCAGCATTAATCGCGAAATTGGCGCCGGTCGGCTGGTATTTGAATCCGGCCTCATACATGCGGCCCTGCTTAGGCTGGAAGGGATTGCCGGATTTGTCGACATCGGCAATCGGAACGAACGATTCCGAATAGCTGATGTAAGGCGTCAGGCCGGAGGCAAACTCGTACATGAGGCCCGCGCGGTAGGAGACAGCGTCGTCCTTCTGTCTTGCACCGCCTTTTATTTCGTTCTCGACCCAATCTTTGCGCGCACCGGCTACTGCGATCCAATTGCCGAGGCGCATCTGATCCTGGATGTAGAGACCGGTTTGCGTGATCTCCTGATCCGTATAGCTGCACATCGGCACACTCGGCACAGAGACGTAGTTGGCGGTCCCGCAGGGGAAATACGAATTGTAATCGGGATTTTGTCCGTAGACGGGGTTGTATACATCGAACGGCCTCGCGTTTGCTGCCCAACCGGACGATGTCTGCGCCTGGAAGTTCGCGTAGTCGATGCCGCCAATAATCTTATGACTCAGCGCACCCGTGGTGAACTTCGCCTCGAGATTGGTATCCTGATTAAATATCTGGGTGTCGGTAATGGCGATATAGCGCGTGCGCGTCAGCGTTTCCTCTGCCGGATCAAGATAGTACCAGGAAGCGTAAGTACTATCGTAGTCGTTGTGGATGTCGGCGTAGCGCGATGAGTGCTGAAGCTTGAGCGCCGAGTTGAACTTGTGCTCGACGAGCAAAGTGCCGGACGCAACGTCGGTATCGTAGTAATCACCCGGTTCGCCCGCAAAGCGGTTCTGGGAGATGAAACGGCCGTTCGCGTTGGGATAGAGCGTACCGACGTGCGGTAAAAACTGGCTCGTTGAGCCTGTCCTATCCTTCTGGAAATGTCCGAGCACGGTAATCGTCGTATTGCCGTCAGGGCGATACGTAATCGCCGGAGCAATCGCATAGCGATCGTCCTCGACGTAGTCGACCTGGGTATCGGCATCGCGGGCAAGTCCCGTCAAACGGTATGACCACTTCCCGTCAGACGTGACCGGGCCGGTCATATCAAACTTAACCTGCTTGAAGTCGAAGGTGCCGTATTCAACGGTAATCTCGCCACCCTGCTCGGTCTGCGGGCGCTTCGATACGGCATTTATGATGCCGCCGACCTCGGCCTGGCCATAGAGTACAGAAGCCGGTCCGCGCAGCACCTCCACGCGCTCCATGAAGAACGGGTCGATGCGATAATTATAGGTGTAATAGCTGAAAGTCCGTCGCAGGCCGTCCAGGTATTCGGTTGCGTCCGTCCCGCGAACGAAGCTGCCGTCGCTGCGGCTATCGATTCCATAGGCATCCGCGACAACTCCGGGCACGTAGCGCAGCGCCTCCTGCATGTTCTGAGACCCTGTATCGCGGATCTGCTCTGCACCGACGACCGAGATTGACTGCGGAATTTCTTTCAGCGGCGTATCGGTCTTCATTCCTGTTGCAGTACTATTCGCTGAATAGTTGCGAACCGGGCCGTACGCGGTCTTGTCGCTGGTGCTCGAATTGCCCGGGCCCGTGGGCGGGGGCGCAGCCTGCTGCTGCATCGGCGCGGCGGAGGCGATGCTAGACTTCTTCTTGTTTGGCTTTGCCTTGGTCTTGGGTGCCTGCTGCGTTTCAACGACGACGGCAGGCAGCTGCGTCGGTTGTGTTTCCGCGGCATTCGACGCTGCCGGTATCGGCTCGCCCTCCTGCGCCTCTACAGTTGCAGTGAACGCGCTGGAACCGGCAACAACGCAGGCAGCAGCGCACGCGTACGCAAACAGACGCATCTTTCCCCCGATACGCAATACCGTTAGACCACGCACAACACATGCGCGGCGGTCGCCGGCATGTTAGCCGGCCGCAACTGTATGTCTACTCCTACAGTATACTTTCAAGGCACTTATCGCTGCGCACAGCGATCTTCCAGCTGCCTGTATTTTTTGGGCGACAGTCGGGAACTATTCCTACGTATGCCGGGCGTCAAAGCCTCGGCGCGGGTCACAAATATCGCGGATGTGCGCGCCAGTGCCAGTTTGACCGCGTTGGAGCCTAATCATCGGTGCCATCGATCACCCCCTGAGCACGCGCCCCGGGGCCCGCGTCCTTGGCGATACTCGGGTCATTCATGACCGCTACCGGCCCGCGGTGGGGCAACCAATCTTTCCGCAGCTATCTCGGTTGCGATTGTTGATATTCGCCTTGCCACATTCGCAATATCGAATCCCTTTTTGCCAAACAGGTAATACTTCAGTGAAAATTCCACATCTCCAACTCTCTCCAGCTGTCCTGCCGCGATCGCCGCACTCGCGGCCGCCTCTGGAGCAAATCCAATTGAGCGCCCGTATTTCAGCGCACACAGAACGGCTTCCACTGAGCGAAGTCGAATGCCCTTCTGATGCAACCGGGTCGGATCAATCCCCGCTTCGCTGAGAGCTTGTCCAATCACGCGATCATGATCATCCGCCGCCCAGATAACCGGGCCATGTTCTTCCAAGTCTCTCAACTGCATATGCTCCGGCAGCGTCTTAGCTTGGTGGGGCGCCGCGAGGAGAATAATCCGATCGTCAAACACGTTCACATGCTTAAACAACGGATGACACGGTTCCAGTTCGGAGAGCCCCACATCAACGGTGCCACGCATCACCCATGCAGTTACGTCTTCCGCCGATCCCGTCATCAGATCCACGGACGCACGAAATACTCTCCCGGGTTCCAAAATAATTCCGGGCATCCAAAAATTATAAGCGTGGTGCGAGCACGCCACTGCCGTTGGCTCGCCACTAACTTCCTCGTAATCTCTCAGACGGCGGCATAGAAGCTCCACATCAAGAAGGCTCCTTGACGCCTCCCTCAGCAAAAACTCTCCCGCAGCCGTCAGAACGAGACCTTTTCCCATCCTTTCAAATAGGATCACGTTATTTCGTTCCTCAATTTTTTTGATCGACATACTCACCGCGGATTGTGTCAGGCCCAAATAATCCGCAGCTGCGGTGAAGCTTCCGAACCGCGCCGCCTCTTTGAAGATTTTCATCTGCTCAAGGGTCATTTCCACCTTCCATCCACCAGCGAGCCGGGCGTCGCAACTCGCCCCTCGTCTACCTGATGCTCCAGGATTGGACGCCAGCGGCGTCGCAACCAGGCGCTCCCCGACCTGATGCTACAGTATTGCATCCCATAAACCAGCGTTGCCATGCATCAATCAGATTGATCCGCCACGACATCAAGCATCAACACGATTGCTGCCACACAACCTATCGTCTTGTTTTTCTTGCTTTTTTTAGGTTGACTCCCTGTGGCACCCGAATAGGCTAGTCCCAGGGAGACAGCGGCGTAAAAGTATTTCTCGGCGCCGCGTTAGGTACATACGACCGCAGTTCTACGGACATCCGCACAACATCCGTGCGCAGATGAGGTTTTGCTACGCGCCGTCAAGTAATACGAGCTACAGGACACCACTTATGGACAACACCTGCCCCGCAATACGACCCGATCAAGTTGAGTTCGGAATTTGGCTGCCGGTCTACGGCGGCTGGTTGCGGGTGAAGGATCACGCGACGGGGCCAGACGTGCCGGCGTGTCTGGCGATAGCGCAACAAGCTGAAGCTATGGGCTTCGACTTCCTCTACGCCTCCGAAAACCTCCTCAATTGCATCCACGGCCCGACTGAAGGCGTGGCCGATGCGTGGAGCATAATGGCGGCAATTGCGGCGACCACGAACCGAATTGGCCTCTGCGGTGCGATCAAGCCCGGATTCCGATCGCCCTTTTTGGTGGCACGCATGCTCGACACCTTATCCAAGATCGGACGTCGGAAACTCGCGATGAACATCGTCTGCGGATGGTGGAAAACGGAGTTTGAATTATCAGGTGTGCAATGGCTGGATCATGGACGCCGCTATGACCGCGCCGACGCTTTTCTCCGATCGCTTTTTGGGCTGTTTAATCCCGCACTAAATGCGACCTCGGCCGATGAAAACAACAGCACGCCTCTTCCCACGGTCTCAAGCATGCCGCCGACATACGGCCTGGACGAATCTTCAACGCCTGAGTTGTGGATAGCCGGGCACTCTGACCGCGCGATAAAATTAGCGGCGGAATGGGGCGATTGTATATTCTTGAATGGCATGAGCGACGCGGAATTGCGCGCCCAGATCCAGGCCGTTCGGCAGGAAGCTAATCACTGGGGGCGAAGCGTCAAATTTGCAGTCAATGCCTACGTCGTTGCAGCAGAAACACCTGAGCAAGCCTGCAGCCGGGTCAGGGCCGTGATGGCCAATAAGAATTCGGAAATCATCGAATTCTTTCGAGGTGTAATGGATCAGTCCGGCGCCGAGGCCTGGTCACAACTCAACGAAGAGCAAATGGTCGATTCCAACGCCGGGTTCGAGGTGGGCCTAATCGGCAGCTTCGAGGAAATTAAGGGTCGCATCCCTGTCCTGGCGGAAATGGGAATCGGGCGCATCGTCTGCCAGTTTGATGACCCGATGCGCGACGCAGGGCCTTTCATGAAACGTGTCATCAGACCGTTAAGAACGGATTGGGGCGGATCGACCTCCAATACAAACCACGAAATCACATCGATCCATAGCTAACCTAGGATAGGGAACCGCTCATGTCACCTAAGAAAAAAGCGCATCTGCTGGGATTTATCCAGCACGGCGTAAATAGTCATGCGACGGGAATGTGGCGCAATACGCAGGATAAAATCAACTTCGATTTCTCAAAGCCTAGGTATTGGAGACATATGGCTCAGACGATGGAGCGCGGCTTCTTCGATGCCATGTTTATCGCCGATGAGCTGGCTCCGTACTCGACGTTCCAGAATAGCTCCGACGCCACAGTAAAGTACGCGGTTCAGTGCCCGACCCACGAGCCCTCCACGCTCGCGACCATCGTTACCGGGGCCACCAAGCACTTGGGCGTAGGCGTAACTCTATCCACCATGTTCACCCATCCATATGCGATGAGTCGTTTGCTTTCCAGTCTCGATCACCTGACCGAAGGGAGAACCGCGTGGAACGTCGTTAGCTCCTATTCAAAAAGCGAGTGGGAAGCCTACGGCCATGTCGACATGACGCCGCGAAACGAGCGTTATGAAAAAATGGAAGAATATATGGAGGTTTGCTATAAACTTTGGGACTCTTGGCAGGATGACGCAATCGTTGCGGACAAATCCTCGGGCATCTACGCGGATCCCGCCAAAGTTGGGATTGTCACCCACGAAGGCAAATATTTTAAGTGCCACGGACGTCATTTCTGCTCGCCGTCTCCGCAGAAGCGACCAGTGCTCTGGCAAGCAGGCTCGTCTGGGCGGGGCCGTGATTTTGCGGCCAAACATGCCGAAGCCATCTTCGCCGTACATCCCAACGTCGAACGTATGCGCGAGTACGCTCAAGACTTGAACAATCGCCTTGCGAATACTTTCAATCGGAACCCCGGCAGCGTAAAATATATTTATGGGTTACAGACAGTGGTCGCGGAGACGCGATCGGAGGCGCAAGAAAAATACGAGCGGATTATGTCCAATATTCCGCTCGAGGGAGCACTCGCATGGATTTCCGGCCATTTCGGTTTGGATTTCTCCAAAATGAAACTCTCCGATAACGTCCGAAATATCGAAGTGCCGGGCATTCAGGGTCTGTTCGAATCTATTCTCTATGCCAAGGATCCAGAGGGCAAACTTCCTGTGACTGTGGAAGAGGCTGCTCTGATTTATGCCCAGGGCATGGGTATGCCCCGCGCAGTTGGCACACCGAAAGATATTGTGGACCAGATGGAATACTACATGGATGAAGGGGGCGCGGATGGTTTCATGCTGGCCGCTACATACACCCCGGGTTGCTTCGAAGACTTTGCTAATTTGATCACTCCGGAATTGCAGCGCCGCGGCCGCCTCCGTACCCGGTATTCCGGTAGCACGCTGAGGGACAATCTCCTGGAGAATTAAGGCGATCGTCTAGAGCTGGAGTGATCACGACTTGCTCGTGGTCACTCCAGACCTCCAAGGCGGCCCAAGGCCTGGAGGATCAGCCTAATACCCTCGGAAAGATTTCTTCCAATGCAAGACGCGAAAACAAAAAGTGACTGTAATGCTGCCTCGTTCGCACATCACATTAGCAGCACGGAGGAAATAATTGGGGAGGCACGAAATGGGCGCATGTTCATCTTACTCGACGATCCGGGAAGAGAAAACGAAGGTGATCTTATTATTCCGGGCGAGTTTGCAAACGCTGAAGCAATAAACTTCATGGCGTCGCACGGGCGCGGGCTGATTTGCTTGGCTCTGACGCGACAACAGGTGGATCAGCTCCAGCTTCCCATGATGCCGATCCGGAATAACGCGGGATACGACACGGCATTTACCGTTTCCATTGAGGCGGCCACAGGTGTCACCACCGGCATATCGCCTGCCGATCGGGCGCGGACGATAGCGGTGGCGATACGTTCGGACGTCAGATGTGAGGAAATAAGCACTCCTGGCCACGTATTCCCGCTTTGCGCGCGCGAAGGCGGTACGCTTGTTCGCCCCGGCCACACCGAAGCGGCAGTCGATATCGCGCGTCTCGCTGGATTAAACCCTTCTGGGGTTATTTGTGAAATCATCAATGACGAAGGTACGATGGCTCGGCTGGAGGACCTGATTCCGTTTGCTATAACGCATAATTTAAAAATTGGCACGATTGCTGATTTGGTTGATTATCTGCGGGCCAGAAATGAACCTGATTTTGTCGACTACGACAGACCTCATTTTCTAGTCCCGTTCCTCAATAAGAAAAAAATGCGCACTTAGGTCCGGCTACCAGGCGATAGAATTCTATACTTGCCTTTGTAGGCGTACGTTCTTTGTGCTTTACAACATAGAATTGTCTTTTAGGAAGCGATACATCCAGAGGCCGTAAAATCCCTGACGCGAGGCCCGTTTCAACGACCATCCGAGAGAGGACGCTAGCACCGGCGCCGCTCAAAACCGCCGACCGCACGGCTTCGTTGGACGGCAATTCCAATTGCGTTTCCAGATCTTTGACGGACAAGCCGTATTGCACCAGCGCCGTCTCCAGAATTTCCCTAGTCCCTGACCCAACCTCACGTAGAATCCAGGATAAACTTTTGAGAAAAGCCGCGTTGATCTTCTTCGGAACAGCACCCGCAAGTTTGGATGCAATGACGAGCACGAGTTCATCCTGCGCAACAGGGGCTGTCGCCAAATGGGTATCGGCAATAGTGCCCTCTACAAACCCAATCTCTGAAATTCCCTCTTGCACCATCGTCGCAACTGACGACGTGTTTCCCACCAGCAGACGAACGTCTATTCCAGGAAATGTTTTCCGATACTTGGCGAGCAGAGGGGGAAGCCAATAATTTCCAACCGTTTGACTCGCCGCGATGTTCAACGCGCCCCTTTTCAACCCGGAGAGTTCGGATAGCATCGTTTCAGCGCGAGAGGCGCGAGCGAGTACAGATCGCGCCTCGCCAAGAAACATACGTCCGGCATCGGTAAGGGCGATCCGCCGGCCAACCCGATCGAACAGCCGAACATCGTAACGTGTTTCGAGAGCCAGAATCGCCGCAGATACGGCTGACTGGGTCAGATTGAGTTCTCCAGAGGCTCTGGTTACGTGCTCGCGAACGGCAACCGCCACAAATATTCGTAGCTGCTCTAGTGTCATCACGGTCCTGTAAACACGATCAACCCGAGGGTGAGAAACGAGATAAATATAGCAGCAATCAACCCTACAAGAAACGGTCTTGCTCCTTTGGCTTTCAGCTTCCCTATTTGCGTCTCAAGCCCTAGCGCGGCCAATGCAGCCGTTAACAAGAACGAGGTAAGCCAGACGATCGCTGCACGTATCTCGGGTTGAATGGTAACGACGCTATTCAGCCCGATTGCCCCAACAAACGCAAACACGAACCAAGGGACGGGAAGCCCGGAAGCGCCCTCTTCTGTGTCGGATCTGCGGACCATCAGTCCGATGAGGACAATCATAGGGGCCAACATTAGAACCCGCGAGAGCTTGGCTATGGTCGCGTGCTCACCGGAAGTTGCTCCATTCTGGAATGACGCCGCGACGACTTGTGCGACCTCGTGCACTGAAGCGCCGACCCACAATCCATAGTCCTCGGCTGAAAGATGGAATAGTTGCGGCAAAATTGGATACAGGAACATCGCCAACGAACCGAACACAGTAACGCAGGCTACACTGTAGGCCACATCCTCATCATCGGCTTGCGCGACGCTGTTCGCCGCGATGACTGCTGAGGCTCCACAAATCGATGTGCCCGCGGCGATCAATTTGGAAAGCTTAGGATCCACTCCAAGCGCGCGGCCGACCCACATCGTAAAAATGAACGTTGCCACAAGCCCCCCAACAATAATGAGGAGCTCCCTCGCTCCCAGCCCCAACAGCTGGTCAACCGTCAACTGAAATCCTAGCAGGACAATCCCTGCACGGAGGAAGCGCCTCTGAACAAACTTGATTCCCGGCGTCATAGCCGCGTTGGTGCCAACAACGTTCTGCCAGAATATGCCGATCACAATCGCTAGGATCATGGGGCTGAGGAACGCCAGACCGGGAATGGCGCGCAGGGAAAGCGCGACGAGCGCAATTAGCGTCACGCACATTACCCCGGAGAATATTTGAGCGAACCAGCTAACCAACGCGTTTTTACGCGGCGGGGGTGCCACAATTGCATGAACCAAATCAGCGTCGCGCATTTTGCGGTTTGACATTCAGCTACTCCCTCTCGGGTCGCACACAAGAGGAATGCTGCTTCAAACACCAACTCATAATTCTTATCGTTCTAATCGGACGCGGCGATCAAGCCTCCGAGCTAAACGCAAGAAAGTGGCTGTAGCGATCGATTCAATCGATAAAATTTGTTGGACCCAATTCCTGGACCATGGTTTTTTTTCACGGTAGCATGTGCAGTCTCAAACGGGATGGGATCCATGTCTCTGCAGAAACGTACGGAGGGCATTTTCGAGTTCTCCCTTGCAGAACCCGGCTGTCGCCCCTATCACGGCATTAATTCAATAGACGAGATTATTGCCGAAGCGCGTGCGGGCCGCTGCTTTGTCCTCATAGATGACAGCGCTCGCGATTGCGTCGCCGACATCGTCCTTCCGGCCCAGTTTGTTACTGGTGAAATTCTGGAGCGGATGCATCGATCTGCTCGTGGTTTGATTAGGCTGGCATTGACGACAGAGCGCATTAATCACTTCAAGCTTCAAACTATGGCATACCGTTGCCGCGGCAACGGCTCGCAAATCACCTTGTCCATTGAGGCCAAGCGGGCAAAAATAACGGGCGGTCTGTGGGGTGACCGGGCGCGGACAATCGCGGTAGCGATAGATCAAAAAAGCGAGCCAGGAGCAATTTGCTCGCCAGGTAAGCTATTCGCGCATGTCGGAGCGCGCGCGGGTGTATTGGGATGTGCGGGCCGGAGCGAGGGCGCAATAGCAATCTCGGATTTCGCTGGTCTTAATCCTTCCGCCGTCCTCTGCGAAGTAATGGGTTCGGATGGCCCATTGCAATCTGTCCCAGATTTTCGTCGGTTCGCTCGTCATCACGCTCTAAAAATGGCGTTCGTTTCGGATATCGTCGCTTATCGATTGAATGACCCGCGGGCAAAACATCCCGGACTTATATTCTGGAGCAAATCAGTCCGCAACGCTTTTCAAGTCGACCGTCAGTGAGGGTTTCTGGTCGCCGTGCCGCATCCACCAACTTCTCACACGCTCAAATCAAATAAGGAACGGACGATGGTTCAACGGAACATTCCACGCAGGGATTTTCTTTTGGGCGCGGCCGGGGCCGCGGCTTTCGTCTCAACAGTTTCCGAGGCGAACGCGCAGCCCCCCGCCCCATTAGGTGCCCCGAAGCCTTTGCCAGACGCCCTTAAGTGGAAATCCGACAACTCTCTGATGGTTCATAGCGCGAATACTATTGAGACGCGCCGGGGATATGTGGGACGCGGCGCGTTAACACCGCTGGATGAATTGTTTGTTCGGAATAATGTGGCGCCTCCGCCCCCATCAATTGTCGATCAACCCGATGATTGGGAAATTTCTATTGATGGTGTTGAAAGCGCCCATACCCTTAGTGTTGGGGAGTTGAAACGTATCGGGGTTGAATCCATTGCCGCCGTGCTCCAGTGCTCCGGTAATGGCCGGAAGTTCTTCGATCATGCACCAAGCGGTACAGCATGGACTGTAGGGGCAGCCGGCTGCGTCTTATGGACTGGCGTACCGGTTCGCGCACTCGTGGAAAGACTCGGCGGAACTTTACCCGGATGTCAATTCATGACGGGCACCGGCGGAGAACCAATACCCCAAGGCCTCGATGTCGGCACCGTGGTCGTAGAACGTTCGGTACCAATAGAAGCGATGGAAATGGCCTTGCTGGCGTGGGAAGCAAACGGCAAATCTTTGCCGCTAGCACACGGCGGCCCTCTTCGCCTCATTATACCCGGTTACTTCGGCATCAATAACATCAAATATATAAAGAAATTGGCGTTTACCCAACACGAATCCCAGGCGCGTATTCAGGCAAAGAGCTATCGCATGTCGCCGCTCGGTGGTGATGAAGCATCAGCTACCCCTTCGATGTGGCAAATGCCAATCAAATCCTTGATTCGACATCCGATCGATACAATCAAGAGTGGCCGGCATCTAATACAGGGTGTGATGTTTGGTGGAGAGGGCGGCGCAAAATCCGTCGAAATATCCATCGATGGGGGGGCGACGTGGAAAGAGGGTACCATCGTGGGGCCCAATTTAGGCAAGTTTGCCTGGAGGACTTTTGTGCTTTCGGCGGACCTTCCACCCGGGAACCATTTGCTCGTCTCACGGGCGACGGATGAAGGCGGTAATCGCCAACCGGAGCACATGCTTCCCAACAAATCCGGATATGCCCACAATGGCTGGCGATCCCACGGAACAGCAGTCGCCGTCACCTAAAAGGGACATCGGTTTTGTAACGGGGCATTACAGAAATGGCCGAAACGATTTATCGTCTGCTGCGAAACGTATTTCGTGCAGTCGCGACCCTCGCGCCTGTTATGGTTGCGCATGCTTTCGCGGCAGAGAAAAAGGCAGAGCTCGGGCGTGAGCTCTTCAAGGAACTTGCCACTCCCCCTTGCGCCGTTTGCCACACGCTGGCCGATGCCAAATCTGAAGGATCTATCGGTCCGAATTTGGATGAGCTGAAGCCGGACAAAAACCGCGTAAAAGCTGCGGTTAGCGGCGGATTGGGAGCCATGCCCGCCTATGATTCGTTATCCGAAAACGAGATCGACGCTATTGCATCCTACGTTTCGTCTGCGGCGGCAAAATAAAGCAGCAGCTGTGTGAACGTTGCACCCGGCTTTGAACTGGCTACACGGCACGAACATCGAGCCCCGTTGCCGGTTAAATGCGGTTAATGGGCGTTCCCGCGGACGCGTATATTCTACTTGCTCGGGGCAGCCCTCATCGGCTGCGCAGCGAAATGCCGTGAATGCCCTCAGGCTGCGTCTTCACAGTGCTCTTCGGGCTTGGCCTCGAACCTGAAATTGTGTGAGGCCTCGGTGCGGGTGCGTGCTGGCGCGTTCGCCTTCGGCAATGATCCTGGCGTGGTTTGCTTTGCGGCCCGAGATTCCGCGGGGAGATGTCGTAGGCGGGACACCGTCAACATTGCTTCGTTCCAGAACGCCGCGCGATTGCGCGCATGGGTCGTCGGTGTTGCCGCACAGAACGTTGAAGACGAGGCGAGCGTAGAGTTCGTGGAGCGGCCTTTTGGGGGCGCAAGGTCCTGATCGCTCGCGTATCGCTCCATCATCTCGTCCAGGCCAAGGATGGTGGGTCCCGAAAGCATCGCCCTCCACGTCCACCGCTGCTCCTTCCCGATCGAAGAGCTTGATCAGCATCACATCCTGGCCCGCGGCATGCTTGAGATCAAATTCAGCGACATGGAACTCGAGTTTTGCCGCTAGACGCGCGGCAACAACATATGGCTACGAACCTGGCATCACCGATCTCAATCAGGGCCTTCGGTCACCCGGGCTCGTCCCATTCAAGACAACTTGCTCGAGGTCCGGCGTCGACATCTGGGCCACGCTGAGTAATCCAGCGAGGCGGAGGCCCACGAGCGTACCGTTCGGGCCTGGGCCGCGGCTCGAGGGGACGACCAGACCGTCGACCGCGCCGACATCAATGGCGCCACCCTTCAACTCGGTTTGGCAATAGCAATACTAGTTCTAAGTTTTGATTTTATTGGTGCGGACGGTGGGAATCGAACCCACACGGCGTTGCCGCCTCAGGATTTTAAGTCCTGTGTGTCTACCAGTTCCACCACGTCCGCGCGGGCCGTTTATGGGGCCCAAGCGCAGCGCACGCAATCGCCGCGATGATGGAGGGTGATAATTTCAGGCTGGGTAAAACCTACCGCGCACAGTGCCGTCGGTTGCCTATGCCCACCGTCGCCCCGGCTGGCCGTGCCGGATAGCTGCCAGGAGCAGGATGAACAGGGCCAATCCATTGAGGGTATGCCAGAGGAAGTGGGTGCCGAGGGTGCGTCCGGCAACGATCGAGCGCGAGCACAGCTCCCAATCGACGGTGCGGAATGTCATGGCGGCCAGGAACACGACCGCGGCGGCGAAGAGATAGGGTGCTGCACCGTGGCGCCGAATGGCGGCGGCGGCGCCGATGAGCACCATCGCCACTAGCGCCGGCGCATACGTCATCGTGCCGTTGAGGCAGTGACGCGCATTCCCGACGACCGCAAACAGACCGGCGCGGCATTCTATGCTTCCAGCGTACTGCAGGCTCCACCAGAACAACGCGAGGCCGATCAGCACCAGCAGCCAGTTGAGCGCCAGATAGCGGCGTAGCGCATAGGCGACGTAGGCGAACATAAAGATGCCGATGGGGATGGTGTCGGCTTTTGCTGCCCAAAGCGTTGCATAGGTGTGGAACAGGAAGCTGCCGACACCGATCACGAACGTCATCGCGACCAGCGCCCATTCGGCGACGCCACCGCGCTGGCTTGCCGGGCGGCGCACCAGAATGATGGCCGCCGCGAGTGCCGCCATGATAAACGCGCCATTGGAGATGGCGTTGAGCGGCTCGGCCCAGAAACCGGGATCGCCGCCGCGCTCGCAATAACGGAATATTTTCTGCTGCCAGTCCATCGCCCCCTCCGTTACGCGCCGCAGCTATCAGAGCCGGTAGTACCTCTCGGCGGCGGCGCGTCCGCGCACGCGCTTCACAAGCGATGCGATCGCCGAGCGGAAAAACGCACGCGCAAAACCGACGGAGCCGAACGCTTCAAGCCGATAGCGCTGCTTCCCGGCGAAATCGCGATAGGGTGCCGCGTCGCGGAAGCGGGCGCGCGCCGCCAAGCTGCGGTCGCGTCCCATAGTGTCGATCTGTGAAATTTCGAGCACGTCGGGCTCCACGGGTGGCGGTACGATGCCATACATGTTGAGCCCGCTGCGCCAGGGACGCCGCAGATCCTCATCAATGGGCAACGTGCGTCGCGCATAACCCTCGCTGAACTTGATCGCGCCGGTGCGGCTGATGAGATAGGCGCCGGTGCCGTTCGGAACCGTCCAGAAGCGCACGAGTTCACGGCCGTTGCCCAATGGGGCAACAGGCAACACGGCGGATTTCGGTGAATTTGAGAGCCGGATGATATCCCAATCGCGCGCGCACGCGACCGCGGCTTCTATAGTGGGGACGAGATCGTCATCGAGGCGCACGTCATCTTCGAGAATGAGCGCGTACTCTCCGGCGCGATCCTCCAGCAGGCGATGGATACGCAGGTGGCTCGCATAGCAGCCGATCTCGCCCGGCGTGAATGCCTTCTCGTGTGGGTCAGAGCCCAGATAGAACTGGTCGCGCAGGTCGACATCAAGTCGATTGCCATCGATGGCTACAAAGCGTTCGAAGTTGATCCCGACGCGATGGGCTTCGCTGACCATCCTGCTGAGGCGGTCGCGGTCACGGTCGAGGTTGATAACGAATACCCACATGCAGTTTGTCAGCGACGGCTGGCGGCGGCTGCGTCGGCCTACTCCTTTTTTTCGGGCGCAACGACACGGATATGCAGCTCGCGGAGCTGCTTCGGCGCAACCTCGGACGGTGCCCCCATCAGCAGATCGGCAGCTTGCTGGTTCATTGGGAACAGCGAGATTTCGCGCAGGTTCTTGGCTCCGACCAGCAGCATCACGATGCGATCGATACCGGCCGCCATGCCACCGTGGGGCGGCGCTCCATACTGGAACGCACGGTAAAGACCACCAAAGCGCGCCTCTACGTCAGCCTGCGAAAGGCCCGTGATCTCGAATGCCTTCACCATTGTATCGGGGCGATGGTTACGGATCGAGCCTGAGGCAATCTCGTAACCATTGCAGACGATGTCGTACTGATAGGCCTTGATGTTGAGGCGCTCCTCGTCGGACGCTGCGCCTTCAAGCGTCTCAAGGCCGCCCTGGGGCATCGAGAACGGGTTGTGCGAGAAGTCGATCTTCTTCTCGTCCTCGTTCCACTCGTAGAAGGGGAAGTCGACGATCCAGGCGAGCGCGAATTTCGATTCGTCGATGAGCTTCAATTCCTCACCGATGCGCGTGCGTGCCTCGCCCGCGAAGCGATAGAAGCGCGCGGGGTTGCCGGCCGTGAAGAAGACAGCGTCACCTTCCTTGAGGCCGAGCTGCTCGCGGATCGCGTCGGCGCGCTCCGGGCCGAGGTTCTTACCGACGGGCCCCGCCGCCTCGCCCTCACGGAAGAAGATGTAAGCGAGGCCCGGCTGGCCTTCGCCCTGCGCCCAGGAATTCATGCGATCGCAAAACGCGCGCGAGCCGCCGCCGGGCGCGGGGATGGCCCATACACGCACCTTCGGATCCTTCTCGATCATGCCGGCGAAGATCTTGAAGCCGGAGCCGCGGAAGTGCTCCGTCACGTCCTGCATCTCGATCGGGTTGCGCAGGTCGGGCTTGTCGCTGCCGTACTTGGCAATCGCTTCGCTATAGGGAATGCGCGGCCAGCCGTTGGTAACGGACTTCTTCTCGCCGGTGATGGCGGCGAATTCTTCGAACACGCCGGTGATGACGGGTTCCATTTTGTTGAACACGTCTTCCTGGGTGACGAAGCTCATCTCGACGTCGAGCTGATAGAACTCACCCGGTAGACGATCGGCGCGCGGATCCTCGTCGCGGAAGCAAGGCGCGATCTGGAAGTACCGGTCGAAGCCCGACACCATAAGCAGCTGCTTATAGATCTGCGGAGCCTGCGGCAGGGCGTAGAATTTGCCCTCATGGATGCGCGAAGGAACGAGGAAGTCGCGCGCGCCTTCGGGTGAGGACGCGGTGAGGATCGGCGTCGAGAATTCGAAGAAAGCTGCTTCCGTCATCCGCTTGCGGATCGAGGCGATGATCGCAAGGCGCTGCATGATGTTCCGGTGCAGCGTTTCGCGGCGCAGATCGAGGAAGCGATACTGCAGACGCAGATCTTCCGGATAATCCGGCTCCCCGAACACTGGAACCGGCAGCTCCTTCGCTTGGGAGAGCACTTCAATCTCGTTCGCGAACAGCTCAACCTCGCCCGTGGGCAGTTCTGCGTTGACGGTGCCTTCGGGGCGCTTGCGCACAGCGCCGTCGACGCGGATCACCCACTCGGAGCGCACAGCTTCGGCCGTCTTGAAAGCGGGGCTGTCGGGATCGGCCACAACCTGCGTGATGCCGTAGTGGTCGCGCAGGTCGATGAACAGCAGGCCACCGTGGTCGCGCACGCGATGCACCCAGCCGGAGAGGCGCGCGGTATTGCCAATGTCGGTCGCGCGCAGTGCGCCGCACGTATGCGAGCGATAGCGGTGCAGGTCACCGGCCGGCGCGACCGCAGCAGATTCCGCCTTTTCCGACTTACCTTGAGCCTTCGCCTCAGCCATCTTTTCGCAGTCCCGCCATGCAGCTTTGCGCAACGGCGGCCAGTACGATCCATACCAACCGCAATTACGCATTTATTTTCTATTCGCGCGGGAAAAGCGCATGGCCTCAAGAGGTTGTCAAGGATGAGGTTACCAAACCAAAGGAGACACGCGGCGCCACGCAGAGCACAGAGCGGCAGCCGCGCCCCGGCAGCGGCAGAATGATATTGCATTCTCTTTAGTTAGCACCGTGCGCTGCCGAAGGCGGCTCAGGCCCGATTATCCTTTCTCGCCTGCGCTACTCTCGTTGCCTGCGATACGCTGCCGACCTGACTACCGGGAATGATCCTACGGCGCCGGGTGCGAGGAATCGGCTCCATGCCTTCGTTTGCCGTCCGGCTCCGCGGCTTCGCCGTCACGAACCCCGCACTCCGGTGCAGCGCGAGCGCCCGGCGGGCCGCATCCACGTGCGCGGTGCGGGCCTCCAGCACGCGCAAACGGCGCAGCTCCCGGTTGACGCGCTTCAGTGCGCTGGAGAGAGCCTGCTTGCGCTTCAACGGCTGATCGGTGCCGCCGGGGAAGGACTTTCCGCGCGACTCGGCTTTGCCCCTTACCTCCCGCTGGCGCTGGCGAACGAGCGTGCGCACTTTACTGCGCTCCTCGCGGAGCTGTTTCTTGAGCGCACGCAGCTCCTTTCCGTCAACGTCGTAGATTGCGGGATGATGCGTCTTGTCGACGAGCTCGAGCTGCTCGCGGCTCAACACGCTGCGTTCGGTGGCGCGGGTTAGGGCCATTTCGATCCTCCGTTCGATCGGCGTCGAGTAGACCATAGCGGAGCGGCGAGGCGGCTGGGCCCGGTTTGCGCGATCGACCTTGCCGAAGTCTAAGGGTGATCGAAGCAAAACGGCGCGTTCGGGCCTGCGCTAGCGTATCGGCCCTCAAATCCTAGCGTTCCGCAGCATATTGTTGGCATCGATCGGCGCGCCGTCGAGGCGACTGAGCGGGAGCACGCGCGGTTCGTGAACGCCCCCAAACGCCATCAGATCCAACTGGCTGAAATTCAGGCTGCCATAACTTCGCACCAGCAGCAGACGACGGTCGAGGTCGGCGAGGCTCGTCCAGCAAGAGTATTCGGTTGCATAGGGCTCGCCGCCCTTTGCGCTGAGCCCCGGTACCTCGAGATGTCCGCCGCCGCCATCGGGATAGTCGATGGTGATGCCGCGTGGCCTGTCGAAGTTGTTCATGATGTGCGCGAGCGTCGTCAGCGCGCTGTCGGCCGTCGGCGCTTTCTCGGCGTGCTGCGCGTAGTAAGCGGCGCGCACGAAGCGCCCCACGGAAGTGTTGGAAGCGGGAAGCCCCGCTGTCGCAATGCCGGAATCGGGCTGCGCCGCTTCATAGGCGCCGAACGTTGCGCGCGAGCGATCGACATTGCTGAGGAAGGTGTAGTTGTCGAGGTTGGTGAGATGCCAACTGAACTGCGGACCGTTCGTCATCACGCCGACGGGATTGTCATAGACCGACATGACGCCGCGGTGGAACTCGATCACGAGGGAAGCGCCCGAAGCGTCGTGCACGACATAGTGAAACGGCGAGATGGCACCGCCGAGTATCGGCAGCGCCTCCAGCATCAACGGCTGATCGGCGAGCGCCGCCTTCACCTCCGCGACGGTCGAAAACTGACTGAGGGCCCAGCTGCCGAGATCGGAGGCAGAAAGCACGCTTCGACCAGGCGCGACCGGCGGCTGATCGCCGGCTGCTGCGGGATAGGAGAGAAGGCTGAAGGTCAGCCCCTTATCATTGAGGCCCTCTAGAACCTTCAAATCGAGGGGCGCTGGCTCGGCGTTGGGCTTCGGCAAGTGCGCCGGCATCGTCACAGCGAAAAATGCGTTCTTCGCTGCGTAATTGAGCGCAGTGTATCCGGCAATTTGCGAGGTGAAGGCGAGGCCAAGGGGAAAGTACGCGAGCCGATACGGAAGGTCGATCGAAAGCTCCAGGGTGCGCCCGAAGTAGACCTTGCCCGCGGCGTCCCGGTAGCTCAGCGATGTGCACATATCCGTTCGTTCCCCCCTGTGACCCGCGTGCTTGCCTTCGGAACTTTTCTGAAAGCACTCATGCTGCTCGTGCTTCTGATCGGAAACCGGTGCCCACTTTCCGGAAGCACTCCTGCTCGTGCTTCTTACCGGAAAACCGGTGCCCACTTTTCCGGAAGCACTATCTATCTACTCGTGCTTCTGATCGGAAAACCGGTGCCCACTTTTCCGGAAGCACTATCTATCTACTCGTGCTTCTGATCGGAAAACCGGTGCCCACTTTTCCGGAAGCACTCCTGCTCGTGCTTCTTACGGGAAAACCGGTGCCCACTTTTCCGGAAGCACTCTAATGGACATGCCAGCCCGTTAATTAATGGTGGCCGGTTCATCGGAGCGCGGGGGGAGTTGCAGGATCGACCCGAGCAGCCACAGCACTGCGGTTGGCTCGTCAGCGCGCGTTTGCCGGCGGGAGCGGATCGGGAAAGGCGAGCACATCACCGGTGTAGGTCTCGGTTACCTGGCTGATCGGCGTGCCATCCGGCAGCACCAGCACGGCGCGGTGCTGCAGGACCTCGTGCGGAATTTGCAGTGAGCCATTGGCTAGCAGCGGCGTGTTGTCGTTTGCTGCGCGCATCTCCCATCCTTCTGGCAGCGGCGACCAGAGAAGCTTTGCCGACAGCGTGCGCCGCTGGAAGTTCAGCGGTTTCACCACGCGGCCAAAGGCCGTATCGGTGGCATCGAGCGTCCGGTTCATTTCCGCCGTGAGCCGCGAGGGCACGTACCAGTTCTGTGCTTCGGAGAGGACATGCGGCCCGCACTTCAATCGCACGCGGCGAAAGCGGATGGGCTCGTCGGGACCGACAGCGAGGAGTTTGCGCTGCTCGGCGGTCGCTGTCTCATCCACGCCTTCGACGCGCTCGGCGACGATGCGCGCAGGGGAAGCGAGTTTGTGCGTTGCGCACCAGCGGTCGAGCGTCAAGGTCGCGCTGTCGTTGCTCAAGAGTTCAGCGTTGAGGGTTTGCAGCAGCGCAAGGGCTTCGAGGCGGGTGGTGTAGTCATCACGCCAGACCGGAGGAGACGAAGGCTCAGCAACGGCGAGGCACGATAACGCCGCTAATGCCATCAGCGGGCGACAGCAGAGCGTTCTCAAAGCGGGGGCAGCCCACGTCATCGCGGTCGGGTCTCAGATCCATCATTGGGGACGCGAGGCGAGTTAATCGGCAATGTCGAAACGGCTGCAGCGTCGCGCCGCCCTAAGAAAATGCGCTCGCCTGGCCGGCTCAATGCAGTGCGGGGCGCGGCGCTTCCGTCAACTCTGAGCTCTGCTCCTGGATTTGCTCGGCGAGCGCCTGCGCCACTTCCAGCTCGATCGCGTAGGGCGCCTCGTCGTCAAACCGTAGCAACACCATGCGCTCGCCGGTGGCGTGACCCACCGCGCACGTCTTCGGCAGTCGCGTCATCTCCGCGACCCCTGTCCGCGGCTGCGCCGCGGCGAGCGTCTCCAGTACGGGCACGAGGTCAGCGGCGATGGCCGACGGAATGCTGATCGCGTATTCCTCACCATCGGCGTCGCGGAACGTAAGCTCGAACCGGCGCCGATCCTGCGAGACCGTCGTGTCGGTAAGCATGGTGGCTTGAAACGTCTTCATCGCTGACCCCCCAGTCAAGCGCCCGTGCCCATTGTGGAATCGAGTCGAGACCACTCACAAGGGGCTTGGCCGCCAGGGGGCGATAATCCGCCGGCCCTGTGCCCAAAAAGAATAGCGCGGCCGAAGCCGCGCCATGTTTGGGCAAATTGCCTCGGCCTAGGAGCGGTTTAACCACTCGTCGACGTCCCGCTTCACTTGGTCCTTGGCATGGCCGTAGCGCGCCTGGATCTTGCCCTCGAGCTGCTCACGATTGCCGTTGATCTGGGTGATATCGTCGTCAGTGAGCTTGCCCCACTGCTCCTTAACCTTGCCGGTAAACTGCTTCCAGTTGCCTTCGACGCGATCCCAATTCATCGCTTTCGTCCTCCGTATTACACACGGGGCAATAACGCAGATAGCGCCGAGGCGTTCCCCCGGGTTGGCGCCATATCGCGCCCACTTCAGGGGTCGGCGGGATTGCCGAGGCATGCAAGCGGCGCAAATTCACAGGAACATAATTCGCAATCCAAATAGCCCTCGATACGTACGTATCGAGGGCTAACGCAGAACATTAGTGCTGGCTCTCAGCATCAATGCTTGTTGTGTGGCGTGCGATCCGAAGTCTTGCCGCTCGTAGTCCTGTCGACTTGGTTCTCGGGGGTCGCCGTATGCTTTTGCGGCGTACGGTTCGAAGTCGCTGCCCCAGGTTCCTGGTTCGAAGCAGCACCCGGCGCGTTCGCCTCTGTGGTGCCACCCTTCACCCCCGCAGCATTGGCGACTCCGTATGGCACCGCCATGGATAGTGCGGCGGCGGCGGCGATGACTAGAATCTTCTGCATAGCTGTTCTCCTTGTCTCTCTCGCATGCAGCTAAACGCGTCGGGAAAGACAAGGTTCGTGCACTGAGGTCACATGGACGCGAGGGCTATTCCCGGGCCACTAAAGTGCTTGTGCTGCGGCGAGCAAAAGCCCGCCGATGATGGCGAGATTGCAAATGCATACGTTGTGAAGCGCTTCTCGCGCTTCGCCCTCCGGCATGTCCCAGAAATTGGCCATGACATAGGAGGCAAGCACGGTGAACAGCGCCAAACCCAACGCCGCGGGCACGACGGCAACGCCCATCATGAGGCAGGCGCCGCAGAGAATCTCAAAGGCGCTCGCGATGTAAAGCGCCATGCGTGGCTGGGGAATTCCACGCGCGGTGAGCACCGGAACGATCTTCTCCGCGACGGGTCCGAAATGGCTGAGGCCCGCATAAACATAGAGGCCGCCGATCAGGAGCTGTCCAAGGGTAATGAGAATAGTGGGCAGGCTGAAATCCATGGGATGATCCGCTGTCGCTGAGATGATGTTGGCGTTGAGCGCGTGCGCGACAATAAACACGGGATGCGTGAAGTCGAGACGGTCGAACGGGCTCCTACACGAAGGAGGCATTGCAAGGAGCGCGCGAGAGACGGCTCAGCGGTAGATGTACGTCACCGTGAACGTGCGATCGAGCACCGTCGCGTTCTTGGGTGGGAACGGGTATGCCGTCTGGCGCGCAGCGAACATGACGTTGAAATCGAGATCGGGATTGCCGCCGCTCTTCAGCAGCTTCACGTCAGCACGCGAGCCGTTCTCCGACAGCACGATGCGCACCGTCACGCGGCCGAGGGCGCGCTCCTGGGGCATCGTGCGTTGCAGTGCGCGGATGACATTGCGGGCGAACTCGTCGTTCTCGCCAGATTTCGTGATGCCGGGCGGCCGCTGCACGGCGGATGAACTGCCTGCATCGGAAGCGGCCGAGCCGCCATTGTACGGCATGCTGAGATCGAGCGCCGACGTTTGTGTGCGCCGCTTCGGCGGTTGCTTGGCGTGCTTTTGCTCGGGCGGCGCCTTCTTCGCCTCGGCCTTTTTCGGCTCAGGCTTCGGGTCTGCGAGCTCTTTAACTTCGGGGGGTTTTGCTGGCGGTTCTTCGGTGTTGGCCGGTTCTGGCGGCTGCGGCGCTTCCTCCTTCGCCACGTCAGCAAGCTCGGGCAGCGCCTGAGTGGAAGGCTTCTGCGTTTCCTGCGGCTCGGGCTGCGGAGGCGGCGGGGTGGCTTCGGCAACCTCCGGCTGTGGTGGAGGCGGCGGCTCGGGCTGCGCCTGCGGCTCCGGGGGCTGGACTTCCGCCTGCGGCTGGGGTGGCGGTTGATCGGGCTGAGTGCCGCGCAACGCCTGCGTCGGCTGCTCCGTGCCGGGCGGCGCGGAGGGCGGTGCCGGTGGGGCCATGCTGTCTTTCAGCGTCGCGCCGTCGACAATTTCGACAGCGATGGCATCTGCTGCGCCGTCCGGTGAGCCGACTGTGCGCTGGCGGGCGCTGCTGATGCCGACGACCAATACGATGTGGACGAGGAACGCCGCCGCGAGCCCAATCCAAAAGGCACGGTCCCGCTGTGGCTGCAGCCATGGCTGATGGTCGCGCTCCGGCGACACGCCGTGCGTTTCCAGCACGATCTCACCAGCGTGCATTCGCCCGCTCGCCCCGAGTTGCCCATTCTGTCCGGCCACGGGAGATGGTGTGGCCGCCGAAAGGGTAGTTGTCCATGCGATCTAGGCATTTTCAACAACGTGGGAGCCGCTTCCGGGCGGCCCGATTTGCCGCAGCCCATAAAACGGGTGCTGAGAAGCGTAAAGGGGCCCCCGCGAGCGGGAAGCCCCCCTGGAAGTTCGGGCTAAAGGTGGGGCAGCAGTCTGGGATGCTACCCCGCCAATTCGTCACGGGCTGAGGCTGAGACCGGCCACTGAGGGAATGTAGGTGGGATCCAACAGATCAGCCAGCTCCCACATCACGCGGCGGGCCACGGCGTCCATGGCCGGGTCCCTGATCACGAATTCGACCCGACGATGGTCTGCGTGAACGATATCCTTCGTATAGGGCAGCACTGCTCCCGTCGTGCCACGGCCGATGGCGGCGACACGGTTAGGCGCGATGCCGGTGGCGATGAGGTAGTCGGCAATCGCCTGCGCACGGGCCTGGGCCATCGCACGATTGGTGATGACCGAGCCGGTGCGATCGGAGTAGCCGTGCACCTCGATACGCATGCCGGGGCAAGACTGCGCGAGCATGGAAAGGCGATCCAGCTCAGGCTGCATCTCGGTGTCGACTTCAACGCTATTGGCGAAATAGAGCGGCCCGAAAGGCTTGCCGGATAGACGGCACGGCTCGGAGGAGATGTCTCGCCGCAGGCCGTCGTTGGCGGCGGCCGGCGCGGGCAGGCTCGGCATCACGGGGATGGCGATAGCGCCGGTTTCGAGCGGCATGTTGTGCTGGGTGCCTGGAGCCGTATAGGCACCATGGGCGATAGCCTGGGCAGCACGTTCGCGGGCGACGGCCGCCATGGAGCGGTTCGCTTCAGCGTTGCGGGCGGCAGCAAATTCGTTCTCGAGCTCGGCTGTGCAGCGCGGCGTCACGGTGCTGCCCTTGCAGTGCGTCGTCGCGGCGGCGACTTCGCTACGATTGATGTTGCTGAAGTTGCAGCCCGAGCTGGAGTAGCCCGCGGTGCGGCACTCGTGGACAACAGCGGCGACCTCACGGGAGCGTTCGGCTTCACAGCGGGGGCTGGCGTCGCCGTTGGCACAATGGGACGTCGCAGCGGCATACTCCATGGCCCGCGTATGGGCGACCGCGGCCAACGACCGCTCTATCTCGGCGTTACGCTCGGCGGCGAAGGCGCGGTCACGTTCCGCGATGCAGCGCGGGCTCATATCGCTGCCGGATTTGCAGTGCGAGACGGCGAGGGCAAGCTCGCGGATGCGCTCCGCCGAGCAGCGGGGGCTCTCGCCAATCCGTGCGCAGTGCGAGGTTATCGCGGCCCACTCGCTGGCACGCACGCTTTCGACGGCGGCCATCGAGCGCGTTGCCTCCGCATTGCGTGCGGCGGCAAAGGCGCGCTCGCGCTCCGCCTTCACGCGCTGCATGGATTCGGCGGCAAGCCGGTTCTGGCCGTCAACAAAGCGTTTTGCACGCCCAGCTTCCGCGGCGACCAGGGAAGCGTTGATGAGCTTGTTTTGCGCGGTTTGGAACTGGCGGCGTTCCGTGGCTTCTGCGACCTTGCGAGCAGCAGCTGCCGTCGTGCGGAGCTTCACCACGCGGGCCATCGATACATCGGCAAGCGCGTTCTGGCGTGCGGCCAGCATTTTATCGCGCTCGGCGAGGCAGCGGGGTGTGCGGGAAAAATCGGTTTTGCAATGCGTGACGCTGAGCGCCAACTGGCGGGCGCGCCGAGCGGCAACGCGGGCCATGGAAGCATCGACCTCGGCGTTGCGGGCAAACGTGAACTCCGCCTCGTCGATGAGGCAGCGAACACTGTCGGCGGCGGTGGAACAGAAAGAGGTTTCGGCGGCCATTGCCGGTATGGCTAAGGGCGCCAGGAGAAATGGGATAATCGGGCGCAGCATACGCATGACGGGTCCTCGGGGGGCTGACGAGCTGGCTAAGGCACGCTAAAAAGACACCCGTAAATTGAAACTATTTTGCTTAAAATTCAGTACGCTAAACAACTAAGTTGAGAACAAAAATCGGGTCAAAACAGGACGAATCCGCTGCACCGACACTCCATGAAGGTGATTTGGTTGTCGCTCGGGGATACGCGGGGGCGTACCCTGCGACCACTGCTCCGCAAGCGGACATTTTCTTTCGGTGATTGCATCGAATTGTAGGAGCACCGGTGCCGGCCGGGACGTCTCAGTGGCAATGCCTGGCATCCACGTGACGAGGTGCGCTTAGAATGGGGGTGCTTCTGCCGACTCGCGGCAACATCCGCGGCAGGTGCGGCCATTGGAGCCCGCGCTAGCCCTATTTTCCGGGCGTCACCCCCGCGACAAATTCGATTCTATGCGCTATATCGGCCCCACATGCGTATCGTCACCTCCTCTCAAGATCTCACCCAAGCCATAGGGCGTCTTTCGGCCAGCGATTTCGTTACGGTCGATACCGAATTCCTGCGCGAATCGACGTTCTGGCCGCAGCTCTGCCTCATCCAGATCGCCTCCCCCGAGGAAGCGATGATCATCGACCCGATGGCGTCGGGAATCGACCTTGCTCCGTTCTGGGCGCTGATGGGTAACGACCGCGTCACCAAGGTCTTCCACGCCGCCCGCCAGGACATCGAGATCGTCTATGCGCGTGCTGGGCTCGTTCCGCGCCCAGTTTTCGATACGCAGGTCGCAGCCATGGTGTGCGGCTTCGGCGAGAGCGTCTCGTACGTCAACCTCGTCAAGAACGTGACTGGCGTCGATATCGACAAGTCATCTCGCTTCACGGATTGGAGCCGGCGCCCGCTGTCGGAACGGCAGCTCGACTATGCGCTTGGAGACGTGACCCACCTGCGCGACGTATATCTCCACCTGAAGGCCGACATCGACAAGGCCGGTCGGGCGGAATGGCTCAGCGAAGAGATGGCCGTCCTCACCGACCCAAAGACCTACGCATCGCATCCCGAAGAAGCCTGGCAACGGCTGAAGCTGCGCGTGAAAAACCGTAAGGCGCTGGCGGTGCTGATGGAGCTTGCGGCTTGGCGCGAACGGATGGCGCAGTCGCAGGACGTGCCGCGTTCGCGGGTGCTGCGCGATGAGGCCCTCTACGACATCGCCAATCAGGCGCCGACCTCGGCGGAGCAGCTCAGCCAGCTACGCACGCTCAGCGAGGGTTTCTCCCGTTCGGCGCGCGCGCGGGACATCATCGAGGCGGTAAAGCTTGGCCTGGCTCGCGATGTCAAAAGCGTGCCGGCGGTTGCGCGGGGCGCGCAATTATCAGCGGAGAGCACCGCACTCATCGAGTTGCTGCGCGTGCTGCTGAAGGCCTCAGCCGCGCGTCATCGCGTGGCGCCAAAGTTGATTGCCGGATCAGAAGATCTGGAACGCATCGCCACCGAGGCGGAACCGGACATTCCTGCACTGAAGGGCTGGCGGCGCCGCCTCTTCGGTGAAGACGCCCTGCGTCTCAAGCGCGGCGAGATTGCGCTGACGCTTGCGGGCAGCGAGGTCGTTCCCATCGCGACGGTAAAGCCGAGCCGCGAAGCCGCGCAGTAGACTGCGACCGATCGAGTTGCGCAGTGGGGTTCGGAAGCCGGCGATTGCTGCACGCATCCGGCTTTTATCGCGGAGCAGCGACTCTAAACGCCTGCAAAGGCCCCGCTGGGCATTATTTCCGGCCCGGATCGTAGCTATTCTTCTGACGCCACTCAGAGAAGAAGTAAGCGAGCGTGTCGTCGATCTTCTCGGGCAGCACGAGGCGCACCGTCACGAGCTGATCGCCCGCCTCCGAGCGCCCGGCGCTTTTCACGCCTTTACCTTTGAGGCGGAAAACGCGTCCCGAACTGGTGCCCTTCGGCACCGTGAGTTGCACGCGCCCCGTGACCGTCGGCACTTCTACCTTTGCGCCTAACACCGCCTCGTCGATCGTAATCGGCACCTCAAGAAGAATGTCGTCGTCCTCGCGCCGGAAGTATGGGTGGGGACGGACGCGGATCTCGACGAGGGCATCGCCCGGTTCCGCCCCACCCGCGCCGCGCTGACCTTTGCCTTTGAGGCGAAGCACCTGGCCGTCGGAGACGCCGGCCGGAACGTTGAGATCGAGGGTGCCTCCGGCGGGCAGGGTTACGCGCTTCGTTACGCCCACGGCCGCTTCGAGGAACTCCACTTCCAGCGTGTAGCGGACATCCTGGCCCTTGGCGGTGAAGTTCGTGCGCGGACCGGCGCGCGTCGACCCGCCGAAGATGTCGGAGAAGATGTCGCCGAAGCCGAACTCCTCGTAACCGGCGCCGCCTGCAGCCGCACCTGCACTGGCACGGGCACCGCGGGCATACTGGCGGAAACCGTTGTGGCGAGGTTCTCCGCGGCCGTCGATCTCGCCGCGGTCGAAGGCGCGGCGCTTCTGGGGGTCGCTGAGGATCTCATAGGCCGAGGTCACCTTCTTGAAGCGTTCCTCGGTGCCCTTGGAAATATCGGGATGTAGCTCCTTGGCGAGCTTGCGGAAGGCTCGGCGAACGTCTTCGTCGGAGGCATTCTTGGTGACGCCGAGGATGGCGTACGGATCATCGGCCATTGCGCTAGCGTCCTGTCCCCAACGCCGACCCCCTCAGGCCAGCCCGTCTCAGTTTATCAGGAAATAAGGCGGCCGCGCGCCGCCCACAATGGCTACCCACGCCTGCTTGCGGACCTGTGGAGAGGCGCTGCCCTGCCGCAGAGCGATGATTTGCACACACTTTTCTTGTCTCGTGAACAGGAGATTCGGCCGCGCCTCAGGGACGCTTGCCAAGTGCTGCTTATCGAACCACGCGGATTTCAGGCTGTTTCTCGACGAGCTGGGCCAACACCTCAAAGCGGCGGCGCAGGCGTTCACCGTCCAGGCCGGCATAGGCCTTCGGGATGGTGAGCACAAGCTTGTCCCCTTGATAGGAGAGCGGCGTATCGTCGATGACGCCGGGCATACCGACCGAGAGCATGTGCGCCGTGCGGATTGCGGCGGCGACAATGCGGGCCCGCTTCAGCGCGCGCTTAGAGACGAGGCCCTTTAGGCGCTCGGACAACTCAGCCGTCTGCTCCTGCCCGGCACCGGCGTGGCGATAGAAAATAGCGAGGGCCATGAATACGCGGCCGGGGTGGTCGATGCCCGCAAGCCCGGCGTGGGCGAGCAGGTTGAGGCTCTGCTCACCGCGGTAGTCGGGATGCTCGCGCCAGCCGATGTCGGACACGAGGCATGCGGCAAAGCGCATGCGCCGCTCCTCCGGTGTTTCCTTCGGGCCCGGCGGCTCGAAAATCGGATCGGTCCATTTGCACAGCTCCCAGGCGTGCTCGACCGAGCGCGAGCGCACGGCGGCGTATTCAGCACAGAATGAAAGCAGCGGATCTTTGCTGCGCTCGTGCGGGGGCAGCAGCGAATAGATAAGCCCTTCGCGCACGCCAAAGACCGAAAAGACAACTTGGCTAGGATTGAGCGACTTCAAAAGTCGTTCAAGAACCAGCGCGCCGAATGGAAGTACCTCGCGCCGCGCCTTGGCGAGCTCTGCGAAACCGGCGAGGCCACTGAGCTTCTTCGTCTTTCGCAAGAACTCGCAGAACGCAATGGTCTCTGCGGTGGGTATCGCGTAGCCGTGGGTGACGCGCAGCGGATACCGTGTCTGTTCCATGTGTAGCCGCGCGATGGCACGCCAAGTTCCTCCGACCGCGTAGAAGGGGCGGCCGGCTCCGTCGGGGAGCCAGGGCACCTGCGCAATGGCCTCGTCGATCGGCTGCTGGGCCCTCTCGATCTTGTTGCCGGTGAGGCCAATCAGCCGAAGACCACCCACAGGCAGCGTTATCGCCTGCTTCAGGCGGTCGGGAGCGATGTCGATCAACTCCAGACTGCCGCCGCCGAGGTCGCCCGCGACGCCGTCAGGCTCGACGAATCCCATCATGATGCCCTGGGCTACCAACCGGGCCTCACGCTCGCCGGAAATCACCTCAACGGGTATGCCCAGCGCCTTTTCCGCACGGGTGATGAATTCGTTGCCGTCCTCGGCTTCCCGTACCGCGGCCGTTGCAAAGGCGTGCAGATTCTTCACGTGGAGGATGCGCGTGATGGCACGAAAGCGCGAAAGCGCTGCCAGCGCGCGCTCGACGGCTTCTTTGCCCAGGTGCCCCGTCGAAGCGATATCGCGGCCGAGGCCGCACAACACCTTCTCGTTGAAGAGCGGAGTCGGCGCGCGCACGGCGCCCTCATACACGACGAGACGTACCGAGTTGGACCCGATATCGACGACGCCGATCGGCTCCAGCTCGTGAGCTCGGCCATGTTCGCCGAACAGTCGCTCCAAGCTCGTCAAGTGCGGCCTCTGCGTTTGACGTCAGTCTTTGGTGAGCAAACTGAAGCGGGGTGGGAAGTTCTCCTTGAGCGCCTGTCCTCGACCCGAAAGCGATGGGTTGGTGAGGAAGTACTGATGGGCGTTGAAGGCTTCCTCTCCCTGCGCCGGATGTATGCGCTCCGAGGAGCCATCCGGCTTTATGCTCCAGCTTTGCTGGTTGTCCTTGAGGTTGGCGACCATGATCTGATCGAGCACCTGTTCGTGCACGGTCGGGTTCATAATCGGCACCATCGCCTCGACGCGGCGATCGAGATTACGCGGCATCATATCGGCGGAGCTGATGTAGACGGCCGCCTTCGGGGATGGCAACCCCTGTCCGCGTCCGAAACAGTAAATGCGCGCGTGCTCCAAGAATCGGCCCACGATGCTCTTGACGCGAATATTTTCCGAAAAGCCCGGGATTCCTGGCTTGAGGCAGCATACGCCGCGCACCACGAGGTCGATTTCGACGCCCGCCTGGCTCGCCTCATAGAGGGTCGTGATGATCTGGCTGTCGACGAGCGCATTCATCTTCATCCAGATCGCGGCCGGCCGGCCCGCTTTGGCGTGCTCGATCTCTTCGCGAATATGCGCAACGATCCGATGGCGGATGCCGTGCGGGCTCGCAGCCATGGCTTCGAGCTCGGCGGGCTCGCCGTAGCCGGTGACAAAGTTCAAGATGCGCGTCACGTCGCGCGCAATCGCAGGGTCTGTCGTGAAGAGCGACAGGTCGGTGTAAACGCGCGCGGTCTGCGGGTGATAGTTGCCCGTGCCGATGTGGCAATAGCTCGTCAGCTCGGTGCCTTCACGGCGCACGATCATGCCGAGCTTGGCGTGGGTCTTCAGCTCGATGAATCCATAGACAACATGCACGCCCGCGTTTTCCAGATCGCGCGCCCAGCGGATGTTGGCGGCTTCATCGAAGCGCGCCTTCAACTCCACCACGGCGGTGACGGACTTGCCGGCCTCGACCGCCTCTTTCAGAGCCTGCACGATGGGGCTGTCGCGCGAGGTGCGATATAGCGTCCACTTGATGGCCATGACGTTCGGATCGGCCACGGCCTGGCGTAGGAACTGCACCACCACGTCGAAGGATTCATACGGATGGTGGACGACGAGATCCTTCTTGCGGATGGCGGCGAAGCAATCGCCATTGAACTCGCGGATGCGCTCGGGGAAGCGGCTGTTGAAGGGCTTGAACAGCAGATCGGGCCGGTCGGACACGATGAGCTGCGCGGTATCGGCGAGCGCGAGCAGTCCGTCCTTTATGAAGACGGAGTCTTCGCCGACCTCCAGCTCCTCGATGACGAACTTCTTCAGCCGGTTCGGCATCGAGGCTTCGAGCTCGAGACGAATGACGTGGCCGCGCCGGCGGCGCTTCAGCGCCGATTCGAATGAGCGGACCAGATCCTCGGCCTCTTCCTCGATCTCGATGTCGCTATCGCGCAGCACCCGGAATGCTCCCTGGCTTTTGATCAGGAAGCCGGGGAACAGCTCGGAGATGAAAAGGCCGATCAACGTCTCGAGGCGGATGAACCGCAGCTCCTTGTCCTCGGGATCGTGCGCGCCAAGACGAATGAAGCGCTCGAGCTGGCCCGGAATAGGAATGAGCCCGTTCATCGCCTTCTGATCGCTCTCGCGCTGCATCTCAACGGCGATGGTGAGGCCCTTGTTGAGAATGAACGGGAACGGGTGCGCGGGATCCACCGCGATCGGCGTGAGGATCGGGAATATGTGCGTGAGGAAGAGGCGCTGCAGCCATCCCCTGTCGGTGGGCTTCAGATCGTTGGGACCTAGAATCTGAATACCGGCCTGGGCCATCTCCTCCTTGAGCGCGCGCCAGCACGCCTGCTTGTCGGCGACGAGGCCCGAGGCGAAACGATTGATGGTGCGCAACTGCTGCGACGGCGTGAGGCCATCCTGCGAAAGCGTCTGCACGCGCGCGGCGACCTGGCCGTAAATGCCAGCGACACGCACCATGTAAAATTCGTCGAGATTTGAAGCGGAGATCGAAAGAAAGCGCAGACGCTCCAGCAAGGGGTGGCGCTCGTTCTGCGCCTCCTCCAGAACTCGCCTATTGAACTGGAGCCAGGACAGTTCCCGGTTGTAGAAGCGGTCCGGTCCCTCGGGCGGCGGCGTGATCGCTTCGTTTATTACGACGGCCTTTTCCGGCACTTTATTCCTCGCGCTCGCCATCTCGCCATCCCCGATCGCCAACCCGCCCACCGGGCGAGACAACGTAGGTCACAAATATGACATGTAAGCCACGAACCCCGTGCGAAACCTATTTATTCACGGGTCTCATCCAGGCTTGCGAGCACCTCAGCGACCAACGGTCGCGTCACCTTACGGTGTTTCGATAGCGCCAGTCGATCCGCCGCCGCGACAATCTGGCTGGCGGCCGCCATCGAGCGCTCCATCCGCAGGCTAAGGTAATCGATAACTGGCGGCTCGACGTTGAGCTGGCGATCGGCGAACAGCTTCACAAGAACCGCTTTCAGCAATGCCTCGTCGGGGGGCTGCAGCTCCGCCATCGGCATCGCACGCAGGCGCGAGCGCAGATCGGGTACGCGAAACTCCTGCTCACCCGGCGCCATGCGCGATGTGATGAGTACCGCCAGCTTGCTCTCGCGGGCGCGGTTCAACAGGTGGAACAGCGCTTTCTCATCGGCGATCCCGCGGTCGAGATCTTCCACCACGAGCGCCCCGCCATCGGCGAGCGCCGCCACGGCGGCATCATCCAGAGCAGCAGCGGTGATGACCGAAGCGCCCGAGCGCAGCCGCCACACGTTGGCGAGATGGCTCTTGCCAGCTCCCTGCGGCCCGACGACGAGCGAAGCGGGATGGGGCCAGTCGGGCCAGCGATCGATCATCTCGACGGCGACATCGTTGGAGCGACTGACAAGAAAATCCTCGGCTCCCAGCGCTTGGCGGTGGGCGAGATCGAAGACGAGCTGATGCGGATGGGCGGTTGTCATGCCGGCGTGTGATTGCGGATGATTACGGCGAAACTGGTTTCGTCGACGCGACGGGCTGTGCAGATGCTATTGCGGCCGGAGATGGCGCACCCGATCCGGGCTCGATGCCACTGTAGACGGGGCTCGCCAGATAGATCTTCAGCGCGAAGCGCACGAGAACGCCGATCGCAGCGGCGATGGGTACGGCAACCAGTACACCGACAAAGCCGAACAGATAGCTGAATACGAAGAGCGCAAAGATCAGCCATACCGGGTGTAAGCCGATCTTCGATCCGACGATGTTCGGCGACAGAAAGCCAGCGTCCAGCACCTGTGCGAAACCGAAGATGGCAATGACGGTGAGAATTGGCACGGTCTCCGGCCAGAACTGCACCACCGCGATCGTCGTCGCCGTGATGAGGCCGAGCGCCCAGCCGACGAAGGGTACAAAGCTCATGAGCCCGGTTGCGAGACCGACAAGTAGACCATAGCGCAATCCCATCGTCGCGAGAGCCGCAGAGTAGTAGAGAGCGAGGATGAGACACACCGTTCCCTGGCCGCGGATGAACGCCGAAACGGCATCATTCACTTCGCTGGCGAGGCGACGGATCGTCGGCGCGTGGGCGCGCGGCAGCCAGGAATCGATCTTGGCCAGCATCGGGTGCCAGTCGATCAGCACGTAGAACACGACGAGCGGCGTCACGAGCAGCAGCGACAGGAAATCGAACAGCGCGCGGCCCTGGCTCCACAGCGAGCCCGCAATAAAGCCGGCAAGGCTCGACATGTTGTTGGCCAGCGCCTCGGCCGTGCGATCGACGCCCGCTTCGAATTCCGGGTAATGCGCGCCGAACTGCTCGCGCGCCCAACTATCGATGAGCGCGCGCAGGCGAGCGATCTCGTCGGGGAGCGCGACGGCAAACTGTTGCGCCTGATTGACGAGCAGCGGCACGAGGAAAATGAGCGCCAGCGTGATGAGACTGCCGAACGCTGCCACGATGAGAACCGCTGCGAGCCCACGCGGCAAGCCCCAATGGGTGAGACGGTCAGCGGCGGGGTTCAGGAAGTAGGCGATGACGATGCCAGCGACGAACGGGAGGATGATGCCGCGCAACAGTGCGATCAGCAGCACGAGCACGATCGCGGCTGTCAGCCAGAACAGCACCTGACGTTCGACGCGCATCGTTTGGGCCCCCCGGCCATCGGTATCGGGCATGGCTGATGCTACGTCAGCTCAGCTGCGCCCACCCGGCAATTCATATCCGGACATGTGTAACAGCCAACTACGCAAATAGGCAGCCAGGGATGCAACGGTGAGAGCGCCGGTCAGCCAGATAAGCATGAAGCGCGCCCAGCCCAGTCCGAGGCCGAAGCCTTCGTCGGCGAGGACGGTGCCCGCGAGAACGATCTGGGCCACGGTGTTGGCC
>Ga0180223_1000272_pt1 | contig 78799 bp, 74 predicted proteins | sample eDN5th30CKraftOP_FD_151337 | JGI IMG/M metagenome (GOLD analysis project Ga0180223, IMG submission 151337) | Enriched Organic Plus compost microbial communities from Emeryville, California, USA - eDNA 5th pass 30_C Kraft OP (version 2) (version 2) ...
CACCTGCACCTGCACCTGCACCTGCACCTGCACCTGCACCTGCACCTGCACCTGCACCTGCACCTGCACCCGTGCCGGCGCCTGCCAAGTAGCGAGGTGATCGGCGAGGCGTAGCGATGAAGGTCGCCAGACATCTCGTTCTCGCATTCCTGCTGTGCTGGGCTGCGATCGCCGTGGCGGATGTCGCGGTGCCGCAGCTCACCGCGCGCGTCACCGATCAGACCGGGACGCTGAGTGCGGCCGAGATTGCGAGTCTCGACCAGAAGCTGGCCGCGTTCGAAGCCCGCAAGGGCAGCCAGATCGCGGTGCTGATCGTGCCGACCACGCAGCCCGAAGACATCGCGCAATATTCCATTCGCGTCGTCGAGCAATGGAAGCTGGGGCGCAAGGGTGTCGATGACGGCGTGCTGCTGCTGGTTGCCAAGGACGATCGCCGTCTGCGCATCGAGGTCGGCTACGGGCTCGAAGGCGCGCTGCCGGATGTCACCGCCAACCGCATCATCAACGAGATCATCACCCCGAAATTCAAGCAGGGTGATTTCGATGGCGGTATCGATGCTGGCGTCGACCGCATCATCAAGGTCATCGATGGCGAACCTCTGCCTGCACCCGCTCCCCGCAACAACGTCAGTCAGGGCAGCTGGGACGAGATCGGTCAGATTTTCCCGGTCTTTCTCATTCTCACCATCGTGGTTGGCGGGATATTGCGTCACGCCTTCGGGCGGCTTCCAGGTTCGCTGGTGACAGGTGGTGGCGTCGCGATTGTTGCGTGGCTGTTCGTCGGCTTCTGGGCGGTCGCGATCATTGCGGGTCTCATTGCGTTCTTCTTCACGCTGGTTGGCGATGCCGTGCCCTTGTCCGGTGGCGGCTATGGTGGAGGACGCGGCGGATCGAGCTGGGGCGGTGGCTCGGGCGGTGGCGGTTTCAGTGGCGGCGGCGGTAGCTTCGGCGGCGGCGGCGCGTCGGGAAGCTGGTAGCGGGAACGGCGATGGCGATGAACATCAAGCGATTGGGCCAGCACCTTCTCAGCAACCGCGCGCGTGTGCGCCGTGCTTTCCCGCGCACCGCGCTGGCCGAGATCGAAGCCGCGATCAAGGCCAGCGAAGCCCGTCACGCCGGGCAAATCCGGTTCGTCGTCGAGGGCGCGCTCGATGGACGGCCGCTGCTGGCCGGACAATCGGCACGGGAACGTGCACTCGATGTGTTCTCGCATTTGCGGATATGGGACACCGAGCACAATTCCGGCGTGCTGATCTATTTGCTGCTTGCCGATCGCGACGTCGAGATTGTCGCGGATCGCGGCATCGACGCGAAGGTGGGCGCAGGGCGCTGGCGCGAGATCTGCGCTCGGATGGAATCCGAGTTCCGGCAGGGGCGTTTCAAGTCGGGCGTGCTTGAAGGGATCGCGCAGATCACCGCGGACCTCGCGGTTCATTTTCCGCCGCGCGGGCCGCATCGCAACGAGTTGCCGGACCCGCCGGTGGTTCTTTGATGCATCAGTGCATGGAAAATGTGCGCGCCGGATAGCGAAGGCGCGGTCGCGGCTTGGCGTGGCCGTCCGGCTCGATTAGTTTTCAGGTCATCCGTTGATGTCGAGTAGGTTGGTCATGTTCCGCAGTTCATCGTTTCATAGCGTGCTTCTGGCGATGGTCGCGATGTCGTCCGTGCCGGCGCTTGCGATGGAGCTGACGCCGCCGCAAGCCGATCTTTATTCTTCGGTGTCGATCAACCCGCCGACCAAGAGCGAGATGACGGTGTGCTACGGCTTCGTATGCCGCCGCCGCGCAACTCTGGCTTTCTCCGATGCGGATCACAGGACGCTGACGCACATCCTGTCGGCCGGCAAGGCGAGCGCCGCCGCCGAGCGGGTGGCGCTTCAGAAGGCTGTGGTCTGGTTCGATCGCCGCGTGGGGCCGATGATCGGCACCACCAGGCGTGTCGCCAAGGCCGACATACGCGCCGGATCGGACGCCACCAATTTCGACTGCTTCGACACCACCCGCGACACCACCAGCCTTCTGCTGGTGTTGCAGTCGTGGGATCTTCTGAAATTCCACACCGTCGGCAACCCGCGCTATCGCGGCAATCCGTTTGCGCTGCAGACGCCGCATAACACCGCAGTCGTGGTCGACAAGACGACCGGGGTGGAATGGGTGGTGGACCTGTGGCCGAAGAAATACGCCGAGGCACCTGACGTCATGCCGGTCGACCGCTGGCTGAAAGAAGACTGAGACGGTCGCGCGGAACCGGGCCTTCGCATCGGCCGCTGCCGGGCGTTTCTATGGTTAACTCTCCGTTAGCAAATTGCATCGCATCCTTTGTGGAAGGAGAGAAAGCCATGTCTTCCAGCCGCATGTCCTTAGACAACGATTCGTGCCCCGTCGGGGATGAACTGCTCGGCAGCCTGTATCGAACGAGCGAACACGGTCTGGCCCAGTTGGTCGAGACGGTGTCGGGCGATGTGCGGGCGATGCTGGCGCTGTTCTGCTACCGCCGTGCCCATCTGCATTCGATGAGCCTTGCGATCGCGGCGACATGCAGCGAGCAGGATCTGAAGGAACAGGGCGGGACCGTCGGTGCGACATTGTTTGCAATGTCGCGTGAGGCGCCGTCCGAGCAGGCTGCTTCCGCTTCGAGCGGCCGCCGTTCGATCACGCTGTCGACCAAGCCGTTGCGGGCGATCCCCGAGATGGCCGACGACGACATTGAGCCGCTCAGCGCCTGATCGCTGGAAGGCATTTTAAGGCCTGCATGCGCTGCGCGATCTGCGCCTGCCGCAAGCCTTGATCCATCAATCGACCAGAATAACCCGGATGTCGTTGACGTTGGTCAGCGTCGGACCGGTCAGCACGAGGTCGCCGGTCTTCTCGAAAAACGTCGTGGCGTCGTTGTTGTCGAGATAGGCGACCGGATCGAGCTTCAATTCCCGCATTTTCGCGAACGTCGCCTCGTCCGCCATCGCACCGGCCGGGTCGGTCGGTACGCCGCCGCCGCCATCGGCGCCGTCGGTGTCGGCGGCGAGAATCGAAATGCCCTTGGTGTCGGCCAGTGCTGCGGCTGCGGCAAGGACGTATTCCTGGTTCGGTCCGCCGCGTCCGTTGCCGCGTACGATCACGGTGAGTTCGCCACCCGATATAATGGCGATGCGCTTGCCTCTGGCACGGGCGTCCAGAGCGAGCCTGGCGTGTTCGGTTGCAACCTTCCGTGCTTCGCCTTCGAGGTCGGCCCCGAGATCGATGATCTCATATCCGGCCTGGGCGGCGACGCGCAGCGCGGCGTCGAGCGAATCGCGCGGTTTGGCGACGATGTCGAAGCGCGCGCGCTCGAACGCCTTGTCGCCAGGCTTGACGCTTTCGTTGCGCGGATCGGCCAGCGCCGCACGCACGGCTTCGTCCACCGGCAGCTTGTACCGCTCCACGATGTCGCGCGCGTCTTGCAGCGTCGAGGGGTCGGGTACGGTCGGGCCGGAGGCGATCACGGCAGGATCGTCATGCGGTACGTCCGAGATCGCGAGCGTCACCAGTTGGGCCGGATAGGCGGCGCGGGCAAGGCGGCCGCCCTTGATGCGCGACAGATGCTTGCGCACCGTGTTCATTTCGGAAATCGGTGCGCCCGACCGCAGCAGGCTTTTGTTGACCTGCTGCTTTTGCGTGTAGGGGATGCCGTCGACAGGCGCGATCCAGTTGGCGGAGCCGCCGCCCGAGATCAGGGCAAGCACGAGGTCGTCCGGCCCGGCTTCGGTCGCCAGCGCGAGGGCTTTCTCGGCCCCGCGCACGCTGGCTTCGTCCGGCACCGGGTGGCCTGCTTCGATCACCTCGATCCGGCGGGTCGGCACGGCATGGCCGTGCCGGGTGGTCGCGACGCCCGAGATACGATCAGCGCTCAACCCCGTCTCGTCCATGTAGTGGCGTTCGGCCACGGCGGCCATCGCGGCGGCGGCCTTGCCTGCGGCGACAATGAAAACCCGGCCGCGCGGAGGCCCCGGCAGATGCCGGCGCAACATCTTGTCGGGATGGGCCGCGCCCACGGCGGCGTCAAAGATCGAACGAAGCAGGGTCCGCTGGTCGGTCATTGGATACCTTATGCATAATTTCAGGCGCGATCGAAGAGGTACCGCGTGCCGAAAAGGACTGCGCCGGAATAAGGAAAAGTGGAGCGAATTACAACCTTTGGCCTATACGGGAACTCGAAAGGGTTACCGCTCCGTTGGGGCCGGCATGGTTTTTCACCCAGTCCGGTGCAACATTCGTGACGCCGGTGAATCGGCGCCTGTCGACAAGGGGGAATTGCATGCCTGAGGCCGTCATTGTGTCCACAGCCCGCACTCCCATCGGCAAGGCCTACCGGGGGGCGCTGAACGCGACCGAAGGCGCGACCCTATTTGCCCATGCCATCCGGGCGGCCGTCGCGCGGGCCGGACTCGATCCCGCCGAGGTCGAGGATGTGACGATGGGGGCGGCGCTGCAGCAGGGGGCGACCTTTGGCAACATCGCGCGCAAGGCGCTGTTGCGGGCGGGCCTGCCGGTTGGGGTCGCCGGAACGAGTGTCGATCGCCAGTGCGCGTCGGGCCTTCAGGCGATCGCAAACGCCGCGCGCTCGGTGCTGTTCGACGGCGTCGGAATCGCGGTCGGCGGCGGCGGGGAATCGGTCAGCCTGGTGCAGAACGACAAGATGGACATGTTTCACGCCGTCGATCCGGCACTGAAGGAGATCAAGCCTGAAATCTACATGTCGATGCTCGACACCGCCGAAGTGGTGGCGAAACGCTACGGCATTTCGCGGCAGCGGCAGGACGAGTACGCGCTGGAAAGCCAGCGCCGCATCGCCGCCGCGCAAGACGCGGGCAAATTCAATGACGAGATTGCGCCGATCGCGACCAAGATGGGCGTGCTCGACAAGGCGAGCGGCGCCATTTCGTTCAAGGACGTGACGCTGTCGCAGGACGAAGGCCCGCGCCCTGACACAACCCCCGAGGGCCTCGCCGCGCTGAAGCCGGTGATGGGCGAGGGCTTCACCATCACCGCCGGCAATGCCAGCCAGTTGTCGGACGGCGCCAGTGCCATGGTCATCATGAGCGACAAGATGGCGGCGCAGAGGAATCTCAAGCCGCTTGGAATCTTCCGTGGCATGGTCTCGGCCGGTTGTGAGCCGGATGAAATGGGCATCGGACCGGTGTTCGCGGTGCCGCGCCTGCTGAGGCGCCACGGCTTGAGCGTCGATGACATCGACCTGTGGGAATTGAACGAAGCCTTCGCGGTGCAGGTGATCTATTGCCGCGACAAATTGGGTCTCGATCCGGCAAAGCTCAACGTCAATGGTGGCGCCATCGCGGTCGGCCATCCTTATGGCATGACCGGCGCGCGGCTGGCAGGCCATGTGCTAATCGAAGGGCGCCGGCGCAAGGCGAAATATGCCGTGGTGACGATGTGCGTCGGCGGCGGCATGGGATCGGCCGGATTGTTCGAGATCGTGCAGTAGGTCGCTGCGATGGCTTGTCTCCTCGCCATCGATCAGGGCACCACATCGTCGCGGGCGATGCTGTTTCGCGATGATCTCACCGTCGCTGCGCGCGCGCAGCAGGAATATCCGCAACATTTTCCGGCATCGGGCTGGGTCGAGCACGAGCCCGAAGACATCTGGTCGTCCACGATCGCCACTTGCCGCGAAGCGATGCGCCAGGGCGGGCTAACGGCGCATGACATCGCCGCCATCGGTATTTCCAACCAGCGCGAGACGGTGGTCGTGTGGGAACGCGCCACGGGCAAGGCGATCCATCGCGCCATCGTCTGGCAGGATCGGCGCACGGCGGATGTCTGCGCACGGTTGCAGGCGGAAGGGCATGAGGCGCTGATCTCCGCGAAAACCGGATTGATCGCGGACCCTTATTTCTCCGGCACCAAGGTCGCATGGATTCTCGATCACGTCAGCGGCGCGCGCGAACGGGCCGTGCGCGGCGAACTGCTGTTCGGCACGGTCGATTGCTATCTCTTGTGGCGGCTCACCGGCGGCGCGGTCCACGCCACCGACGCGACCAATGCTTCGCGCACGCTGCTGTTCAACATTCACAGCGGCGAATGGGATGACGATCTGCTGAAGTTGTTGCGGGTGCCGCGTGCGATGCTGCCGCAGGTTTTCGACTGCGCGGGAGATTTCGGCACGACGATTCCCGAACTGTTCGGCGGTCCGATCGCCATTCGCGGCATCGCGGGCGACCAGCAGGCGGCGACGGTCGGCCAGGCCTGCTTTGCGCCGGGGATGATGAAGTCCACCTACGGCACCGGCTGCTTCGCATTGCTCAACACCGGAGCGACGGCGGTGGCGTCAAAAAACAAACTGCTGACGACCATCGCCTATCAGTTGAACGGCCAGCGGACTTACGCGCTGGAAGGCTCGATCTTTGTCGCGGGCTCTGCCGTGCAATGGCTGCGCGACGGCCTTCATCTCATCAAGACCGCGCATGACAGCGACGACCTCGCGGCGACAGCGGACGAGACGCAATCGGTCTATCTGGTCCCGGCCTTTGTCGGGCTGGGTGCACCGTACTGGGATCCGCGCGTGCGCGGCGCGCTGTTCGGTCTCACGCGCAACACCGGCCCGGCTGAACTGGCGCAGGCGGCGCTGGAAAGCGTCTGCTTTCAGACCCATGATTTGTGGACGGCGATGCGGGCCGACTGGCCAGATCTGATTTCGAAGAATGTTTCGCTGCGGGTCGATGGTGGCATGTCCGTTTCGGATTGGACCATGCAACGGCTCGCCGACATCCTGAAGGCGACGGTCGATCGTCCTGTGATCCCGGAAACCACGGCGCTCGGTGCGGCCTATCTCGCGGGTTTTGCTGCAGGCGTCTGTCCGCCGCCCGAGACGTTTGCCGCGCAATGGCAACTCGACCGCCGCTTCACGCCCAAGATGGATGACGCCGTGCGTGCGCACAAGCTACGTGGCTGGTGGCTGGCCGTGAAAGGCCTGCTGGCGAGCGAGAGTGGAAATTGAAGCGGGATGGCAGCGGTGTACCCCGCTGCCATCCCGCTTCATGCGATCCGGTTACTGACAGATCGTGGGGTGCCCGTTCAGCTTGGTGATGGTGCCGGGACGGCAGGTAAAACCGTTGCGAGCGTCGAAATTCGGTGAGCCCGGAATGGCCGTGCCGTTGTAGTTGTACGTGCCGAAATCCTCGTCCATGGACGCATAGGTGTCGCCGTAGCGGTAATCGTCGTGATAGGCGAGATCGCCGTAGGGTCGGCGATATTCGCCGTAGTAGCCATTGTCATAATAACCGGCACGCAGGGGTGCCGATGCAATCGCGCCGGCGGTTGCGATGGCGCCGCCGGCAATGGCGCCTGCAGTATCGGCCGGCCAGAAGCCGCTGCGATGATGCCAGTTGTCATGGTTCCAGCTGTCGCGGGTGTCGCGTCGCGCAAGCCGATCGTTCGACCGCATGGCGCGGGCTTGATGCATGCTCTGATGGTGCATCTTGGATGATTTCATATGCATGTTCGAATGCGGCTTGGCCGTATCCTGAGCGAGCACAGGCGTTGCGATGAACGCAATCGCGGCGGTGGCTGCGAGAAGGGTTGCCTTGTTCACAGTGAATCTCCTTTCTTCTGTCGTGAAAATTTAATGAGAAGGCCGGAGTAAGTTCCGACGTGGCGCAACGCCGCCGAATTTCCGGCGTTGTGCGGGCAGAACGAACCGGGAGGGATCGAGTTCCGGCGGAGTCGCGTCACTCAGACGTGAACGTAAAAGGCCGAACGGAATGGAAGTTCCGTTCGGCCTTTTGCTGAAAATCTTTCGAAAATTATGATGCCGTCAATTCGGCAAGGCATCCGTGCGCGGCTTCATCTTCATGCGCATGTGGATGGTGCAGCCGCAGCCCGGCGGATGCTGGGCAGGCGGCAGACTTGTGATGTCGTCGTCCGCTGGTGTCGGCGGCTGCGGTTCACTGGCCGGAATGTAGTTCAGCACGGGCGCGAGCGAACGCTCGGTTTCGGCCACGGTCGCGCCGATGCGTTCGGCATAATCCTCGACCTGATCGCGTTCGATCTTGCCGACGCCGAAATATTCGCTCTGCGGATGGCTGTAGTAGATACCGGACACCGAGGAGCCGGGCCACATCGCAAGACTTTCCGTCAGCGTCACGCCCGCATTGCGTTCAGCGTCGAGCAGACGGAAGATCGTGGTCTTCTCGTTGTGGTCGGGCTGCGCGGGATAGCCCGGTGCCGGACGGATGCCCTGATACTTCTCGAGGATGAGGTCGTCGTTCGAGAGGGCTTCGTCGGCTGCATAGCCCCACAGCTCAATGCGGACGCGCTGGTGCATCCGCTCGGCGAAGGCTTCCGCGAGACGATCCGCCAGCGCCTTGACGATGATCGAAGAATAATCGTCGTTGGATTTCTTGAAGCGCATGGTGATGGCTTCCTCGCCGATGCCTGCGGTGACGACGAACGCGCCGATGTAGTCGGCAACGCCGCTCTCCTTCGGCGCGATGAAGTCCGACAGCGCGAGGTTGTGACGGCCTTCGCGCTTTTCAAGCTGCTGGCGCAGCGTGTGCAGCGTCGCCAGCGGCTTAGTGCGGGCCTCGTCGCTATAAAGAGTAACGTCGTCGCCCTCGGAATTGGCGGGCCAGAAGCCGACGGTGGCGTTGGCGGTGAACCAGTTCTCCTTGATGATAGTGTCGAGCATCTTGCGCGCGTCGTTGTAGAGCGACTGCGCAACCTCGCCGACATTCGGATCCTTCAGGATCGCCGGAAAACGCCCCGACAGCTCCCAGGCCTGGAAGAACGGCGTCCAGTCGATGTATTCGGCCAGTTCCGCCAGCGAGTAGTTGCTGAAGTTCTTCACCCCGAGGAAGGAAGGCTTCTTCGGTGTGGTCTTCGACCAGTCGATCTTCAGCGCGTTGGCGCGCGCGGCTTCCAGCGATAGCCGCTTCTTGTTCTGCTGGGCGCGGAAATGCGCGTCCGCGATCTTGGCGTAATCGGCGCGGACCTCGGAGATGTATTCGTCGCGCTTCTCGGCCGACAGCAATGCGGAGGCAACGCCGACCGCGCGGCTTGCGTCATTGACGTGCACTACCGGGCCGCGGCGATAGCGCGGATCGATCTTCACGGCGGTGTGGACGCGGCTCGTGGTCGCGCCGCCGATCAGGAGCGGAATGTCATAGCCAATCCGCTCCATCTCGGAGGCAACGAACACCATTTCATCCAGCGACGGCGTAATCAGGCCGGACAGACCGATCATGTCCGCGCCCTCGGCCTTCGCGGTTTCGAGAATCTTGGCGGCAGGCACCATCACGCCGAGGTCGATCACCTCGAAATTATTGCACTGGAGCACGATGCCGACGATGTTCTTGCCGATGTCGTGAACGTCGCCCTTCACCGTCGCCATCACGATCTTGCCGGCGGACGAGCGGGTGCCTGCAGCAAGACCGGCGGCCTTGTTGCGCTCCTTCTCTTCTTCCATGAACGGCATCAGATAGGCGACCGCCTGCTTCATCACGCGGGCGGACTTCACCACCTGCGGCAGGAACATCTTGCCCGAGCCGAACAGGTCGCCGACCACGTTCATGCCGGCCATCAGCGGACCTTCGATCACCGAGAGCGGACGATCGACCGTCTGGCGCGCTTCCTCGGTATCGGTCTCGATATATTCGGTGATGCCGTTGACGAGCGCATGGGAGAGCCGCTTCTCGACGCTCCACTCGCGCCAGGCGAGATCCTGTTCCTTGACCTGCTTGCCCTGGCCGCGGAATTTTTCCGCAAGCTGCAGCAGTCGCTCGGACGCGCCGGGGTCGCGGTTGAGGATGACGTCCTCGCAGACCTCGCGCAGTTCGGGATCGATGTCGTCATAGATCACCATCTGCCCGGCATTGACGATGCCCATGTCCATGCCTGCCTTGATGGCGTGATACAGGAACACCGAATGCATTGCCTCGCGCACCGGCTCGTTGCCGCGGAACGAGAACGACAGGTTCGAGACGCCGCCCGAAATGTGGACGTGCGGCAGGTTCTGGCGAATCCAGCGCGTCGCCTCGATGAAATCGACGCCGTAATTGTTGTGCTCCTCGAGCCCGGTCGCGATGGCGAAGATGTTCGGGTCGAAGATGATGTCCTGCGGCGGGAAGTTGAGTTTCGTCGTCAGCAGGTCGTAGGCGCGTTTGCAGATCTCGATTTTGCGTTCGTAGGTGTCGGCCTGCCCGACCTCGTCGAACGCCATCACCACCACGGCCGCGCCGTGACGGCGGGCGATGGCGGCCTCGTTGAGGAATTTCTCCTCGCCTTCCTTCATCGAGATCGAATTGAGGATCGACTTGCCCTGGATGCATTGCAGCCCCGCCTCGATCACCTCGAACTTCGAGGAGTCGACCATCACCGGCACCTTGGCGATGTCAGGCTCGGATGCGATGAGGTTGAGGAATTCGATCATCGCCTGCTTCGAATCGAGCAGGCCCTCGTCCATGTTGACGTCGATCACCTGCGCGCCGTTCTCGACCTGATCGCGCGCGACCTGAAGGGCGGCGGTGTAATTGCCTTCCTTGATGAGCTTGCGGAAGCGGGCGGAGCCGGTGACGTTGGTGCGCTCGCCGACATTGACGAACGGAATGTCGTCGGTCAGCACGAACGGCTCGAGTCCTGACAGCCGCAGCCGCGGCTCGATCGTGGGCACGACACGCGGCTTATGCGGCGCGACGGCCTGCGCGATTGCCTTGATGTGGTCGGGCGTGGTGCCGCAGCAGCCGCCGACCACATTGACGAGGCCGGCCTGCGCGAATTCACCGACAAGACGTGCCATGTATTCCGGCGTCTCGTCATACTGGCCGAATTCGTTCGGCAGGCCCGCGTTCGGGTAAGCGCAGACCAGCGTATCGGCGATGCGGCCGATGTCGGCGATGTGCGCCCGCAGATCTTCGGCGCCGAGCGCGCAGTTGAAACCGATGGTGATCGGGTTGGCATGCTGCACCGAATACCAGAAGGCTTCCGGCATCTGGCCGGACAGCAGGCGGCCGGACTTGTCGGTGATGGTGCCGGAAATCATCACCGGCACGTCGATGCCGCGCGCCTCGCAGATTTCCGCGATGGCATAGAGTGCGGCCTTAGCGTTCAGCGTGTCGAAAATGGTTTCGACCAGCAGCAAGTCGGCGCCGCCGTCCAGGAGGCCGTTGATCTGTTCGCTGTAGGCGATGCGGAGGCCGTCGAACGTCACCGCGCGATAGCCGGGATTGGCGACATCCGGCGAGATCGAGGCGGTGCGATTGGTCGGGCCGAGCGCGCCGGCGACAAAACGGGGCTTGCCGTCATCGGCCTCGGCGCGATTGGCGGCGTTGCGCGCCAGCCGCGCGCCCTCGCGGTTCAGCTCATAGGCGAGGTCCGACATGTCGTAGTCGGCCTGCGCGATCGAGGTCGAGGAAAAGGTGTTGGTCTCGACGATGTCCGCGCCGGCCTTGAGGTATTCGTAGTGGATGTCCTCGATCGCCCGCGGCTGGGTCAGGATCAAGAGGTCGTTGTTGCCGCGCACGTCGCGGTGAAAATCCTTGAACCGTTCGCCGCGGAATGCCGTTTCGTCCAGCTCGAGCCGCTGGATCATGGTGCCCATGGCGCCGTCGAGCACGAGAATGCGTTCGCGGGCGAGGGCGCGGAATTTGTCAGCGGTTGAAGAGGTCATTTACTCATTACCTTGCATGCGTCCTGTCCGCAGCAGGTGCGGGCATGACGGAAGAAAATATCAGGCGGCCTGCTGCGATCCGTTCGGGCGAATGCCGAGCAGATGGCTGATAGCGAACACGAGGTCCGCGCGGTTCATGGTGTAGAAGTGGAAATTCTCGACGCCGTGCTTGGCGAGCTTCTGGACTTGTCCGGCGGCGACGGTGGCGGCGACGAGCTTGCGGGTTTCCGCGTCATCGTCGAGACCGTCGAATTTTTCCGCCAGCCAGTCCGGCACGGTCGCACCGGCGCGGGTGGCGAAATTCTTCGCCAGCTTGAAATTCTGTACGGGCAGGATGCCCGGCACGACCGGAATCGTGATGCCGGCCGCGCGCACGCGGTCGAGGTAACGGAAGTAGAGATCGTTGTCGAAAAAGAACTGGGTGATGGCGCGGTCGGCGCCGGCATCGACCTTGGCTTTCAGTACGTCGATGTCGGTATCGAGGCTTGCGCTCTCGGGATGCTTTTCCGGATAGGCCGACACCGTCACTTCCATGTCGGGGTGGCGGCGCTTGATCGAGGCAACGAGATCGGCGGAGGTCTGATAGCCCTGCGGATGGGCCTGATAGGCGGTGCCGATGCCGCCCGACGGATCGCCGCGCAGCGCCACGATATGGCGCACGCCGACCTCATGATAGCGATCCACCACGTCGTCGATGTCGGCGCGGGTCGCATCGACACAGGTCAGGTGTGCGGCGGGCGTCAGGCTGGTTTCCTCAAGGATGCGCTTGATCGTCGAATGGGTGCGCTCGCGGGTGGAGCCGCCCGCGCCATAGGTGACGGAGACGAAATTCGGCGACAGCGGCGCGAGACGATTGATGACGCCCCACAGATTTTGCTCCATCTCTTCGGTCTTCGGCGGGAAGAACTCGAACGAGATCGCGGGCCGCTTGGCCTGCGTGTGGGCAGATGTGTTGGTGTCGCTCATGACGCCTCGGAAGAACCGGCTGGGATGTGATGATGCGCGATGGCTTCAGCCTACCGCGCAAACGCTAAAATAGGCCATAAGGCTTCGATCCGACAGCCCACTAGGGCGCCTATCGTAGTGGGAAATTGCCCATAACATAGGAAAGGGTGCCAAAAAATCCAGTTTTCGAGAGGTGGGTGGGCCAGAATATGGCCTATCCGGCCTTGAATACTCATGAGAAAATTTGAGGGAGTGTCCAGGCACGCGAGGGAGAAGCGGGACGAGGCAGATTTGGGACATTCGCCGTGTGTCGTCGCCCACCTCCGTCTTGAGCGCGGCAGCAGAGCCATTACCTGAGGGCCCATGCCTCCTTTGTCCGTCCTCGATCTTTCCGTCGTCACCACCGGCACCAAACCCGCACAGGCGCTGCGCAACAGCATCGACTTGGCGCAGGAGGCCGACCGGCTCGGTTACACCCGCTACTGGCTCGCCGAGCATCATGGACTCGCGTCGGTCGCAAGTCCCGCGCCCGACATCATGATCGGGCAGATCGCGGCGGCGACGCAGCGCATCCGCGTCGGCTCCGGGGGCGTGATGCTGCCGAACCACGCGCCGCTGGTGGTGGCCGAACGCTTCAAGATGCTGGAAGCTTTATTTCCCGGCCGGATCGATCTGGGCTTGGGCCGCGCGCCGGGCACCGATGGCGTCACCGCCTATGCATTGCGCAATCGGTTGGAGGCGCGGCCGGGCGACGATTTTCTCGAGCGGCTGCAGGAACTGATGCTGTGGGAGACGCGGGAATTCCCCGCCGATCATCCCTTCAACAAGGTCGTCGCGATGCCGGACGACTCGGCGCTGCCGCCGTTGTGGCTGCTCGGCTCCAGCGATTACAGCGCGCAACTGGCGGCGCAGGTCGGCATGGGCTTCGCCTTCGCGCATCATTTCGCGTCGTTCGATGCGGTCGCGGCGCTGACGCATTATCGCGCGCATTTCCGCCCCTCGCGCTGGCGGCAAGCGCCGCGCGGCATCCTCGCCGTCGCCGTCGTCGCAGCGCCGACCGATGCAGAAGCCGAAGAACTGGCGATGTCGATGGACCTCAACCGCCTGCAGCGCGAGCGCGGCGCCTATCTGCCGATCCCGAGCGTCGAGGAAGCGAAAGCCTATCCGTATTCGGAGGCCGATCGTGCCATCATCGCGCGCAACCGTGCAAAGTTGTTCGTAGGCTCACCTGCGACAATCCTGGAGCGGCTCACGCCGCTGATCGAGACAAGCCAGGCCGACGAGGTGATAGTGACGAGCGCGATCTATGATCACGGCGCGCGCAAGCGGTCTTATCGTTTGCTTGCGGAGGCGTTCGGGCTGGAGCGGCAGGCGGCGGCGTAAGTTGCTTACCTCTCCCCGTTTACGGGGAGAGGTCGGATCGCACAGCGATCCGGGTGAGGGGCGGCCTACGATGATGCGATTTGCCCCTCACCCCGACCCTCTCCCCGCACGCGGGGAGAGGGAGGAATTCGCTCAATGCCCGTTCCGGCCGTTGAACGCGATGCGGAATGGGTGCGCCGGATAGACACCGACGATGCGCAATTCCGCCGAGAAGAATTTCAATTCCTCCAGCGCATAAGCGAGATTCTGATCGTCCGGGTGGCCGTCGACGTCGGCGAAAAACTGCGTGGCGGCGAAATTGCCTTCCACCATGTAGCTTTCCAGCTTGGTCATGTTGACGCCGTTGGTGGCAAAACCGCCGAGCGCCTTGTAGAGCGCGGCCGGCAGGTTGCGCACGCGGAAGACGAAAGACGTGACCACGGCGCCGGTGTCACGCGGCGCCCATTTCGGCTGGCGCGCCAGCACCACGAAGCGCGTGGTGTTGTGGTGTTCGTCCTCCACATCTTCCGCGAGGATGTCGAGATCGTAGATGCTGGCGGCGATCTTCGGCGCGAGCGCCGCACGGGTCTTGTCGCCCGCGGCCGCGACCGTGCGCGCCGAGCCCGCGGTGTCGGTGGCGACGATCGACCGCAGCCCCAGCTTGCGGATGATGTTGCGGCACTGGCCGAGTGCATGAACGTGGCTTTCGACACTCTTGAGGCCGTCGAGTGTCGCGCCGCGCGGGGCCATCAACTGGTGATGGATCGGCAGGAACCATTCGCCGACGATGAACAGGTTCGACTGCGGCAGCAGGTGGTGAATATCCGCGACGCGGCCCGCGACCGAATTCTCGATCGGGATCATGCCGAGATCGGCTTCGCCGGATGAGATCGCGGCCAGTGCATCCTCGAAGGTGGCGCAGGGCAGGGCCTTGGCGCCCGGATACGCCTCATCGATGGCGATGTGCGAGTTCGCGCCGGGCTCACCCTGGAAGGCGATGGTCATTTGTTGTGTCGTCATGCTTGTTATGATGCCTGTGTTGCCAGTGTGCGCCGAGCGGCTTCCAGATCGTGGGCGGTGTCGACGCCGAGCGGCACCGAATCGACGATCCGCACGTCGATCCTCATGCCCGCCTCCAGCGCACGCAACTGTTCGAGCTTTTCGCGCCGCTCAAGCGGCGAGGGCGGCAGCGCGACAAATCGCGCCAGCGCCGCGCGGCGGTAGGCATAAAGCCCGATGTGATGGTAGCGCGGCCCCTCGCCATAAGGCGCGGTGCTGCGGGTGAAGTAAAGCGCGCGCAGGGTGTCCCCGGATAGGGGCGAGCCCACTACCTTCACCACGTTCGGGTTGTCGTGTTCGCCCTCCACGCGGATTTCCGCCGCCAGGGTGGCGATGTCCACCGTGGGTTCGCTGAACGGCTGCAGCACCGCGCGGATGTCGGCGGGTGCGATGGTCGGCAGGTCGCCCTGGACATTGATAATGGTCCGGATGCGGCCGGCGCCGTCGAGCTTGCCCAAGGCCTCGAAAATGCGATCCGACCCGGAAGGGTGGTCGGCGCGGGTCAGCACTGCCTCGCCCCCCTGCGCGGTGACGGCGGCGGCGATTTCGGCTGAATCGGTGGCGACCGCGACCCGGCCAAGCCGCGCTTCCTGCGCACGGCGCAGCACATGGGCGATCATCGGCAGCCCGGCGATGTCCAGAAGCGGTTTTCCCGGCAGTCGCGACGCCGCCATGCGGGCGGGAATCAGGACCAGGGTCTCTTGTTCGGTCATGGACGGAAGGCCGGGCTACAGGGGCTGGAAACGCACGGAAATGCGGGGTATTCGCAGGATCGGGACATTTATACGGGTTGCCAGAAGCCGGGCAAACCGTTATTCCCTCGGCGCTGCCTCTCAAGTGGCGCGTAGCTGACCCTGCACTGATGTTTTGGTCCGTTTTTCAGCCGAAAACGCAAGGCATCAGGTCAATTTTCCGGCCCGGAGCCTGATCTGAAATGGACTCTTTCGAACTCAACAAGATCATGGGTGCGATTCTCGGCACCTGCCTTGTTTTGCTGGTGACGAACTTCGCCGCCCAGGCAATTTTCGCTCCGAAGCCGCCGGAAAAGCCGGGTTTTGAAATCGCGGTGAAGGAAGCAGCCCCCGCGGGCGCGCCGGCCAAGGCGGCGCCTGAAGTGCCGATCGCAGAGTTGCTCAAGACGGCTTCCGCCGAGAAGGGCCAAGCGGTTTCCAAGAAGTGCGCAGCCTGCCACACCTTCGAGAAGGGCGGCCCGAACAAGGTCGGTCCGAACCTGTTCGGCATCGTCGACGAGCCGAGGGGCCAGGGCCGCGGCGGCTTCAACTTCTCCGCCGCCATGAAGGCCAAGGGCGGCAACTGGAGCGTTGATGACCTCAACCACTTCATCAAGAGCCCGAAGACCTTTATCCCGGGCACGGCGATGGGCTTCGCGGGCATCAGCAAGGACAGCGAACGCGCCGACCTGATCGCCTATCTCGAAACCCTCAAGTAAGATCAGGCTGCGCTCGTTTCCGTACGCGAGCGCACGTTCCAGCCTAAACGATTTTTTAGAATCCGCGACCAAGTCGCGCGGATTTGTCGTTTCTGCGGGCTGGCATCGTATCCAAAAACCGACATAATGAACGCGGACGGTGAAGCGGTCCGCGCTCTTGCGGCGTTGCGTTTATTTCACAACCAACAGGATTTTGACGGTTGCCGATTTCCCGACGCCAACTCCTTCGCAGCGGTGCGCTCGCCGCCTCGTTTCCTCTTCTCAACTCCGTCAGGCCGGCCTTCGCTGATACAGTTCCTGCCAAGGACGGCACATGGACGCATGGCCTGTCGCTGTTCGGCGATGTGAAGTACCCCGCCAATTTTCCGCATTTCGATTACGTCAATCCGGCCGCACCGAAGGGCGGGTTGGTGCGGCAGACCGCGATCGGTACGTTCGACAATTTCAACATGGTCGTTGCCGGCGTGAAGGGTGCGATCGGCGCCATCGGCGAGATTTACGAAGCACTGACGGTGTCCTCGCTCGACGAGGTGTCGACGCAATACGGCCTGCTCGCGGAGGCGATGAGTTATCCGGCGGACTATTCGTCCGTCACCTACCGGCTGCGCAAGGAAGCGAAATGGCACGACGGCAAGCCGGTGACGCCGGACGACGTGATCTTCTCACTCGAAGCGTTCAAGAAATATCATCCGTTCTATTCTGCCTATTATCGCCATGTGACGAAGGCGGAGAAGGCCGGGCCGCGCGACATCAAATTCACCTTCGATGCGCCGGGCAATCGCGAACTGCCGCAGATCCTCGGCCAACTGACGGTGCTGCCGAAGCATTACTGGCAGGGCAAGGATGCGGCGAGCAAGCCGCGGGACATCAGCGCGACCACGCTTGAGCCGCCGATCTCAAGCGGTCCCTACAAGATCAAGAGTTTCGTGCCGGGCCGCACCATCGTGCTCGAGCGCGTCAAGGATTATTGGGGGAACGGCATCAATATCAATGTCGGCCGCAACAATTTCGATGAGCTGCGCTACGAATATTTTCGCGACTCCACCGTGGCACTCGAAGCTTTCAAGGGCGACCAGATCGACTGGCGCAGCGAGAACAGCGCCAAGAACTGGGCGACGGCTTACGACTTTCCGGCGGTGACCGAAAAGCGCGTGGTGCTTGAGGAATTTCCCAACCGCTCCGTCGGCATCATGCAGGCGTTCGCGTTCAACATCCGGCGCGACAAGTTCAAGGACCCGCGTGTGCGCCGCGCGATGAACTTCGCGTTCGATTTCGAGGAAATGAACCGGCAAATCTTCTTCGGCCAGTACAAGCGTATCGCCAGTTATTTCGAGGGCACCGAGTTGGCCTCCAGCGGGTTGCCGCAGGGGCGCGAACTGGAAATTCTCGAAACCGTTCGCGATGGCGTGCCGCCCGAGGTGTTCACCACTGAGTACACCAATCCGGTCGGCGGAACGCCGGAGAAAGTGCGGGCCAATCTGCGCGAGGGGTTGAGGCTTCTCAAATCGGCGGGTTACGAGATCAAGGATCGCAAGCTCGTCGATGGCAAGACCGGTGCGCCGTTCGAACTGGAATTGCTCAGCTACGATCCGAATTTCGAGCGGGTGATGCTGTTCTTCAAGCCCACACTGGAGCGCATGGGCATGACGGTCAGCGTGCGCACCGTCGATGCGACGCAGTACGAGAACCGGCTGCGCAACTGGGATTTCGACGTGGTGGTGAATTCGTGGCCCGAGTCGTTGTCTCCGGGCAACGAGCAGCGCGAATTCTGGGGCTCGCAGGCCGCCGACATGCCGGGCTCGCGCAATATCGTCGGAATCAAGGATGCGGCGATCGACAAGCTGATCGAACGGGTAATCTTCACCAAGGATCGCGCCGACCTCGTTGCCGCGACCAAGGCGCTGGATCGTGTGCTGCTGTGGCACAACTTCGTGGTGCCGCAATGGACCTATGGCAAGACCCGCACTGCGCGGTGGGATCGTTTCGGCCGCCCCACTGAAATGCCGAAATACGGTATGTCCGCTTTCCCCGAAATCTGGTGGTTCGACGCCGCCAAGGCCGACAAGACCGGGCGGCGCTCTTGACGCGGGTTTCGCGCCGACATGTCCTCGTTCTGGGCGGCGGTGTCGCCGTGGCGAGCATCCTCAAGCCGGCGATGGCCGGTGAAGCCGATTTCGTGCACGGCATGTCGGCCTTCGGCGACCTGAAGTATCCGAAGGGCTTCAAGCAGTTCGATTACGTCAATGCCGATGCGCCGAAGGGAGGGGTGTTCTCGACCATCCCTTCGAGCCGCTCCTACAACCAGTCGTTCCAGACCTTCAATTCACTCAACGCCTTTATCCTGAAGGGCGACGGCGCCATCGGCGTCGAGCAGACCTTCACCACGCTGATGATGCGCTCCGGCGACGAACCGGATGCGATGTATGGCCTCGCCGCGAGCGGCGTGCAGGTGTCCGCGGATGGCCTGACCTATCGTTTCAAGATGCGCCCCGAGGCGCGCTTTCATGACGGCAAGCGCCTCACCGCGAAAGATGCGGCTTTCTCGCTGACCATTCTGAAAGAAAAGGGGCACCCGATCATCCGCCAGCAGATGCGCGACGTCATCAAGGCCGAAGCGCCGGATGACGACACGCTGGTGGTGACGTTTGCGCCGAACCGCGCGCGCGACGTGCCGCTCTATGTCGCCTCGCTGCCGATTTTCTCCAAGGCTTATTATGCCAAGCAGCCGTTCGAGGAATCGACTCTCGAAATTCCGCTGGGTTCGGGCCCTTATAAAGTCGGCAAGTTCGAGGTCGGCCGCTTCATCGAATACGACCGCGTCAAGGATTGGTGGGGTGCGAGCCTTCCTGTTGCGAAGGGCGCCTTCAACGTCGACACGGTTCGCTATGAATTTTATCGCGACCGCGATGTGGCGTTCGAGGGCTTCACCGCGCGCAATTATCTCTATCGCGAGGAATTCACCGCGCGTGTCTGGGCGACGCGCTACGATTTTCCCGCCGTCAAGGACGGGCGGGTGAAGCGTGAAACGCTGCCGGATGAGACGCCCTCTGGCGCGCAGGGCTGGTTCCTCAACACGCGGCGCGACCAGTTCAAGGACCCGCGGGTGCGTGAGGCGCTGGGCTGCGCGTTCGATTTCGAGTGGACCAACAAGACCATCATGTACGGCGCCTATGCGCGCACCGTCTCGCCATTCCAGAATTCCGATCTGATGGCGACGGGCGCGCCCGGCGCAGACGAACTCAAGCTGCTGGAGCCGTTTCGCGGCAAGGTGCCGGACGAAGTGTTCGGTGCGCCGTTCGTGCCACCGGTGAGTGACGGCTCGGGACAGGACCGCAAGCTGTTGCGCAAAGCGGCGCATTTGTTGACGGAGGCAGGCTGGACCATCAAGGACGGCAAGCGCGTCTCGAAATCGGGCCAGCGGTTCACGCTCGAATTCCTGCTCGATGAGCCGTCGTTCCAGCCGCACCATGCGCCCTACATCAAGAATCTCGGCGTGCTCGGCATCGGCGCCAGCCTGCGGCTGGTGGACCCGGTGCAGTATCGCGCCCGCCGTGACGATTTCGATTTCGATGTCACCATCGAGCGGTTCTCGATGGCCTCGACGCCGGGCGAAGCATTGCGCACGTTCTTCTCGTCGCAGGCCGCCGCGATCAAGGGCTCGAACAATTTATCGGGTGTGGCCGATCCCGTGCTCGACGCTCTGATTGAGAAGATCATCGCCGCCAACAGCCGCGACGAGTTGCGCGTGGCCTGTCATGCGTTCGACCGGGTCTTCCGCGCGGGCCGCTACTGGGTGCCGCAGTGGTACCGCAACAACCACCCCATCGCGTATTGGGATGTGTTCGGCCATCCGGCGAAGCTGCCGCGCTACGCGGGTGTAGGCGTGCCGGATCTGTGGTGGCATGATGCGGCCAAGGCCGCGAAGCCAGAGCAGGCGAAATAGACCATGGGCGCATACATCGCTCGCCGCATTCTGCTGATGGTGCCGACATTGTTCGGCATCCTGTTCGTGTCGTTCGTGGTGGTACAGTTCGCGCCTGGCGGCCCGGTGGAGCGGGTGATCGCGCAACTCTCTGGCGCGGACACGGGGGCAAGCTCGCGCATATCCGGCGGGGGTGGCGACCTTGGCGCGCGCGGCGCGCCGGGCGCATCGATGGATGCGATGAATTCGAAATATCGCGGCGCGCAGGGGTTGGACCCTGAATTCATCAAGAGCCTCGAAAAGCAATTCGGCTTCGACAAGCCCGCGCCGGAACGCTTCGCGCTGATGCTGTGGAATTTCTCCCGCTTCGATTTCGGCAAGAGCTATTTCCGCGACGTCAGCGTGCTGCAGCTCATCAAGGAAAAACTGCCGGTGTCGATGTCGCTCGGCATCTGGATGACGCTGCTGACTTACCTCATTTCGATTCCGCTCGGCATCCGCAAAGCGGTGGCGGATGGTTCGCGCTTCGATACCTGGACCTCGGCGGTCATCATCATCGGCTTCGCGATTCCGGGCTTCATGTTCGCGATCCTGCTGATCATCCTGTTCGCAGGCGGCTCGTTTTACGACATCTTCCCACTACGCGGGCTGACCTCGGACGGCTGGTCGCAATTTCCCTGGTACTGGAAGATCATCGATTACTTCTGGCACCTGACGCTGCCGCTGTTGTCGATGGCGTTGAGTTCGTTCGCGACCATGACGCTGCTGACCAAGAATTCGTTCCTCGACGAAATCCGCAAGCAATATGTCATGACCGCACGCGCCAAGGGTTGCAGCGAGCATCGCGTGCTCTACGGCCATATCTTCCGCAACGCCATGCTGATCGTGATTGCCGGCTTCCCCGGTGCATTCGTCCATGCATTCTTTTCCGGCTCGCTCCTGATCGAGACGATCTTCTCGCTCGATGGCCTCGGCCTGCTCGGCTTTGAAAGCGTGCTGAACCGCGATTATCCCGTGGTGTTCGGCACGCTCTTTATCTTCTCGCTGGTGGGCCTCGTGGTGAATCTGTTGTCGGACCTCGCTTATATGTGGGTCGATCCGCGAATCGATTTCGAGGCGCGTCAGGCATGAGCGTGACCCCGCCGATTGAGACGCAAAGCCTGTCGCCGCTCGGGGAAGCGGTGCCCGCATCCCGGCACGGCCTCAGCCTGTCGCCGTTGAACCGGCGGCGCTGGCAGAACTTCAAGGCCAACCGCCGCGGCTACTGGTCATTCTGGATCTTTTCGATCCTGTTTATCGTCTCGCTGTTCGCGGAATTGATCGCCAACGACCGGCCATTCCTCATTCAGTATGACGGGCATCTGTATTTCCCGGCTTTTGTCACCTATCCGGAGACGGCGTTCGGCGGTGATTTCGAGACGGCGGCGGATTATCGCGATCCTTATCTGCAGAAGCTGATCAAGGATAAGGGCGGCCACATCGTCTGGCCGCTGATCCGCTATTCCTACGACACCCACAATCTCGACCTGCCGACGCCCGCGCCGTCCAAGCCGACATGGATGCTGAGCGAGAAGGAATGCGCGCCGGTGGTGCAGCGCAAGGGCTTGAAGAGCTGCCGCGATCTCGAATACAACTGGCTCGGCACCGACGATCAGGGGCGCGATGTGGTGGCGCGGCTGATCTACGGTTTCCGCATCTCGGTGCTGTTCGGTCTGGCGTTGACAATCATCTCATCGATCGTCGGCATCGCGGCGGGCGGCATTCAGGGTTATTTCGGCGGCTGGATCGACCTCGGCTTCCAGCGATTCATCGAAGTGTGGACGGCGATTCCCTCGCTCTATCTCCTGCTCATCCTGTCCTCGATTCTGGTGCCGGGATTCTTCGTGCTGCTCGGCATCCTGCTACTGTTCTCATGGGTGTCGCTGGTCGGGCTTGTGCGCGCGGAATTCCTGCGCGGGCGGAATTTCGAATACATCCAGGCGGCGCGTGCGCTCGGCGTATCGGACAGGACGATCATGTTTCGGCATCTGCTGCCGAACGCGATGGTCGCGACCATGACGTTCCTGCCGTTTATCGTCTCCTCCTCAGTGATGACGCTCACCGCGCTGGACTTCCTCGGCTTCGGCCTGCCGCCGGGGTCGCCCTCGCTCGGTGAACTCCTGTCGCAGGCCAAGGCCAACATTCAGGCGCCGTGGCTCGGCCTGTCGGGCTTCTTCTCGCTTGCGATCATGCTCTCGCTCTTGATCTTCATCGGCGAGGCGGTGCGCGATGCGTTCGATCCGCGCAAGACGTTTGAGTGATGGGCATGGATACAATCTCACAGCCCTTGCTCGATGTGCAGGATCTGTCGGTGGCATTCCGGCAGGGCGGCAAAACATCGGTTGCGGTCGACAAAATCTCGTTCGCTATCAATCGTGGCGAATGCGTCGCGCTGGTGGGCGAATCCGGCTCCGGAAAATCTGTCAGCGCGCTGTCGGTGCTGAAGCTGCTGCCTTACCCGACGGCCTCGCATCCTTCGGGCAGCATCAGGTTCAACGGGCGCGATCTGCTGCCGCTGGACGAAAACGAGATGCGCGGCGTGCGCGGCAACGACATCTCGATCATCTTCCAGGAGCCGATGACGTCGCTCAATCCGCTCCATACCATCGAGACGCAGATTGCAGAGGCGTTGCTGCTTCATGGCGGCATGCGCGGCAAGGCGGCGCGCACCCGAACGCTGGAGCTTCTCACGCAGGTCGGTATTCCCGATCCGGAGACACGGTTAGGAGCCTACCCGCATCAGCTCTCCGGCGGGCAACGCCAGCGTGTGATGATCGCGATGGCGCTCGCCAATGAGCCGGACCTGTTGATTGCGGATGAACCGACAACTGCGCTCGATGTCACCGTGCAGGCGCAAATCCTCAAGCTGCTCGCTGACATTCGCGCGCGGCTCAGCATGAGCCTTCTCTTTATCACGCACGATCTCGGAATCGTGCGGCGCATCGCCGACCGTGTCTGCGTCATGAACAACGGCAGGATCGTCGAGCAGGGGCCGGTCGAACAGGTATTCACCGCGCCCCAGCACGATTACACCAAGGCCCTGCTTGCCGCCGAACCGAAGCCTGATCCCGCGCCGCCGCGCCCGGATGCGCCGGTGGTGGTGCAGGCGGACGATCTCAAGGTGTGGTTTCCGATCAAGCGTGGGCTGCTGCGGACAACCGTCGGCCACGTCAAGGCGGTCGATGGCGTGTCGCTTGCGGTGCGCAAGGGCGAGACGCTCGGCGTCGTCGGCGAATCCGGTTCGGGCAAGACCACGCTCGGCCTTGCGCTGCTGCGGCTGATTTCGTCGCAAGGACCCATCGTATTCCTCGGCAAGCCAATTCAGGGGCTGCGCTTCAAGGAGATGCGGCCATTCCGGCGCGACATGCAGATCGTGTTTCAGGACCCCTACGGCGCGCTCAGCCCGCGCATGTCGGTGAACGACATCATCGCCGAGGGATTGAGCGTGCATCAGCCATCATTGCCGGCTGCGGAGCGCGATGCGCGCGTGGTGAAGGCCCTCACCGATGTCGGCCTCGATCCGCAAGTGCGATTCCGCTATCCGCATGAATTCTCGGGCGGGCAGCGCCAGCGCATCAGCGTGGCGCGCGCGATCGTGCTGGAGCCGGATTTTGTCGTGCTTGATGAGCCGACCAGCGCGCTCGACATGCTGTTCCAAGCGCAGATGGTCGATCTCCTGCGCAACCTGCAGCGCAAGCGCGACCTCACCTACATGTTTATCTCGCACGATCTGCGCGTGGTGGCTTCATTGGCGAGCCATCTGATCGTGATGCGTCAGGGTAAAGTAGTGGAGGAAGGCGAAGCAGCTACGCTCTTTAAAAATCCGAAAACGGATTACACCCGCGCGCTGTTCGCAGCCGCCTTCAATATCGAGGCCGATACGGCGATCGCGCCGGAAGCATGAAGCACCTTATTTCAATCGCTTGACGCTCGTCACCTTGCTGCCCGCCGCCTCGATCCGCGCGATGGCTTGTCCGAGCGGCTCATGGGCCGTCGCCATGGCGTGAGCATTGGCATGAACGAGCATGTCGCGATGGCTGACGATGGCGACATGCCCTTTCCAGAACACGAGATCGCCGCGCCGCAGATCGCTCCATTGCGAGGGCGGCACGGCTTCGCCCAATGCATTTTCCTGCATGTCGCTGTCGCGTGGCGCGTCGATGCCCGCCGCCGCAAGCGAGACCTGCACTAGCCCCGAGCAGTCGATGCCTAGACTGCTCTTGCCGCCCCAGAGGTAAGGTGTGCCGATGAAACGCTCCGCCACGGCCACGAAGTCGCTGTCGTGAACGCCGAGTGCCGCGAGATGTCGCGCGGGAATGTAGTGCCCCTGGGAGGTGACGGCGAAACTGTCGCTGCTCCTCACGACCTCGACACGCGCGCCGAGCGGCAGGCTTTCGGCAGGCGGCAGTTTGATGGATGGGCCGGGAAAGGCCAGCGTCTGCTGGGCGATGACATGATGCGTCGGCGCGGCGCGCGGAAGAACGAGTGCCGATTCCGGCAGCCAGCCCACATAGCCGTCGGCGTTCAACTGGCCCCAGGCCCAGCCTTCGCCGTCGCGGTCATAAATCGTGACGCGCTCGCCCTTCAGGGCCTGTGTCAGGAGCGTGGCGTTGTGGGATGGTTCACACCGCACCGGCGCGAGCGGATCGAACACTTCGTTCTCTTCGCCTTTGACGAACCGCGTGGCCGCGACCTTGCCTTGCAGGTGCTTGGCTGCGAGGTCGAGCCGCGCCGGCGTGAGTCGTGGGTCGAGCTTCGTCTCAGCCATAGCGTTCGCTCAACAGCTTGTAGAATGCGCGCGCCGCCTGGCACTCGCCGCCTTCGGGCCGAGCGGGCTTGGCGGAGGGCGTCCAGCCATAGATGTCGGCGTGCAGCCAGCGCGTCCCGGCGCTAACAAAGCGCTGCATGAACAGCGCGCAGGTAATGGACCCGGCGAATCCGCCCGAGGGTGCGTTGTTGACGTCGGCCACTTTCGAATCGAGCCACGCATCGTAAGGCTGCCACAGCGGCAGCCGCCACAGCGGATCGTTCTCCTGCCGCGCATGGCGGGTCACATCGGCGGCAAGCGCCTCGTCATTGGTGTAGAACGGCGGCAGATCGGGGCCGAGCGCCACGCGGGCGGCGCCTGTGAGCGTGCCCATGTCGATCAGCAGATCGGGGGTCTCTTCACAAGCAAGTGTCAGCGCGTCCGCCAGCACGAGGCGGCCTTCGGCGTCGGTGTTGCCGATCTCGACCGTCAGCCCCTTGCGCGATGGGAAAACATCGAGCGGACGGAAGGCGTTGCCGGCGACGGAATTCTCCACCGCCGGGATCAGCACGCGCAGCCGCAGCTTCAGCTTCGCGTCCATCACCATCCGCGCGAGCGCGAGCACGTTGGCCGCGCCGCCCATGTCCTTCTTCATGATGAGCATGGCGCTGGACGGCTTCAGGTCGAGGCCGCCGGTATCGAAGCAGACGCCTTTGCCCACCAGCGTGACCTTGGGATGCGAAGTGTCGCCCCAGCTGAAGTCGATCAGTCGCGGTGCGCGAGTCGAGGCCATGCCGACGGCATGAATCAACGGAAATTCGCGTGCCAACTCTTCCCCGCCGACGCAGCGCCAGGTTGCGCCGAATGTGTCCGCCAGCGTCTTGGCAGCGTCCGCCAGTTCGTCCGGTCCCATGTCGTTCGGCGGCGTGTTGATGAGATCGCGCGCCAACGCTGCGGCCTCGGCCATGCGGGTCAATTCATGCGCGTCGATGCCCTCTGGCGGCACCAGGCTCACCTCGTAGGGCTCCGCCTTCTTGTAGCGGCCAAACCGGTAGCGGCCGAGCGCGAAGGCGAGTGCCGCAAGGCGCGCATCATGCGGCGCGTTGGCGAAACGATAGGTGCCCTTCGGCAGTTTGGCCGGCAGCTGGCCCGCCCGGAAAGGATCAGCCTTCGCAGCATCGTCCTCCAGCCCGAACAGGACATAAGCGAGCTTGCCGTCTTCGCCCGGCAGCGTGAGGCACTCGCCGGGCTTGGCCTTGAACCCATTGGCGGCCGCGAATCCGCGCGCCAGTGCGGGGAGGCTTTCAGCAACGGAATTCCAGGTCGATGTCGTGGCAAAGAGGATCGGGGTGGCGGAGGCGGCAGGTGCGGTCGAGAAGAGGGCGGTCATCAGGCAACTCGGGATTGGAACGGCGGCAAAGCGCGGATCAGGCATCGGTGTATCACGGCCTTTGCGAAATTAACCACTCATTAGGGTTAACAATTTACTGCTCAAGGGTCGGCTCACTTTCCTCGCCCGTCTTGCCTTGAGCGAATGCGCCATGCGTCCATCTTCTCATCTTGTCCGGTTTCTCGGCTCGGTCGGTTTTCTGACCATCGCGGCGGTCGGCCTTGCGGGTTGCCAGACGATTGGTGCGCCGGACATTACGGGATCGCTCGGCACCAAGGCCAGCACCACGGCGACGCCGGAATCCGACACCCGCCGCGCGGCTGAGGTGTATGGCGAGAAATATCGCGCCAATCCGAAAGATCTCGACGCCGGGCTGCGCTATGGACAAGCCCTGCGCGCCAACGGCCAGCACGAGCAGGCGGTGGCGGTGCTCGAACAGGTCAATCTGAGCCACCCCGGCAATCGCGCGGTGCTCGGCGCCTATGGCCGGGCGCTGGCGGAGAACGGCAGCTTCAAGCTCGCCTTCGATGTGTTGTCGCGCGCCCATACTCCGGCCAACCCGGATTGGCGCATTCTCTCGATCCAAGGCGCGGTGCTCGATCAGATGGGCAAGTCTGATGAGGCGCGGCGCTATTATGCGAGCGCGCTAAAGATCAAGCCCGACGATCCCTCGGTGCTGTCCAATCTCGGGCTGTCCTACGTGCTCACCAAGGAACTACCTCAGGCGGAAGCGACGCTGCGCCGCGCCCACCAGCTTGCGCCGAACGATCCCCGCATCCGCCAGAACCTTGGTCTCGCGCTCGGGCTGCAGGGCCGCTTTGCGGAAGCCGAGGCCATCGTGCAGGCTGACCTGCCTCCCGATGAGGCCGCCGCCAACGTCGCCTATCTCAAGAGCATGTTGAACAGCGGGCAGGCCGGCAAGACCGCTGCGGGCCAGCGGCGTGCCGCGCCATCGCGGTCCTGAGCATTTCATTTCTGAAAGCTGGAATGTCAGCTGCCGTGCCTGAGCGGCAGCAAGCCGCCGTCGCGGCTTAGTGCATGTAGGCCGAGATCCTGATGCCCGTTGGTCCGAGAATGACCACGAACAGGATCGGGAGGAAGAACACGATCATTGGCACAGTCAGCTTGGGCGGCAGACTCGCGGCCTTCTTCTCGGCTTCGTTCATGCGCATGTCGCGATTTTCCTGCGCCATAACGCGCAGGGTCTGGCCGAGCGGCGTGCCGTAGCGTTCCGATTGCATCAAGGCCATGCACACCGATTTCACGCCATCGAGTCCCGTGCGCCTCTGCAGGTTCTCGTAGGCCATCTTGCGGTCCTGCAAATAGGAGAGTTCAGCTGTCGTCAGCGTGAACTCTTCGGCGAGCGCCACGGACTGCGACCCGATCTCGAAGCTGACCTTACGGAAGGCGGCTTCGATCGACATGCCGGATTCGACGCAGATCAACAGCAGATCCAGCGCATCGGGAAAGGCGCGCTTGATGGAAAGCTGCCGCTTGTTGATTGCGTTCTTCAGAAACAGCATGGGGGCCTGCATGCCCGCCCAGGTGGCGCCGATGCAGATGCCGATTTTGATCAGCATGGTCTGTTGGAGTTTCAGGATCACGAAGACGTAAAGCACGGTGACGATCAGAAAGACCACCGGTGTCACGAGGCGGAAAAACAGGAAGGTGATGTAGGGCGCCTGGCCACGATAGCCGGCCATTACCAGCTTGTCCCTGGCCTCTTCCTGAGCAAGCCATTTGCCGAGGTTGAAATCGTGAACCACCTTTCCGACAAGTTGCTTCGGGCTTTGCCGGAGGGTCACTTTCTCGTTGCGGCTCATGCGGTCGCGCTCGCGCTGGCGAATCCGTTCGCGCTCGTTGGCGACGGCTTTCATTCGCTTCGCTAGCCCGTCACCGGCGAACATCGGCGAGATCAGGGCGTAGGCGGTTGCGCTGGCGGCAATGCCCGCAAACAGCATTGTCAGGAAGCGAATGTCGTGAAGTTTATCGATCAACAAGTCGAGCATGACGGTTCCATCAGAAATCGAAGTTGATCATTTTTTTCATGACGAGAATACCGGCGGTCATCCAGATAGCGCAACATGCGAGCATGAAGCGGCCCGTCGGATGGGTCCACAGCAGCGATATGTAATCCGGCGACATGATGTAGACGGCAATCATGACGAAAGGCGGCAACGCGCCGATGATGCCGGCGGAGGCCTTTGCTTCCATCGATATCGCCTGGATCTTGGCTTTCATCTTCTTGCGGTCGCGCAGCACCTTGGACAGATTGCCGAGGGCTTCGGAGAGGTTGCCGCCGGATTTGGTCTGGATGCCGATGACGATGCCGAAGAAGTTCGCTTCCGGCAGCGGCATGCGCTCATAGAGACGCATGCAGGCCTCACCGAGCGGCATGCCGATGCTCTGGGTCTCGATGATAGCGCGGAATTCTGAGCGCAGCGGCTCCGGCGAATCGTTGACGACGACCTTGAGCGAATCGAACAGCGGAAGGCCGGCTTTAACGCCGCGCACGATGACATCGACGGCATCGGGAAGCGCGTCCAGGAATTTTCTCTCGCGGCGGCGCTTGAGATAATTCAGCACCCAGCGCGGCAGGCCGAGACCGGCGGAAAGGCTGAGAGCGATCGTTGCGATCAGGTTTGCACCGAACATGTAGCAGATGAGGAAAGTCAGAATTCCGAGCCCGGCCGAGCCGAGAATGAACTGCTTCTTGCTCCAGCTTACGCCGGCCTGGGTCAGTCGGATGCTCAGCGGAATTTTCTTGGCCTGCTTGGCGCGTTCGTCCACGTCCTTCAGCGTGTCCTCGACCTGCTCACGGCGAGAGCGCTGGTTGCGTTCGATACGCCGCGTTGCGACTTCGGGGCGTGCGAAAGAGGCGCGGCGCTTTTCGGCTTTGCGTTCGCCGGACAGGAGAGGATACAAAAATACCCACGCGAGGCCGCCCAGCGTCACCGCGCTCATGAATGCAATCGCAAGGGTCTGAATCTTCATGCGATCACCTTTATCGCGTCGGATCGGGCGCTTCCGCCGCGTCGAGTGCCGCAGCCAGCCGCTTTTCCTCGCCGTAATAGCGCGCGCGATCCCAGAAGCGCGGCCGCCCGATGCCGGTCGAACGGTGCCTGCCGAGAATGTTGCCGTTGATGTCCTCGCCAGTGATGTCGTAGACGAAAACATCCTGGGTGATGATGGTGTCGCCTTCCATGCCCATCACTTCGGTGATGTGCGTGATGCGGCGTGAGCCATCGCGCAGGCGAGCGGCTTGAACGACGACGTCGATCGAAGCGCACATCATTTCACGGATCGTGCGTGAAGGCAGCGAGTAACCGCCCATCGTGATCATGGATTCGCAGCGGGAAAGCGCTTCGCGCGGATTGTTAGCGTGCAGCGTTCCCATCGAGCCGTCATGGCCGGTGTTCATCGCCTGCAACAGGTCGAACGCCTCGGGTCCGCGGACTTCGCCGACGATGATGCGTTCAGGCCGCATACGCAGACAGTTCTTGACGAGGTCGCGCATGGTGACCTGACCCTCGCCCTCGATGTTCGGCGGGCGGGTTTCGAGGCGTACGACATGCGGCTGCTGAAGCTGAAGTTCGGCGGCGTCTTCGCAGGTGATGATGCGCTCATCTTCGTCTATGTAGTTGGTCAGGCAGTTCAGCAGCGTGGTCTTGCCGGAGCCGGTGCCGCCGGAGATCAGCACGTTGGCGCGGCAGCGGCCGATGATCTGCAGGATTTGCGCGCCTTCCGGCGAGATCGCGCCGAACTGGACGAGCTGATCGAGTGTCAGCTTGTCCTTCTTGAATTTGCGGATGGTGAGCGCGGGACCGTCGATGGCGAGCGGCGGCACGATGGCGTTGACGCGGGAGCCGTCGGCGAGACGGGCGTCGCAGATCGGTGAGGATTCGTCGACGCGACGACCGACCTGGCTGACGATGCGCTGGCAGATGTTGAGAAGCTGCTGGTTGTCGCGGAAGCGGATGCCGGTCTTCTGGATCTTGCCGGCGACTTCGATGAACACCGTGCCGGCACCGTTCACCATGATGTCGGCGATGTCATCGCGGGCGAGCAGCGGCTCCAGCGGCCCATAGCCCAGCACGTCGTTGCAGATGTCGTCGAGCAGTTCTTCCTGCTCGGCGATCGACATCACGATGTTCTTGATCGCAATGATCTCGTTGACGATGTCGCGGATTTCCTCGCGCGCCGATTCGGTGTCGAGCTTGGCGAGCTGGGCGAGGTCGATCGCCTCGATCAGCGCGCCGAAGATCGTCGCCTTAACCTGGTAGTAGGTGTCCGAGCGGCGCGACTCGCTGACGGGCGGCGGTGCGGTGCGCGCGGGGGCGAGCGGCGGCGCTGCGGCTTTCGGCACATCGACGACCGGCGCGCGCGGAGCCGCAATTGGAGGCTCGGCCGGTTTAACGGCGGCGCTTACCGGCCGGATGTCCGTGTCTACTCCGCTACGCTTGCCAAACACGCTCTACCTCAAGCCGGATTACTTCCGGCGCAACTTCCCCAGCAGGGGAGACAAAAGTGAATTGCCTGATTTCTTGGACTCGCCGCGGCCGGTGAGGCGCTGGGCGATCTGCAGGAACATTTCCGCGGTCCGATGATTGGCGGAGATTTCCGCGATCATCTGGCCGTTATTGGCGGCAGAGCCGAAGATCTGCGGTTCGAACGGGATCGAGACGATCGGATCGTTCTCGATCGCCTTGGCGAATTCTCCAGCCTTGATCTCGGGCCGCTTCGGAATCCCGACCTGATTGAGGCAATAGATCGGCGCCCGGTCGTTCGGGCGGGCGGCCTTCAGCGTATCGAACATGTTCTTGGCGTTGCGCAGATTGGCGAGATCGGGGGCCGCCACGATCAGGATGTCGTCGGCTCCGATCAGCGCGCGCTTGGTCCAGCCGGACCACTGATGCGGCACGTCGAGCACGATGCAGGGCATGGTGGTGCGCAGGGTGTCGAAGATCGCATCGAAAGCATCGGTGCCGAAGTCATAGACGCGCTCAAGCGATGCCGGTGCGGCCAGCAGATTAAGATGGTCGGTGCATTTCGACAGCAGGCGGTCGAGGAACGCGGTGTCGATGCGGTCCGGAGAGAACACGGCGTCGGCGATGCCCTGCGGCGGGTCCTGGTTGTAGTCGAGGCCTGCGGTGCCGAAGGCGAGATCGAGGTCGGCGACCACCGAATCCAGCGCAAGGTCACGGGCGATTGCCCAGGCGACATTGTGCGCGATCGTGGAGGCGCCAACGCCACCCTTGGCGCCGACGACGGCAATGATGCGGCCGACAGCCTTGGCTTCGGGTGTGGTGAACAGGTTGCAGACCGAACGCACGATGTCGATCGGGCCGACCGGCGCGATTACGTAATCGCTGACGCCCCGGCGCACGAGTTCGCGATAAAGCGTGACGTCATTGATGCGGCCGATGACGACAACGCGCGTGCCGGCGTCGCAAACCGCGGCGAGCTGATCGAGGCCGGGAAGAATTTCCGTCCGGCTCTCGGTTTCGAGAAGAATGACGTTGGGTGTCGGCGCGGTCCGATAGGCTTCGATCGCGGCAGCCATGCCGCCCATCTGGATCTTGAGGTGTGCCTTGGCCAGCCGGCGATCCTCGCAGGCTGCCTGCACGGCAGCCGCGGTCTCGACGGTTTCGCAGAACGCCTGCACGGAGACGCGCGGCGCGGGAGCGATATGCTCGTCCATCGCCGCCTGATTGGTCTCGTCGTCCTGCTGGCCCTGACGCGCGTAACTGATCATTTGCCTACCGTACTGAGTTTGGCTTTTTCGGCCTCGGGGTATTCGGTCGCGGTTGACTGTCCATTGCGATATTTGGCGAATGCTTCCGTGCGGCGTGCCGAATTCGATGGTGTTTCAGCGCGCGGCTGAACAAGATCGGCCGGGTTGGCGACCATCGCAGCCATGTTGCGCTGATAGGCGCAGCCGAAGTTCTGGTAGGAGCGGTTCTCGAAATAGGATTTGTTCTTGACCGAGGGACCGAGGTCTTCCGGCCAAAGCCCGCACGGGCCGGCATCGGCGACGATGCGCGCATAGCGCACGCGAACCGGCGCGAACTGGCGCGGATCGTTCGGGTGATAAGGCGCAACCTTGATTCCCCGCGGCGGAATGCCTGCGGCCGCCAGAATGTTCTGGATGTCGCGAACCGTCACGCTGGCGGCCTGTGCGTTCGGGGTGCCGGTCGGAACATCGATGGTGATCGCGCCGGTGCCTTCGCTGAGCCATGACTGAGCAAGACCGGAAATGTCGGTGCGCTGTACCGTCGTCAGTCCGCCACGCGCATGACCGACGAAAATCTCCGTGGTCTTGGCTGCTTCCTGAATGACGATCGGATGGCGCAGGCGATAATCCTCGGGCAGCGAGCCGGTCACGATCTCGGCTTCCTGGCTGTGCACGCAGCCGCCGAGCGTGGTGACGCTGACCAGCGCCAGCGCGGCCAGCGCTGTGGTAGAGGAAAGGTTGGAGAGGCGTTTGCTCATGGTCGAAATCCTGTCCAACCTTAATCGGTGATGAAGCCGTACTTGCCCCGATAGCTGGTGGCAGTCGGGCCTTCGCGGCGTGGCACGCCGTAGATGCGGGTGAGATTGCCGAGCAGGACCGTCTGCGGATCGGAGGCCGAGGCAAAGCCGTCGTCAGGCCGCGAGAGATCCTTCTGCGCTACGGCGCGCACGATGTAGGGAGTCACCAGCACCATCAGTTCGGTCTGGTTGTTGATGAAGTCGCGGCTTCGGAACAGCGAGCCGAGCACCGGCAGTTGCGCGAGGCCCGGCAGGCCGTTGATTGCCTGCTTGGTCTGCTGCTGGATAAGACCAGCCATCGCCATCGAGCCGCCCGAGGGAATTTCCAGCGTGGTTTCGGCGCGGCGCGTTTTAATGGAAGGGATGGTGAAGCCGTTGCTGCCGCCGCCGGCGCTGACCGTGATCGCGTTGTCGTTCGAGACTTCCGAGACTTCGGTCATGACCCGCAGGCTAATCCGGCCCTCGGACATCACGACCGGCGTGAAATTCAGTGAAATGCCGAATTTCTTGAAAGCGATGGAGGGTTGGCAGGGACCACTCGAACTGCCGGAGCCGCTGCTGGTTTGACAGGTGATGCCTGTGGGGATCGGGAATTCGCCGCCTGCGATGAAGGTGGCGCTTTCGCCGGAAATAGCGGTCAGATTGGGTTCCGCGAGGGTGCGGATCACACCCGCACTTTCCATCGCTTGTAGCGTGGCTTGCACCGAGGGCGCCGAACCGAAGGCTGTAGTGATATGATTACCGGAGTTGAGAGGTTGGCCGAGTGCAGTGAAGTTATTGGTGTTGTTAAAATTAACCACCGCTGTGCCGTAACTGAAGCTGCCGCTCAGATTGACGCCCAGCTGCTTGATGATGTTGCGCTGGACCTCGGCGACGGTGACCTTCAGCATCACCTGATCGCGTCCGCGCACGGTGATGTTGTTGACGACGAGATCCTTGGCCTTGGAGGGGCCGCCGACCAGACGTGCGGCCAGTTCGAAAGCCTGCTGTGCCTCGGCCTGGTTGGCGGCGCTGCCGGTCAGCACCACGCCGTCGCCGAGCCCTTCAACCTGAATGTCGGATTGCGGCAAGGCCTGATGGAGCGCGGCGCGGATGCCGTTGAGATCGCGGGTCACGGCCACGTCGTAGGCGGCCATTTGCTGGCCGTCGGCGTCGAAGAAGATGATGTTGGTCTGACCGACCGCGGCGCCGATGATATAGGCGCGCTTGGACGAGCGCACGACCGCGTTGGCGATTTTCGGGTCCGCCACCAGCACGTCCTTGACGTCCCGAGGTAGGTCAACGACCAGCGATTTGCTGATGCCGAGCGTTAGCGACTTTGCATTGAGCGAATCCGCGGATGCGGTATTGGCGGAGGCGACGCGGTAATCGGTTGCCAAGACGGGCGAAAGAGCCGGGTTCAAGATGAGAGCGGAGACGGCCGCAAACGACAAGGCGCGGGCAATCAGGGGGGCGGTCTTCATACGCTTCACTTTCCACATCACGCGGCGAGGGCTCTGTCGCCGTGAGGGGATTTGACCAGTTATTCGTCAAAGCATGGTTAATGAGGCGTATCTAAATCGAGTTAACGCGAGCTTTATGCGCGTCTCTCTCACCGCACCGCGAGCTGAAGCAGATCGACAGCCTTGATCCAGTCGGTGTTCGGATAGATTAGGAGCGCAGCAGCGGCGAGGGCAATCCCATAGGGAATTCCCGTATTCTTATTGTGCAGGCGCGCCAGCCAGTCCTGCGAAGCCAGGAAAGGCGGCAGGGGGCCTCCACGAAACAGCAAAATAACGAGTGTGAGCACGCCGCCAGCGATCGAGGCGAACACGAGATAATCGAGCAGGTAGCTGAATCCGAACCAGAGCGCGGCGGCGGCAGCGATCTTGGCGTCGCCTCCGCCGATCCAGCCAAAGGCAAAACAGGCGAATGCAACGGCGAGGACGCTTAACCCAGCAAGGGTATGCCAGCCGATCGCCTCGAGGCTCATGCCGCTGATGGCGGCCAGCAGGAAGAATCCCGCGATCAGCAGCAGCGATACGCGGTTGGAAATAGTCATGGTGAGAAGGTCGCTGGTGGCGGCGAACGCCATGAGCGCGGGGAATAGAAACAGGCGCGCAAGGTCCAGCAGCATGGCGTCTCGCAGATTATCCAGAGCGTCTTTGCCGGAACACTAGAAGTCAGAGGTGAACAATCACCAAATGCTGATGATCCTCAATCCCAAAAGGAGACAGGCGAGTGTCAGTCCTGCGCAGATGATGCCGAGACATTCGACATCGGACCGGGGATGGCTGGTTTTCAGAACGGTAGCTTTGGGCAGATGCGACTTCATGGGGCGTGACGCGGATACAGGCTTATGAGAAGGTAGCTATTGCCCTTCTCACGAATAAAAAAGGCTTCGGTTGCCCGAAGCCTTTTTGCGACGTGTATTGTTGTCTTAGCTGCCGGTGAGGGCGGTCTTGATCGTGTCGAACTTGGCGGAGATCGCAGTGCCGACACCGTTGACGGCGGTGATGATCACAACCGCGATACCGGCGGCGATCAGCGCGTATTCGATAGCGGTGGCGCCGGATTCGTCCTTGACGAAGCGAGCGAACAGATTGGTCATTGAAGTCTCCATAAAAGGCTTGTCGTGGCTGTCTTTTTCAGTTGGTCCATCCGGAGCGGGTGGGCACCGAGGCCAAGCGCGAGACTAAAATCGAGGAATTGCATCGCAGTTAATTCGATTGCGGAAAGTCGCCTGTATCAGGGTCTTGTTGCAGACGGTAAATGCGGCGTTAAACGAATATATCGCATTCAAAGTGAGCTGATACTTGCGCCGGATCATGAGAATAAGAATCGAAGTGTCGGCAGCCTGTTTCGCTGCGGACAATGCGGTTCTGAATATTTGCAGTTCATTCATCAATTAACGTCAGATTTGCCATACCGGGCCGCGTGAGGGCCCTTGTACTGTTGCGTAAGAGAGTAAGCAGATGAACACCGCGCGTGTTGTGGTGCTGGCCATTGCCGTCAGCGCCGGTGGCGTTGCAGCCTTCCTCGCCAGTGGGTCGGATCAGAAGCCGGCCAAGATCGCCGCTCCGGTCCCGCAACTGGAAACCACGGACGTGCTGGTGGCGAAGAGCGATATTCCGCTCGGCAAGACCGTCACCGCCGACGACATGAAGTGGCAGACCTGGCCCGCGTCGACGGCCAGTTCGAGTTTCATCAAGAAGAGCGAGCGCGCCGATGCCATCAAGGATATGACCGGCTCGATCGTGCGCTCGCCCTTTCTCGCCGGCGAACCGATCCGCGAAAACAAGCTTGTGAAGGCCAAGGGCTCTGGCTTCATGGCGGCTATTCTGCCGAGCGGCATGCGCGCGGTTTCGACGGAAATCTCCCCGGAAACCGGAGCGGGCGGTTTTATCCTGCCTAACGACCGCGTCGACGTTCTGTTGTCCCGCCGTCAGAAGAGCAATGACGGAAACGGGGGCGAGACCGTCAGTTCGGATATTGTTCTGAGCGATGTGCGGGTTCTCGCAATCGACCAGACGGTTGAGGAAAAGAACGGACAGAAGGTTGTTGTCGGCAAGACCGCGACACTGGAGTTGAAGCCGAAGCAGGCGGAAACGCTGGCGCGCTCCCGGCAGAGCGGAACTCTCTCGCTGGCTCTGCGCAGCCTGACCGACGCCAACAAAACCGACAAGGTCGAGGATACCGGCGACGAGAAACTGATTACGGTCTATCGCGGCGCCGAGCGGGAAATCTACAACTGCACGTCGGGCTGCAAAAAGCGCGGCAGCGAGGGTGGCTAACAGCGTTCTCCCGGCTCTGGCTGTCCGGGAGAATTGGTTACCATTTTCTTAACGGTACCCCTTGCCTTGTTCGGATCGGGCGCAAGCATTCGACAATCTCTGTCGGTTAGTCTCGGCGGTAGCTATTTAATGGCCCGACTGAGGATAACACGATGCCCGCGTCATCGCCGCGCACGCTGCGCCTGAGGGATGTTCTTCGCCGCTTTGGCGCGAACCGGAAAGGCAGCGCGGCAGTTCAATTCGCTCTGGTGGCGCCGCTGTTCTTTGCCCTGCTTTTTGCGATCATCGAAGTCGCGATGGTCTTTTTCGCCAACCAGATTCTCGAGACAGGCACGCAGGATGCGGCACGCGGGATTTTCACGCATCAGACGCAGGACAGTACATCGAGTCTTGCGGAGGCGGAGCAGAAATTCCAGGCGAAGCTGTGCAGCGGGGTTGCTGTCCTGCTGGGATGCAGCGGCGTCCTTTTCGACGTGCGGTCTTATCCTGTCGGCGCGTCCTTCACTGTTCCGCCGCTATTCGATGCGGGAGGAAATGCCATCACCGCCAATTTCACCTTTCAACTGCCGGACCCGAACAGCAGCAATATCGTGGTGGTGCGGACATTTTATAAATGGCCGCTTTTGTTCATGAACCTCGGCTTCTCGCTGGCGAATATCGGAGCGGACAAACGGCTTCTGACTTCGACCTCGGCATTTCGCATCGAGCCGTCGAATGCGAGCTAGGACTTCGAGCATGTGGTTGAATCGGATAGCTGGACGCTGGGGCAGGCGAAGCTTGATGCGCGATACGCGCGGTGTCGCCGCCGTGGAATTCGCCGTCATCTTGCCGATTGTCCTGGTGTTGTTTTTCGGGACCATCGAAGTTTCGACAGGCGTCGCCGTCGATCGCAAGGTTGTTATCCTGACGCGCACATTGTCCGACCTGATTTCACAGGCGACATCGGTCACCGGCACCGATATCGACAATGCATTCAATATTTCGTCTGCGGTGATGGCCCCTTATTCCAGCACGCCAGTGCAGGCGAAAATCTCGCAGGTCTATATCGATCCGACGACGCTGGAAGCCAAGGTCACCTGGGGCGCGGCCTCGAATGCCACCGCACGAAGCTGCAACGATGTCGTGACCAGCCTCGTGCCGTCCGGCATCAGGATCGGCGGCACTTATCTCATTATGAGCGAAGTGGATTACAACTATAAGCCCGCTGCGGGGATCAGTGGCGGAAGCTTCACGCCGCCGACGCTTCATCTGAGCGACAGAACCTTTACCCGCCCGCGTCAGACGGACTCGGTGTCAAACTCGTCGGCTACGCCTTGCACCTGAGCGGCTGCGTGACGTTGCTTGCGACAGGACGATCAAGCTCGCAATCCAACTAAAAAGGCCGCGCAGAGCGCGGCCTTAATAGATACACCGAAAGATAATCGGCGAGATCGGTTTAACCGGCCGCGCGAAGATTATCGGCAGACGACTTGCCCGAACGGCGATCGGCAACGATTTCGTAGCTGATCTTCTGGCCTTCGCGCAGCGTGCCGAGGCCAGCGCGTTCAACGGCGCTGATGTGAACGAACACGTCGTTGCCGCCATCATCCGGCTGAATGAAGCCGTAGCCCTTGGTCGCGTTAAACCACTTCACTGTTCCCATGCTCACGTGGGTAGTTCCTCTCAGGTAGATGTCAAATAACCCGTGTCGCCACGAGTTGGTGAGATCGAAATTTGGAAGAGGTCGTCAGCGCTAACCGGCTATACCGGGGATAGCTATTGTCGTCCGGCCGAAATTCGATTGGGCGATATTATTCGAAAGAATGCCCCAAAACAATCCTGCCCCCCGACGTTTTTGGGAGGCAGGTTTCAGGGCATTCAAACAGGCAATCAGCGGCGGCGGAATTGACCGCCGCGCGGCGCCGTCGGGCGGGGCGCGCCAGCGGGGCGCTCGTCCTTGTGGCGGAAAATCAAGCGCCCTTTTTCCAGATCGTAGGGTGACATTTCGATCGTCACCCGGTCGCCCGCCAGTGTCTTGATACGATTCTTCTTCATCTTGCCTGCGGTGTAGGCAACGATTTCATGCCCGGCATCCAACTGGACGCGATAGCGTGCGTCGGGGAGGATTTCGGTGACCAATCCCTCGAATTGGATCAGTTCTTCTTTAGCCATAAACGTCTCCGGATCAGTTCAGCGCTGCGGGCGCCGATTGCGATTGGGTTGTGATGCGGTACGCGCAGGCGCGCTGCCGCGGTGAAGGAAGGCGACGCCCTGTATACCGCTTCCCTGGCCGGCTTGCGACGGCCGAGTTCGTTCATGTTGGCCCTGCTCGGCACGCGGGGTCGCCGCCGGATCGTGATGCGAACCGGGGTTTGAGCCCTGCCCGGGGTGCCGCCGCCGGCGCTGCGGGCCGCGGGAGCCGGGGACGCCGTCGCCATGGGAGCGGTCAGACGCCTCAAAGGAACGGCCTTTGCCGTGTCCTTGGTTGCCATGTCCTTGGTTGCCACGTCCCTGGCCGCCGTGCCCCTGATGACCGCCACGGCCCTTGCCGCCGCCACGATGGGTCTTGCGTGGCTGCGAGGCGGGCTGGCTTCCGGCTTCGTGCTTGCCGGTGCGCCGGTCCTCGCGGGGAAGGCTGACGCGGATCAACCGTTCGATGTCACGCAGGTAGGTATTTTCCTCACCGGCCACGAGCGAGATCGCGGTGCCTTCGGCACCCGCTCGCGCGGTGCGGCCGATACGGTGGACGTAGGTTTCCGGCACGTTCGGAAGATCGAAATTGAACACATGGGTGATGCCGTCGACATCGATGCCGCGCGCGGCGATGTCGGTCGCGACCAGCGTGCGGATGTCGCCGTTGCGGAACGAGGCCAGCACGCGCTCGCGATGGTTCTGCGACTTGTTGCCGTGGATCGCCTCCGAGGGAATGCCGGCCTTGACGAGGCCGCGCACGACCTTGTCGGCGCCGTGCTTGGTGCGGGTGAACACCAGCGCCCGGTTGACCGGCTCCGACTTCAACAACTCCGACAGGGTAGCCGGCTTGGCGCTGTGATCGAGCTGGATGATGCGCTGGGTGATGCGCTCGGCGGTGGAGGACACCGGCGTGACCGCGACGCGTGCCGGGTCGCGCAGCATGTGTTCGGCGAGGTCGGAGATGTCCTTGGGCATGGTGGCCGAGAAGAACAGCGTCTGCCGGCGCGTCGGCAGCTTGGCCACGATTTTGCGAATGTCGTTGATGAAGCCCATGTCGAGCATGCGGTCGGCTTCGTCGAGGACCAGGAATTCGACCTGGTTGAGACGGACGGCATTGCTCTGGACGAGATCGATGAGACGGCCGGGGGTGGCCACCAGCACCTCGACGCCTTGCATCATGGCGCGGACCTGACGGCCCATCGGCACGCCGCCGATGGCGAGCGTCGCGCTCAGGCGCAGGTGACGGCCATAGGCGTTGAAGCTGTCGAGGATCTGCCCCGACAATTCGCGGGTCGGGCTGAGGACCAGCACACGGCAGGTCTTGGGCTGCGGACGAACCCTGTTCTCCAGAAGGCGATGCAGGATCGGCAGCGCGAACGAGGCGGTCTTGCCGGTGCCGGTCTGGGCGATGCCAATGACGTCGCGCCCGGTGATCGCGATCGGGATGGTCTGGGCCTGGATGGGAGTGGGGGTGACGTAATTCTCTTCGGCGAGAGCGCGAGAGATGGGATCGGCGAGGCCGAAATCCTGAAAGGAGGTCAAGTGGATCTTTCTATGAATCATAAAGGCGGAGCCCGGCGATCCTGATGGATCTCGGGGCGCTCGGGTGTCGGAGACACCCGCGTGTTTGGGGCGTCGGTTCGGTTAGCTGAAAGAAGGCAAGCCAGAAACCGTAAACGGATCCGAACACGCGGCTCGCAAAGGCCCGACGATTCTCAAGGCCGTGGGCAAGGCTATGAAGCACGAAGACGGCGCTTTCAAGGTTAAAATCGAGGCGGCCCGCGGAATGTTCCCGGCCCTGCGGTGGGGTCTCAAAAACCTCGGCGGCCGCAACTGTATGATCCAATAGGCTAATCCTGTCCTTTCCGCGGAACGGGGAGAGGCGTGGCCGGTTGGTTGTCCATGAAGCCAAGAGCATGCAAGAAATCCGTCGATTATGGTGACTTTTTACTCGCCATGGTCCTGTTTGGGCTTTTCGTCATGGTTGCCGGCCTGATGGCCGCCGCCATGCATTGATTTTGCTGGTTTTTGGGCGAGGGGACAGATCGCTGCGCCTGCATTCGGGAGCAGGCAAGCAGGACGGTACCAGGGAGGATGAGGACCGGTCCGGTCGCCAAAGGATTGAAATGACAGGCTGGCTGGCCTGATGGCAGGAACCAATGACGGGAGCGCGGATTTAATTTGCTTAAGTCTTTCGCCTGACCTGCAGGGGTAAGCTTCGATAGAGGGTTCATTGCTAATGTCGATTGGCCCGGCCGCGCGAAGCCGTGCAGGTTGGAAGGTCCTTGCGAGGACTTTTCCATGAGGCGTTCTTCCCGGATGCAGCGTGAGTGGAGTTGAGGAGTGAGTATTTTCTTACGTGACGGCGGAATGAATTGTGTCCGCACCGTTGTGCGCGCTCTGGCGTTTTTTAATCGGTTCTGAGTCCGGAGAGGTTGCAATCATCTTGACGCTTCTTCCGCAAATTCTGCCTGCCGCGAGTCGATAAGCGTGCTCCGGGTTGGCTTTTTCATCGGGCTGCTTGCCATCATCGGGATACTGGTCTCCGGACTGGTGTCCTATCGGATCTATGAGCAGGAAGGCATCATCGACCGCGCTGCATTGACGCGCGAGATCGATGCCCATGCTGGTCTCGTTCAGGAAAGGCTAGGCGAACGCGAGGTTCTGGCGCGCGTCTCCGCCGGCGCCTTCCAGCCTTCCACGGCGATTTCTTCGCATGCGCTGCAGCCGCTGCGCCCCTCGATCTACACGTTCAAGACCAACTTCGTGACCACCGGCTGGATCGCGCATCTGATGCCGTCCGACTTCGCCACCGCAGAGGCGCAGTTGAAAGAAGCCGGATTCAAGAATCCGCAAATCCGCAATTTCAACGATGCGCCGCTCGATCCCACGACCGCGGCGAAGGGCGTCGATGTGTTGATGGATGTCGAGCCGCAGGACGATCGCACCCTCAGGCTACCGGGCCGTGCCTATAATCAGCATCCGGTGATTGGCCCTACGCTCGCTAAGGCTGCGGAGACGGGCGAGCCGGAAGCATCCGATCCGTTGAATTTATCGCCCCAGGGACACCTTCTGGGCGTGGTGTTGATCGTGCCGGTCATCAAGCAAGCTACGAAAGCCCCGATCGGCTTTATCACCACGTCGTACCGGCTGTCGCTGATGCTCGGAAATGACGACCTCTCGCTGTTCTCGGTGGCGCTGCGCGACCCGCGCCCCAAGGGCGGCGAACTTGTGCTCAATGGCGACGGCGAGGTGGTGACGGCACCCGCGCGGGCGAATGAAGAGCGGCCCGAGGCTCGCAAAATTCTGTTCGGCGGGCGGCAGTGGGTGCTGGATTATTATGCCAAGACCGACACCATGCAGCGCGCGATCAATCATGCGCTGGTTGCCGGATTGATCGGTCTGGCGGTCACGATCGTGCTGTGCTCGCTGTTCGGCTACGTGTCCTACAACAACGTGCGCCTGAGCCGTGAGATTCAAACCCGGATCGGTTTTGAGCGCAGGCTGACAGCAGTGATTGATGAGCTTAATCATCGTGTGAAAAACATCCTCGCGGTGATCCAGTCGATCGTGACACGGACGCTGCGCCATGGCTCCGATATTGATGTCGCCCGCGAACTGCTGATCGGCCGCATCCATGCGATGTCAAACGTGGTCACGCTTTTGAGCGACAGCCAGTGGCAGGGGGTGAAGCTCAAGGGGCTGTTCGATTCGCGCGCGATTCCGCATGGTGATCGCATTGCCCTCGATGGCCCGGACATCACAGTGTCGGCGCGCGCGGCGCAAAGCCTGTCGCTGCTGTTTTTCGAACTGGCCTCGCATTCCGACGAGGGGCTGTCGCTGGTTGGCAAGCACCCGCATATCGTGGCGAATTGGACCGTCTCCGGCGAGGAGCCGCATGCGATCTTCAAATTCCACTGGGAAGAATTCAACACCAGCGTCGCAACGCGGCGGCCCGAAAGCGATTTCGGCATCGTGCTGCTCGACCGTGTCGCGCCCGAGGCGCTGGGCGGCACTTCGAAGCGATATTTCACCGATGTCAGCTACGTGTATGAACTGACCGCGCCGATGGCGACGGTGGTGGACGAGAACGAAATGAACCGGACGGGTTATATTTCGCGCACGACCTGAGCGCCGTTCGATCGGGTGCGCCGGGTTCTGGATGAGCAAAACGGGACGCCACGTTGCGAGAGCGTGGCGTCCCGTTGTCTTTTCCCGATGCGGGAGACAGCAGCGGTCAGTTGCCGCTGCCGCCGATCACGGCGCGTACCGTGCTGTCGGGCCCGAAATCTTCCGTGCCGTCGACATACAGCATGGCGCTGAGTTTCGAGCGGGCGCGGTTGACGCGGCTTTTGATGGTGCCGACCGCGCATCCGCAAATCGCTGCCGCATCTTCATAAGAAAAGCCCGAGGCGCCGACGAGGATCAAAGCCTCGCGCTGGTCCTGCGGAAGTTTCTCAAGGGCTGCGCGAAACTCCTCGAACTCCAGATGCGAGCTTTGCGCGGGCTGCGATTTCAGCGTCTTGGAATAGCTGCCTTCGGCGTCCTCCACCTCGCGCCGCCGCTTGCGGTAATCGGAGCGAAACAGGTTACGCAGGATCGTGAACAGCCACGCCGGCAGATTGGAGCCGGGCTGAAAGGAATCGATGTTGGCGAGCGCGCGCAGCAACGTTTCCTGCACCAGATCGTCGGCGCGGTCGCTTTTGCCGCTGAGCGAAATCGCGAAAGCGCGCAAGCTCGGCACAGACGCGAGGATTTCGTCGCGAAGAGAATCTGTGAGAGGCATTAATCCCTCCCAATGCTGTTTTGCGGCAGGCCCTCGGCATCGCCTCCGGGCGTTTCGCCGGAATCCAGCTTGCGGATCAGATCGGCGAACCGGTCCGGGACACCCTGTTTAACGACGTCGTCATACATGGCACGGAGCTGGTGGCCGATCCGGGCCTGGATTTCGGAATTGAGGCCGCTTTTGGGGGCCGGCTTGGTGGAGAGCGGCTTGGGGTCTTTCATGGTTGAATCCATGCTGTCGCCATGAGTTAACTCCTTCAAGGAGAATGTTTTTTTACGCCGGCCGGGTATTTTTGCAGGCCATTCAGAGACATTTAATGCGGTTCGAACGGGAAAGTTCCTGCGCAAGGGAACTTTAATCGCGCTCGGGGGTAGATAGGGACACGGCTTCCGGGAGATAGTCCCGGTCGCCTGCAATCATGGATTTTATGGAGGGGGTATGTCCCGTTCTCAGCTTGTTGCTGAACATTTGCCCTTGTTGCGCCGGTATGCCCGCGCGCTGACAGGAAGCCAGGCATCCGGAGATTCCTACGTCGGCGCGATGCTGGAGGCCCTGCTGCAGGACCCCTCTCTGCTGGATGAGAGCCACGGCGCCCGTGTTGGGCTGTTTCGCCTCTTTACCAAGATCTGGAATTCGGTCTCGCTGAACGACGAAGGCGAACCCCTTCCTCAGGCGGCGTCGGAGCGGCGGCTCTCCAACATCACACCGCCGGCGCGGCAGGCTTTCCTGCTGCTGTCGCTGGAGGGCTTTTCCGAGGAGGAAGTCGGGTTCATTCTCGACATCAACGTTTCGGAAGTGCGCAGCCTGACGGACACGGCGGGCCGCGAGCTTGCGGCGGAGATCGCGACCGACGTGCTCATCATCGAAGACGAGACGTTCATCGCCATGGACCTCGAGAGCCTGGTGAAGAATCTCGGTCACAAGGTCATCGGCGTCGCGCGCACCCACAGCGATGCGCTGGCGCTTGCCAAGACCAACCGGCCGGGCCTGATCCTGGCCGACATCCAGCTCGCGGACGGCAGCTCGGGCCTCGATGCGGTGAACGAACTGCTGCGCACCTTCGAGGTGCCGGTGGTGTTCATCACCGCCTATCCAGAGCGGTTCCTGACCGGCGAGCGGCCCGAGCCGGCCTTCCTGATCTCGAAGCCGTTCCAGCCGGCGATGGTGTCGGCGGTCGCGAGTCAGGCGCTGTTCTTCCAGCGGAACTCACGCAATCGTAACCAGCGCGCCAGCGCCTGACGGTTCAGAATCGATGAACTGCGAAAAGCCCTGCATTTGCAGGGCTTTTTGCTTGGCGGAGGGGGCGTCTACTTCTTTTGGATGACTGTGGCGCCTAAGCCCAATAGCTGAATCGTCCACGGTGACCTGCCGGAACGAAGCCTCCCGGCAATCGTTATCCAATGCATCGTGTGCGGTGCGTTTGGCAAAAGCGACGACGACCATGTTTTCAGTTGGCTTCAGGAATTTTGGGTGCAGCGGCGGCGACGCTGGCGTTCAGCACCGTGCACCTCGAAGTATCAGCGAAGGGCGATCTGCAACGGCAGCAGTCCGCAGCTGTTCAGTCCGCGTCGGCTCCTCAGGTCGTGCGCACGGCCAAGGGTGACCGTCTGTCGATCCCGGCCGTTGAGGGGCAGAACCTGACGGTGTCTTTCCGCGTGCCGGGGGAGCAGGCAAGCTCCGTCATCATGCGCGTGGCATTGCCGAATAGCGGCCAGAAGGCTGCGCCGCCAGTTGCGCCTGCCGCCAACCGGGCCTCGACGGGCAAGCGCATGGTGGCTTGCGAGCCTTCCGTCAGCGTGCTGACGCCGGTGGCGAAGGTGCTTCAGCCGTCGCGTTGTGTCACCTGACATTTTGGTTGAGGAGATGATTCATGGTCGTCTGCGCTTTGCGCGGGCGATCATTCTTTTGGGTGCGGACGCTTGGACATCAGCCCCAAAGCGATGCCGCCGATCGCGAGCAAGGGCACCAGCCGCTTGACGCCGACCACCCGCACCGCCTGCAAAGCCGCAGCCATCACGATCGGGTCGCTGAGCGCGGTCTGCAGCGTCGATTTCGCGGCCTCCACGGGGCGCTGACGGATGGCGCGCTTGCGCAGCGCGTAGCAGATCGCGGCCATCGCAGCACAAATGAAGAATACGCCTGCGCCTGCGAGGCAGGCGTAAATCGGCCCGTATTTGCCGAGCACGGCGATGAAAGCCGCCGCGCACAGGAATCCGGTGGTGATGAACAGGCAGACGGCAACAGCAGCTGCGAGCGAGGTGAGCCGCATCGCGGTCCCCGCACTTTCCTTGAAATCGTCAACGAATTTGTCGAGCATGAAAGCCTCGATGAATCCAACGGGACAAATGAAAAAGGCGGCCGCTAAGGCGCCCGCCTTGAAGGCTCAAGGCACTAGCGGCGCCACGTCACGCCGATCAGAAAGCCGAGGCCAATGGCCAGGCCGACGGCTGCAATAGGCCGTTCGGTGATGGCATCCTCGATGGTCTCTTCCAGGGTGTTGGCGGCATCCTGTGCCATGTCGAGCGCCGCGCTGCCGCGATCAGCCGCATCCGACATGGCTGCATCGACCTGCGCACGAGCCTGTTTGTAGCCGCGCCTGGCGCGGGTCTGGGCGTCACCGGCCAGTGAATTCAGCGACTCGGTAAGCTGTTGCGCGAGATTCGAGACGTCTTTTCGGATGGCATCGAAATCCTTCTGAAGGCGCTCGAGATTGGCTTGATCGGTCATGTGGATTTCCTGTTACGCGACATTGGGATGCCCGCACATGGCGGGTGTGTGCAGCACAAACGCGCGCGCGTCACGTAAGGTTCCGCAGCGTCAATCCGCTGGCAATGGCTGATCGCGTTCAGGCATCGTGTGCTCCTTGATGATGAGCCCGACGATCAGCAGCGGAGACGATAGAAATGCGCCCATCGGCCCCCACAGCCACGTCCAGAACGCCAGCGCGAGAAAGACCGCGAGCGCGTTGAGCGACAGCCGCCGCCCGATGATCGTCGGCGTGACGAAATGTCCCTCGGCGAAGGCGATGCCTGCAAAGGCGAGCGGAGCAACAAGGGCGCCCGCCAGCGTCGGCATCGCGACGATTCCCACGCACAGCAGGATCGCGAACATCAGGATCGGCCCGATGATGGGAATGAAGTTCAGTGTCGCGGCGAGGCCGCCGAGCCCCGCCGGATTGGGCATCTGCGCGAATGCGCAGGCGATGCCCGTGGCGACGCCGAGGCCGGCATTGATGAGGGTGACAGTGAGGAGATAGCCGCCGAGATTGGTTTCGATGGCGTTGAGGATCTTCAGTACCCGCAGGCGGGAATCGTGGTTCGGGAAGTTCATCACCAGAGCGCGGCGCAGGTCCGGCCAGCTTGCAATGAACAGAACCAAAACCGCAAAGAACAGCAGGATCTCGGTGAAGGTCGGAGAGAGAAATTCGATCGTGGGCTGCACCCATCCGACTTTAGGAAACTGAAATGACGGCTCCACTGTCGCGGGCGTGCCAAGCATCGCCTGCAGCTGATGCCAGACCGCAAGCGGGCGGTCGAACACATGCAGCTTGTCTTTCAGGATCGGGCCAAGCTCTGGGAGTTTGCCGAACCAGTCCATCACCGGCACCGAGATCAGGCCGATCATCAGCACGAACGCGGTCCAGGTGAGGACGACGATCAGGATCGCCGAAACCGGGCGCGGCACGTGCACGGCTTCGAGCCGTCTGGCCGCAGGAGAGAGCATGGTGCCGAGGATGATCGCGGTGACGACCGGCAGGAAGAATGCGCGCGCGACATACAGCACGGCGATGATGGAGAGGATCAACAGCGCCACAAGGCAAAAGGTGACGATTTCGGATCGCTGGATGATGGGAGGCGAAATCGCGTTGCTTTCCGGGACGGGTTCGCCGACAGCGTCGATCGCGCGCTCACGCATGGGTTTTCCGTCCGATCGGCATCCCGCAATTATCTCAATTTGAAACAAACCGGCAGGAAGTTGCCGCCTGTCCGGGACAACAGAACACCCCCTCCCGGCAAAACTCCCGGCACCGACGAACTCCATGCTGACAGGCGTCATAACGAGGTCGGTCGGGGAATGGTTCCGCTCTCGCAGACGGCGTGTTTGTGATCGGGACGCGCCGTGGTGAAGGAACCGCAAGGCTTGTCTGCGCATTGGCTCCGCGCTCGCATCATGGGATGCGCGGAGGCGTGGCGTCATGAGTGACCTGGCTGGCGGTGTGAAGGACCTCTTCGCGTTGCGCGCGATGCTCAAATGGAGCGCCGGCGCATCTGTTATGGCAGCAGCGATGCTGATGACCGTGCCGGCCTCGGCACAGTCGCTGAGTTATGCGGCGCAGCCGGGCATGTTCTCAAACCAGAATTCTTGGTCGCAGGATTCCTGGTCGCAAAACCCGTCGGCGCGCAGCGCGCCCGGCGATGCAGCCTCCGAAGATGCGGCGTTGCCTGAACGGCTGAAGCGCACCGTGGTGTCGTACCCCAGTCGCGAAGCGCCGGGCACGATCGTCATCGATACACGCAATACGTATTTGTACCTCGTTCTCGGCAGCAATCGCGCCATCCGCTATGGTGTCGGCGTCGGGCGCGAGGGCTTCACCTGGTCGGGCGTACAGACCGTATCGCGCAAGGCCGAATGGCCGGACTGGCATCCGCCGGCACAGATGATCGCGCGCCAGCCCTATCTGCCGCGCTTCGTCGCGGGCGGCCCGGGCAATCCGCTCGGCGCGCGGGCGATGTATCTTGGTCATAGCGACTACCGCATCCACGGCACCAACGATCCCACCACCATCGGCAAGTTCGTTTCCAGCGGCTGCATCCGCCTCACCAACACCGACGTCGAAGATCTCTTCAGCCGCGTGAAGGTGGGCGCCAAGGTGATCGTGCTGCCGAAGGGCCGATCTCCGCAATTTGAAGCAAAACGCGCGATGCCGTCTCAAGCCTCGCTAACCAGCGCGGCGGAAAGGGCCGGCCAGCCGATGCAGTTGTCGAGGTTGGATTAACATTGCCGCGTTACACGCGCAGGGTGGGTATGAGGATGAGTTCGATGCAGTCGAAAAGTGCAGCTTGGATGAAGCGCGCGGCCTGCGCCGCGGGCGGCCTGATGATCGCCGTGGCTGTCTCGGGCGCGCCCGCGCAGGCCCAGGATTTCTTTTCGACGCTGTTCGGCGGGTTTGCGCCGAGCCGCCACGCTCCTCCGATGCCGTATGCCGAACCGGGCTATGGCTACGATGACAGCGCGCCGGTCCAGCCGCGCGTCGCAGCCGGGCCCTCGAAGGCATACTGCGTGCGCACCTGCGACGGCCGCTATTTTCCGATGGGCGATACCGGTAACGAGAGCAAGGCCGGGATGTGCCAGAGCCTGTGCCCCGCCAGCGCGACCAAGGTTGTGTATGGGCACGACATCGACAGCGCCGCCACCGATAGCGGCAAGCCGTATTCGGCGCTCCCGAATGCTTTCCGTTACCGTACTGAACTGGTGAACGGATGCACCTGCAACGGCAAGACGCCGGGCGGGCTCGCACATATCGACGCCAAGGACGATCCGACGCTGCACAAGGGCGATCTCGTCGCCAACGCGGACGGCACCTTGTCAACGGCAGGCAAATCCAAACGGGTAACCCTGAAGGTCAGCCCTGCAACCAAGGGCGCGGCATCCCGTTTTGCGACCATTCCCGTGATGGCGGCGCAGTAATCCGTTCCCGAACGGGAACTGTGGGTTTCGTCGTGCGTTGGCCTGTTTGAGGAGCGGCGTTCATACTCGTCGCATCAAACAAACGGGGCCTTCATGTCATTGCTCATCAGCGCACTGATTACGTTCGTTGTCGTTATCCTGGTTCTGTATCTGGTTAACATGCTGCCGGTCGATGGGCGGGCGAAGCAGATCATCCGCATCGTCGTCATCATCATCGGCATTCTCTCATTGGTGCGATACATCACACTGTAGCGCACATAAAAAAAGCCCGGCATTCGCCGGGCTTTTTCTTTCGCTATCGAAATTCTCAGGACGCGAGCTTGCGCCGCGCCGCTTCCTTGATCTCGCGGCGGCGCGCGTGAAGGATGAATTCGGTGTAGCCGTTCGGTTGCTCGCGGCCCTTGAAGATCAGGTCGCAGGCTGCCTGGAAGGCGATGCCGTCATAGCGCGGCGCCATCGGCGTGTAGTCTGGGTCGCCCTCGTTCTGCTTATCGACGACGACGGCCATGCGCTTCAAGGCCTCCATCACCTGCTCGCGGTCGATCACGCCATGGTGCAGCCAGTTCGCCAGCAACTGGCTGGAGATGCGCAGCGTGGCGCGGTCTTCCATCAGGCCGACATTGTGGATGTCCGGCACCTTCGAGCAGCCGATGCCCTGGTCGAGCCAGCGCACCACATAGCCGAGGATGCTCTGGCAGTTATTGTCGAGCTCTTCCTTGACGTCGTCGGACGACCAGTTCGAGTTGGCGAGCGGAATGGTGAGGATGTCGGAGAGCTTGGCGCGCGGGCGGCTCTTCAATTCCTTCTGCCGCGCGTCGATGTCGACGAGGTGGTAATGCATCGCATGCAGCGTGGCTGCGGTGGGCGAGGGTACCCACGCGGTCGCGGCACCTGCCTGCGGATGCGCGATCTTCTGCGCCAGCATGTCCGCCATCTTGTCAGGCGCGGCCCACATGCCCTTGCCGATCTGGGCATGGCCGGGAAGGCCGTCGAGCAGGCCGGTATCGACGTTGGAATCCTCGTAGGCCTTGATCCAGGCGCTAGCCTTCATCTCCGCCTTGCGGACCATCGGGCCGGCTTCGATCGAGGTATGGATCTCGTCGCCGGTGCGGTCGAGGAAGCCGGTGTTGATGAAACACACCCGCTCGGAAGCATTCTGGATGCAGTTCTTCAGATTGACGGTGGTGCGGCGCTCCTCGTCCATGATGCCGACCTTGAGCGTGTTGGCCGGCAGCGAGAGCACTTCTTCCACGCGGCCGAACAGCCGCGCGGTCAGCGCCACTTCATCCGGGCCGTGCAGCTTCGGCTTGACGATATAAACCGAACCGGCGCGGCTGTTGCGGCGCTGCTTCAAATCATGAAGCGCCAGCAGCGCAGTGATCGCGGCATCGAGGATGCCTTCGGGAATCTCACGGCCGGCGGCGTCACACACCGCGTCGGTGTACATGTGAATGCTGACGTTGCGCACCAGCATCAGGCTGCGGCCCGGGAGCGTGATCTCCTTGCCGTCGCGGCCGGTATAGGCGCGATCGTCGTTCAATTCGCGATGCAGCGTCTTGCCGCCCTTGCTGAATTCGGCCTTCAGCGTGCCCTGCATCAAGCCAAGGGTGTTGCGGTAGATCAGGACCTTGTCCTCGGCATCGACGGCGGCGACGCTGTCTTCCATGTCGAGGATTGTCGTCACGGCGGATTCGATGACGATGTCGTTGACGCCGGCAGGATCGTCCTTGCCGATCATGGCCGTGCGGTCGATCTCGATGTCGATGTGCAGGCGATGATTGACGAGCAGGACTGCCGAAGGGGCTGCGGCATTGCCGCGATGGCCGATGAACTGCGCCGGGTTCTTCAGCGCGGTTGAACCACCTTCAAGCCGTGCGACCAGTTCGCCCTTCTCAACGGAGTAACCGGTGACGTCGGCATGGCTGCCCTTGGCGAGTGGCACCGATTGATCGAGAAACGCCTTGGCCTTCGCGATGACCTTGGCACCGCGATTCTTGTCGTAGCCGTTCTTCTTGTAACCGGCGTCGTAGGGGATGGCGTCGGTGCCATACAGCGCGTCATACAGGCTGCCCCAGCGCGCATTGGCGGCGTTGAGCGAATAGCGCGCGTTGCTGAGCGGCACCACAAGCTGCGGGCCGTGAATGTGCGCGATTTCGTCATCGACGTTGGCGGTTTTGATTGGCTGCGTCGGCTGCTCGGGAACGAGATAGCCGATTTCTTTCAGAAATGCGGTGTAGGCCGCGAGGTCGATCGGCTTGCCGCGATGCGCGCGATGCCATTCGTCGATCTGCTTTTGCAGTTCGTCGCGCTTGTTCAAAAGAGCCTGGTTGTCAGGCGCGAATTCCTTCACGAGCGTGGCGACACCGCTCCAGAATTTCTCGGCGGAAATGCCGGTGCCGGGTACGGCTTCGGTCTCGACGAATTGCGCGAGGACAGGAGCGATCTTGAGGCCAGCGATTTCAGTGCGAGTCATTTCAGTCCCATTCCCAAACAGCCACCGGCGGCCATTTCAAAAAATGGAATGAAATGCCTGCCGAAATGAATTGGATTAGGACGATCTAACGCTAAATAATCCGCAAAGAGAAGCGCTTTGCTGCACAGCACCTATTAGACCTATGGTGCACGAATCCGACAGCGCGTTGCGATTTTGCAAATCTATTTTTACAATTTTTACAATTTGACTCCGCGCGATGACAGATTCCGCCGCGCGCGGAGGCATAGGGGATGCGCCGTCAGATATTGGCGGCGAAATCCCCCGGCTCCTGCAGCAGCACGTGGTCTGCCAGCAGCATCCGCTCGATGTCGCCGATCGCCTCGGCGACAGGCCGGGCGGCGGTGTCGAGCACGAGTTCGGCGGCGGCCGGCGGCTGGTAATCGGAGCAGGTGCCGGTAAATCCGGGCAGTTTCCCGGCGCGGGCCTTGGCGTAATGGCCTTTCGGGTCGCGGCTTTCGCACACCTCGGCGGAGGTCGAGACGTAGATTTCGCGGAACAGGTCGCCGGCGATGCGCCGGGCTTGCGCGCGATCTCCCGACGCAGGTGACACCGCAGCGACGATGGCGATGTGGCCGTTGCGGGCCAGATGCGCGGCGACCTCCGCAAGGCGGCGGATGTTTTCGCGCCGGTCGTCCGGGGAGAAACCGAGGTCGCTGTTGAGGCCTGCGCGCAGCGTGTCGCCGTCGAGCAGCACCCCCGAGCCGCCGCGGCTGAACAGCCTGCGCTCGAGCGCGCGCGCGAGCGTCGATTTGCCTGCGCCGGGCAGGCCCGTGAACCAGACCACTGCACCGGAATGGTGGTGGCGCGCGACACGCTCTTCCGGCTGCAGCGCGGATTCGACGGGCACAATGTCCACCGGGACTGCGCGCTGTCCGGCGTCGATGCTGAGGACAAGCCCGCCACCCGCGATGCGGCCGTTGACCTCGATCACCAGCCGCCCATTGCGCGGATTGTCCGCATAAGGATCGGCGGCGGCAGGCCGGGCGAGCGACAGGTCGATTTCGCCGACATGGTTGCGCGCGATCGAGGTGCTTGCGACGCCGGTCAGTTCACCGGGATCGACCGCCTTCTCGATGGCGACCACGGTGGCGCGGCTTTCCATCGTGCCGATGCGCACGAGCACTGTATCGCCGGTCTTCAGCGGCGCTTCATGCAGCCAGAAGATGCGGGCGTGCAGGCGGCGCGTGTCGCGCGGTGCTGAAGTCGCATGCGCGATGACGTCGCCGCGTTCGAGAAAGAGTTCACGGTCCAGCGTGATGCCGACCGAGCGGCCCGCGCCTTGCGGTCCGGTCACGGGCGTGTTCGGCCAGCTTTCGACGGTCTTGATTTTGGCGATCTTGCCCGCCGGCATGATGACGATTTCATCGCCGGGCGTAAGCTGCCCGGCTTCGATGCGGCCCGCGATGATGCGGCGGTCGTCGAATTTGTAGATCGCCTGCACCGGCAGGCGCAGCGGCAATTCGGTAAGCGCGCGTGTCGGCGTCAGCGTGTCGAGCGCGCCGACGACCGTCGGGCCCTTGTACCAGCCGATGCGCGGCGTGTTCTGCGCCACGCCGTCGCCGTCGCGCGCGGAAATCGGGATCACGGCGGTCGGCGTCACACCAAGGCCGGTCAGATGATCGCTGATCTCACGCTTGATTTCGTCAAACCGGACTTCGCTGAAATCGACGCGGTCCATTTTGTTGATGACGACGCAGACCTGCTTCACGCCGAGCAGATGCAGTAGATAGCCGTGGCGACGGGTCTGGTCGCGCACGCCTTCCAGCGCGTCGATAATCAGCACGGCGGCGTCGGCCTGCGAGGCACCGGTAATCATGTTGCGCAGGAATTCGGCGTGGCCGGGCGCGTCGATCAGGACGATGTCGCGCGATGGTGTGCGGAAACGGATCTGCGTGGTGTCGATGGTGATGCCCTGGTCGCGCTCGGTCTGCAGCGCGTCGAGCAGGAACGACCACTCGAACGGCATGCCGCGCCGTGCGCTGACGGCTTTCAGCATTTCGAGCTTGCCGTCCGGTAGGCTGCCGGTCTCATGCAGCAGGCGGCCGACGAGAGTGGATTTGCCGTGATCGACATGGCCGACGATGACGATGGAAACCTGCGGGCGTTCGCCGGTTGCGGCGTGCGGGACTGCGGAAGGAGAAACGAGAATGGTCATGACGCTGCTCCCCTTCATAGATAGCCGGCGACGCGCAGCCGCTCGAAGGCATCTTCGGTTTCATGATCGAGCGCGCGGCCCGCGCGCTCCGGCACCTTGGTGCTGTGCAATTCGGCGAGGATTTCGGGAATGCTCGATGCGTTTGAGACGACGGGATTGGTGATGTCCTGGTCGCCAAGCGAGCGATAACGCTTGCCGTTGTTTGACAGATAAAGCGGAATGATCGGAATGTTCTCGCGCTGGGTGTAGGCCCAGATGTCGGTCTCGGTCCAATGCAGGATCGGATGGATGCGCAGGTGCGCGCCGGTCGGCACGGAAGCGTTGAAGTGATCCCAGAATTCCGGCGGCTGGTCGCGCACGTCCCATCCGCCTTCCGTGCCGCGCGGCGAGAACACGCGCTCCTTGGCGCGGGTGGCTTCCTCGTCGCGACGGATGCCGGCGATCAGGCCGTCGAAACCATATTTGGCGAGCGCGAGCTTCAGCCCTTCGGTCTTGCGCGCCGCGGAGCGGGCGGCGGGCGGCAGCGTCGGATCAACCTCTTCGACCGGCGGGCAGAAGTCCACCTTGAGATCGAGACCCCATTCCTTCGAGTAGTGATCCCGGAAGGCATACATCTCCGGGAATTTCTTTTGCGTGTCGACATGCAGGCAAGGGAACGGCACCTTGCCGAAGAACGCCTTGCGCGCCAGCCAGATCATGACGTTCGAATCCTTGCCGAGTGACCACAGCAAGGCGAGCCGTTTCAGGCGCGCGAACCCCTCGCGAAGAATGTAGATGCTTTGTGCTTCAAGCTCGTCGAGATGGTCCATGCGTCCTCATACTTCGTTGCTACTCCGTACCGGGGGCCAGCTTGACGCGCAGGCCGTCGATCTCGGGGGTCATCAGAATTTGGCAGGCAAGCCGTGAATTCGGCTCGACGAAGAAGGCCCCGTCGAGCATGTCGATTTCCTCATCGCTCGGCGGCGCGAGCCGCCCGACCCATTCCGGGTCGACATAGACGTGGCAGGTTGCGCAGGCGCAGGCGCCTCCGCATTCGGCCTTGATTGAAAGCCCCCAATCGCGGATGACCTCCATGACGCGCCATCCGTCCAGACCTTCCAGTTTGTGCTCTTGGCCGTCGCGGTCTTCGACAAGAAGATACATTTCCCTTGTTTCACTATCTGGGAAGGCAAAAATTCTTCGATCGGATCGTTATTTAGAAGAATTAAATTCTACTTTGTGTATCTTCTAGATACATATATAGAAATTAATTCTAGTCAATCCAGAATTTCAGCTTCGAGTTGTCATGCGCTTCCTGCCGATCTTTCTCGACCTTCAAGCCGGGCCCGTTCTTTTGGTGGGCGCAGGGGATCTGGTACGGGCAAAGCTGCGGCTGCTGTTGTCAGCGGGAGCGCGGGTGAGGTGGTTTGCCGTGGATGGCGACTACGAATCCGGCCTCGATAGCGAGGCTGCGGGCCGGGTCGAGCGCGCCGGCGATCCTTTAACAGCCGACCTGAAAGGTGTCATCGCCATTCTCTGCGCCGGGGCGGGGGAGTTGGGCGAAACCATGGCCAAACGGGCACGGGAAGCGGGCATCCCCGTTAACGTCATGGACGACCTCAAACACTCCACTTTCATCTTTCCGGCCATCGTCGATCGCGGTGATGTCGTCGTTGCGGTCGGCACCGGCGGCAGTTCGCCGGTGGTGGCGCGGCGTGTGCGCGAGAAGATCGAAAGCATTTTGCCTGCGCGCATCGGTGACCTTGCGGCGTTCATCGGCCGCTGGCGCAAACCGATGCAGGCGCATCTGCCGGAAATGTCCGACCGGCGGAAATTCTGGGAGCGCATCGTCGATGGCCCCATAGGTGAGCTGATTTTGTCCGGGCGTGAGCGCGAGGCCGAACAGGCGTTGCGCGCGATCGAGAATCCGGAAGCCTTCACATCCGAGCGCGGCTTCGTCACGCTGGTCGGCGCGGGTCCGGGCGACCCGGATCTCCTGACGGTGAAGGCGTTGCGCGCGCTGCAGGATGCCGACGTGATCTTCTACGACGATCTGGTGTCGCCCGAAGTGCTGGATCGTGCGCGCCGCGACGCGGCCCGCGTGTCCGTCGGCCGCCGCATCGGCAAGCCGGGCATCGGTCAGGATGCGACTAATAAGCTGATGATCGAAGCCGCACGCGAAGGCAAGCGGGCCGTTCGCCTCAAGGGCGGCGACTCTTTCATCTTCGGCCGTGGCGGCGAGGAAATCGCGGAGTTGCGCGCAGCTGGTGTCGCCTACGCTGTCATTCCGGGCGTTACCGCCGGCATCGGTGCAGCGGCGCAGTTCGAGGTGCCGCTGACGTATCGCAAGAAGGCGACGCGCATCACGTTCCTGACCGCGCACAAGACGCATGATGCTGAAGCGGTGGACTGGTCGCTGCTCACCGACGTTGCGATGACGGTGGTAGTTTACATGGGCATCACCGCGGCGCCCGCCATTCGTGACGGGATGCTGGTGGCGGGCCGCTCGCCGAAGACGCCGGTCGGCGTGTTCGCGCGCGTGACGCGCCCCGATGCGAAAGCCGTGGTCGGCACACTCGACCAGCTTCCCGATCTCGTCACGCAAGTGGAGAACGGACCTGCGATCCTCATTATTGGAGACGTGGTGGAGCGGTCGCTGCCATGGAATCGGTCGGATTTCGACCGGTTAGCCGCGAGCCTTATGGAGAGAGTGCCGTGACGGCATTGGATGCGAAAGAGATGGATGTCGCGTCGCTCGACGCGCGGCTGAACGATGCTTCGCCTGCGGAGATCATCCGCGCCGCCGTTGATATCGTCGGCCGCGAGAAGCTGGCGCTGGTGTCGTCGTTCGGCACGGAATCGGCGGCGCTGCTGAAATTCGCCGCTGACGTCGATCCGGCGATCCCCGTTGTCTTTCTCGACACCGGCTGGCTGTTCGAGGAAACGCTCGCCTATCGCAACACCTTGATCGAGCATCTCGGCCTGGCCGACGTGCGCACGATTCATCCGCTCACCGAAGATGTGGCGCGGCAGGATGCGGATCGTGAGTTGTGGCTGACCGATCCCGATGCCTGCTGTCATTTGCGTAAAGTTGAGCCGCTCACGCGCGCGCTTGGCCCCTTCGATGCCTGGCTCAATGGCCGCAAACGCTTTCAGGGCGGAGATCGTGCCGCGATTCCTGTCGTCGAGCGCGACGGTGCGCGATTGAAATTCAATCCGCTCGCCAATGTGACGGCGGAAGAACTGAAGGCGCTTTATGCCGAAGCGAAGCTGCCGCAGCATCCTCTGGTCGCATCAGGCTTCGCTTCAGTTGGGTGCATGCCGTGCTCGAGCCGCAGCGCGCCCGGAGAAGACGCGCGCGCCGGCCGCTGGCGCGGAAAAGCCAAGACAGAATGCGGCATTCACGTTGCGAAGAATTGAGAGCACGTTCGTTACGCTTCGCGTGAAACTAAGAAATCCCGTTTCGTTGACGTAAGCGTGCGAGTTTCAGACTGTGTCTCCATTGCTGATGGCCTTTTGCCGTTCAGTTTGAATGGAGATTTGAATGATCCGTCGTACTCTTCTTGCGCTCGCGGGTGTTCTGATTGCAGGCGCTGCGCACGCCGCCGATAATACACTGTTGAATGTATCGTATGATCCGACGCGCGAACTGTATGTCGATTTCAACAAGGCGTTCGCGGCGGCTTACCAGAAAGAAACCGGCAAGACCGTCGAGATCAAGCAGTCGCACGGCGGCTCCGGTTCGCAGTCGCGCGCGGTGCGCGACGGGTTGCAGGCCGATGTGGTGACGCTGGCGCTCGCCTACGACATCGACGCAATCGCAAGCAAAGGAATCCTGAAAACGGATTGGCAGAAGAGCCTGCCGCAGAATTCGTCGCCCTACACCTCGACCATCGTGTTCCTGGTCCGCAAGGGCAATCCCAAGGGCATCAAGGACTGGGACGATCTCATCAAGCCGGGCGTCAGCGTAATTACGCCGAATCCGAAAACCTCGGGCGGTGCCCGCTGGAATTATCTCGCGGCCTGGGGCTATGCGCTGAAGAAGTATGGCTCCGAGGACAAGACGCGCGATTTCGTGGGCAAGCTCTTCAAGAACGTGCCTGTGCTCGATACCGGCGCGCGCGGCTCGACCGTGACGTTCGTTGAGCGCGGCGTGGGAGACGTGCTGCTCGCCTGGGAGAATGAAGCGCATCTGGCGATCAAGGAATTCGGCAAGGACAAGTTCGAGATCGTGGTGCCTTCGGTTTCGATTCTCGCCGAGCCGCCGGTGGCGGTCGTCGACAGCGTCGTAGACAAGAAGGGGACGCGCGCCGTCGCCGAAGCCTACCTGAAGTATTGGTACAAACCGGAAAGCCAGGAAATCGCGGCGCGCAATTTCTATCGCCCGCGCGATCCGGAAGTCGCCAAGAAGTATGCCGCGAACTTCGCCAAGGTGGACCTGTTCACCATCGACGATGTGTTCGGCGGCTGGACCAAGGCGCAAAAGGAGCATTTCGCGGACGGCGGCGTGTTCGACCAAATCTACAAGAACTGATTCTGGATCATGTGAAGAGATGAGCCGCCGGGCCGATGAGGCGCGGCGGTTCTCGTACTCAAAGTGAGGCATCGTATCGTGGCACCATTGACGCGGCGAAGTGTATTGCCGGGATTCGGATTGACGCTCGGGCTGACTCTGGCCTGGCTGTCCATCCTGATTCTCATTCCGCTTGCCAGTCTGTTCCTCAAGACGACGGAATTGAGTCTTCAGGAATTCATCGCCAGCGTGACCAGCCATCGCGTGCTTCATGCGCTGTCGGTGTCGTTCGGCATTGCGTTTGCAGCGGCGTTGGTGAATCTCGCCGCGGGCGTTCTGGTGGTGTGGGCACTGGTGCGTTACCGCTTTCCGGGGCGCCGGATCTTCGATGCTATCGTCGATATTCCGTTTGCGTTGCCGACGGCGGTGGCGGGCATCGCGCTGAGCGCGCTGTTCGCGCAGAACGGCTGGCTCGGCGCACCGCTTGCAAAACTCGGGATCAAGGTGGCGTTCACGCCGCTCGGCATTTTCATTGCGATGATCTTCATCGGCATTCCGTTCGTGGTGCGCACGGTGCAGCCGGTGCTGGCCGATCTGGAGCCTGAGCTTGAAGAGGCGGCGAGCAGCCTCGGCGCGCGGCGCTGGCAGGTCATTACGCGGGTCATTCTGCCGAGCCTGACGCCGGCGATCCTGACCGGCTTCGCGCTCGCTTTTGCCCGCGCGGTCGGCGAATACGGCTCGGTAATTTTCATCGCCGGCAATCTTCCGAACGTGTCGGAGATCGCGCCGCTGCTGATCGTGATCCGGCTGTCCGAATTCCGCTACGCCGATGCGACCGCGATTGCGGTCGTCATGCTGGTCGTTGCTTTCCTGATCATCTTCGCCATCAACCGTATCCAGCGCTGGGCCCAGACCCGGGGCGTCGTGAGTTATTCAGTCACATGAGCACCATTGCCATCGCCACAGATCATGTTTTGCCGCTGGCGCAGCGCGACGCGCGCTCAGAACCGCGCGTCCTGCGGTTTCTTGTCATTGCCTTTGCGATCACATTCCTGTCGGTCTTTGTGCTCCTGCCGCTGGCGCTGGTGTTCGTCACAGCTTTTGCCAAGGGTGTGTCGGCCTATCTCGATGCGCTGTCCGGTTCGGAAACGCTGTCGGCGATCGCGCTGACGTTGACGACCGCGCTGATCTCGGTGAGCGCCAATCTTGTTTTCGGCTTGCTGGCGGCGTGGGCCATCGCCAAGTTTGAATTTCGCGGCAAGACGCTGCTGATCACGCTGATCGACCTGCCGTTCTCGGTCAGCCCGGTGATCTCGGGTCTGGTCTTTGTGCTGCTGTTCGGCACGCAGGGCCTGTTCGGCGCCTGGCTGCAGCAGCACGACCTTCAAATCCTGTTCGCGACGCCGGGGATCGTGCTGGCGACGACCTTCGTGACGTTTCCGTTCGTCGCGCGCGAACTGATCCCGCTGATGCAGGAGCAGGGCACGCAGGAAGAAGAGGCTGCGGTGTCGCTCGGCGCGTCCGGGCTTCAGACGTTTTTCCGCGTCACCGTGCCCAACATCAAATGGGGCATCCTGTACGGGGTTCTCTTGTGCAACGCGCGCGCGATGGGGGAATTCGGCGCGGTGTCGGTGGTGTCCGGCCACATTCGCGGCGAGACCAACACCATGCCGCTCCTGGTCGAGATTTTATACAACGAGTACCAGCTTGCGGCGGCGTTCTCCGTCGCCTCTCTGCTGGCGTTGCTGGCGCTGGTGACTCTGGTTGCCAAGACCATCCTTGAAGGACGATTGGAAGGACACCCCGCAAGTGACGATTGAAGTTCGCAACCTCGTCAAGCAGTTCGGCGCGTTCAAGGCGCTCGATCACGTCAATCTGGAAGTGCAGGCCGGCGAATTGCTGGCGCTGCTCGGCCCGTCCGGTTCGGGCAAGACCACGCTGCTGCGGATCATCGCGGGCCTCGACTGGCCCGATACAGGCTCGGTGCGGTTCGATGGCCATGATGCGCTGTCGCGCGGCGCGGGCGAGCGCAATGTCGGATTCGTGTTTCAGCATTACGCGCTGTTCCGCCATATGACCGTGTTCGAGAACGTCGCCTTCGGCTTGCGGGTGCAGCCGCGCGCGGAGCGCCCGAGCGAAGACGCTATTCGGCGGCGGGTGAAGGAATTGCTCGATCTCGTGCAACTGGACTGGCTCTCCGACCGCTACCCCGCGCAACTCTCCGGCGGCCAGCGTCAGCGCATCGCCTTGGCGCGTGCGCTCGCGATCGAGCCGCGCATCCTGCTGCTGGACGAGCCGTTCGGTGCGCTCGACGCCAAGGTGCGCAAGGAATTGCGGCGCTGGCTGCGCCAGTTGCATGACGAGATCCATGTGACCTCGATTTTCGTCACCCACGATCAGGAGGAGGCGCTGGAAGTCGCCAACCGCGTGGTGGTGATGGACAAGGGCAGGATCGAGCAGATCGGCTCTCCCGGCGATGTCTACGACAATCCGGCAAGTGCCTTCGTGCACGGCTTCATCGGCGAGTCGATCGTGCTGCCGGTGCATGTGACCGATGGCCGGGTCCGGCTCGGGGAAAAGACGCTGACGCTGGAATCGCAGGGCAGTGCGTCGGGACCATCGAAACTGTTCATCCGCCGTCACGATGTCGCGGTGGGCCCGGCGGGTAGCGGGCTCCTCGAGGGCGATGTCAGGCATGTGCGTGCCTTCGGGCCCACGCAGCGGGCCGACGTTGCGTTGCATGTCGGAGGTAGCGAAACTGTGATCGAGATCGATGCGCCGCGCGACCGCGGGCTGAAGCCGGGCGATGTGGTGGGGCTGCAGCCGCGCCGGTTCCGGATTTTCGCGGAGGCGTAACTTCCCCCCTCTCCCCATAAATGGGGAGAGGGGGCTCATCGCGATTGCCGTGCCGTGCGTTTCCTTCCCTAAAAATTGCCGCCGTGTTCACCTTTCAGCCATGGTTGATGTGCAACAACGGCCCCATCGAGGGGCCTTTGCAGACATGTTACGATTAGCCGCCGCCATCCTGGGATTGCTCGTGCTCGCCGGCTGTGCCGGTAACGATATTTCGACCGAGCAGCCGTCGTTTTACGTCAGCATGGCGAACCCCAATGCGAAGCTGGACGCGAACGCCGCCGCTTCGATGATCTCCCAATACCGCCAGAACAATGGTCTCGGCGCGGTGACGATCGATCCCGAATTGATGAACGCGGCCGAAAAGCAGTCGCGCGCGATGGCGGCGAAAAACAAGCTCGATCACGATGTCGCAGGCCCGTTCGCCAAGCGAGTCAAGGCGTCGGGCTTCGACGCCGCGAAGGCGGTCGAGAACATTTCCGCCGGCTACCACACCATGGCGGAAGCCTTTTCCGGCTGGCGCGATTCGCCCTCGCACCGCGCCAACATGCTGGCAACCGGTGTCACCAAAATGGGCATCTCCGCGGTCTATGCGCCGAATTCGAAATACAAGGTGTTCTGGACCATGATCCTGGCCGCGCCGGATCGCTAGAGCGTTTTCAAAACTTTCCCCTGCGCTTGTCGGGATTGACGGCGCGCCCGTCACGTCCCACGTTCTCCCGCGATAGTCTTTAATACGCAGGAGCGCGCAATGACTTCACTGGCAGGCAAGGCCGCCGTCATCACCGGATCAACCAGCGGCATCGGCCTCGCTTATGCGCGCACCTTGGCCAAGGCAGGCGCCAACATCGTGCTCAACGGCATGGGCACGCCTGCCGACATCGAAAAAGAGCGCGCCGGCATCGAGCGGGATTTCGGCGTCAAGGCGGTGCATTCCCCGGCGGACATGACAAAGCCCGCCGAAATTGCGCAGATGGTCGCGCTCGGCGAAAACACCTTCGGCTCGGTCGATATTCTCATCAACAACGCCGGTATTCAGTTCGTCTCCCCGGTCGAGGAATTTCCGCTCGACAAGTGGGACGCGATCATCGCCATCAATCTGTCATCGGCCTTTCATGCCATCCACGCCGCCGTGCCAGGCATGAAGAAGCGCGGCTGGGGCCGCATCATCAATACCGCATCGGCGCATTCGCTGGTCGCCTCGCCCTTCAAGTCGGCCTATGTCGCGGCCAAGCATGGCATCGCCGGTCTCACCAAGACCGTGGCGCTGGAGCTTGCGACCTTCAAGATCACCTGCAATGCGATCAGTCCGGGTTATGTTTGGACGCCGCTGGTCGAGAGGCAGATTCCCGACACCATGAAGGCGCGCAACATGACCAAGGATCAGGTCATCAAGGACGTGATGCTGCAGGCGCAGCCGACCAAGGAGTTCGTGACCTCCGAGCAGGTCGCGGCGCTTGCGCTGTATCTGTGCGGCGATGACGCTGCCCAGATCACCGGCGCCAACCTGTCGATCGACGGCGGCTGGACCGCCGAATAACCGGTCAGGAAGCCTGCCGTCCGCCGAAGGCGAGAACGTGCAGGCCGAGCTTGTGCTTGGCGATGGCGAACAGAAGAATGCTTTCGAACACCAGTGAGATCGAGGTGGCAGCGGCTGCGCCATAACCGCTGTAGTGCGGCACCAGCATCACGCAGAGCACGACGTTCATGACGAATGCGCTCGCATAGGTCAGGGCGCAGGAGGTCTGGTTGCCGCTCATGTTCAGCAGCCGCTCGACCGGTCCGATCGCTGCGCGCGAGATCAGGCCGATCGCGGCGATGAACATGATGCCGTAACCGGCGGTGAATTGCGGGCCGAACAGCCACAGCATCGGTTTGCCGATGGCGAGCAGCATCAGCGTCGCGGCGAGTGACGGCCAGAACGTCCATTTGATGGCATGCGCGACATAGGCCGAGAGCCGTTCGGTGTCGCCGCTGGCATAGTATTCGGTGAAGCGGTGCGCGGTGGTGGCCGCCATCGCGAAATGGATGAATGACACCAGCGCGAGCGTCTTCACCACAGCGAAATAAAGGCCGACTTCTTCCGCAGGGCGGAAATGCTGCAGCACCAGAATGTCGGTGTAGGACAAAAGCAGATAGAAGCCCTCCACCATCATGATGGGAAGCGACAGCTTGAACCAGCTTGCGAGCGCGTATGTGCGTGGGCCGGGCTCGACCACGCCGTGCAGGCGCCGGTTCAGGGCGAACATCTGTCCTGCCATCGCGATCCATGCCGCGGCGGCACAGGCGGCTATGGCCGCCGTCGCGCCGAGATTCAGCCCGAGCACGACGATGCCTGCAGTGAAGGCGATGATCAGGGTCTGGCGGGCGATGAATTGCGGAAACAGGGCGAGGCGCATCCAGTCATGCGAGCGCGCGATGCCGTCCTGCATGTTGGCCACGACGAAGGCCGGCAATATCAGGCAGCCGATATAAAGCGGCATCGGAAGATTGGCGTCGAGCGACGGCGTCAGCAGATAGACAATGCCGGCGAAAACCAGCGCCATCACGCTCGATGTGCCGAGCACCATCAGCCGGCTGCCGCGCAGGAAGCCGCGCAGCAGCGCGTATTCGCCATTGCCGCGATATTCGGGAATGAGTTTCTGGGCCGACATGGCGAGCCCGAAATCGAGCATGCTGCCGACCAGCAGTACCCAGGTCCAGACATAGACGTAGATGCCGTATTCCGAGCCGCTCATCCAGCGCGCCAGCAGGATCTGCGACAGATAGCCAAGGCCGGCGCTGAACACGCGGATGGCAAACACGGTGCCTGCGAGACGGTTGGTCAGCAGGGCTTCGCTGGTGCCGCCCAGCATCTGGCGCAGCCGCGCCAGCCAGTTCGAGAGGCGGTTCGTCGGGCTTTGCGCGTCCATGAGGGCCAAGGGTGGTGATCCGTCTGCCGCATCTGCGGCGATGGCTTGGGCCTAGCAAGGATTCGTTAAGATATTGTTGGGCGGCGGGCCTAGCCTTTGAACCCACCCTCGGCGAGGAACGCGGCTTCTTCCGCGGTCGTCTGCCGGCCCAGCATGGTGTTGCGGTGGGGAAAGCGGCCGAATTTGCGGATGATGTCGGCGTGGATTTCGGCGAACGCCAGATTGTTGGCGTTGCCGAATGCGCGGAACAATTCGACGCAGCGAAGCTGGTCCTTCGGGTCCTCCGAATGCATCAGCGGCATGTAGACGAAGGCGCGCAGATCTGTGCCGATCTGCCGATCCATGCCCTGTTCGATGGCGTGCTTGGCGAGCGCAAGCGCCTGCGGATCGGTCGAGAAAGCCTCCGCGCTGCCGCGAAACATGTTTCGCGGAAACTGGTCGAGCACGAGGATCAGCGCCAGCGTGCCTTCGGCGGTCTTTTCCCAGCCGGCATGAAGGCCGTCGCGGGCTTCCTGCCAGAGCGTGTGAAAACGCTCGCGCACCTGGGCGTCGAAATCCGCGTCGGCTTTGAACCAGCGATCCTCTCCGGCGTTGCGCCAGAACGAGATGATGTCATCGGGAGAAAAGGAAGTCGTCATTGGTCAGTGTTTCGGGTCAGTGTTTCGCCATTTCTTCATCGCGCAGCGCGCGGCGGAGGATTTTTCCGACATTGGATTTCGGCAGTTCATCGCGGAATTCGATGTGCTTCGGGGTCTTGTACTTGCTGAGTTGCTCGGCGGCAAAGTCGTGCAGCGCCTGTTCGGTCAGGTGAGGGTCTTTCCGGATGACGAATGCCTTGACCACTTCACCCGACTTGCCGTCCGGGGCGCCGATCACCGCGCATTCCCGCACGCCGGGATGGCTAGACAGCACTTCCTCGACTTCGTTCGGATAGACGTTGAAGCCGGACACAAGGATCATGTCCTTCTTCCGATCCACGATCCGCAGGTAACCTTCAGGTGAAAGCACGCCGATGTCGCCGGTGCGGAAGAACCCGTCCGGCGAGATCGCCTTGGCGGTCTCATCAGGCCTGTTCCAGTATCCCTGCATCACCTGCGGGCCGCTTGCGCACACCTCGCCGCGTTCGCCGATCGGCACTTCGCGATCCGCGTCGTCGCGAATGGAAATCAGCGTCGAGGGCAATGGCAGCCCGACGGTGCCATTGAAGTCGGCGATGTCAGACGGATTGCAGGTCAGCACCGGCGAAGTTTCGGACAGGCCGTAGCCTTCCGCGATGGCGCAACCGGTGCGCTTCTTCCAGTCTTCCGCGACCGTGCGCTGCACCGCCATGCCGCCGCCCGCGCAGGCGATCATCTGGCTGAAATCGATGTCGTCGAATCCCGGCGCGTGCAGCAGCGCATTATACAGCGTGTTCACCGCCGGCAGGCTGTGGACGCGGTACTGCTTCAATTCCTTGATGAAGCCCGGAATGTCGCGCGGATTGGGGATCAGCAGGCTGGCGCCGCCGGCGCGCAGCGTCAGCAGGAAGCACGCGCTCAGCGCGAAGATATGATAGAGCGGCAGCGCGCAGACCTGAAGGAATTGCCCTTCGACGGTCTTTTTCTTCAGGGCAGGCTGCAGCCATGCATCGTTCTGCAGCACGTTGGCGACGATGTTGCGATGAAGCAGCACGGCGCCCTTGGCGATGCCGGTGGTGCCGCCGGTATATTGCAGGAAAGCGATGTCGTCCGGGCCGAGCGAAGGCTTCTTGAAAGCGAGGCTGCGTCCCCGCGCCAGCGCGTCGTTGAACGAGACCGCGCCGGGAATCGCGAACGCGGGCACGAGCTTCTTGATGTGCCGCACCACGAAGTTGACGATCTTGCCCTTGAAGCCCAACAGGTCGCCGAGGGTTGCGACGACGACATGCCGCACCGGGGTGACGGCCAGGGCTGCCTCCAATGTGTGCGCGAAGTTTTCCAGCACGACGATGGCATCCGCGCCGCTGTCCTTGAGTTGCACTTCGAGTTCGCGCGGCGTGTAGAGCGGGTTGATGTTCACCACGACGAAGCCCGCGCGCAGGATTGCGGTGGATGTGATCGGGTGCTGCAACACGTTCGGCATCATCACGCCGATGCGCGCGCCCTTGGGCAGGCCGAGGCTTTGAAAATAGGCGGCGAGAGCGGCGGAGAATTCGTCATATTGCCGGTAGCTCAGCGACTTCCCCATGCAGGTGAAGGCGGTGCGGCCGGCGAAGGCCGTCATGCTTTCTTCAATGAGATCGACCAGCGAGGCGTAGCGGCTGGCATCGATGTCCGCCGGGATGCCGGGCGGATAACTTTTGAGCCAGACACGTTCCATGACATCTCCCGAAAGCAGCGCGGTCATCGCGGGAGCGAGTATCGGAGAGCGGCTGCGTCAACGCAAGGCGCGCAGCCTGTGCCACGCGGATGCGCACCGAACATTTTGCCGTGCTGCATTGTCATGCAGCATCGGCGTGCTGTCAGGTTTTGGGAGCGGTGTCTTTTTGCGACGTGGTCGGCTTTGGCTTCGGCTTGGCGGAAGCGTTTGCCGGCTTCTTGGCGGTGTGCGGCGCAGGTTTTGCTGCGGGTTTCGCCGTGTGCTTGCCCTCAGGTTTGGCTGCGGGTTTTGCCGCCGGTGCCGCAGATGCCGTCGCGGTATGTTTGGCGGACGTTGATGCAGCCTGCTTGTGTGCCGCCGGTTTGGCTGCCGGCTTGGCGTGTTTGTGCGCGGCCGCTCTTGCGCCCTTCTTCAACTTGTGACGGGCCTTGTGGGCCGCGGCCTGTCTGGCCGCTTCTTCTGCATTGGCTGCGAGCAGTGCCGAACCGCTGCGCGTCGGTCCGGTGTAAACGATGATCGGCTGCGCGGGCGCTGGCGGAATCGACAGGATGTCCGACGCCTTGACGTTGACCTGAAGCTTGGCGAGCGCATAGCCCGGGTCGGCAGAGTCGCTCTGATTGTTGAGCGTAATCTCGACATCGTCATCTTCGTCTTCGGCGGCTGGGCGCTTGCGGTGCCGCCCGCAGACCTGATCATGCAGATCCGGCGGCGCCGCTTCGAGCGGCGGCAACTGCTCGATCGTGCCGAGCGACGGCTTCAGCCAGGCGAGCTTGCTGCGGCTGAATCCCTTTTCCAGAAGCTGGGCAGCCTTGATCGTGCGCTGCGCCGAGGAAGGCGCGCCGAGCACCACCGCGATCAGATGTTTGCCGTCGCGCGTGGCGCTGGCGATGAGGTTGAAGCCGGATGCACAGATGAAGCCGGTCTTCATGCCGTCCGCGCCCGGATAGCGGCCGATCAGCTTGTTGAAGTTCATGGTGATGCGGCGGCCGAACTTGATGCCGGGCAGATGCGCAAAATACGAGTATTCCGGCAGGTCGCGATAGAACGCGCGCGCGAGAAGGCCGAGATCGCGCGCCGAGGAGATGTGCGTGTCGTCGGGCAGGCCGTTGGGATTGGAGAAGTGACTCTGCGTCATGCCGAGTTGCCGCGCGGTTTCGTTCATCATCTGGGCGAAGCCGTCGACGGAGCCGCCGACGCCTTCCGCGAGCACGACCGCCATATCGTTCGCGGATTTCACCATCATCATCTTCAAGGCGTTATCGACCGTGACTGTCGTGCCGGCCGGGAACCCCATTTTCGATGGCGCCTGCGACACCGCGTTCGGCGAAACGGTGAGCAGGGTGTCGAGGCTGATGCGGCCCTGTTTCACGGCCGTGAGCGTCACGTAGGCGGTCATGATCTTGGTGAGCGATGCCGGATACCATGGCTGGGTGGCATTCTCGGCTTGCAGCACCTTGCCGGTATTGGCGTCGAACAACAGATATGCTTCCGCATGCGCGGGCGTTGCCGAGACGTGCAGCGAAAATGCCGCAACGAGTGCGATCAGCCACATGCGGAATGCGCCGGAATGGCGAAGCAGGAAATCAGTCACGCTTAAGTCCGGTTCGTTGTGGCGCCGGCGAAGATGCGGGCACGTGGCGATGGGGCCGCTCGTTGCGGATGCATGAAAACGGCTGGAGCGACGCGACAAACCTATACCGGCTTAGACGCGAGAGAAAGCCTGTGAACGCTCCTTTTCGGCAGTCTATCCGCCACGAACTGGGCTAAAGTTCGTCGCGATCCGGTTTCCCTAAAGTTTCTCGATGGCGATGGGCGGAGCCTCCCGGCCGGCCTCCTGCACCATGAACTGGGCGCGCGCCAGTTCGGCAAAATGCCCGCCGCGCGCCACTAACTCGTCGAAGGTTCCACTCTCGGTGACGCGGCCCTTGTCGAACACCAGAATGCGCGTCGCGTTGCGGATGGTGGAGAGGCGGTGCGCGATCACGAAAGTGGTGCGACCTTCCATCACAGTGTCGAGAGCAGCGTTGACCTTGGCTTCGGTCACGGCATCGAGCGCGGAGGTCGCTTCGTCCAGAATCAGGATCGGCGGGTTTTTCAACAGGGCGCGCGCAATCGACAGCCGCTGGCGCTCGCCGCCAGACAGCATGCGTCCGCGCTCGCCTGCGTTGGTGTCGAATTTCTGTTCGCTGCGCTCAATGAAGTCGAGCGCCTGCGCGCCTTGCGCGGCCTGCCGCAACTCCTCGTCGGTCGCGTCGGGCTTGCCGACGCGCAGGTTCTCGGCGATCGAGCGGTTGAACAAGAGTGCCTCCTGAAACACCACGCCGATATTCCGCCGCAGGCCCGCAAGCGTGAGGCCGCGAATGTCCATGCCGTCGATCTTGACGGCGCCGGATTGCGGATCGAACGCGCGATGCAGCAGCGCGATGGCGGTGGATTTGCCTGCGCCGGTTTCGCCGACCAGCGCGATGGTCTGGCCGGGCAGGGCGGTGAAGGAGACATCCTCGATCGCGGGCCGCTTGCCGTCATAGGAAAACGACACATCGTTGAACTCGACGAGTCCTTGCAGGCGGCCGGGGTCGATGGCGTCGGGCCGGTCACGCACGGCGGGCACGGCATCGAGAACGTCGAAGAACTCCTGCAGCCGCGGTGCTTCCATGAACACGTTGTTGACGAAGCCGACCACCTGTTCGAGCTTCTGGATCAGCATGGTGGCGAAGGAGACGAACATCACGATCTCGCCGACGCTGGCCAGCCCCTGCTGATGCAGGAAGATGCCGACGACGAAGATCGCCAGAATCGTGATGGTGGTCGATGCGCGAGTCATCACCACGACGAGCGCCCACCACGACAGTACCGGCAACTGCGCCGACAGCAGCTTGTCGGCGACACCGCGCAATCCCTGCACCTCGGCTTCGACGCGCACGAAGCTTTGCACCAGTGCGACGTTGCCGAGCGCGTCGGATGCGCGCGCGGCGAGGTCGCCGTAATGGGATTCGACTTCCATCTGCAGCGTGTAGGTCTTGCGCACGACAAGCGTCGTCAGCGCGGTGAAGACGATGCACAGCACGAACAGAATGACGGCGAGCCGCCAGTTGATGTAGAACGCGAGCGGCAGCAGCACGAGCAGCGACAGGATCGCAGAAAAATGCTCGCGGAAGAACGACAGCCACAGCCGCCACAGCGCGTCGGTGCCTTGCAGCATCACCTTCATCAGCCGGCCCGAATGGGTGCCGGTGTGGAAGGTGAGCGGCAGCTGCATGATGTGGTCGAAGTAGCCGGTCAGCACGGCCTGGCGCTGCCGGTGCGAGAGCCGGTCGGCATGCCAGGCGACGACGGCGTTGCAGACAATGGTGAACAGCCCAAATCCGGCCCAGGCTGCGAGCAGGAGCCAGGGCGATTGCGAGGGGACCGCGGCGGCGGCATTCCCTGCGCCCGGATTGGCGGACAGCACGTCGATGATGCGGCCGAACAGGACGGGCTCGGCAAACTGCGCGGTCGCAAGCAGGAGGTTGGCGAACGCCAGAATCCAGGCCAACCGGGCTTCATCGCCGAGCTGATCGAGAACCCGCAGATAGAGACGGATAAGGGACATGGGTGAAACCGGTGCGGGCCGACTTTGGCAAACCTGCCGCTGTCCTACAAGTGACTGACGGAGTTGGAGGTTTGGCGATCCCGCGGCATCAAGAGATGCGGCGAACTGCCGCTTGATGCAGAGGCGCGGAACCCCATGTTCTTACAAGGGTTTCCTTTAGGGCCACGGCCCGCTGAAAGGAGAGATACATGACAATTCCGATGCGATCGCTTGGCTTCGCCCGCACGTCTTTGGCGGGCAAGAGTGCAGTCCTTGCCCTTGCGACAACGATGCTGGTGGCGGTGTCCGCGCCGGGCTCCGCGCAAACGGCGGCGAGCGGTCTGTCGCAGGTTCAGGCCCCGGCTGTGAACACCGCAGCCGGTGAGCGTCTGACGGATGTGAGCGCGCGCGCCAAGAAGCGTCATGTGCGGCGCCATCATCGCCGTAACGATGCGGCCGCGGCTGCGATCTTCGGCCTTGCCGCCGGTGCGATCGGGACCGCGATCGCGGAGTCGCGTCGTCGCGATTACTACCGGCAGGACTATTACTATGGCGGCGATCCGTATTACGGACGTCCCTATTATGGCGGCCCGGCCTATTACGGCGGCTACCGCTACTACCCTTACTGAAACGAGTTCGTTGCGAGATTGCGCCGGGGCCCGATGGGCTCCGGCGTTCGTTTGCGTCGTTACGCGGTCGCCACGCGGTGACGTTAACCCGGTGGCGATAAGGTTGGATTAGCTTGCCGACATGAGTGATTCGCTAGAACGGCTATACCGTGCGGTGATCGCTGCACGGACCCTCGATCCCGCTACGTCGCGGACGGCGAAGCTTTTACAGCGCGGCCCCTCCAAGATGGCCCGGAAGCTCGCCGAGGAAGCCATCGAGGTCGTGATCGACGCGGTCAGCGGCAAGCAGGACGCGGTCATCCGCGAAAGCGCCGACCTTCTCTACAATCTGACGGTTTTGTGGGCCGCGGCCGGTATCCGCCCGCAGGATGTCTGGGACGAAATGGACCGCCGCGAACGCACTCAGGGCATTGCCGAGAAACTGCCGAAGCAGAAGGCGGCCATCAAAGCCGGAATTCCGGCACCCCGCCGCCGGGCTTTGGCCTGACCTGCGGCGACAATGCGCATTGCCGGTAACTGATTTGGCTCGCCGCATGGACAAACGCCTGCTCGCGTGTTTCATCGCGCCATGCTGAGACGGATCTACGATTGGTGTATCGCCGCTGCCGACAAGCCCTATGCGCTGTGGCTGATGGCAGCCGTGTCCTTTGCCGAAAGCTCGTTCTTTCCCGTTCCCCCCGACATCATGCTGATTCCGATGGCGCTGGCCCGGCCGCAGCGCGCCTGGATCTATGCCGGCGTCTGCACGGTGGCGTCCGTCGCCGGTGGCGTGCTGGGCTATGCGATCGGCTTCCTGCTTTATGATTCCGTCGGGCAGTGGCTGATCGGGCTTTACGGCTATGGCGACAAGGTCGAGGCCTTCCGTGAATCCTATGCCCATTACGGTGCATGGATCATCCTGCTGAAGGGCCTGACGCCGATCCCCTACAAGATCGTCACCATCACCTCCGGCTTCGCCGGTTACAATATCTGGCTGTTCATTCTGCTTTCGGCGATCACGCGCGGCGCGCGCTTCTTCATCGCGGCAGTCCTGCTGAACCGCTATGGCGAGACGATCCGCCACCACATCGAGAAACGCCTTGGCCTCTGGGTCGGGATCGGCGCGGCGGTGCTGGTCGCAGGCTTCATTATCGCATTCAAGCTGTTTTAAACCTGAGACATTGAACGCCCTTGCACGGCGGCGATGGCGGGATAGTGTCCGGCCATGGGACGAGCAGTTTGGCATCTGGGAATCCGGGCTCGCCGCTTTGCGGCAGGACTCGTCATGTGTCTTGCGATCGTCGCTGCCATGCTTGCGGCGCCGCTGCCTGCGTTGTCTCAATCGCTCGCGCCGTCCGGGCAGACGCCGGACCCCGCGCCGCCGCCGGCTGCTCCCTTAGCGCCTGCCGCTCCCGCCATCGCGCCACCACCGCCCTCTCCTGCGCCGCCGCCCGCGCCGGCAATGCCTGCGCACAAGCCGGGTTTTCTGGAAGAACTCGGCAAGGTGCTGAAGGATTCAGCCTCCCATCTGTCCTCGAGCTGGAAGGGCTCGCAAAAGACGCTGGAAGACCTCAACGCCAAGACCAAGGACGCGACGGAAAGCCTGACCCGGGTGCAGTCGGTCATCACCGGCCGGACGGCCTGTCCGGTGACAGCCAATGGCGCGCCGGACTGCAATGTGGCTGCTGCTCAGCTGTGCAAGGGCAAGGGATTCAAGACCGGCAAGAGCCTCGATATTGAAACTGCGGAGAAGTGCTCGGCGAAGGTTTACCTCTCCGGGCGAACCGGTGCGCCAGGTGAGTGCCGCACGGAAAATTTTGTGACGCGGGCGATCTGCCAATAAGCGTTGGATCGGCGCTTATTTTGTATGCCAGTTATTTTGCGCTGCATCATAAATATCTGCGGAGCGCGAACGCGCTTTCGCAACACTTCCTAAACGGCATTGGTATAGGCATACAGTGATTGAGTGAGTCTGCGCCTGTTCGGGTGTCGGACTCTCGTGGGCTATCCGCCTGCGGCGACCGGTATCCTGACGTTCCCCTGCGAAGTACTTGCGGCGGGATTTTTTACAATTTCAGACCGCAGGTCATGACAAGAATTGTACAGGACGACATGGATTTCGAGTCCGCGAAAGAAGTCGCGGACAGAGCCATGGATCATATGATCCGCGAGAACGTCCCGCCGACTCCCAACAACTTCACCGTCTGGTTCAATTATTGTCTCGGCACGCCGCCGGACCTGAAGCGGACGATCGATATTCTGGTCGGTAACAAGCGCAAATTCGACAGCTTCGTGTGTGACGACCTGCGCTCGATGTATATCGCGACGCCCGGCGTCAACGCGCCTGCGGCCCAGAACATTTCCGAGCAGCTCGGCCACGTCATGGCGCAGGCGCAGCAATATCTGGCGACCGCCATCACCGACAACCGCGATCATATCCGCGAAATCGACGGCGTTGCCACGCAGGCGGACCAGGGGATCAATCCCCGCTCGCTGATCGAAAGCCTGATGGGTGCGCTGTCGAGCGCTGCGAGCCGCGCCTCGGTGCTCGAATCCAATTTCACCGAAGCTTCGCAGGAACTGGACACGATCCGCACCTCGCTGCGCGATGCGGAGGAGCGCGCCAAGACCGACACGCTGACGGCATTGCCGAACCGGCGGGCGCTGGAGGAATTCTTCCGCGCCGCGCAGATGAAGGCGATGGAAGTGGAAGACCCGCTCAGCCTTCTGATGCTCGACATCGACCATTTCAAGAAATTCAACGACACCTACGGCCACAGCGTCGGCGATCAGGTGATCCGCCTGATCGCAAGTGTGTTGCGCGAGCGTGTCCGTGAAAACGATCTGCCGGCGCGTTATGGCGGTGAGGAATTGATCGCGGTGCTGCCCGGCGCCAATCTTGCGGTCTGTAAGGAGGTCGCCGAACGAATTCGTGCGACCGTCGCCGGATGCCATCTCACGCGCCGTTCGACCGGCGAGGCGCTGCCGGATATTTCAGTCTCGATCGGGGTCGCGCAATTCCGGCCCGGCGAGTCCATGGCGACGCTGATCGAGCGATGCGACCGCGCGCTGTACAAGGCCAAGGCGCAGGGCCGTAACTGCGTCGTGAGCGAAGACGACCTCACCGAAGCCGACTGCGCGGCGTGAGCCGGCTTCAATAATCCCGGTGCGGCTTGCGGTGACGGCGGTGCGGCCGCGCGGGTTCGGCGTACATCGGATTGATGTTGCAATAGGCCATGCGGCCTGATGCCGAGGCCGCGCACTGGGCGTAGGTGCTGTAATAGCAATCGCCTGCGGTGTCGTTGCGCTCGTAGAGGCAATAGCGATAGTCGCGCGCCTGCGCCGGAAGCGTGCTCCAGATCCAGCCTGTCATCAGGACAGACGCCAGAACGGCAGCCATTGAAATGCGCATGTGATCCTCCCATCAGCGGCCGCGATTCAATCGCGCCGGCAGGAAGAGGTTCCCGCATTGAGGCGAAAAGAGACGGCGGGCGGCCTTGCTTAATGGGTTCTCATGTAGCGCGCGAGAAGCAGCGCGACATGGCTCATGCAGGCAATCACGACAATGGCGCTGGTTGCGAAAATGTAGGCCCGGCTCGCGGCGGTGACGACTTCTTCGTTCGCCGTATAGCGCGCCCGCTGATGGCCGCGGCGCAAGGAGGCGGCCCCCAGTCCTGCCAGAAGCAGTGCCGTCAACAGATGCGCGAGGTCTGTCACTGTCAGGCCGACGCGCACCGACAACGTGGCGGCAAGAAACGCGAGCAGGCCGGTGCGTGACCAGGCAAGACCCGTTCGCTCAGGCTGCAGGCCGGGGTCCCTCGGCGCTTTATCCTGCATCAGCCGAAAATGATGATGATAGCGGCAAGTCCTACGGCAAGGACAGCCGTGAACAACGCAAGGAAAGGCAACAGCAGGCTGAGCGGCAGGTCGGTTTCCTGACGCATGGCGCGCTCGGCGCGCGCCCAGCGCGTGTAGGCGACGCCTCCCAGCGTGCCGCCCACGACGAGCAGCGCGATGGAGAGAACCAGCCGCAACTGTGCGGAGCCAAGATGCGAGGCGAACTGGTCGATGCCGATGGCACCGGCGACAATGGCCAGCGACGTTCTGATCCAGGCCAGAAAGGTTCGTTCATTGGCGAGCGAAAAACGGTAGTCCGGGCGTATGCCCGTCTGCCACCACTTCGAACCTTTTGTTTTGACCGGCTCCAAATTGCTCTCAAGGGTACGAGACTGCAGATTCATGGTCCAACACCTTCAGAACCGCCCTGTGCCGAACTCATGCGGCAGCAGTTTTGACTCGCGCGCCTCTTGCTCCATCCATCGCTGTCTGCTGCAAGGGCCACAGAAAATAGTCGAAAATTTCAGCGCCTGGATACTCTATAGCATTGTTTTCTACCGAACGGTAAAAATAACGCGATTTCAATGAGCTAATGCGTCGCATCATCCCGGCGGGTGGGACAAATTTCCCACAGCGGGAGATGAGGCGACGGGAGCCCCATTGATCGGCAGGAACTTTGCTGTTCGTGGCCGGGTAATTTAGCGGTTCAGACCGCGAATCGCCTCCACGAGGCCCGATGTCACGTCCTTCGTGGTGGCCTTGCCGCCGAGGTCAGGCGTATGCAGCGCCGGGTTGGCGGTGACGCGCTCGATCGCCTTCATGAGCGCGTTGGCGGCCGGCATCTGGCCGAGATGTTCGAGCATCATCACGGAGCACCAGACGGTTCCGAGAGGGTTGGCAACACCCTTGCCGGTGATGTCGAACGCGGAGCCGTGGATTGGCTCGAACATTGAGGGGAAATTGCGTTCGGGATTGAAGTTCGCCGTGGGGGCGATGCCGAGCGATCCAGCCAGGGCTGCTGCGAGATCGGACAAAATGTCGGCATGAAGATTCGTCGCGACGATCGTATCGAGCGTCTCGGGCTGCATCACCATGCGAACCGTCATGGCGTCCACCAGCATGCGGTCCCAGGCGACGTCGGGGAATTCCTTTGAGACCTGCATGGCGATTTCATCCCACATGACCATGGCATGCCGCTGCGCATTCGACTTGGTCACAATGGTCAGAAGCTTGCGCGGCCGCGACTGCGCGAGACGAAACGCGAAACGGATGATGCGTTCGACACCGGCGCGTGTGAACATCGACACGTCGGTGGCGGCTTCGATCGGCAATCCCTGATGAACCCGGCCGCCGACGCCGGCGTACTCGCCTTCCGAATTTTCCCGGATAATGACCCAGTCGAGTTCCTTGTCCGTCACCTTCCGCAACGGCGAGGTGATGCCCGGCAGAATGCGCGTCGGCCGCACATTCGCGTATTGGTCAAACGGCTGGCAGATCGCGAGACGGAGTCCCCACAAGGTGATGTGATCGGGAATTTCCGGATGACCGGCTGAGCCGAACAGGATGGCATCGTGATTTCGAATGAGGTCTCTGCCGTTCTCAGGCATCATCCGGCCGTGCTTCTTGTAGTATTCTCCGCCCCAATCGAAATGGTCGAACGCAAATTCGAACTTGCCGTCCCACTTTGCGACGGCGTTCAGCACCTCGACGCCGGCGGAGATGACTTCGGTGCCGATGCCGTCACCCGGGATGGCCGCGATTTTGTAAGTCTTCATATTTTGCTCTTTCGATTCGTACGCGCCGGGCGTTTGATTTTGCACTCTGTACGACCGCGGAGCCTATGCTCCACGGCTGTTGTTGATGACTGAAGCAGGAATATGTCGGAAGGATCAGCTGCCCTTCAGGCCGCGGATTTCCGGAAACCAGATCTCCTGCCAAGTCTTCGGTGCGACCGAGATGCGCTTCACTTTGGCGAGGAATTGCGCAATCGGTAGCGTCTTGTGCGGCTCGATCGTGTTGTTCACCAGCGGGTCGTTCAGGATGCCCAGCAGGAAATCGACCGTTTCCTTTGTGTTGGCCATTCGCTTGTACGTCTCGGCAGCTTTTCTTTTGTCGCTGTTGATGATGTCGATTGCCTCTTTCAAGGCGTCAAAGAAGGCTTGATACGCTTTGGGATTGTCATTCCTGAATTTGCTCGTGGCCCACACGACGTTGAATGTCGCCGGACCGCCCAGGATTTCGTAATTGTTCAGAACCTTGTGGATCTTGGGATCGGCAAGCTCAATGTACTGGAATGGCGGCGAAGAGAAGTGTGCGTTAATGCCGATGCCGCCGGACATAAGCGCGGTCATCGCCTCGGGATGCGGCATTGATACGGTCAGCGAGTCGTACTTTCCAAAATTGGCTTCACCGAATTCCTTGGCGCATGCCATCTGCAGTAGCAGCGCCTGGGTCGATATTTTCACTGACGTGACCGCGATCTTGTCCTTCTCCGAGAAGTCGGACAGTTTTTTCACGTTCGGGTTTGAAGAAACGAGGTCCACCGGCATGTCGTTGAGCGCGGCGACGCCGTAAATGGCCGTTGGCGTATTGTGTGTCTTGGCCCACAGCGTCACGAGGTTCGGGATGCCGCCAGCGCCAAAGTCCAGGCCGCCGGACAAAAGCGCATCGTTCATGGCGTTCGATCCGCCGAGCGTCACCCATGAGACCTGAATATCCTTGAGTCCAAGAGCCGCCGCGTGCTTTTCGACGAGCTTTTGATCTTCCATGATCATCAGCGGCAGGTAGCTCAAACCATATTGTTTGGAGGCACGAATCTGGTTGGTTTCTGCCGCGGCTGGCACAAGCGACAGGGCGAAAAGACAGCCTGCGAGTAGGACTTTGAATTTCGTCATGATCGTTTCCTCCTGTGATGTTCCCGGCACGGGGGGGGGGGCCTTGTTCTTGGAAGTCTCCGTCAATCATTGTATGCAAGCTTGCATACAAGCTGACGGGGAACTGGTTTGATGTCAACCCGGCGGCGTATGCTGGGAAATTCGCGATTGCGCAGAAGGTATTGCCGGTGACCGTTCTGACCTTGAAAAGCCGTTCACCAGCCGGCGTGGCGCCCAAAGCGTCGCTGGTGGAAAATGCCTATGCGGCGCTCAAGGCGGCGATTTTGAGCAATACGTTTCCGCCCGGCTATCAGGCCGCCGAGAGCGATATTGCCACCCAGCTTGGAATGAGCCGTACGCCTGTGCACGAGGCTGCGATCCGGTTGCAGGCCGAAGGCCTCGTGGAAGTTCAGCCGCGAAAGGGAATTCTGGTCTGCGCGATCTCACCTTCGGACATTCGGGAAATCTACCAGCTCACGATGGCGCTCGAAGGGATGGCGGCGGAGGTTCTGGCACTGCAGCCTCGCTCCGCAGCGAAGGATATGGTCCTCGATCGGCTGGAGGCGGAAACGCGGTTGATGGTTGCGGCGCTCAAGAAGGAAGACCTCGACCGATGGGCCGCGGCCGACGATCAATTCCATAGAATCCTGACAGGAGAATGCGGCAACAGCCGCCTGGCGCGCATGGCGGGCACCATCCGGGATCAGACCCATCGGACGAGATTGCTGACCTTGCGTCTCAGACCGAAGCCGTTGAATGCTGCGGTCGAACATCGGGCCATTATCGAAGCGATCCGCGCCGGCAATGCACATGCTGCGGCGGAGAATGCCGCCGGGCATCGTCGCCGCGCGAGTGAAATCATGATCCCGCTGCTGGAAAAGCTGAATTCCTGAGGACTGCTCTGAAATATCAAGATTCTCTGCGAAGACCAGCGCGGCATCGGCAAGCATTTTGTCGATGTAAGTTGCTGTTTCTAAAATGTAATCTGATTACTGAGGGCGCGTGCGCAGCCCAACAACAAGGCGTTGGTGCCCCTGGCCGGAATCGAACCAGCACTCCTTGCGGAACTCGATTTTGAGTCGAGCGCGTCTACCAGTTCCGCCACAGGGGCGCTTGCAGCACGGGTCAGGCGCGGCGAGCGGGCGGAC
>Ga0180223_1000273_pt1 | contig 78771 bp, 81 predicted proteins | sample eDN5th30CKraftOP_FD_151337 | JGI IMG/M metagenome (GOLD analysis project Ga0180223, IMG submission 151337) | Enriched Organic Plus compost microbial communities from Emeryville, California, USA - eDNA 5th pass 30_C Kraft OP (version 2) (version 2) ...
TTCGGCGGCTTCAAGGACAGCGGCATCGGACGCGAACACTCCCTGGACGAGCTGCTCAGCTACACACAAGTCAAAAATATCAATGTCGCGTATTAAGGAGCCACCCGCAGCCAGTTAACCCGGGCGCAAGGCGACACGCAGGCATAGAACCTTCGGCGCCCACACAAGCCGTTATGGAGGAAGACAATGTTTTTCAAAGGAATGAAACGCCGGGCCGCAGCCAGCCCCATCGATAACGGCCGCGGCAACGCCGACCGCCGCAGGCCCCTGGCCTGCATGGCGCTTGCGGCGCTGTGCCTGCTGGGCATGGCCAGCCAGTCCAGCCGAGCCGCCGATGCCGCACTGATAGAAGCAGCGAAGAAAGAGGGTCAGGTGGTCTGGTACACCACACAAATCATCGACCAGTTCGTGCGGCCGCTGGCCGGCGCCTTCGAAAAGAAATACGGCATCAAAGTCCGCTATGTCCGCGCTAACTCGCAGGAAGTCGTGCTTCGCGTGCTCAATGAGGGCCGCGCCGGCCAGGTCCAGACCGACGTGTTCGACGGTACGGCTTCGGCCGCGCCGCTGCAAAAGCTGAACCTCATCGAAAAATGGGTACCGGACTCGGTATCCCGGTTCGACAAGCAGGCGATAGATCCCAATGGCTTGTGGGCCGCCACCAACCTCTATGTGCTGACCCCGGCATTCAATACGCAGATGATAACCAAGGAGCAGGCGCCCAAGACCCTGCAGGACCTGCTGGACCCCAAGTGGAAGGGCAAGATCACTTGGAACGCCAGCGCCACCATGTCCGGCGCCGCAGGCTTCATCGGCATGGTGCTGAAAAGCATGGGTGAGCAACAGGGCCGCGAATACCTGCGCAAGCTGGGCCAGCAGAACATCATCCCGCGGCGCGTATCGGCCCGCGAGGTCCTGAATCAGGTCATCCGGGGCGAAGCGCCCATCGCGCTGAACATCTTCAACAACCACGCCGTCATCAGCGCCGCCGACGGCGCCCCGGTGGAATGGATCCCCATGCAGCCCGCCACGGGTGTGCTATCGGTGGCTTCGCTGACCAAGGGCGCGCCCCACCCGAATGCGGGCAAGCTGCTGATCGACTTCCTGGTGTCGCCCGAGGGCCAGCAGATATTCCGCGACGCCGACTACATTCCTGTCGACCCCCAGATACCACCACGCGTGCCGGAATTGAAACCGGACGGCAAGCGGCTGAAAGCGGTCTACTTCTCGCCCGACGAGATTCCGGCCATGTTGCCAAAATGGATGAACATCTACAAAGAGTATTTTCAGCCATGACCAGCGACAACAACGTTCTTCGCACGCCCATGCAAGGCACATCCTCGTGGGCCCGGCGCGGCTCGGGCGTGCTCAATGTCAGAATGCTGCTCATCGCGGCGCTGGGCCTGGCGCTGGCCGCGCTGGTGCTGCCCCCCATCGCCTTCCTGGTGCAGGGCAGCCTGTACGAGCACGCGCTGGACGGCAGCGCCACTTTCAGCCTGTCCGCCTACAGCGAGCTGCTGTCCGAAGGCGGCGTCCTGCGCAGTTTCGCCAATTCTTTTCTGTTCGCGATCAGTTCCGCCGTGGTGGCGGTGATATTCGGCGGGGTGGTGGCGTGGATAAACGAGCGCACCAACGCCCCGTTCAAGCCCCTGGCCTACATCACCACGTTCACATCGCTGGGCACACCCTACATCCTCTACATCAGCGCATGGGTGATGCTAATAGGACGCTCCAGCCCGATAAACGTCTACTACATGCAGTTGACGGGCGCCACGACGCCGCTGATCAACGCCTACAGCATGGCCAGCATGATCTTCATCGAAGGCCTGCTCTGGTCGCCCATGGTCTTCCTGCTGCTCAGCGCCACCTTGCGCAACTTCAACCCCGAACTGGAAGAGGCCGCGAAAATGTGCGGCGCGGACGGCATGAAGATATTCAGGCGCATCACGCTGAAGCTGTCCATGCCGGCCGTGATGGCCCTGATCATGCTGGTCTTCATCCGCTCGCTGGAGGCGTTCGAGGTACCGGCGGTCGTGGGCACGCCCGGCGGCATCCGTATGCTGACGACGGACATCTATGAAACCCTGCAGGAAATCCCCCCCGACCTGGGCTCGGCCAGCGCGCTATCGGCCTGCCTGCTGCTGGTCGTGGCCTTGCTGCTGTATTTCTATGGACGCATGACGCGCAACGCCGAGCAGTTCGCCACCGTCACGGGCAAGAACTTCAAGCCCAACACCATAGACCTGGGGCGTTGGCGCTGGCTGGCGGGGGCCGTACTGATCGGCAACTTCATGATACTAAGCGTGCTGCCCGCCGCGGTGCTGGCCTGGGCCTCCTTCCTACCCTTCTACCAGGCGCCAAGCCCGGCGGCCTTTGCCGTCATCACGCTGAAGAACTACATCAATGTCCTGCACTCGTCGCACTACGTGCAGCTTATCGCGAACACGCTGGTCATCGCGTCAGTAAGCGCCACCGCCGTCATGCTGCTGACCTCTTTCGTGGCCTGGCTGCGGGCGCGCCGGGCCAGCGGCTCGGCCCTGCTGGATTCTCTGGCGACCATGCCGCTGGCATTTCCGGGCATCATCGTCGGCGTGGCCGTCATGCAGCTGTTCCTGAGTGTACAGGTCGGCATCTACGGCACCATCTGGATCATCGTCTGGGCATTCGTGATCAGCGCCCTGCCCTACGGCATCCGGTACAGCTACGCCGGGATGCTGCAGCTTCACAAAGAGCTCGAAGAGGCCGCCGTCATGTCCGGCGCAAGGCCCTTCGTCGGCTTTCGCCGCATCGTGCTGCCGCTGCTCTCGCCTTCGCTGTTCGCCGGCTGGGTGTTCATATTCCTGCTGGCGGCGCGGGTCCTGTCGCTGCCCGTGCTGCTTTCGGGACCCAGTTCGCAAACCATGGCCGTCGCCATGTTCGACCTGATGAGCAATGGACAGACGCCCGAACTGGCCGCGCTGGGCCTGCTGTGGAGCCTGAGCATGACCGCCCTGGTCGTGGTGTTCCATCTCATCGCCCGCAGCAAGGGAGTGCGCATTCAAGGCAACTAGCCAGCACATGAAACCGTCATGCGCGCGAACACGCATCCGCATCATTGAACCGGCAACAGAACAGGAAAGATCATGACCGCTTTATCCGCCGCCACCATCAACACCGAACCGGACCGCTTCGCCGGCGCGATACAGGGCGTCCACGCGATGCTGACCCCCCGCAACGTCGTCATCGTCGGTGCGACCGACAAGCCCGGCAACTGGCCCCAGCGCGTCTGGAGGAACCTGAGCCGCTATGGCTTCGCCGGGGCCGTCTATCCGCTCAACCCTTCACGCGACACGGTATGGGGCACCCGCTGCTACAACTCATTCGCCGAACTGCCCGAACCTCCGGACCATGTCGTGCTGCTGATCCCCGCGCGCTTCGTCTGCGATACATTGCGGGAGGCGGCGCGAGCCGGTGCGCGCAGCGCCACCGTCATGACCTCGGGCTTCGGCGAATCCACCGAGGGCCAAGGCGCCATGCTGGAGCGGCAGCTGCAGGAAGTCATCCGCGAGACCGGCCTGGCCGTATCGGGACCCAACTGCCTGGGCAACTTCAATACCGGGGCCCGCCTTTTCACCATGCCCGACGACCGCCCGCACAGGTTCATGGACGGCCCCGTGGCCGTGCTGGGCCAGTCCGGCGGCATCATCATGGCCATCAAGCGCACGCTGGAAGAGCGCGGCGTCAACACGGGCGCCCTGATAACCAGCGGCAACGAGACCGGGCTTGCGACCGCGGACTACATTGCCTACTTCGCGCAGGATCCGGCCATCCGCGTCATCGTCTGCTATCTGGAGTCCGTGCGCGATACGGATGCATTCCTTGCGGCATGCCGGCTTGCGCGCAGCGCCGGCAAGCCGGTGCTGGTCGTCAAGCTGGGGGCCACCAAGGCGGGACAGGCGGCGGCCGCGGCGCACACCGGGGCACTGGCGGGCTCACTGGAAGCCTTCGACGCGGTCGCGGGCGAAGCCGGCGTCATCCGCCTGCGCAACCTGGACGACGTCGTCGAAGCCGTCGAGATGCTGGTCAACGCGCCGCTGCCCAAGGGCGGCCGGCTGGGTTCCATCACGGTGTCGGGCGGCATGCGCGGGCTGCTGCTCGATGCCGCCGAAGTCCACGGCCTGGCCTACGACGACTTGAGCGCCGCCACCCGCGGCAGGATCCAGTCGCTGCTTGCAGTAGGCACCATCATCGGCAACCCGCTGGACGCCGGCTATGCCGCCCTTTCCAGCACCGACAGCTATATCCAGTGCGTGAAGGCGCTGCTGGACGATCCGGAAATCGACATCCTGCTGCTGCAGGACGAGCTGCCGCGCGAGCCGGCCTCGCGCAAGGAAGACAATATGCGCCTGGTCAACGACCTGGTCGCCGGCTCGGACAAGCCCGTCATCTACGTCAGCATGATTTCCTACGGCCTGACCGACTACAGCCGGGAGCTGCGCGCGCAGCTGCCCAACCTGGCCTTCGTCCAGGAAGTCGACAAATCGCTGCGCGTCCTGCACGGCATCGTGTCCTACACCGCCTCGCTGGCCTTGCCTCCCGTCCCCTCGCCCGCGCCGCATGCCGAGGGGGCAAGCCTGTTCTGCGAAGTCTCGCGGCAGGCGAACGCGGACACGCTGGACGAAGTGGCGTCCAAGCGCCTGCTGCGCGCCTATGGCATCGAGACTCCCGACGAAGCGCTTGCGCGCAGCGAGGACGACGCCGCGCAGATCGCGGCGCGCATCGGCTACCCCGTGGTCGCCAAGCTGGTCAGCGCCCAGGTTCCCCACAAATCGGACGTGGGCGGCGTCATCGTCGGCATCGAGTCCGAACAGGCGCTGCGCGATGCCTTCCGGCGCATCCATGCGGCGGCCGATGCGCTGCCGGGCCGGCCGGCCGTGCAGGGGGTGCTTGTCGCCCGGATGCTGAAGGGCGGACTGGAGCTGGTGCTGGGCGCCTCGCGCGATCCCGAGATGGGACCGGTCATCCTGTTCGGCGCCGGCGGCGTCGACATCGAAGTCATGCGCGACGTCGCCCTGGCCGGCGTCCCGCTGGACGAGCGCAAGGCCCTGGACCTGATCGGCAGGACACGCGTAGGCAAGATGGTGCAGGGCCATCGCGGGCAGGGCCCCAAGGACCGCGACGCCCTGGTGCGCAGCCTGATCGCCCTGTCACGCCTGGTGGCCGACGCGGGAGACGAGCTTGATTCCATAGACATCAATCCGTTCCTTCTTCGGGAGAAGGGCGGCGCGGCACTGGACGCATTGGTCGTGCTCAGGAAAAAAGCAGACCGATAGGGGCATGGCGCAGGCCATGAAATAGCCGCGCCGCGCCCCCGCCCCGCCCGCAGAAGGCCGAGCCGGCGCGCATCTTCCGACCGCAAGACAGACGAATCATCGATGGAGACATCGCGTTGATGGGGTATCCGTGCGCCCGTCATTCGCGCAACCGCAGTTCCGCGCGGGACATACGGCGGCACAAATGGCAGTGAGGTCCTTGCCGCCTCAAACCAATACAGGAGACGATCATGCGGCACATAGCATTGGGAGTGGCAACGATATGCATGGGGGCGATGCCGCTTTGCGGACAGGCGCAGAGCAGCGTGCAGATCTACGGGAAAATCGACCTGGGCCTGCGCTATACCGACCATGCGGGCCCCGGCGGCGGCTCGGTGCTCGAGGAGAAGGCGTCTACCAACCGCCTGGGCTTCCGTGGAAAAGAGAGGCTGGGAGATGGCCTGTCCGCCATATTCGAACTGGAAAACGGCTTCAACGGCAACACGGGCCAGGCCGGGCAGTCCGGCCGGCTGTTCGGGCGGCATGCCTGGGTGGGGCTGCGTTCGGACACGCTGGGCACGGTCAGGCTGGGCCGCCAGTGGGGACCCGCCACTGACTATGTGTCAAAAGTCGCGGCGGGCTTCCAGCCTTACGGGGGCAGCATCGCCGCGCACTTCGGCGACATGGACAATATGAATGGCTATTTCCGCTACAACAATTCCGTCAAGTACACCTCGCCCGACTTCGGCGGCTTTTCCTTCGCCGGCCTGTACGGCCTGGGGGAAGCCGGCGCCTCGGGCAACCATGCCTTCAGCCTGGCGGCCGGCTACAAGTCGGGGCCGCTGGTCCTGGCGGCCTCCTACTTCCAGGTGAACGACCCCATCAGGACGGTGTATGACGGCGACCCGGACAAGAACAATATCAAAGGCACGTTCGGCAGCTCTCCATTGGCAGGCCTGCAATGGGCCGACAAGCTAAAGGTATCAGCCGCGGGGGGAAGCTACCAGTTCGGGCCGCTGAAGCTGGGCCTGCTGTTCACGGACACCAGACTGGTGCAGAGCTTCCTGGCCAAGGGCGATGCCGACTATCAGAACTACGAGATCAACGCCGCCTACAAAGTCACCCCCACGCTGCTGGTCGGCGGCGCCTATATCTACACGTCCGGCCATTGGCATGCCGACGACCACAAGCCCAAGTACCATCAATTCAACCTGGGCACGAGCTACTCATTCTCGAAAAGAACATCCGTCTATCTGAAGTTCGCCTACCAGAAGGCGGCCGGGGACGCGCAATTCGCGCAAATCAACCTCCTGCCGGCGTCATACCGCTCGTCGCAATCCGTCACCAATATCGGCCTGAAGCATCTGTTCTGACAATATGGCGCACTCGCGGGCCGGCGCGGGCCGGCCCCGCCCGGGAGACCATGAAAGTGGCAGTAAGATACACAGCCATGGACATCCATCGAATCGACCTCAATCTCTTGCGCGTGCTGTTGACCGTGGGACAGGAGGGCAGCGTTTCCATGGCCGCGGAACGCCTGGGCTTGTCCCAGCCCGCCGTCAGCAGCGCGATCGGCAGGCTGCGCGCACTGACCAACGACCCCCTTTTCGTACGGGGGCAGGGCGGCATGCAGATGACCGACTATGCGCGCAAGGTCTTCGAGTCCGTGGAGGCCGCGTTCGCCTCGATGGAAACTGCCCTGCAGAAGCGCAGCCACTTCGACCCGGGCACAGCCTGCGACACCTTCACGATTCTGATGAGCAATATAGGCCAGGCCGTGTCCGTCCCCCTGCTGCTTCGGCACGCGCAGGAAAAAGCGCCCAGCGTAAGGTTCAACATCCTGCCCTTCTCACGCTTCACCTACTTGCGGCAGTTGGAAACCACCGAAGCCGATCTTCTTTGCGGATATGTGCACCGGCCCAGGGAATGCCTGCGTTCGCTGCGACTGTTCAGCACGGAATTCGTGTGCATGTTCCGTCCGGGCCACCCGCTGCTCATCGACGAAATCAGCCCCGAACTGTATGCCAGGCTGGACCACGTGACGGTAAAGCGGAATAAATACGGCGGCCCCGCAAGCGACCTGCTGGAACACCTGGGCCTGGAAAAACGCATCAAGCTGACTGTTTCACACATCACCGCCATTCCGCCCATACTGGCGGCGACCGACCTGGTGCTGACCACGACCAAGGGGTTTGCGCAGACCTATGCTCGCACCAGCGGCCTGAAATGGCTGCCGCTGCCCTTCAGGATACCCTCGGTGCAGATAGGCATCTACTGGCACGAGAAAAAGCAGACCGACGTGGCAAACAAATGGCTGCGCAACTTCCTGCGGGAAAGCATCATGAAGGGCTGGGAAGAAGCCTGACCGGGCCAGATGCCCGTCCGCACTGTCCCGCTCAATACGTCTCGGTATCGACTTCGCTTTCGCTCTGGGCCGTGTAGCGCGGACCCGCCACGGTGCCCTGGTTGATCAGCGCGTCCAGGCGGGCCAGGATGCCGTCGCTCAGCGACACACCGGCCGCGCCCAAGTCTTCGTCCAGATGCGCCTCGCTGGTGGTGCCGGGGATGGGGATGATGTCCTCGCCCTGATGCAGCAGCCAGGCCAGCGCCAGCTGGGCCGGTGTGCACGCGGCTTCGCGGGCCAGATCGGCATAGGCCGGCAGCAGCTTCTGGTTGGCCGCGAGATTGTCCGGCGCGAAGCGCGGCATGGCGCGGCGAATGTCGCCGGCGTGCATGGCGGCCGGGTCCAGCGGCTTGCCGCAGAGAAAGCCGCGCGCGACTGGACTGAACGCGACGAACGCCACGCCCAGCTCGCGGCAGGCGTCCAGCACGGCGATCTCGGGATTGCGCGTCCAAAGGGAATACTCCGTCTGCAGGGCCGCGATGGGGTGCTCGGCATGGGCGCGGCGCAATGTGGCCGCCGACACCTCGGACAGCCCGATGCTGCGTATCTTGCCCTGCCGGACCAGGTCGCCCAGGGCGCCGACGCTTTCTTCGATGGGCACTTTTTTGTCCCAGCGATGCAGATAGTACAGGTCGATGACGTCGGTCTGCAGGCGCCGCAGGCTGTCCTCGCACGTGGCCCGCAGGGTTTCGGGACGGCCGTCGATGACGCGCGCCAGCTTGCCGTCGCCCGCCACGTCCACGCCCTGCATGCCGCATTTGCTGGCCAGCGTGAATCGGCTGCGATGCGGACGCAGGTACTTGCCCACCAGCGTCTCGCTGGCCCCGAACCCGTACAGCGCCGCAGTGTCGAACAGTGTCACGCCCGCGTCCAGCGCGCCGAGCAGCACGCGTCCCGCCTGCTCGTCCGGCACCGGTTCGCCATAGGCGTGACAGAAATTCATGCATCCCAGCCCTATGGCGGAAACGGAAAACGGACCCAATCGACGTTGCTGCATGCTGTGGACCTCCAGAACAGGGTTCTCGGCGAAAACGCGTATCTTCAAAACATTGTATACGCCGAGCGCCGCCGGCCAGGCCCCGCCGGCGCCTCTTACTTGCCGGCGACTTTCTGCGCGCGGGCCTGGCGCGCTTCGCGCAGTCTCAGGTATTCGGCATAACGGCGCTGGTATTCCGCGTCGAACACGTTCACCTGGAATTCATACTGCCACTCGTCGAAGCCCGCCTGGCGCCAATCGGCCAGGTCGTTCTGCACGTCTTCACGCGTCAGCGCGGGCCGGGTGGCGGCCGCGCCGGGTTGCGCCGCCTGCTGTGCCTGCGCAGCCGTCGCGCTGCCAAGCGCCGTCAGGCTGACGGCCAGGGTAAATGTGGAAAGCAGGGTTTTCATGATTCTTCCTTCAGGGAAATAAAGACATCGAATATGCAAGGACGGCCCATGCCGGACGAGGCCAGCCCTGAATTGCATCAGGCTTGCTCGTCAAACTTCCTTGAGTTGAATGCTATTCCCCTGGAATCCCGCCAGATATGGCATAGAATACAAATTTAAATTCCGATTATCGGAATCATGCTATGGCAGATACTATCAGCGACCTCCATCTTTTCGCCCAGATCGTGGCGGCGGGCTCACTGACGCGGGCCGCGCTGAACCTGGACAGTTCGCCTCCCGCGGTAAGCCGGCGGCTGGCGGCCATGGAGGCCAGGCTGGGGGTGCGCCTGATCGAGCGCACGGCGCGGCGCTTCCGCCTGACCGAGGAAGGCGGCCTGCTGCACGAACGGGCCCTGCGCATCCTGGGCGACATAGAAGAAGCCGAGGCGGAAGCCACCAGCCATCTGGGCCGCCTGACGGGGCGCCTGCGCATCGGCGCGCATCAGCAGGCAGGGCGCCAGCGCCTGGCCCCGCTGGTGGCCCGCTTCGGCGAACGGCACGCAGACCTGCAAATCGAGCTGGTGCTGTCGAACGCCCCACTGGACCTGGCGGACGATGACCTGGACATCATTCTTCAGGTCGAGACGCCCTCGTCGGGGCAGGTGGTGGCCCGCAAACTGACCTCCAGCGAGCTGGTTCTTTATGCAGCGCCGGACTACCTGAAGCGGCGCGGCCGCCCGCAGAAGCCGGACGATTTGCAACACCACGACTGCCTCTGCCTGAAGCGCGGCCGGCGCATCCTGGACCACTGGAAACTGGTGGAAGACGGCGCCCCCCGCGAGATCCGCGTAAGCCCTCGGCTGACCAGCAGCAGCACCGAAGTCATCCACGACTGGGTACTGGCTGGATATGGAATCGGACAGAATTTCCGCTGGTCCATCCAGGACGACCTGGATGCGGGGCGGCTGGAGGAATGCCTGGGCGAGTTCAACGAGGCAAGCCTGGACCTGCATGCCATCTATGCCTACCGCCGGCATCAGCCGCCGAAAATAAAAGCCTTTCTGGAGTATGTTGCGGAAGAGATCAGGCGACGGCATCCGGGGTGATGGGCAATCGCAGTTGCTCTTTCTGGTGTCGGCTCGTGCCGCGCAATACGGCCGAGTCAACTACGACATGATCGCGCTTACGTCCACGGCGGCCTACACCACGCACGGCACGTCCATTGCGCTGAACATGGCGGGCGTCAAGCGCTTCGACATGATTGGCCTGGACACCTGACACGGAGAACCGAGGCGCATATCTTGGCCAGCAAGCTGAATCGCGTGTGAGCGACCGCTATTAGAACGGAATATCGTCGTCCATGTCGGCAAGGTTCGCGGCCGGAGCGGCCTGGGGCGCAGCCGGACGGGGCTGGGCGGGACGCTGGCTGCGCTGCTGCGGCTGCGCGCCGCCGTATTCGGTGCCCATGGAGGCGTCGCCACTGCTTTCGCGGCCGCCCAGCATTTGCATCTGGTCGGCGACGATTTCGGTGCTGTAGCGGTCGGCGCCAGTGTCCTTGTCCTGCCATTTGCGGGTCTTGAGGCGGCCCTCGACATAGACGGAACGGCCCTTGCGCAGATATTCGCCTGCGATCTCGGCCAGGCGGTTGTAAAACACGACGCGGTGCCATTCGGTTTCTTCGCGCCGCTCGCCGGTGTTCTTGTCCTTCCATTGCGACGTGGTGGCAATGGATACGTTGCAGATGGCGGCGCCCTCGGGGCTGTAGCGGACTTCGGGGTCCCGCCCCAGGTTGCCGACGAGAATGACTTTGTTGACTGAGGCCATGGCGGTTTTCCTAAATTTGGTTCACATAAACGCTATTATCGACGATTGGCGCATCATTGGCAGCACCGCTAGCGTAACTACGAAGGCACATATTTGCCGCAGCGGCGGATGCGCATGCCGCGACCCCGGCCCGCCCCGCCTCAAATACCAGATACTAGCAAATTTGGGGGGGCCGCCGGGGGGGGCCGTCAGCCCGGTCAGGATGCAGGCTCGTCAAGCGCCGCCGCGCCGCGCTTGAAGCCCCGCGCGGTCAGGAACCACACGAAAGCCAGGGCCGAGGCCACCAAAAACACCTTGGAAGGGTCGCCACGGCCCGCCACCAGGCCGCCCAGCGCGGCCCCGGCGAATACGCCCAGCGACTGCGAGGTATTGTAAAAGCCCAGGGCCAAGCCTTTGTACTCGGGCGGCGCCACGCGCGACACCAGCGAGGGCTGCAGGGCCTCCAGGATGTTGAAGGCAATGAAAAAGCCCACGAAAGTTGCGACCAGCGACAAAAAATGATGGCTGGCCAGCGGCATCAGCGCCAGCACCACCACCAGCCCCGCCACCGAAATTTCCAGCGCCACCTTGTGTGCGCGCCGCGTCTCGGTATAGAAGACGGCCGGCACCATCAGGATGAAGGACAGCAGGATGACGGGGAGGTAGACCTCCCACAGGTGGGCCGAATTGTAACCACCCAGGCGGGCCAGCAGGCCCGGCGCCACCATGAAGATGGCCATCAGGATGAAATGCAGACAGAACACGCCGAAATTCAGCCGCAGCAGGTCGGCGTGGCGCAGCACGTCGCGCGCCCGCGCGCGCGCCATGGCCTGGCCGGCGCGCGGCACGGCCGGCACCAGCGCCACGGCAATGAACAGACAGGCGAAACCCAGCAGGCTGATCGCCCAGAACAGGCCCGACAGGCCGAACTCGCCCACCAGCAGGGGCGAAAGCACCAGCGAGGCCGCAAAGGAAATGCCGATGGAGCCCCCCACCATGGCCATGGCGCGAGTGCGGACCTCGGGGCGGGTGGCATCGGCTATCCAGGCGGTGATGGCCGCCGACACCGCCCCCAGGCCCTGGATGACGCGTCCGGCGATGATCCAGTCCATGTCGCGGGCCAGGGCGCAGACCACGCCCCCCGCGATGAAAAGCACCATGCCCGCCACCACCACGGCACGGCGGCCGTAGCGGTCGGACGCCATGCCAAGCGGGATCTGCATGACGGCCTGGGTCAGGCCATAGGCGCCCAGCGCCAGGCCCACCTTGGCGGCGTCGTGGCCGCCGGGCACCGACTGGGCGGCCACGGCGAAGATGGGCGTCAGCAGGAAAAGGCCCAGCATCCGCGCGGCAAACAGCAAGGCCAGCATGACGCTGGCGCGGCGCTCGGTGGGGGTCAGCTTCAGCCTGGCGCCGCGGGAGGGGCGCGAGGAAACGGTTTGACTACTCATATAGACTCATTCAATGACGGGCGCCGCGGGATGTAACGAGGATATGTCCAGCCCCTTCGTCGGATCCACGCGCGGTTTGGCGCTGCGCTATAGTAGCAAGTTAGCCTTTGAAAGACCTGAAAACTTGATGGACGCGATTCGCATCCGGGGCGCCCGTACGCACAACCTGAAAAATGTTTCGGTGGACCTGCCGCGCCACAAGCTGGTGGTGGTGACGGGCCTGTCCGGATCGGGGAAGTCGTCGCTGGCCTTCGACACACTGTACGCCGAGGGCCAGCGCAGGTATGTCGAAAGCCTGTCGGCCTATGCGCGGCAATTCCTGCAATTGATGGACAAGCCCGACGTCGACCTCATCGAGGGCCTGTCGCCGGCCATTTCCATAGAGCAGAAGTCCGCCGGCCACAACCCCCGCTCGACCGTGGGCACGATTACCGAGATCCACGACTATCTGCGGCTATTGTACGCGCGGGTCGGCACGCCTTACTGCCCCGACCACGGCCTGCCCCTGCAGGCGCAAAGCGTCAGCCACATGGTGGACCAGGTCATGGCCTGGGCGCCCGACACGCGGCTGGCCATTCTGGCGCCGCTGGCGCGCGCACGCAAGGGCAGCTTCGAAGAAGAATGCGCCAGCCTGCAGGCGCAGGGCTTCGTGCGCCTGCGCGTGGATGGCGAAATGCTGGAAATCGACCGCATCCCCCCCCTGAAGAAATCCGGCAAGCATGATTTCGACGTGGTCATCGACCGGCTGCGCATCAAGCCGGAAAGCCAGCAGCGGCTGGCCGAAAGCTTCGAGACCGCCCTGGGGCTGGCCGACGGCCGGGCCATCGCGCTGAACATGGACACCGGCGAAGAGCTGGCGTTTTCCAGCCGCTATGCCTGTCCCGTGTGCCATCACAGCCTTACCGAGCTGGAGCCCCGGCTGTTCAGCTTCAACAACCCGGTGGGCGCCTGCCCGACCTGCGACGGGCTGGGCCATGTGGAAGTCTTCGACCCGCGCCGCGTGGTGGCGTTTCCCGACCTCAGCCTGGCCAGCGGCGCCATCAGCGGATGGGACAGGCGCAATGCCTTCACCCATTCCCTGCTGACCAGCCTGGCCGCCCATTACGATTTCGACATCGATACGCCCTTCAACGAGCTGGACGAAAAAGTGCGCCATTGCGTGCTGTACGGCTCTGGCGACGAGGACATCGCCTTTGTCTACCTGAACGAGAAAGGCCGCAGCACCGTCAAGAAGCATCCCTTCGAAGGCGTCATTCCCAACCTGGAGCGGCGCTGGCGCGAAACCGATTCCGGGGCGGTGCGCGAAGAACTGGCCAAGTACCGCCAGGGCAAGACCTGCCCGGACTGCGAGGGTTCGCGCCTGCGCGTCGAGGCGCGCAATGTGCTGATCGGAGATGAACCGGGCGCCGGCCAGCGCCGCGGCCGCGCCATCTACGAAGTCGAAGCGCTGTCGCTGTCGGCCTGCCTGCAGTGGTTCCAGGCCCTGACGCTGACCGGCGCCAAGAAGGAAATCGCCGACCGCATCATCCGCGAGATCGAGGCGCGCCTGCAGTTCCTGAACAATGTGGGGCTGAACTATCTGTCGCTGGACCGCAGCGCCGACACCATTTCGGGCGGCGAGGCGCAGCGCATCCGCCTGGCCAGCCAGATAGGCTCGGGCCTGACCGGCGTCATGTATGTGCTGGACGAACCCTCCATCGGCCTGCACCAGCGCGACAACGACCGCCTCATCGAGACCCTGCAGCACCTGCGCAACCTGGGCAACAGCGTCATCGTGGTCGAGCACGACGAGGACATGATCCGCGCCGCCGATTTCGTCCTGGACATGGGCCCCGGGGCCGGCGAGCACGGCGGGCGCATCGTGGCCCAGGGCACGCCGCACGAACTGGCCGCCGACCCGGCGTCGCTGACCGGCCAGTACCTCAGCGGCGCGCGGCGCATAGGCATACCGCCGCGCCGTCCCGTGCAAGAGGACATGCCCTGGCTGCGGCTGACCGGCTGCACCGGCAACAACCTGAAGTCCGTAGACCTGGCCGTCCCGGCCGGCCGACTGGTGTGCGTGACCGGCGTCTCGGGATCCGGCAAGTCCACGCTGATCAACGACACGCTGGCGCTGGCGGTGGCGCGCGAGCTGCATCGCGCGCAGGCCGAGCCCGCGCCCTACGAAACGCTGGAAGGCCTGTCGCACTACGACAAGATCATCAACGTGGACCAGAGCCCCATCGGCCGCACGCCGCGCAGCAACCCCGCCACCTACACGGGCATGTTCACCCCCATACGCGAGCTGTTCGCCGGCGTGCCCGAGGCGCGCACGCGCGGCTACGACCCCGGGCGCTTCTCCTTCAACGTCAAGGGCGGCCGCTGCGAAGCCTGCCAGGGCGATGGCGTGGTCAAGGTGGAAATGCATTTCCTGCCCGACATGTACGTGCCCTGCGACGTGTGCGGCGGCAAGCGCTATAACCGCGAAACCCTGGAGATCCGCTACCGCGGGCGCAACATCAGCGAAGTGCTGGACCTGACGGTCGAGCAGGCCCTGGATTACTTCGAGGCCGTGCCTCCCATCGCCCGCAAGCTGCGCACGCTGATGGACGTGGGCCTGTCGTACATACGCCTGGGCCAGAGCGCCACCACGCTGTCGGGCGGCGAGGCGCAGCGCGTCAAGCTGTCACTGGAGCTGTCCAAGCGCAGCACCGGCCGCACCCTGTACATACTGGACGAGCCCACCACGGGGCTGCATTTCCAGGACATCTCGCTGTTGCTGGACGTGCTGCGCCAGCTGGTGGACAGCGGCAATACCGTCATCATCATCGAACACAACCTGGACGTCATCAAGACGGCCGACTGGGTGGTGGACATGGGCCCCGAAGGGGGCAACGGGGGCGGGCGCATCGTCGCGCAGGGCACGCCCGAGGACATCGCGGCGCATGCCGAAAGCCATACGGGGCGTTACCTGAAGCCGCTGCTGGAAAAATAAAATCCGGGCAAGCGGCTGCCCGCATGCCTGTTCAAAGCGGCAAACCGGCGCCGCCGGCCGGTGCGCCGGCGCCTGACAGGGCCCCGCCAGGCGCCGGTCCGGCGCTATTTCTAGTCCATCCTGAACAAGTCGCGGTGCTCGCGGATGGCGTAGCGGTCGGTCATGCCGGCGATGTAGTCGGCGATGGCCCTGGCCTGTTCGTTCTCGTCCTCGCGCCGGTACGGGTCCGGCAGCAGGCGCGGGTCGCCGATGTAGGCGCCGAACAGCTCGCGTACGATGCGGCGCGCCTTGGTGGTCATGCGGATGACGCGCATGTGGCGATACAGATTGGCCAGCAGAAAGCTTTTCAGGGAATCGGCCTGGGCGCGCATGGAGGGCGAAAACGCGGCCAGCACGGGCGACTGGCGCACGGCGTCGGCGCTGTCGGGCTTGTGCCGGGCGATATTGGCCAGCGTGGTGTCGGTCAAGTCCACCACCAGGGTGTTGATCATGGCCCGTATGGTCTCGGACACGGCGCGGCGCTGGGGCAGGTTGCGGTACTTGCGCATGACCGCCGCGTAATGGGTGGCGAAGATTTCCAGCATCTGCAGCTGCTCGACGGTGATCAGGCCCGAGCGCAGGCCGTCGTCGATGTCATGGTTGTTGTAGGCGATTTCGTCGGCGAGGTTGGCTATCTGAGCCTCCAGCGAGGGCTGGCTGCGGTCCAGGAAGCGCCGCCCCACCTCGCCCAGCATGCGGGCGTGGCGCGCCGAGCAGTGCTTGAGTATGCCTTCGCGCGTCTCGAAGCACAGGTTCAGGCCATTGAACTCGGCGTAGCGCTCTTCGAGCTCGTCCACCACGCGCAGGCTTTGCAGGTTGTGCTCGAAGCCGCCGGCGTCGGGCGCCATTTCGCGCATGCAGGCGTTCAGCTCGTCCTGCCCCGCGTGGCCGAAGGGCGTGTGGCCCAGGTCGTGGGCCAGCGAAATGGCTTCGGTCAGGTCTTCGTGCAGCCCCAGGTTGCGCGCCAGCGTGCGCGCGATCTGCGCCACCTCGATGCTGTGCGTCAGCCGGGTGCGGAAAAGGTCGCCTTCGTGATTGACGAAGACCTGGGTCTTGTATTCCAGCAGCCGAAAGGCGTTGCAGTGGATGATGCGGTCGCGGTCGCGCTGGAACTGCGTGCGGTTGGCCGGCGGCGCCTCGGGGTGCAGGCGGCCGCGCGTCTTCGCCGGATCGCTTGCGTAAGGGGCCGGCATCGGCATGGCCTTACGACGCGGGCGCGGCGACCGGCCGCAGCACCTGCTGCAGCGCCTGCGCAGGCACCGGCTGGCACACCGCCCTGCCGATCTCGGGCAGCAGCACGAAACGCAGCTGCCCGCCCTCGGTCTTTTTGTCGACCTGCATCAGGTCCAGCCATTGCGCGGCGTCCATGGCGGGCGGGACCACAGGGCAGCCTATGGCCTGCACCAGCGCGCGCACGCGCTCGACGCTGTCTCGCGGCAGGCCCAGCGCCGCCGCCGACAGCTCGGCGGCCTGCACCATGCCGCAGCCCACGGCCTCGCCATGCAGCCACTGGCCGTAGCCCAGGCCGGCCTCGATGGCATGGCCGAAGGTGTGGCCGAAATTCAGGATGGCCCGCAAGCCGGACTCGCGCTCGTCCTGCGACACCACATAGGCCTTCAGCTCGCAGGAGCGCCGGATGGCATGAGTGATGGCCTGCTCGTCCAGGGCGCACAGCGCCTGGACGTTGCGTTCGCACCAGTCGAAGAAGTCGGCGTCGATGATGAGCCCGTATTTGACGACCTCGGCCAGGCCGGCGGCAATCTCGCGCTGCGGCAGCGTCTTGAGCACGTCGGTGTCGATCTCGACGGCGATGGGCTGGTAGAACGCCCCGATCATGTTTTTGCCCAGAGGGTGGTTGACCGCCGTCTTGCCGCCCACGGACGAATCCACCTGCGCCAGCAGGGTGGTGGGCACTTGCACGAAACGCACACCGCGCATATAGCAGGCAGCCGCGAAACCCACCATGTCGCCGATGACGCCGCCGCCCAGGGCCACCAGCACCGTCTTGCGGTCGTGGCGGTCGCCCAGCAGGGCGTCGAAGATCAGGTTGAGCGTGCGCCAGTCTTTATGGGCCTCGCCGTCGGGCAGCTCGATGCGGATGATGCGCTTGCCGGTGGCGGCCAGGGCTTGCTGCGCCGCCGCGCCGTAATGCGCGGCCACGGTGGGATTGGTGACGACCGCGATGGCGGTCGCGTCGGCGGGAATGCTTTCGGCCAGCCGCGCCAGGCGGCCGGCCGCGATGTGAATGGGGTAACGCCCGCCGGGCGTCTGGACGTCAACCGTCGTCATGGAGCGATCTCGTGGTTTTGCAATAAGGGGACCAGGCAGCCGACCACCTGCGGCACCGGCATGCTGCCGGTGTCGAACGTGATGCCGGCCACTTCTTCGTACAGGGGCTCGCGCTGCGCCAGCAGTTCCCGGACGCGCGCGCGCGGGTCGGCCGTCTGCAGCAGCGGCCGGTGGCGGTCGCGGGCCACGCGCTGGTACAGGTCGTCGCTGCTGGCGCGCAGATAGACCACCACGCCGCGCTCTTTCAGCACGCGCCTGTTGCGCGAAGCCAGCACCGCACCGCCGCCGGTGGCCAGTACAATACCGGGGCGGAGCGAATATTCGTCCAGCAGCTGGCTTTCGCGCCGCCGGAAGCCTTCTTCGCCCTCGATCTCGAAAATGACCGCCACCGGCACGCCGCAGCGTTCTTCCAGGGCAAGGTCCAGGTCGATGAATTCGCGGTTCAGCATCTTGGCCAGGCTTCGGCCTATGGTGGTCTTGCCGGCGCCCATCATGCCCACCAGGAAAACGGGCCGGTCATACGGCAGCGCGGCTGCGCAGGCCGCGCCGGGCCTGGCCTGGCAGGCCGCCGCGGAGGCGGAATTGGCACGTACAGAATCATTCATTTGTGTATTATCCCACTTGCAATCGCGTCGCCGCCCGCTACACTGCATAAAACTGTTACACAAACCTGCTGCGTAAATCGTAGGCCGGACCCACTTGGTCTTAAAATCGCCTTCAATGAGTTCTACTAATTCCTCCGAAAGCACTTCCTCGCCATCCCATTCGTGGCTGCGGCGCCTCATCATCAAGACAGCCGTGTTCGCCGCCGGACTGGGGGTGTGCGGCGCGCTGCTGGGGGCCCTGGCGCTGGCGCTGGCTTGGCCCAATCTGCCCGACCTGACCGCCATGGTCGACTACCGCCCCAGGGTGCCGCTGCGCATCTACACGGCCGACAAAGTGCTGATCGGCGAATACGGCGAAGAACGCCGCAACGTGCTGCGCTTCGACGAAATACCCGACGTCATGAAGTCGGCCATTTTATCAGCCGAGGACGACCGCTTTTACCAGCATGGCGGCATCGACTGGACGGGCGTGGCGCGCGCGGTCGTCGCCAACCTGATGCACATGTCCAAGACGCAGGGCGCCAGCACCATCACCATGCAGGTGGCGCGCAACTTCTATCTGTCGTCCGAAAAAACCTACACGCGCAAGTTCTACGAGCTGCTGCTCACCTTCAAGATCGAGGCCACGCTCACCAAGGACCAGATCCTCGATCTGTACATGAACCAAATCTATCTGGGCCACCGCGCCTATGGCTTCGCCGCCGCCTCGCGCACCTATTTCGGCAAGCCGCTCAGCGAAATCACCACGGCCGAGGCCGCCATGCTGGCGGGCATCCCCAAGGCGCCGTCGCGCTTCAACCCCATCGCCAACATGCCGCGCGCCAAGGCGCGCCAGTCCTATGTGCTGGGCCGCATGCGCGCCCTGGGCTATCTGACCGACGAAGAATACAAGCAGGCCCTGGAACAGCCCATCGAGATCAAATCCGCGCCCGGCACGCCGGCCGGCGGGTACACCATCCATGGCGAATACGTGGCGGAACTGGCGCGGCGCCTGCTGTACAGCGTGTACCAGGACAACATCTATTCACGCGGCTTCAATATCTACACCACGGTCAACTCCAAGGACCAGCAGGCTGCCTACGAGGCCGTGCGCAACGGCATCCTGGACTACACCCGCCGGGCCATCTACCCGGGGCCCGAGGAAACCGTCAAGCTGCCCGACGGCATCGAGCACGACGCGGCCACGCTGGACGCCCTGCTGGACGACCTGCAGGAAAAATACCCCGACAGCGGCGACCTGCTGATGGGCGTGGTGCTGTCGGCCAGCCCCACCAAGATCACGGTGGCGCGCAGCTCGCAGCAAATCGTCGAGGTCACCGACAAGAATGCGCTCAAGATCGTGGCGCGCGGCCTGGGCAAGAACGCCAAAAAGCCTTATCGCATCGAGCGCGGCGCCGTGGTGTACGTCCACCAGGAAGGCGACCACTGGGAGGTCATCAACCGCCCGACCGTGCAGGCCGCCTTCGTTTCCGTGCGGCCGCAGGACGGCGCCGTGCAGGCCATGGTGGGCGGGTTCGACTTCGAGGCCCCGTTCAACCGCGTCACGCAGGCCTGGCGCCAGCCCGGCTCTTCGTTCAAGCCCTTCATCTATGCCTCGGCGCTGGAGCGCGGCCTGACGCCCTCCACCCAGGTTTCGGACGAACCCTTCATGCTGACGGCGGCGCAGACCGGCTCCAAGGCCTGGACTCCCAAGAACTACGGCAACAGCTATGAGCCCATGCTGACCATGCGCCAGGGCCTGTACAAGTCCAAGAACATGGTGTCCATCCGCATCATGCAGGCGGTGGGGCCCAAGTACGTGCAAGACTACATCACCCGTTTCGGCTTCGACCGCTCGCGCAACCCCGCGGTGCTGCCGCTGGCCCTGGGTGCGGGCGCCGTCACGCCGCTGCAGCTGGCGGGCGGCTATTCCGTGTTCGCCAACGGCGGCTACCGCGTGCCGCCCTATCTTATAGACCACGTCACCGACAGCAGCGGCAAGGTCATCATGCAGGCCAAGCCCGTCGTGGCCGGCGACGCCGCCGCGCGCGCCATCGACCCGCGCACGGCCTACGTCATGAACGACATGCTGCGCGGGGTGGCCACCTACGGCACGGGCGCGCGCGTCCACCGCGAGTTCAAGCGCGACGACATCGGCGGCAAGACAGGCACCACCAACGAATCGCACGACGCCTGGTTCGTCGGCTTCATGCCCAAGCTGGTGGGCGTGGCCTGGATGGGCTTCGACCAGCCCCGTACGCTGGGCACGCGCGAAACCGGCGGCGGCGCCGCCCTGCCCATCTGGCTGGACTACATGCGGGTGGCGCTGAAAGGGCTGCCCGAAAGCCCGCCGCCCGAAATGCCCAGCGGCCTGAGCAAAGTAGACGGGGACTTTTATTTCTCTGAGTTTCCCCCGGGACAGGCCGTGGCCCGCGTCGGCCTGCCCACGCCCAACGACCTGCAGATCGACGGCAGCGGCGTGGGCACGGACGGCATCGGCGACCTGCTCAACCAGCTGGGCGACGCCCCGGGCGGCAACGCATCCGCTCAGGTGCAGCGGGTGCAGTTCTAGCCGCTACACCACGACCTTTATAGGCTGGCTGGCGGCCTCCGAAAAAATCTGCGACAGGGCTTCAGCCATTTGAGGCCCGCCGCGCGTATCATTCCAATGCTGCCCGTCGAAACGATAATGGAAGCCGCCGCTGGGCGCGGCCACCCACATCTCCTGCATGGGGGCCTGGCTGTTGACGACGACATGTATGGCGTCGTCGAACACCAGCGTCAGCACATTGCCGCTGCGGTTGGCCTCGATGTCCAGGTCGTACAGGGCAACCCAGTCGTCGGCCTGGCTTTCCAGGCTGTCAAGTATGGCTTCGCTGCGTGCCAGAAATTCTGTTTCGTTCATTGTTTGCAACCTATCCGCTTTGGAGTTTCATCATGCAAGCGCACCATGCCGCGCCACCTGCCACATCCATGTACCGCATTGTAGCCAGCCTGGCCGTGCTTGCGCTGCTGGGCGCCTGCGGTTTCAAGGGGCCGCTGTATATGCCCCCCCCTCCGCCGCCGCCCGACGCCTCGCTGACGACACCGCCCGAATCCGCCGGCCCGTCCGCGGCGCCCGAAGAAGCCGCGAACCCGGACGCCGCCACGCCATCGGCGGTCCAGCGCCAATAAAGCCTGGGACGCGGTCCGGACGCCGCAGTCGCCCCCTTGCCGGACAAATGACGCACGCCGATCCGCCAGCATCAAAAGAGCCGGCGCGGCGCGCGGCAAGTGAAGCCGCGGGCCGCGGGTTTGTTGGTATGATTTCACGTTTTCCACCTGCCGGGCGGCCCGCGCCGCCCATTTGAAGCTTTCATGACCGTCGCCCCGCACTTTGCCTTCAAGAATGGCCTTCTGCATGCCGAGGACGTCTCGCTGGCCACGCTGGCCCAGGAACTCGGCACGCCCCTGTACGTCTATTCACGCCACGCACTGCGCGACGCCTGGGAAGCCTACCGCCAGGCCGCCGACGGGCGCGACGTGCTGGTGTGCTTCGGCATGAAGGCCAACTCCAACCTGGCCGTGCTGGACGAGTTCAGGCGGCTGGGCGCCGGCTTCGACATCGTGTCGGGCGGCGAGCTGGCCCGCGTGCTGGCCATCGGGGGCGACCCGTCCAAGGTGGTGTTTTCGGGGGTCGGCAAGCAGGTCTGGGAAATGCAGGCGGCCCTGAAGGCCGGCGTCAAATGCTTCAACGTCGAATCCGAGGCCGAGCTGGCCCAGCTGGCGCAGGTCGCCGCGCAAATGGGCGTGACCGCGCCCGTCTCGCTGCGCGTGAACCCCGACGTCGACGCCCAGACGCATCCCTATATTTCCACCGGCCTGAAGGAAAACAAGTTCGGCATCGCCATCGAGGCCGCGCCCGACGCCTATCGCCGCGCGGCCGGCCTGTCCGGCCTGGACATCGTGGGCGTGGACTGCCACATCGGCTCGCAGATTACCGAAGCCGCCCCCTACCTGGACGCGCTGGAAAAACTGCTGGACCTCATCGATACGCTGTCGGGCATGGGCATCGCCATCCGGCATCTGGACCTGGGCGGCGGCATCGGCATCCGCTACACGGACGAGACCCCGCTGTCGCCCAAGACGCTGCTGGACAAAGTGTTCGAACGGCTTGCCGCGCGCGGTCTGGACCACCTGCAGGTCGTGCTGGAACCGGGCCGCTCGCTGGTGGGCAATGCCGGCGTGCTGTTGACCACCGTGCAGTATCTGAAGCACAGCCCCGCCAAGAATTTCGCCATTGTCGACGCCGCCATGAACGACCTTCTGCGGCCCACCCTGTACGAAGCCTGGCACGACGTGGAACAAGTGCGGCAGCCCCAAGCCGGCGCGCAGGCGCAGGCCTACGACATCGTCGGCCCCATTTGCGAAAGCGGCGACTGGCTGGCGCGCGACCGGCGCCTGGCGCTGCGCCAGGGCGAGCTGCTGGCCATCATGTCGGCCGGCGCCTACGCTTTTACCATGTCCAGCCAGTACAACACCCGGCCGCGCGCCGCCGAGGTCATGGTCGACGGCAAGGACTGGCACGTGGTGCGCCCCCGCGAAACCCTGGAAAGCCTGTTCCAGGGCGAGACCACGCTGCCCGGCTAGAAAGGCCGTTCAGCCAGGCCCTCGGCAGGACGGCCGCCCCATGCAGCAGACGGGTTACAGTTCGCCGTAAGAGTGCAGGCCTGACAGGAACATATTGACGCCCAGGAAAGCAAAGCTGGTCACCAGCAGGCCGGCCAGCGCCCAGTACGCGGCCATGGTGCCCCGCAGGCCTTTCATCAGCCGCATATGCAGCCAGGCGGCATAGTTCAGCCATACGATGAGCGCCCAGGTTTCCTTGGGGTCCCACTGCCAGTAGGTGCCCCAGGCGTCGGCGGCCCACAGCGCCCCCAGGATGGTGGCTACCGTGAAAAAGGCGAAGCCCACGGCAATGGCCCGGTACATGATGTCGTCCAGGATCTCCAGCGAGGGCAGCTTGCGCGAGATGGGCCCGCGCAATGCCAGGATGGCGCCCACGATGATGGCCCCTATACCGAAATACAGCATCCAGGTGGGGGACAGCTGGCGCGAGCCGAACATCATGGGCTCGGCGCACAGCACGGCGCCCAGTATGAACAGGGGCAGCAGCCGGCCCCAAGAACGCGTCTGGCCGTGCTGCTTGACCAGGTAGGCGAACCCCACCATGGCGGCCAGCGAGAACGTGCCGTAGCCGATGAAATTGGCGGGCACGTGGATCTTCATCCACCAGCTTTTCAGGGCGGGCACCAGCGGCTGGATCTGGAAGGCGTCCCGCGTGAACGAATACCACAGCAGGAAGATGACGGCCGAGCTGACCACCAGCAGCACGAAGCCGCCCAGCGCCCGCGTGGCGTAGCGGCGCTCGTAGTACAGGTAGAACAGGGCCGTGATAAGCGCGAACAGCACGAAGACTTCGTACAGATTGCTGACCGGGATGTGGCCGATGTCCGGCCCCAGCAGGTGGCCTTCGCGCCAGCGCACCAACATGCCGGTCACCCCGGCATACACGGCGGCCCAGGTCAGCGCGGTGCCCAGCCAGGCGGCCGTCCTGCTGAAAAAGCCCGCCCAGTAGCAAAGGGTGGCCAGGAAGAACAACGCGCACATCCACAATATGGCCGACTGCGACGAAAACAGGTATTTCAAGAAGAACACGCTTTGCGCGCGGGCGATGTCGCCCTGCGACAGCCCGCCGCCGTTGCTGTACAGCCATATGGCGAACAGGGCGCTCAGGCCGCTGGCTATCATCAGCCTGCGCAGCGGGCGCCACAGCCAGCCCAGCCAGGTAAAGCCCGCCACGGCGCAGCAAAGAATGATTTTTTCGTAGTAGTCCATGCTGGCGCCATGGACGGACAGCGCATAGCCCGCCCCCGCCGCCAGCGCCACGAAGAACAGCGCGTCGGTCCAGCCGGGCCGGCCCCGCCGGCCGCGCGCATCGCCGCTGGCGCTCATCGTGTCCTGCCACATCGGCGACTTGATGGTTGTATCGGACATCGGGAAACCTCGCTACGTAGACAAGCGCTGGACCGCATCGCGAAAGCGCTCGAACTCGTGATTGAAATCCAGCGTGCGGCGCTGGGACGTCATGGCGGCCAGGAGTTCGCTGCCGCCGTCCCGCGGCCTGATCCACACCCACACGCGCCTGTCGCGGATGTAGAACATCGAAAACACGCCGATGACCAGGAACAGGCAGCCCAGATAGACAATGTTCTTGCCCGGGCTGCGCGCCACCTGGAACACGCTGGCCTGCACCTGGTCGAAGCTTTTCAGGGCCAGGAAGACAGGCGCCGGGTAGTCCGGCATATTGGCCAGGGCCAGCAGCGCAAGCCGCACCCAGCCCGCCGCATCCTGGCCCTGCGCCCCGTCGTGCGCCAAAGGCGCCAGGCCGCGGCGCTGGCGGTCAAGGTCGTAAAGCTCGGTCAGCGACAACTGGATCATGGGCACGGCAAACCCCAGTATTTTTTCGCGCTCGGCCTCGGGCACACGCTCGATGATGGCGTTGAAGCCCCCTTGCGCGAAGGATTCCAGCGCACCCAGTGAAGCCTTCTGGAGCAAGGGGCGCTGCGTATCCGTGGCGGCATTGGCGGCCGCGAAGCGGTCGGCCGCCTGTTCACGCAGGGCCGGATCCTGCAGCGCGGCCCGCAGATTCATGAATTCGGCCACCGAACCGTCGGCATCGGCCGGAATGCGCACATAACGGTAGTCCTGCCCCGGCGCGCTGCGCACGCCCGCCAGAAACACCATGCTGCCGTCCAATTCCATGGGTAGCATGTAGTTATTATATTCGTGCGCCTGGCCGTCGCTGCCGATGACGCGGTATTGCACGCTGGGCCCGACATTGCGCAGGTGTTCGTTGCGCGCCGCCGCGGCGCTGCCGGTGACCGCGGCGACATGGTCCAGCATGGCCTTGGGCTGGGGCTCGGCGCCGGGCTCCATGTTTTCCACGTTGATGACCCTCAGCCCCGACATGTCCACCGCCAGCCGCTGCGGCGCGCCCGCGCCGCCGTCCAGGGTGATCCGGGTAGGCTGGCCCACCGTGCCGTCCACCTCGAAGGGCTTGGCGGCGCGGCCCCGCAGCGGATAGGCCACCAGATGCAGCTTGCTGCCGCCGTCGTCGAAGCTGGACTGGTATATGGTGACGCCCTTGTAGCGCAGCGGCTCGTTGACTTCGATGCTGCGGTCGAAGGTTTTGCCGCTTTGCGGGTCGGTGACCTGCACTTCGCTCTTGAAGCGGCTGGGCATGCCGGTGGAGTAATAGTCCACCACGAATTTGTTCAGCTTGATGGAGAACGGCAGGGGCTGCACCAGCACGCCGTTGTCGACGCTGACGATGCCGCTGGCGCTCTGACTGCCTTCGGGCAGCAGCATGTTGGCGCGAAAGCTGGGGTTGGCCGCCGGCAGGCGGCCCGAGGCGGGCACCTCGGAGATCAGCATGTTTTCGGTGATGGGCTGCTTGCCGGCCAGCCATACCTGCATCCGCACGGGCAGTTCGCTGTCCAGCAGGCCGCCCAGGCAGATGATGACGATGGCCGCGTGGGCGAAGATATAGCCCAGGCGGTTGGCGCTGCCCTTTTTGGCCGCCAGCAGAATGCCTTCGCCGTCTTCGCGCTGCCTGTAGCGATAGCCGTGCGCGTCCAGCCACTGGCGCACCCGCTGGGCGCCCTGGGCGGGGTCATGCCCGGACAGGCACTGCACCCGGTGCGGGAAGGCGCGCAGGCTGCCGCCGCGCACGTATTCGCGGAAAGACCGCATGTCGCGCAGCATCTTGGGCACGTTGCGCAGCAGGCAAAGCGTGGTGGACACGACCAGAAAGGCCATGATGACCAGGAACCACCAGCTGTTGTACACATGCCAGACCGCGAATTTGTCGAACAGCTGGAACCAGAAGGGGCCGAACTGGTCGATATAGGCGCTGGGCACCTGGTTCTGCTGCAGGACCGTGCCGATGACGCTGGCCACGCAAATGAACATCAGCAGGCTGACGGCAAACCGCATGGAGCCCAGCAGTTCCAGAAGGTCAGCGCTCCAGCGACGCGGGAATGAGGCTTGGGTCACGTGATTTCAGTCGCAAAATAAAGAAAAGGGGAGCGCCGACGCCGGCTCCCCCCTTGTCAGACTTGCCGGCGCGGTTTTGGTTCTGGCGCCGGCGGTCCGCCCGGCCCTAGCGCAGGCCCGCGGCGTAATCGGCCACCGCCGCAATGTCGGAGTCGGACATGCGGTCGGCGATGTCGTGCATCATGACGTTGGTGCGGTCCCCGCTGCGGAACAGCTTGAGCTGCTCTTCGATGTAGCCGGGAAACTGGCCCGCCAGACGGGGGAATTCGCCAGGAAGCCCCGCCCCGTTGGCCGAGTGACAGCCGGCGCAGGCAGGCACCTTGCGGTCGGGGATGCCGGCGCGCCAGATGTGCTGGCCGCGCTCCATGGTGGCTTCCTTGGTGGCGGACGCCGCGGTTTCGTAGTTCAGCGGCTGCTGGCCCAGGTAATAGGCGACATTATTGATGTCCTCGGGGGTCAGCGCTTTGGCGAAGGCCGTCATGACCGTGTCCGCGCCGCCCGCGCCGCGCCGCGCCGCCGGGGTGTCGGCGTCCTTGGGGGCGAAGTCGTGCAGCTGCTTGGCCAGGTATTCGTGAGCCTGGCCGGCCAGGTTGGGGTTGGCAGGTATGGTGCTGTTGCCCGCCGCGCCATGACAGCTGGCACAGGCCAGGACCCCGCGCGCCGCGTCGCCGTTGGTGTACAGCTGTTCGCCCTTGGCCGCATCGGGTTTGGCCGTGACGACTTGAGCATGGCCAACGGACATCAGGAAACAGCCGGACAGCATGCCGCTGGTAATTAATATTCTGGAAAGCACGCGCTTCATGAAGACCTCGATGGATCGGGTGGGATCGGCATTCGATCCGGGCGCGCCAGGGCGCACCGTACCGGACAATGTCAAACTTACGGGGCCCCGAAAAGCCCCGCGCAAAGTGGCCGCAACAGTTTCAAATCCGAAATTATACAATAGCGCCTGAACCAAACCCTTCAGGCCCCACATTGTCCATCCTGCACCGCGCCTCGTTCACCGTTTCGGCCGCACGCCTCGATCAGCTGCCGCCTCCCGCCGCGCCGGAGGTCTGCTTCGTGGGCCGCTCGAACTCAGGCAAATCCTCGGCCATCAACGTGCTGGCCAACCAGCGGCGGCTGGCTTTTTCCAGCAAGACGCCCGGCCGCACCCGGCTGATCAACCTGTTCGGCATCCCCGACCCGCTGGACCCGCAGGCCCAACTGGGCTTTCTGGTGGACCTGCCCGGCTACGGCTATGCCTCCATCGCCCGCGAGGCCCGCGAAGAATGGGCCGAAGTCCTGGGCGGCTATCTGCGCCAGCGCGAATCGCTGGCGGGCGTGGTGCTGCTCATCGACATCCGCCGCGGCGTCACCGACCTGGACCGCAGGCTGGCGCACTGGATCGCCCCCACGGGCAAGCCGGTGCTGGCCCTGCTGACCAAGGCCGACAAGCTTCCCTATGGCCAGCGCCTGAAGGCCGTGGCCGCGGTGCGCAAAGAGCTGGACGAGCTTGGCTCGCTGACCGCGCTGCCTTTTTCGGCCACCCACCGCCTGGGCCTGGAAGAGGCCACCGCCCACATCGAGAACTGGATTTCACCAAAGGTAGTGCCATGACCACATTTATCGCCTCCGCCGATTTTCCCGCCTCGCGGCCGCGCCGCAACCGCCGCGACGACTTCTCGCGCCGGCTGGTGCGCGAGAACACCCTGACCCCCGACGACTTCATCTATCCGGTTTTCGTCATGGAGGGCAGCAATGTGCATCAGCCCGTGCCTTCCATGCCGGGCGTCGTGCGCTACTCGCCCGATACCGTGCTGGCCGCGGCCGAAGAGTGCGTAGCGCTGGGCATTCCCGTCATCGCGCTGTTTCCCGCCATCGAGCCCGGCCTGAAGACGCCCGACGGCATCGAGGCCGTCAACCCCGACGGCCTCATCCCCCGCACCGTCGCGGCGCTGAAGAAACGCTTTCCCGAACTGGGCGTGCTGACCGACGTGGCGCTGGACCCCTACACCAGCCACGGCCAGGACGGCGTCATCGACGACGAAGGCTATGTGCAGAATGAGCCCACCGTCGAGATCCTGGTCAGGCAGGCGCTGGCCCAGGCCCGCGCCGGCGTGGACATCGTGGCGCCCAGCGACATGATGGACGGGCGCATCGGCGCCGTGCGCCAGGCGCTGGAGGCCGAGGGCCATATCCACACGCGCATCATGGCCTACTCGGCCAAGTATGCCAGCGCCTTCTATGGCCCCTTCCGCGATGCCGTGGGCTCGGCCGCCAACCTGGGCAAGTCCACCAAGGCCACCTACCAGATGGACCCCGCCAACCGCGACGAGGCGCTGCGCGAGGTGGCCGCCGACATCCGCGAAGGCGCCGACATGGTGATGGTCAAGCCGGGCATGCCTTACCTGGACATCCTGCGCGACGTGAAGCAGGCCTTCGGCATGCCCACTTTCGCCTACCAGGTCAGCGGCGAATACGCCATGCTGAAGGCCGCCGCGGCCAACGGCTGGCTGGACCACGACAAGGTCGTGCTGGAATCCCTGCTGGCCTTCAAGCGCGCCGGCGGCGACGGCATCCTGACCTATTTCGCCATCGAGGCGGCGAAACTGCTGAAGCGGCAGGGGTAGCGGCGACCTCTTGCGGAAATGCCGGCCGCCGTCAGCCCGGCCCGGCCACCTTGTCCAGCACGGCGCCGAAGCGCCGGGCGTCCTGGAAGCCGACGACCCGGGCGTCTTCCCGCTCGCGGCCCTGGCTGTCGAAAAATATGATGCCGGGCGGGCCGAACAGCTTGAAGCGCTTGAGCAGGGCGCGGTCGTCGTCGGTATTGGCGGTGACATCGGCCCGCAGCAGCGCGAAACCGGCCATGCGCCGGGCCACGGCGGGATCGCTGAAGGTGAAGCGTTCCATCTCGATGCAGGACACGCACCAGTCGGCATAGAAGTCCAGCATGACGGGCTTGCCGGCATTGGCCAGCACGTGCTCCAGCTCATCCAGGGAGCGTACCCGTGTGAAGGCGGGCTCGCCGGCCGTCCCCTGCCGGCCCGCCTCGCCCGGCGCGACGGCGGCGAACGGCGCCAGGGGCCGCAGCGCGTCGCGTCCGCCTCCGGCCAGGCCGGCCAGCAGCAGGGCGGCCCACAGAAGCAGCAACAGGCCCGCCGCCTTGCGCAAGGCCTGCCACAGGAAAGCGCCGGGCGATTCCGCGCGGACGGCCAGGCCGCCCGTCGCCAGCATCAGCCCGCCGCCGCAGGCCAGCAGGGCCCAGCCCAGCATGCCCAGCCAGGCCGGCACCACGGGTTGCGCCATCCACCAAGCGGTGGCCAGCAGCAGCATGCCGAACAGGCGCTTGATCCCGTCCATCCAGGCCCCCGCCCTGGGCAGCAGGGCGCCGGCCCCGGCACCCAGGGCCAGCAGCAGCACCCCCTGCCCCCAGGCCAGCGCGAACAGGGCGCTGCCGCCCAGCACGACGTCGCCCGTCTGGGAGATGAACAGCAGCACGCCCGCCAACGGAGCCGCCACGCAGGGGCCGACGATAAGGGCCGACACCATGCCCATAAGGAAGGCGCCGCCCCAGCGTCCGCCGGGAATCCGGCCCGCCAGTTGGCTCAGGCGCGACTGCATGCCGGCCGGCGCCTGGAAAGTGAACACGTCGAACATGGCCAGCGCCAGCAAGGCCAACAGCACGGCGAACAGGCCCAGCACCCAGGGCGTCTGCAGCCATGCGGCCAGGCTGGCGCCCACCAGGCCCGCGGCCACGCCCAATGCCGTATAGACCAGCGACATGCCCAATACATAACTTGCGGCCAGCCCCAGGCCGCGCCAGCGCGATGCTTCACTCCCGCGCGCATCGCCCGCCACCACGGCCAACACGATGGGCACCATAGGCAGCACGCAGGGCGTGAAGGTAAGCAGCACGCCCAGCGCCAGCGCCAGCGCCATCAGTTGCGGCCAGCCCATGCTCGCCATGAAGGACGCCAGGCCGGTGTCGCTAAGATGCAGGGCCCGGCCCAGGCCGCCGTCCGGTACGCCGGTGGCGCCGGCCCGGCCTTCCGCCGGCTTCTCGTCGCGCGGCGGCGGCACGCTGGCGGCCACCGCCTGGCCGGATGCCCGGTAGCCTTGCTGCGCGGGCTCGAGCCGCAGCGTATAGTCCGTGGGCGGATAGCATAGCCCCGCGTCGGCGCAGCCCTGGCCGGTCACCGTCACAGTCTGCGCATCGGCCTCCCCCGGCTGCAGCGGCAGGCGCACCGTAACCTGGCCGTGATAGACCTCCAGGTCTTTTTCAAAAGTGGGGTCGTATTTGACGGTGCCGCGCGGGAAGACGGGTTCGCCTAACAGCCCGGCCCGGGGCTCGGTCTTGAACTGGAAACGCTCGCGGTACATGTAGTAGCCGGGCGCGATGCGGAAATGCACTTGCAGCTCCGTGGGGCCGGCCATGGCGGCCGAAAACACGAAGGCCTGGGCCGGGTCCAGGAAGTCCTCCTGCGCCCGCGCGCCGGGGCCATAGGCCATGCCGGCCAGCAGCGACACGGCGGCAAGCACGGCCATCATCCACCGCGCAATGCCCTGCCTGCGCGACACCCTCTGGCGCCGGCCCCCGGCGCTCAGCGAATACGACATGCTTTCATTCCTTTTGTGCGGCCGGCTTCATGCGCCGGCGGTTTGCCGCCCGACCCAGTCCAGATAGGGCTGGGCCCCGCCGATGACGGGCACCACGAGGATTTCCGGCACCTCGTACGGATGCAGCTGCGTCAGGCGCTCGGTCAGCGCCGGCAGCGCCGATTGCGTCGTCTTGATGACCAGGGGGATTTCCTCGGCGCCTTCGAGTTGGCCCTCCCACATGTACATGGACAGGCCGGGCGCCCCGAGGTTCACACACGCCGCCAGGCCGTCTTCGACCAGCACATGCGCGATGCGCTTGGCCAGCATCGTATCGGGCGCATTGCTCAGTACCAGCACCACATCATGGGTCATGGCCGTCATGTCCGGAAAATCGTCAACGACCCATTTTACCGGTTATCGGCCTCAGGCCCGCTAACACTATGTGGGCACGGCCGCCCTTCTAGCTTTTTGTGCTGACAGGTTCTTCCATCATGGCGAACGCGGCGCGGCTCAATGCGCTGCTCCCGTCGGCCAGTTCGCACAGCAGATCGAAGTGGTTGCATTGCGGGGTATCGACCTGCATTACGGCCACGCCGGCAGCGCGGCAGGCCTGCCCGTAGGCGGCCGTCTGGTTCTTGAAACCGTCGGTTTCCAGCCCGCCCACGGACAGCACCACGGGCAGGCCGCGCCGCGGCAGATGGCCTATCGGGCTGACGCGCGCGGTCTGGTCGGGATGCAGTTGCAGCCACTCGTTGACCTCGATGTCGCACAGCGGCCCCAGCTCGTACAGGCCGCTCAGACCCATCATGCCCTTGATGGCGTCCGGGGGCAGATTGAAGGTGTCGGGCCAGTCCTGCGCGGCCGCCATGGCCGCCAGATGGGCGCCGGCAGAGCTGCCGCCGACGTACAGCCGCTGCGGATCGACGCCGTAATGCCCCGCGTTGCGGTACAGCCAGGCGACGGCGCCGCGCACCTCGCGCACCGCCTCGGCCAGGGTCGCCTCGGGCAATAGCGTGTATTCCAGCGTGCACACGGCGATGCCGGCCGCCGTAAAGGCCGGCGCCATGATGGGCGCGTCCTCTTTGGTCTGCGAACGCCAATAGCCGCCATGGATGAAGATGAACAGGGGCGCGGGCTGTGCCGCCAGCGGCACGGGAAAGATGTCCAGGCGCTCGGCGCGGCCCGGTCCGTAGGGAACGTCATAAATCCCTGGGCAGCGGGCGTTGGCCAGGCGGGCCAGCCGCGCATATTCGGCCACGCAAGCGTCGAAATCCGGCACCGAGGCGCGCGCGTTGTACTGCACGGCGCGCTGCGCCAGGTCGCCGAAATACAGCTCGCAGCCGTGGGGAGCCGTGCTTGCGTTTTCCAAAGCCGCCTCCCTACAGCTTGCACTGCGACGCGTAGGCGTCTTTCTCGTTGCTGAGTATCTTGCGTACCACCACCGGCAGCAGGCGGCCCTGGCCGTCGGGCTTGATCTGCGTCAGGTAGTAGTCCTGTATTGGGTGCTGGTTGGTATCGAAAGCAAAGTTGCCGCGCACCGACTTGAAGTCGGCCTTGCGCAGCGCGGCGCGGAATTCGTCGGCCCGGTCCAGGTCGCCGTCCACCGCTTTCAGGGCCGAGCCGATCAGCTGCGCCGTATCGTAGGCCAGTGCGGCATAGTGCGTGGGCAGGCGCCCGTAGGCTTGCTCGAAGGCCTGGACGAATTCATGGTTCTGCGGGTTGTCCAGCAGCGGCGACCACAAGGCCGTCGTATACAGGCCCTCGGCTGCGTGGCCGGTGGCCTGGATCATGCGCAGATCCATCGAGAACACCGGCAGAAACAAAGGAATGCTTTTGTTCAGGCCCGAATTGGCGAATTGCTTGGCGAAATTGATGCCCGCCCCGCCGGGCTCGAACTCGTAAATGGCGTCGGGCGCCAGGCTGCGCAGGCGCGCCAGCTCCACCGAAAAGTCGGACTGATCCAGCTTGGTGTAGATTTCGGCCGCGACCTTGCCCTTGTAGCGGCGCTTGAAGCCCTCCAGCGCATCGCGCCCGGCCTGGTAGTTGGGGGCCACCAGCGCCACATTTTTGTAGCCTTGCCCACTGGCCGCCTGTCCGGCCGCCGCGTGCAGCGAAGTGTTCTCGAACGAGGCGACGAAATAGTTCTGGTCGCAGCGGGCCCCGGCAAAGGGCGAGGGCCCGGCGTTCAGACTGACGTAGAACGCACCCTGCTTGAGCACGCTGGGCGCGACCGCCGTCAGCACATTGGAAAAATTGATCCCCGAGAACAGCTTGATGCCGTCCTGCAGCATCTTCTCGGCCGATTGCTTGCCGGTGGAGGGCTTCAGGCCGTCGTCCTCGATGACCAGTTGCACCGGCACCCCGCCCAGCGTGCCCTTGCCCTGCCGGATGGCTAGGTTGAAGGCATCGCGCTGGTCTTCCCCGATATAGCCCGCCGGGGTGGACAAGGTGGTGATGAAGCCTATTTTGACGGGATCGGCGGCGAGGGCCTGGCCGGCCATGCCCAGAGCGGCGGCCGCCCAGGCCAGGACGAGTTTGCGGATCATGTGTTCGGTCCTTGTACGTGGCGCCGTCTCGCTGAAGACGGCAGATTTTATAAAATAATCATGATTGTCGAAATACTAGTTGATCTTATAAGCCAAGGCAATATGGGCTTTACCCGATGGTGGCCAATGGCCCAAAACAACAAAGCCTCCCGGCGGGGAGGCTTTGCGGCAGGGCAAGCGGCGCGGGGGAGGCCCCGCACTGCCTTTATTCGGCGTCCTGCTCGGCGTCTTCTTCAGCCGGGCGGTCGACCAGCTCCATGAAGGCCATGGGGGCATTGTCGCCCTGGCGGAAGCCCATCTTCAGCACGCGGGTGTAGCCGCCGTTGCGGGCCTTGTAGCGCGGGCCGATTTCTTCGAACAGCTTGACGACGGCGTCGCGGTCGCGCAATCGGGCGAAAGCCAGGCGCTTGTTGGCCAGCGTGGGCTCTTTGCCCAGGGTGATCAGGGGCTCGACGACGCGGCGCAATTCCTTGGCCTTGGGCAGCGTGGTCTTGATGGCTTCGTGGGTAAGCAGCGATACGGCCATGTTGCGGAACATCGCCAGGCGATGGCTGCTGGTCCGGTTCAGTTTGCGAAGGCCACTACGGTGACGCATGATGATTTCCTTTGAATCTATAAAGCGAAATGGTTTTTCGCGGTTGGCCGGCTCTTCTATCAGACGGGCTGCGGGCCGGATCGAGGGGCAAAACTATACATGAAAACAAAAGGTACTGCTTGCGCGCCGGCGGGCTGTTTACAAGTTTGCCGGCGCTTTGCCGTGGGCCGGCACGAATGCCGGCCCACGCATGCTGCTTAAGGGCGTTCCAGGCCCAGCGGAGGCCAGTTCTCGAGCTTCATGCCCAAGGTCAGGCCGCGCGCGGCAAGGACTTCCTTGATTTCGTTGAGCGACTTGCGGCCCAGGTTAGGGGTCTTGAGCAGCTCGTTTTCGGTACGCTGGATCAGGTCGCCAATGTAGTAGATGTTTTCGGCCTTCAGGCAGTTGGCCGAACGCACCGTCAGCTCGAGGTCGTCCACGGGGCGCAGCAGCACCGGATCGATCTGGGGCGTGCCGCGGGCGGGCGCCTCGTAGGAATCGCCGGCGCCTTCCAGGGCCGCGAACACAGAGATCTGGTCCATCAGGATGCGGGCCGACTGGCGCACGGCTTCCTCCGGCGAGATGACGCCGTTGGTTTCGATGTCCAGAACCAGCTTGTCCAGGTCGGTGCGCTGCTCGACGCGGGCGCTCTCGACGGCGTAGCTGACGCGGCGCACAGGGCTGTACGAAGCATCCAGCACGATGCGGCCGATGGTGTGGGCGCGATCGTCGGCCAGGGCGCGCACGTTGCCGGGCACGTAGCCGCGGCCCTGCTCGACCTTGATGTGGATTTCCAGCTTGCCCGCTTCGGTCAGGTTGGCGATGACGTGATCGGGATTGATGATTTCCACGTCGTGCGGCAGTTCGATGTCGCTGGCCAGCACCACGCCCTGGCCCTGCTTGCGCAGCACCAGGGTGACTTCTTCGCGGTTGTGCAGCTTGAACACCACGCCCTTCAGGTTCAGCAGGATGTCGACGACGTCTTCGCGCACGCCGGCCAGCGTGGAGTACTCGTGCACGACACCGGTGATCTGGACTTCGGTGGGCGCGTAGCCGGTCATGGACGAGAGCAGGATGCGGCGCAGCGCATTGCCCAGCGTGTGGCCGTAGCCTCGTTCGAAGGGCTCCATCACGACGCGTGCGTGATTCTTGCCAACGGGTTCGACTTCAATAGAACGGGGCTTCAGAAAACCTTGAGACGACATGTGTGTTCCTTTTCAATACCCTCGGCTCGTTACACCGATAAGGCTGACGGATGAACCGGTAGTCCGGCAGTAAGGCCGCACAGCCCACTTCCAGGCTGGCTGAAAAAGTGGGCTGTGCGAAACCGCTGCATGACGCCGTATGGACGGCGTATCAGCGGGAATACAGTTCGACGACCATCGACTCGTTGACATCGCGGGCGACATCGGCGCGGTCGGGGGCCTGCTTGAAGGTGCCGGTCAGCTTGCTGGCATCGACCTCGACCCATTGCGGGAAGCCCTGGCCCGAGGCCAGATCCAGCGATTCGCGGATGCGCAGCTGGGACTTGGATTTCTCGCGGATGGAGATGACGTCGCCGGGCTTCACGATGATGGAAGCGATGTCGGCGGTCTTGCCATTGAGTTCGACGGAGCGGTGGTTGACCAGCTGGCGCGCTTCGGCGCGGGTGGAGCCAAAGCCCATGCGATACACGACGTTGTCCAGGCGCGATTCCAGCAGTTGAATCAGGGTCTCGCCGGTGTTGCCACGGCGACGCTCGGCTTCAACGAAGTATTTGCGGAACTGCTTTTCCAGGACGCCGTACATGCGCTTGAGCTTCTGCTTTTCGCGCAGCTGCAGACCGAAGTCCGACGTACGGGCGCCGGAAGTGCGGCCGTGCTGGCCGGGCTTGGATTCGATCTTGCACTTGGAGTCCAGGGAGCGGCGGGCGCTCTTCAGGAACAGGTCGGTGCCCTCGCGGCGCGAGAGCTTGCATTTGGGTCCAATATAACGTGCCATGCTTTCCTCTTAGATGCGACGACGCTTGGGCGGACGGCAGCCGTTGTGCGGGATGGGCGTGATGTCCGAGATGCTGGAGATCTTGATGCCCAGGGCGTTCAGCGCCCGCACGGACGACTCGCGGCCGGGGCCGGGGCCCTTGATGCGCACTTCGAGCGTCTTGATGCCGTATTCCTGCGCCACGCGGCCGGCCGATTCGGCCGCAACCTGCGCCGCGAAGGGCGTGGATTTGCGTGAGCCCTTGAAGCCCGCGCCGCCCGACGTGGCCCACGACAACGCGTTGCCCTGGCGATCGGTAATGGTGATGATCGTGTTGTTGAAGGAAGCGTGCACGTGCGCGATGCCGTCCGAGACGCTCTTCTTGATTTTCTTGCGCACGCGGGACGCGCCGCTGTTGGAAGCTTTCGCCATCTTCTATTCCTCGATTATTTCTTCAGGGAGGCAGCTGCGCGACGCGGGCCCTTGCGGGTGCGCGCGTTGGTGCGCGTACGCTGGCCACGCACGGGCAGGCCGCGCTTGTGGCGCATGCCGCGGTAGGTTCCCAGGTCGATCAGACGCTTGATCGACAGTTGTACTTCACGACGCAAATCACCTTCGACAGTGAACACGTTGACGTGCTCGCGGATGCGCTCGAGCTCGGCGTCGGTCAGATCTTTCACTTTCTTGGAGTACTCGATGCCCGAGGCTTCGCAGATCTTGCGAGCGCGCGTGCGACCGATGCCAAAGATAGCGGTAAGTCCGATTTCGGCGTGTTGATGCGGCGGAATGTTGATGCCAGCAATACGGGCCATGACTGTTCCTTGTTAAATCTGTTGCGCCTGGCTGTTAGCCCTGGCGCTGCTTGTGACGCGGATCGGTGCAAATGACGCGCACCACGCCGTGACGTTTGATGATCTTGCAATTGCGGCAGATCCGCTTTACCGATGCCATTACCTTCATGGTTGACTCCTAGTTTCCTTTAGCCCGGCCGCTTATTTGGAGCGGAATACAATCCTGGCGCGAGACAGGTCATAGGGCGTGAGCTCCACTGTGACCTTGTCACCCGGCAGGATCCGGATGTAATGCATGCGCATCTTGCCCGAAATATGGCCCAGCACCACATGGCCATTTTCCAGCTTGACGCGGAACGTTGCGTTGGGAAGGTTCTCGAGAACCTCGCCCTGCATTTGTATGACGTCGTCTTTTGCCATCTTCTCTTACCGCATTGGCAAGCCCGCACCCTTGAAGTTGGCCTTCTTGAGCAACGAGTCGTACTGGTGGGACATCATGTAGGCTTGCGCCTGGGCCATGAAGTCCATGGTCACCACCACGATGATTAACAAAGAAGTACCACCAAAGTAGAACGGCACGTTCCAGCGCATCTGCATGAACTCGGGCAGCAGGCACACGAGCGTGATGTAGATGGCCCCGGCCAGCGTCAGGCGCATGAGTATCTTGTCGATATAGCGCGAGGTCTGGTCGCCGGGACGGATGCCCGGAACGAAAGCACCGCTTTTCTTCAGGTTGTCTGCGGTTTCACGGCTGTTGAACACCAGGGCCGTATAGAAAAAGCAGAAGAAGATGATCAAAGCCGAAAACAGCGTAACGTACAGCGGCTGGTGCGGCGACAGCGCCGCCGCCAGGTCGCCCAGCCAGCGCATGCTGGGGTTGCTGGAGAACCAGCTGGCGACCGTCGCGGGCAGCAGGATGATGGACGAAGCGAAGATGGGCGGAATCACGCCGGACATGTTCAGCTTCAGGGGCAGGTGCGAACTTTGCCCGCCATAGACCTTGTTGCCCACTTGCCGCTTGGCGTAGTTGACGGTGATCCGGCGCTGGCCGCGCTCGACGAACACCACGAAATACGTCACCACCACCACCAGCACCAGGATGAACAGGGCCGACAGCACCGACATGGCGTCGGTACGGACCAGGTCCAGCAGGCCGGTAAGCGCGTTGGGCAAGCCCGCGACGATACCCGCGAAGATCAGGATGGATATGCCGTTGCCGATGCCGCGCTCGGTGATCTGCTCGCCCAGCCACATGACGAACATGGTGCCGGTTACCAGGGTGACCACCGTGGTGAAGCGGAACATCATGCCCGGATCGATGACCAGGCCGGGCTGCGACTCCAGCGCCACCGAAATGCCCACCGCCTGGACGAGAGCCAGGAACACCGTGCCGTAGCGGGTGTACTGGGTGATCTTGCGGCGTCCGGATTCGCCTTCCTTCTTGATGGCTTCGAGCGAAGGCACCACGACCGCCATCAACTGCATGATGATGGACGCGGAGATGTACGGCATGATTCCCAGCGCGAACACCGAGAAGCGCTGCAGCGCGCCGCCGGAGAACATGTTGAACAGGCCAAGGATGCCGCCCTGGTTCTGTTGGAACATGTCGGCCAGCGCGTCGGGGTTGATGCCGGGCACCGGAATATGGGTGCCCAGGCGATAGACCACCAGGGCCAGCACCAGGAACACGATGCGGCGCTTCAGATCGCCGTAACGCGCCCCCGTCTTGTTCTGTGCCTGCGCTTTAGCCACCGTCGCCCCTCATCAAGCCAGCGAACCGCCGGCAGCTTCGATGGCGGCGCGCGCGCCGGCCGTCGCGGTCAGGCCCTTGAGCGTGACCTTGCGGTTCAGCTCGCCGGACTTGATGACCTTGGCGTAGCGGACGTTCTGCCCCACGATGCCGGACTGCTTGAGCACCTGGACGTCGATTTCATCGACGGGCACGCGCTGCAGGTCGGACAGACGCACTTCGGCATGCAGATGCTGGCCGCGCGCGGTGAAGCCGCGCTTGGGCAGGCGACGGTACAGGGGCATCTGGCCGCCCTCGAAACCGACCTTGTGGAAGCCGCCCGAACGGGACTTCTGGCCCTTGTGGCCGCGGCCCGCGGTCTTGCCCAGGCCCGAGCCGATGCCGCGGCCGACGCGGCGCTTGGCATGCTTGCTGCCGGGCGCCGGCTGCAGTGTATTCAATTGAGTTTCTGACATCCCGATTCCTTTCAGGCTTCCGAGACGGTGACGAGATAATCCACTTTACGGATCATCCCACGCACCTCGGGCGTATCGACCAGCACGCGGCTGCTGTTCAGCCCGCGCAGGCCCAGGCCGCGAACGGTGTCGCGATGGGATTGCTTGGTGCCGATGACAGAGCGCACGAGCGTTACTTTGATTTGCTTCTGTGTCGTCATGACTTACCCCAGAATTTCTTCGACCGTCTTGCCGCGCTTGGCGGCAACTTCGGCAGGCGTCGAGCATGCGCGCAGACCATTCAGCGTGGCGCGAACCATGTTGTACGGGTTGCTGGAGCCCAGGCTCTTGGCCACCACGTTGCGCACGCCCATGACCTCGAAGATGGCGCGCATCGGACCGCCGGCGATCACACCCGTACCTTCCGCCGCGGGCGAAATCAGGACGGTCGAGGCGCCATGCTTGCCCACCACCGTGTGATGCAGCGTGCCGTTTTTGAGGGCCACCTTGTGCAGGCCGCGGCGGGCTTGTTCCATTGCCTTTTGCACGGCAACGGGCACTTCGCGGGCCTTGCCCTTGCCCATGCCGATGCGGCCGTCGCCGTCGCCCACCACGGTCAGCGCGGCGAAGCTCATGGTGCGACCACCCTTGACCACCTTGCTGACGCGGTTGACCGCGATCATTTTTTCACGCAAGCCGTCGTCGTTTTCTTTTTCGGCGGCGTGCTTACCTTGTGCTTTAGCCATTTGACAATTCCTTGCTTAGAATTTCAAGCCGGCTTCACGCGCGGCGTCGGCCAGCGCCTTGACGCGGCCATGATAACGGAAGCCCGAGCGGTCGAAGGCAACCTGCTCGATGCCGGCCGCCTTGGCCTTTTCGGCCACGCGCTTGCCCACCAGGCCAGCGGCGGCCACATTGCCGCCATTGGATTTCTGGCTGGCCAGCTCTTTGCGAACTTCGGGCTCAAGCGTCGAAGCGCTGACGAGCACGCGGTCGCCTTCCGGCGAAATGATGTTTGCGTAGATGTGCAGGTTCGAGCGGAAAACAGAGAGGCGGTGCACCCGCAGCTCGGTGATTTTCCGGCGAGTCGATACTGCACGACGCAAACGGGAGATTTTCTTGTCCATGATTCGTCCTTGCCTGCGCGCTTATTTCTTCTTGGTTTCTTTGATGATGACACGCTCGTCGGCATAGCGCACGCCCTTGCCCTTGTAGGGCTCGGGCTCGCGGTAGGCGCGGATTTCCGCGGCCACCTGGCCGACGACCTGCTTGTCGGAGCCCTTGACGATGATTTCCGTCGGGGTGGGGCATTCGACCTTGATGCCGGCGGGCATCTCGTGCAGGATGTCGTGCGAAAAACCAAGCTGGAGTTTCAGCGCGTTGCCTTGCACCTGCGCGCGGAAACCCACGCCGACCAGGTTCAGTTTACGCTCGAAGCCTTTGCTGACGCCGGTCACCATGTTGTTGACGAGCGCGCGCAGCGTGCCCGACATGGCATGCGCATGGCGGGAGTCGTTGGCCACGGCAAACGTCAGCTGCTCGTTTTCGAGCTTGACGTCGACGTCGCCCGTCAGGGCCTGGGACAGCGTGCCCAGCGGACCCTTGACGGTGATCTCGCCGGCGCTGATGGTGGTTTCCACGCCCTTGGGCAGGTTCACCGGATATTTTGCGATACGCGACATATGGTTCTCCTTATGCGACGTAGCACAGAACTTCGCCGCCGACGCCGGTGGCGCGGGCCTTGCGATCGGTCATCACGCCGCGGGGCGTCGAGACGATGGCCACGCCCAGGCCGTTCATGACCTGGGGAATGGCCGAATGGCCCTTGTAGATGCGCAGGCCGGGACGCGAAACGCGTTCGATGCGCTCAATGACCGGACGGCCGGCGTAATATTTCAGGGTGATCTCTAGGACCGGCTTGGCCGTGTCGCCGACGATCTTGAAACTGTCGATGTAGCCTTCGTCCTTCAGCACGGTAGCGATGGCTACCTTCAGCTTCGAGGAGGGCATGCTGACCGACGTCTTGTTGACTTGCTGCGCGTTGCGCACACGGGTCAACATGTCGGCGATGGGATCGCTCATGCTCATGTGTTTTTCTCCTACCAGCTAGCTTTGGTCATGCCCGGCACTTCGCCGCGCAGAGCCATTTCGCGCAGCTTGTGGCGGGTTAATCCGAATTTGCTGTACACGCCACGCGGACGGCCGGTGACAGCGCAGCGGTTGCGCTGGCGCGTCGGGTTGGCGTTGCGCGGCAGCTGCTGCAGCTGCAGGCGAGCCTGGTAGCGTTCTTCGTCGGACTTGGACTGATCGTTGATGATTGCTTTCAAGGCAGCCCGCTTGGCGGCGAATTTTTCCGCCAGCTTGGCGCGCTTGATGTCGCGATTGATGAGTGAAAGTTTGGCCACGTCATCGCCCCTTAATTGCGAAACGGGAAGCTGAAGGCCGTGAGCAGCGCCTTGGCTTCTTCGTCGGTCTTGGCGGTAGTGGTGATGCTGATGTTCAGACCACGGACCGCGTCGATCTTGTCGTACTCGATTTCAGGGAAAATGATTTGCTCTTTAACCCCGACGTTATAGTTGCCCCGTCCGTCGAATGCACGGCCCGAGACGCCGCGGAAGTCGCGCACGCGCGGCAGCGCGACGGCGATCAGGCGGTCCAGGAATTCGTACATGCGCTGGCCACGCAGCGTGACCATGCAGCCGATGGGGTAGTCTTCGCGGATCTTGAAGCCCGCGATGGATTTGCGCGTCTTGGTGACCACGGGCTTCTGGCCGGCGATCTTGGTCAGGTCAGAGACGGCGTGCTCGATGACCTTTTTGTCGGCAACGGCTTCGGACACACCCATGTTGAGGGTGATCTTGCTGATGCGCGGCACTTCCATGATGCTTTTGTAGCCAAACTTGGCCTGCAGGTCGGCCATGACCTTGCTGCGGTAGAACTCTTGTAAACGAGCCATGTTGTTCGCCCCTTATGCCTTAGCGCCAACGACAGCGCCGCTGGAGCGAAATACGCGCACTTTGCGGCCGTCGACTTCCTTGACCCCGACGCGATCGGCCTTGCCGGTTTCGGGGTTGAAGATCGCCACGTTGGAAATGTGGATGGGCATGGTCTTGTCCACGATGCCGCCCTGCGAGCCCGCCATGGGGTTCGGCTTGACATGCTTCTTGACAACATTAATGCCCTCGACCAGAACGTGGTCGGCGTCTACGCGCTGCAGCACGGTGCCGCGGCGGGTCTTGTCGCGACCGGTCAACACGATGACTTCGTCGCCTTTACGGATTTTTTCCATGGTGGCTCCTTACAGTACTTCTGGGGCCAGGGATACGATCTTCATGAACTTTTCCGTGCGCAGCTCGCGCGTGACGGGTCCGAAGATACGCGTACCGATGGGTTCCAGTTTCGCGTTGAGCAAAACGGCGGCATTGCCACCAAACTTAATCAACGAGCCGTCTTTGCGGCGCACGCCCTTGGCGGTGCGTACCACCACAGCGTTGTAAATTTCGCCTTTTTTGACGCGTCCGCGCGGGGCCGCATCCTTGACGCTGACTTTGATCACGTCGCCGATGGCGGCATAACGGCGCTTGGAGCCGCCCAGCACCTTGATGCACATGACAGAACGCGCACCTGTGTTGTCGGCCACGTCCAGCGTGGTCTGCATTTGTATCATGATTTTTCCTAATCCAACTTAGCCAGGGTTTCGCCGGATTTGCCACCCGGCAAGGTTGCCCAACCAGTTTTGGTCCCGTCAGATCCGTTGCCGATTTGCCTGGAAACACGCTTTAAAGCCGCCTTTGAACCTGCGCCTTCAAACTTGCAATTCCCAGCCCAACCGACCCCAGACCCTGGGTTGAAATCTGCTGTATGTTGCAACGTCCGCCTTCAAGGGCTCCACCTTTACCTTTACCGAGGGCTTTACTAGCGCCTCGGGGGTTTGGGGTTTGCCCCCCGGGTTTTACCTTCTGCAGGGTTTCGCTGCGGGTTTTGCCGCCAAAGCCCGGGCCGCAGCCCGAAAAAGCTGTGTATGCCATGGCTTTTGCCAGCAAGTCGGCCATATTAACCTATAAAACCAGATTTTTGCAAGCCCAGCCCTGTCCGATTGTTGGGAAAGCACATCGGCGCACTAGAATAGTGCCGGAATGCCGGGGCGATCCGTCCCGCCACATGCTGCGCGCCGACGGCGTAGCCTTATTTCGATATATTCTGTTGTATATAGCGAATCGCGGCGGCGACCGGCGGCAAAAGTTAGCGAATAATATAAATAAAGAAAAGACATTCACATCAAGGAATCCAATGCTCAAGTCATCATGGGTCATCAAGGAGGGCAGGATAGCCTCGTTGCGAAACGACGGCCTGACGCCGATGGATGACGAGGACAGCACCTCGGCCCAACCCCGCGAAAAACGCCCAGGCCGTCCCACGGTCGACCGCGACATCCGCAGCCAGATCGTCGACGCCGCCGAAATCCTGTTCGCCGAGCACGGCTACGCCCTGACATCTACCCGCGACATCGCCGCCCAGGCCGGCGTGCGGCAGTCGATGATTTCCTATTATTTCAAGTCCAAGCGCAGTCTGTTCGAGGCCGTCATCAAGCATCGCGCCATGGCGCTGTCCGACCAGCGCATGCGCAATCTGGACACCCTGCTCAGAAAGCACGACGGCTCGCCGCCCCTGCGGGAGCTCGTGCGGGCATTTCTGCTGCCGCAGTTCAGCCTGCTGCACAGCGGCCCGCGCGGCATCGCCTATGTCAGGCTGCAGGCCCGCCTGCACAATGAGCCCGAGGAGCTTTCGCTGCGCCTGCGGCGCGAAATCTATGACGAGTCAGTGGCCCATTACCTGGAAGTGCTGGAAAGAATCCTTCCCGGCGTGGACCCGGCCGACATTCACTGGCGCATGATGTTCCTGATGGGGGTCTGCCTGTACACCTTTTCCGGGTTGGGCAACCTGGACCACATGTCGGGCGGACGCTTTCGCGAAGACAGCATAGATGAAATGATCGCGCGGCTGAGCAATTTCCTCGTGCACGGCATACAAGCCCCTTCCACCGAACTGTAGCGGTCCGCGTCTAGGGAAAATACCGATCACAAATCCTCACGGGGTGTGTCACAGTTGGCTCTCGGTCGTTTGAACAATTATGCGGATCCGGGATAGCGACGCGAAGAAAGTTTCACCATGGTTGCGATGCGCAATTTTTTTTGGGCCATAAATTGGTCGTTCGACCGTTTTATTGCCTGACGCCTGTCGACTCATTCAAAAATAGGAAAGGTGATGCACATGAAAAACAACACGTCCCTGGCATTGTGGCTGGGCGCGGTCCTGCTGTGCGCGGCCGGCGCCGCGCCGGCCCAGGATGCCGACGCCTGGCAGTTCCCCGTCAAGGAACGCACACCGGCCTTCTCCAAGGACGGCGTCTGGAAAGACGCCGTGTACAAGCCGCTGCCCCGCTCCGAAGTCAGCAAGAAGTGGCATCTGTGCGTGCTGTTTCCGCACACCAAGGACCCTTACTACCTGGCCATGACCTATGGCGCGGTCAAGGAAGCCGAGGCAAAGGGCGCCGCGCTGAACGTCTTTGCCGCCGGCGGCTATACCGAATTGCCCACGCAGATATCCCAGATGGAAGACTGCATCAGCCGCGGCGCCGACGGCATCGCCATGGTCGCCATCTCGGCCACGGGCCTTAACCGCACTATCGCCAAGGCGGCCGACCAGGGGGTGCCTGTGGCCATCACCGGCGGCGACGTCACTTCCGACCGGGTGGCCGCCCGCGCCCAGGGCAACTGGTTCGACGCCGGCCGGCTGGTGGGCGAATATCTCAAGCAGCGGCATCCCGCGGGCAGCAAAAAGGTCAAGGTCATCTGGCTGGGCGGCCCCGAGGCGCCGCGCTGGTCCAAGGACTCGGCCGACGGCTTCCTGGCCACCGTGAAGGACGCCGACAATATCGAAGTCCTGAAAGTCATCTGGGGCGAGCCCAGCAAGGCGGCCCAGATTCCGCTCATCGAAGACGCGCTGCTGGCCTATCCCGACATCGATTACATCGCCGGCATCGCTCCGGGCATTGCCGCCGGAATCCAGGTGCTGAAGGAAAAGAACCGTACCGATATCGGCCTGATCTCGTCGTACACGACACCCGAAACCGAAGCAGGCCTGCGCGACGGCAGCGTGCGCGCCATCGCCTCGGACTACACCGCCGCCCAGGCGCGCGCGGCCATCGACCAGTTGATCCGCATCCTGGAAAAGAAGCCTGTCATGCAGGACGTCGATACCGGCTTCACGATAATCGACCAGGCCACGGTAAAGACCTACCAGCGCGATCTGTCGCTGGCGCCGGAAGGCTGGACGCCATACTTCGAAGTCAAGTAGGGCGCGCCGGATGAAAGCGCAACCCAGCACGACCGCAGACGGCCTCATGCCGACGCAGCCTTTGCTGTTCGAGCCGGACACGGACGCCGCGAATGCACCGGCCCTGCTCAGCGTGCGCAGCGTCAGCCGCCATTTTCCCGGCGTGCACGCGCTGACGGACATGAGCCTGGATGTGCAGGCGGGGGAAGTCCATGTCCTGTTCGGCGAAAACGGCGCGGGCAAGTCCACGCTGATGAACATTATCTGCGGCGCGCTTGCCCCCTCGTCCGGACAGCTGCTGATGCACGGCAAGCCTGTGGCGTTCCGCTCCGTACAGGACGCCCGCAAGGCCGGGGTCTCGATTGTGCACCAGGAATTCAGCCTGGCGCCCGACCTGACAGTGGAAGAAAACCTTTTCCTTGCCAACGAAACGCTGGGTTGGGCCGGCCTGCTTCGCAAAAAGGCCATGCACGAGGGGGCCAAGGCGCATTTCCGTCGTCTCGGCTTCGATATCGCGCCCCGAGCCCTGGTGCGCAGCCTGTCCCGCGCCGAATGCCAGATGGTCGAAATCGCCAAGGCCGCCCTGACGAATCCGCGCATCCTGATCCTGGACGAACCCACGGCCTCGCTGACCGAGGCGGAAACCGCCCAGCTTTTCGCGCTGATCCGCGCGCTTCGCGGCCAGGGGGTCGGCATCGTCTATATCTCGCACCGCATCAGCGAAATACAGGCCATAGGCGACCGGGTCACTGTCATGCGCGACGGACGCTTCATCAAGACAGTGCCCGCCGCGCAAACCAACAGGACGCAGCTGGTTGAGCTCATGACGGGGCGCAGCTTCGGCGGCTTCTACCCGCACATCCACTTCCAGCCGGCCGATCCCGTCCTGCGCGTGACCGGCCTGGCGACAGCCTGCGGGCGAGTCAAGGATGCCTCGCTGACCGTCAGGCACGGCGAAATCGTGGGCCTGGCCGGCCTGGTGGGCTGCGGCAAGTCGGAGATCGGCCGGGCCTGTTTCGGCATTCAGACGCGGACGGCGGGCTCCATATTCCTGGACGGCGCCGAACTGCGGCGGACGACGCCGCGCCGCTTCATCGAGGCCGGCGTCGCCTATGTGACGAATGACCGCATACACGAAGGCATGCTTCTGACGCGCAGTGTGCGCGAGAACCTGTCGCTGGCGTCGCTGAAGTCCCCCAGCCTGCTCAAGAAAGGCCTGCTGGCGCGAGGCGCCGAAAAGCGCGAGTCCCTGGCCATGGCGCGACGCATGTCGCTGGCGCCCCTGGAGATCGAGCGCAGCGCGCGCGATTTTTCGGGCGGCAACATGCAAAAGGCGCTGCTGGGGCGCTTCCTGGCGCGGCGGCCGCGCCTGCTGATCCTGGACGAGCCGACGGTAGGCATCGACGTCAACGCCAAGGCCGAAATCTACGCCGTCCTGGAGCAGTTGGTGGGCGAGGGAATGGCGGTACTGCTCATCAGTTCGGACCTGCCCGAAGTGCTCAGCCTGTCCAACCGCGTGTATGTCGTGCGCGACGGCCAGACCGTCGACGAACTGGCGGACGAGCGCAAGACCGAAGAAGACGCGCTGTCCGGCTTTTTTATGAAGGAATGAAAACATGAACGTCATGTCCGCCGACGTCGCGGGGACGCGCAAGGCCCAGGGCTCCGACTGGCCGAGGATCGCATCCTCCATCGGAATGATGCCCTTCCTGCTGCTGGCCTTGGTCGTGCTGTTCGGCCTGCTTGAACCGCGGTTCCTGTCCGAGGCCAATCTGTTCAACCTGACACGCCAGTCCACCTACCTGGTCATCATCTGCGTGGCGCAGTTCCTCATCCTGATCACCGGCGGCATCGACCTGTCGGTGGGCAGCAACGTGGCCCTGGTCAGCGTGGTCAGCGCGACCGTCATGAAATACATGATAGGGGTGGATCCCCATGCGGTGGGCATGGCAGTGGCCGCGGGCGTGGGCTGCGGCGTGCTCACCGGCGCCCTGGTGGGGCTGTTCAACGGCATAGGCGTGGCCCTGCTGCGCGTCACCCCTTTTGTCATGACGCTGGGCTCCCTGTCCATGGCGGCCGGGCTGGCGCTATATGTGTCGGGCGGGTACAGCATCTCGGGCCTGCCCGAGCAGTTCGGCAATTACCTGGCCTATGACTCGCTGTATGGCGTGCCCGTGCCGACCATTTACGCCGCGCTCATCCTGCTGCTGGCCTACCTGCTGCTGAACTGGACGCGCTTCGGCCGCTACCTGTACGCCATTGGCAGCAATCAAAAGGCAGCGCGGCTGTCCGGCGTGCGCACCTCGCTGCAGCAGGTAACGGTGTACGTCATCGCCGGCGCCATCGTGGGCATAGGCGGCGTCCTGCTGACGGCCCGCACCGAAAGTGGCGAAGCCACCCTGGGCGGGACCGAACTCATCCTGAACTCCATCGCCGCCTGCCTGATAGCCAGCGTGTCGCTGACGGGCGGCCGCGGCCTGCTGCGCAACGTGGTGCTGGGCGCCATCTTCATTACCGCGCTGTCGAACGGGATGAATCTGCTGCGGGTCAACAGCTACCTGCAAACCATCATCATCGGCGCCGTGCTGATCATCGCCATCGCCGCGGACCAGCTTCGCGGCGGTGAACGCCGCCATTGAACAGACACCCAACCATAAGCCGGATCAACCCAAGGAGTCCATGCATGAGCACTGCAGAAAAGAAAGGTTCTTTCCCGAGCCCTTTTGAACTGCCCACCCCGGAAGGGGCCCAAGGCTGGGAAGAGCTGTATCCCTACTACTGCCTGACAAGCCCCGAGCGCCGCGAACTGGAAGAAGGCAAGTTCTGGTTCTTCGACGGCATGCACAACCCCGAGCCGCTCTATCCCTTCGACACCATCATGACCGAAAACTGGTGGGTCGCATTGAGCCAGATGACGAATCGCGTGTGGGCCTTTCCGCCGGCCATCGGCGTGGACCAGCGGGTGGTGAACGGCTATCTGTATGTCAGCCCCAATATCTGCGACGACCCGGTCAAGGTGGCCGAGCGCCAGGAATACTTCACCCGGCGCGCCGGGCACTACTACGAGAATTGGGACGAGATATTCGAAAACTGGAAGTCCAAGGCCACGGACTGCATAGAACGGCTCAAGCAGATCGAATTCACCCCGCTGCCCGAGTACGAAAAAGAAGAATACGTCATGGGTCATCGCGGCCTGTATTCCAGCCATGACCTGCTGTGCAAGTACAACAGGCTCATCGAGAACATGCTCGAAATGGGCTCCTACCATTTCGAGATGCTGAACCTGGGCTACGGCGCCTACCTGACCTTCCGCGAGTACTGCCAAAGCGCCTTTCCGGGCATTGCGGACCAAACCGTCACCGACATGGTCAGCGGCATCGACATCATGCTGTTCCGGCCCGACGACGAACTGCGGCGCCTGGCCAAGCTGGCAGTCGAGCTTGGCGTGGACAAGGCCATCACCGGCAACACCAGTCCCGGGCAGGCCATGGACCTGCTGCGGAAAAGCGAAGAAGGCCGCAAGTGGATCGAATCACTCGATGCCTCGAAAGACCCGTGGTTCTGGTATTCCACGGGCGTGGGCTATACGCATTCCGATCCCGTGTGGATGACCGACATGCGCCTGCCTTTCACCGCGCTGCGAGGCTACATAGAAGCCGTGCGGCGAGGCGAGAAAGTGGACCGCCCGCTGGACGAAATACTGGAGAAGCGCGCGCGCGTCACGGCCGAGTACCGCGCACTGCTGCCCACCGACGAGGACCGCGAGGCCTTCGACGGCCTGGTCAACCTGGCGCGCAAAGTGTTTCCGTTCGTGGAAGACCACAACTTCTACGTAGAGCACTGGCACCATTCGATTTTCTGGTCCAAGGTGCGCGAGCTGGGCGACCTGTTCGTCGCCAGCCGTTTCTTCGAGGATCGCGAAGACATCTTCTACCTGCACCGCCATGAGGTAAGCGATGCGTTGTACGACCTCCTCATCGGCTGGGCCACGGGCACCCAGCCGCGCGGCGAAGTCTACTGGAAGCCCGTCGTCGCACGCCGCCGCGCCCTGCGCGATGCCCTGGCCAAGTGGTCGCCCCCGCCGGCCCTGGGCAAGCCGCCGACGGCCATCACCGAGCCACTGACCATCATGCTGTTCGGCATCACCCAGGAAACCGTCGAGGAATGGCTTAGCGTCGGCCAGGATTCGTCGGGCATTCTCAAGGGCGTGGCCGCCTCGCCCGGCAAGGTCCAGGGCCGCGCGCGCGTCATCACCGATCCCGAGCAACTGTACGAAGTCCAGAAGGGCGAAATCCTCATATGCCGCATCACGGCGCCAAGCTGGGCGCCGGTATTCCCCATGATCAGCGCCGCCGTGTCCGACGTGGGCGGCATGATGGCGCACACCGCGATCATTTCGCGCGAGTACGGCCTGCCCGCCGTAGTGGGCACCGGCTTCGCGTCCAAAACATTCAAGACAGGCGATCTGATCGAAGTGGACGGCAACTTCGGCACCGTCACACGCATAAAGGAGGCAGCTTGATGTCTGAAGAAGCAACACCCCATATCCTGTGGCTGGACGATCCCCAGGCCAGGGACAACCCCGCACTGGGAGGCAAATTCTCCAGCCTGGCCACGTCGGTGGCCGCCGGATACGCCGTGCCGCCGGGCTTTGGCATCACCACCCATGCATTCCGTGCCTTCATCAAGGCCGCCGGCCTGGAGGAAGAGATCCGCCGCGTGCGCAAGGTCGCCACCGAGGTCGAGCCCGCGCAGCTCAAGGCGGAAACGGCGGGCCTGATTCGGCGCATCATGGAAGAACCCATGCCCGACTCGCTGCGCAGTGAAATCACACGGGCCTACCGCAAACTTGAAGAGCGCACCGGCATCATCGACGTGCCCGTGGCCGTGCGCTCCAGCGGCGAGTCCGAAGACCTGGCCGGAGCCAGCTTCGCGGGCCAGTATGAAACCTTTCTATGGGTAGCGGATACCGAGAATGTCCTGCGCCACGCCCGGCTATGCTGGGCGGGCATGTTCAGCGACACGGTGCTGACCTACCGTCACGAAGGCCAGCAAGTGGCCGCCCTGTCCGATTTCGCCATATGCGTGGGCATCCAGCAAATGGTGCAGGCCCGTTCGGCGGGCGTGATGTTCACCCTGGACCCCATTACCGGCGACCGTTCCAAGATCGTCATTGAATCGTGCTGGGGCCTGGGCGAAGGCGTCGTCAAGGGCGACGTCACGCCCACCCAGTTCAAGGTGGACAAGGTCACGCTGCAGGTGCTGAAGCGCTCGCCCCATACGCAGACGCATGAATACCGCTTCGATCCCCAGGCGGGGGAAGTCGGATTCTGCGAGGTCGAACCCGAGCGCCAGGACGCCATCTGCCTGCCCGATGAAACCGTCATCGAGCTGGCCAAGTTCGCCAAGCAGGTGGAAAAAGACCGCGGTGCGCCCCAGGACATCGAATGGGCGGTGGACGACAAGCTGCGGCTGCGGGTGCTGCAGGTCAGGCCCGAAACAGTATGGAGCAGCAAGCCGGCCCAGCCCATCACGCGCGTCAAGTCTCCCGTGGATTACGTGCTCAAGCGCATGACCGGCGGCCAGAGCCTGGTCGAGTCCGGCGGGAAATAGCCGCCATGAAGGCACCCGACTTCATCTATCACCGCGCGTCCTCGGTGGAGCAGGCCCTGCGCCTGCTGGACGAATACGAAGGCAACGCGCGCATACTGTCCGGCGGGCAGAGCCTGGTTCCCATGCTGAACATGCGGCTTTGGCGGCCCTCGGCGCTGATCGACATCAACCGCATCGCGGGCCTGGACGACGTGGAAAGCCGGGGCCGGGAAACCGTTCTGGGCGCACGGGTGCGCTATCGCACGATCGAGCATTCGGACGTCATCGCCCGGCGCCTGCCTTTGCTGGCGGCCATGATACGCCACGTCGGCGACCGCCAGGTCCGCAATCGCGGCACGCTGGGCGGCAGCCTGGTGCAGGGCGATCCCACTGGCGAGATGCCGCTGGCCGCGCTGACGCTGGGGGCCAGGGTGCGCGCCGCCAGCGTGCGCGGCGAGCGGGATATCCCCATGGAGGACTTCTATGAAGGCTCTTATGCCACGGTGCTGGCGCCCGACGAAATGCTCGTTTCGGTCACTTATCCGCCCCATCCCCCGTTCTATGCCTTTCGCGAGGCCAACCGCCGCCACAACGACTTCGCGGTGGTGTCGGTGGCCGTCGTGGGCGGCGTCGACGACGCAGGCAACTGGAGCGCGGTGCGCATCGGCATGGGAGGCGTCAACGAATCGCCCATGCTGGCCACCGAGGCCGCCGCGCGGCTGGAAGGCACCCGCCTGACCGACCAGGACATCGGCGACGCCGCGCGCCTGGCCGCCGCCCAGGCCGACCCGCCCGACGACATCCGCGCCTCCGGCGACTACCGCCGGCACCTGCTGCAGGCCTATGTCCAAAGGACGCTTGCCGACATTCGCCAGGAATCGTCGAGCGCCTTCTCCAAAGCTCCCATCAATTAAGTCACGCATCGAGAGCAGTCCATGAAATTCAAACAGGAGTTCACCGTCGCCGAAAACATCCAGCAGGTCTGGGATTTCTTCCAGCGGGCGGACGAAGTGGCCAGGTGCATGCCCGGCATAGACGATATCCGGGTCGTGGGCCCCGACCAGTTGGCCGTGCGGATGACGCAGAAAGTAGGCCCCATCTCGGCCAGCTTCGACACCAGCGTGCGCATCACCGAAAGAGTCGCGCCCAGCGCCATCCAGTTCACGCTGATCGGCAAGGCCGTACGCGGCGCCGTGGGCAATTTTCGCGCCACCAACACCGTGACGCTGGATGAGCATGCGGGCGCGACCCATGTATCAGTGGAAGGCGAAGCCGCCCTGGCCGGCGCGCTGGGCAGCGTGGGCCAGCGCATCATCGCCAAGCAGGCCGAGAAGCTCACGGCGCAATTCGCCGCCAACCTGTCCGCGGTGCTCGCGGGCCGGGCCCCGGCAACGGACGCCGCTTCCCCGGCCCCGATTTCGGCCCTCGCTTCGACCCAGGCCAGGCCACGGGCCGCCGAAGCGGCCACCCCGGCGCGCGCGCCCATGAGCGCGGACCACGCCGGCATGCCGCCCCCGCGCACCGATGATCCCTGGAACAAGATAGCCGCCTCGTTCAGCGTGGCGACCTTCATCGTGTCGCTGTTCGTCCTGTATCACGTCGCCAGCGGAGGATAGGCCATGCTCAAGGAAACCAACGTCGTGGAAATCCAGGTCAACATAAACGGCGCCGATGTCGCCGAAGCCGCCCCCGTGCGCATGCATGCCGCCGACTTCCTGCGCCGGAAATGCGGGCTGACCGGCGTGCACATAGGCTGCGAACACGGCGTATGCGGCATGTGCACCATTCTGGTGGATGGCGAGGCGGTGAAATCCTGCCTCATGCTGGCCGTCCAGCTGGATGACTGCGCCGTGCGCACCGTCGAGTCACTGGAAGAAGACGGCGGCCTGAACGCGCTTCAGAAGGCATTCCGCGAACACCATGGGCTGCAATGCGGGTTCTGTACGCCCGGCTTCCTGATGCTGGCCACTCACCTGAAGGACAGCGGCAGGCGCTACACGCTGGCGCAGCTGCGCGAAGAGATGAGCGGCGTGATGTGCCGGTGCACAGGCTACGAAGGGCCGCTGCGGGCCGTCGCGCAGTATCTGGGCGACCAGATGATAGCCGAAGCATAGGGGGCCCCATGTCTGATCATGTCAGGAATGAATCGGGGCAGGCCGATGCGGCCCAGGCTCCCGTCGCGGATCAGGATGCGCGCCGCCACATCGGCCATGCCGTGCCACGCATGGAAGACCTGCGCCTGCTGCGCGGGGACGGGCGCTATGTGGATGACGACCAGCCAAGCCGCATGCTGGAGATGGCCGTGGCGCGCTGCCCGTTTCCGCATGCGCGCATCGTCTCCATCGATGTCTCCGAAGCGCTGCAGCTGCCGGGGGTGCGCCATATTCTTCGCCCCGAAGACGTGGCGCGGGACGCCAAGCCGCTTACCGTGCTGCGCCCCGTGCCGGGGGCGCCGGCCTTGCCTTATTACGCCCTGGCGCAGGGCAGGGCGCTGCATGAAGGCCAGCCGGTGGTCAGCGTCGCGGCGTCGACCCGCGCCATCGCCGAAGATGCCATCGAACTGATCCATATAGAGTACGAACCCCTGCCCTGCATTACCGACACCGCCAGGGCGATCGAGCCTGGCGCGCCGGTGCTGCATCCGGATGTCCTGGCCAGCAACTTTCTCGCCGAGAACGTGGACCAGGCGGGCCAGGCCCATCAAAAACTGCAAGAGGCCGACATCGTCCTGCGGCAGCGATTCCGCCTCAACCGGGTGACGCCCCTTCCCATGGAAACCCGCGGCATTCTCGCAAGCTGGCGTTCCGGCGCGCGCATGCTGACCGTGCGCATGTCCACCCAGACGCCACACCTGGTGCGCAAGCAGCTGGCGGAAATCCTCGGCATCGAGGAAAGCTGCATCGAAGTCAGCGCCTCGGATGTGGGCGGAGGCTTCGGCATGAAGCTGGGCGTGTATCCTGAGGACGTGCTTGCCGCCCTGCATGCCATGGCCACCAGGCAGCCGGTGAAGTGGATAGAGGACCGCCTGGAGCATTTCCGCGCGGCCACGCATGGCCGCGAATCGCTGCACGATTACCAGATCGGCGCCACGAAAGACGGCCGCATCGTGTCGATGGTGGACGACTATGTGACGGACCTGGGCGGCTGGAATTCATCGTTCGGATCATCCCAGCTGTCCAGCGTCACCTTCACCGGCCCCTACAAGGTGCGCGACGCCTATGTGCGGCGGCGCGTGGCGATAACCAACAAGACGCCCATAGGCGCCTACCGCGGCTATGGCCAGCCCGAAGTCAACTTTGCCCGCGAGGTGCTGATGGACAGGCTGGCCCGCAAGCTGGGCATCGACCCCCTGGAGCTGCGCCGGCGCAACATGCTGCGCCCGCAGGACCTGCCATGGACCACGCCCAGCGGCGCCGTCTACGACAGCGGAGACTACCCCCTGAGCCTGGACATGGCGGCCCGGGCCATAGGCTATGAAGCGCATCGCGCCGAGGCCGGGGGCATGCGCGCCGACGGACGCCTTGCCGGCATCGGCTTCTCGGCCTTCGTCGAGCGCACCGGCTACGCCAGCGCCCGCTTCCTGATGAAGCGGGGCTCTCAGTTCGGCGCCCATGAAAGCCTCGTCCTGCGGGCCAATCGCTCGGGCTTCATCGACATATACACAGGCGTGTCGTCCATAGGGCAAAGCGCCGAGACCGCCATGGCGCAGGTGTGCGCCGACGTGCTGGGGGTGGACATGGACATTGTCCGCGTCCATTCCGGCGACACCGCCTCGTCGCCGCTGAACACGGGCGCTTTCGCATCGCGCACCATGATCGCCGCCGCGGGGGCCATCCAGGAGGCAGGCGCAGCGCTGCGCGGCAAGATCCTGCGTATCGCCGCGCATGCGCTGGAATGCGCGGCCCAGGAGTTGATGCTCGATGGCCGCATGGTGCGGCACCGCGGCGAACCTGGGCGCGGCATGCCGCTAAGCCAGGTATTCAACCGCGCCATCGTGGGCCAGGGCATTCCCGCCGACGAATCCCCCGGCCTGGAGGCGGTCGCCCACTATGAACCGCCCGAGGCCGCCTTCGCCTTCGGCACGGCCGCCGCCAAGGTGCTGGTCGACCCGGCCACCGGAGAGTTCCACATCGAGAATTTCGTCCTGGTGCACGACTGCGGCACCGTGATCAACCCCATGCTGGTAGAGGGCCAGGTGCGCGGCGCGCTGATGCAGGGGTTCGGCGCCGCCCTGGGCGAAGAACTGCTCTACGACGAGCAGACGGGCCAGATGCTCAACGGCACGATGATGGACTACTTCGCCCCCACCGCGGCGGACGCGCCGCCGGTAACGCTGCTGCACACCGAGATTCCCTCGCCCGCCACACCCTTCGGGGTGCGAGGGGTGGGCGAGGTCGGCACCATCGCTCCGGCCGCGGCCCTGACCAATGCCGTCTGCGATGCGCTGGCCGGCTTCGGCATCGAACTGTCGGCGCTGCCCATCACCCCCGAAGCCGTGTGGCGCGCCATGCATCCAGCCGGACCCGAATGAATTTCCAAGGAAGACAGAAGTTGCAAGGACAGAAAATGGATCAATCTCTGCAAGCGCGGTTTGCGGGCCGCTACGCCGACCCGGGTTTCAGCGAGCTGGAACTGGCCGCCATCGAATGGCTGGACGGCTTCTACCAGCTGGAACACCTGCTGTCCACGCGCGCATGGACGATACGCTTGGTCCCCACGGCCTCGGCCGAGCTGAAGTTCGCCGCGCTGGTGCACGACGCCGAACGTTTCTTTCCCGGCGGACCTTCCGGAACGCCGGACACCGCCTTCGACGATCCCGACTATCTTTTCGCCCATTCAATACGGTCGGCCGACATCGTCGAAGCGTGGCTGCGCAGGCAGCCCTCGGTTCCCGACGCGTTCGTGCGCCGGGTGCGCCAGCTCGTTCTGCGCCACGAGATAGGCGGCAATATGGAAGAAGACATCCTGCAGGCCGCCGACTCGCTGTCCTGGTTCGACACCCTGGACTGGCTGGCCTACGAGTGGTCGGCCAGCGGCACGCTGAGCCACGCGAAAGTATGCGGCAAGCTGGACTGGATGCTGACCCGCATCCGCCCCGCCATCGCCATGCAGAACGCCCTGAGCATCTACCGCCAGGCCATCGCTTCGCTGGAAGGCCGCAACGACGTGGCGGCCATGGACATGCGCGAACGGCGGCGCATCGCCGGCAGCATGCAGATACTGCTGGGGTTGTAAAAACGCCCGACAGGACGCAAGGCCATGTCGGGCGCGCGGCTCGCCCTTGCCGGGGCAAGGGCAGAAGGCTGGCGTTAGTAGCGGCCGGACAGCAGGCTGCCGGCGTTGGGCACTTTGCGCTCCAGGCCCAGCACGTTCAGCATCTGGTACACCGTGCTGATGGCCGCTGTGGTGACGGGCAGGCCCAGGCTGTCCTCGACTTTCTGCACCGACTGGAAGGAAGGCATCTGCACGCAGGCCGACAGCACCACGGCGTCGACGCCGCTGGTGTTGACGCGCTTGATGTGCTCGGCCGGGGCCAGCGGGTCCTGGCGGCCGACTTCCAGGTTGTCGGGGATTTCCAGCGAGACGGCGTCGTGCACTTCGATGCCTTCGTTCTCGATGTAGTCGACCACCAGCTGGGTCAGCGGCTTCATGTAGGGGGTCAGGATGGAGACTTTCTTGGCGCCCATGGCCTTCAGGCCCTGGACCAGCGCGCCGGCGCTGGACACGACGGGCGCGGCGCCGCCGTTGTCCACCGTGACTTGGTGCAGGCGTTTTTCGGATTCGCGGTGGTAGCCCAGGCCCATGCTCATGATGGCGACCAGGCAGGCATAGCCCAGCACGTCGACGCGGGCGTCGGACAGTTCCAGCGCGCAGCGGTCCGAGTCGGCGTCCATGGCCTTGAGTTCCTCGGCCGTGACTTTCTTCATGCGCATGCGGCTGGAATGGAAGGTGAAGCGCTCGGGGAAATCGGCCTCGCGGCTGCGCAGCATGAGGGGGATTTCGGTTTCCATCGTCGTGTTGGAGCTGGGGACGATCTGGCCGATGCGGTAACTGCGGGGGGTGTTGGACATGTTTTCCACCTGAATGAGTTGTCTACACTGGTTATGATGGGGCATTCGGGGCGGACAGACCAATATTGAATTCCTCTGGCGTGCCATGTTTTACCTATGGCCGCCGCGCCCCTTTACAATATGTCGTATTCTTTTTGCCGGCTTCTTCGTGGAACTACGCCAATTACGCTACTTTACCGCGCTCGCCGAAGAACTCAACTTCACCCGGGCGGCCGAGCGGCTGCATATTTCGCAGCCGCCCCTCAGCGCGCAGATCGCCCAGCTCGAGGACGAACTGGGCGTCAAGCTGTTCCATCGCAACAGCCGCAAGGTCAGCCTTACCGACGCGGGGGCCGCCTTCCTGCGCGATGTGCGGCTGATCCAGAGCCGGCTCAAGGAAGCCACGCAGCGGGTGCGCAATATCCATTCCGGCCTGGCGGGCCATATCGAAATCGGCCTGTCAGGCTCCCATTTCCTGGGCCCGCTGCCGCAGTTCATCGGCTCGCTGGCCGCCACCCACCCCGAAATCGGCGTGGTGCTCAACGAAATGGCCCCCAACGACCAGTTGGAAGCCTTGCGCGAACAGCGCATCGACATCAGCATCTCTCGCCAGTCGCTGGAAGACGAATTCCTGCGCAGCCGGCGCCTGTGGGCGGACCCGCTGCTGGTCGCCCTGCCTCTGGGCCACCCCCTGGCCGCGCGCGAAAAAATCGGCCTGGACGCGCTGGCGACAGAGCGCTTCGTCATGCTTCGGCGCGAAACCTCCACCTTCGCCGAGCGCATATTCCGCGCCTGCGCCGCCCATGGCTTCTCGCCCAGGGTGGTGCAGACCGTCGCCGAAGTGCCGGCGCAGCTGAGCCTGGTCACCGCGGGCCTGGGCATCGCCCTGGTGCCCACCTCCACGCGCTCGTACCAGCCCCAGACGCTGGTCTTCCGGCCGCTGGACGAGCCCGGCCTGGAGGCCAGCGTGCACGCCGTCATCCGCAAGGACAGCGAAAACGCCGCCGTGGACATCTTTTTGCGGCTGCTGGACGACTACATCGCAAGCCGGTAACAGCAGCACGGCTCGTGTAGCCGCCGGATAGCGGCGCCGCCCGCCCCCCTGGCAAGGCCCTGACTCCGCTCAGGCCTGGCCGGCGGCTATTCGATCGGCTCGCGCGTAACCTGGCGCAGGCAGTCCAGGGCCAGCGCCACCGACTTCGGATACAACTCGTCATTGCGCCAGTACATGGAAACCGAGCCGAAGCCCTCCAGCCGCAAAGGCAGGATGCGCAGCAGCTTCAGGCGCGCCAGCATCACCGTGGCGCGGTGCGAGGCCGTGCCGACGACGTTGCTGTTGTTCAGCAGGGTGATGTTGGCGATGACGGAGTTGGACTCGATATAGTTCTGGGGCAGGGCGCGCCCGGCATTGGCCAGGGCGGCTTCCAGCGCATTGCGGATGGGCGTCTGGCGCGGCCAGACGATCCAGCGGTATTTTTCCACGTCGTCCCAGCTTACCTCGGGCAGCGCGAACAGCGGGTGGCCATGGCGCGCCACCATGTCGATGGGCTCCACGTACAGCGCTTCGGAACGGATGCTGGACTCGTCGACCTGCTCCTTGGCGCTGCGGCCGATGACGATGTCCAGGTCGCCCCGCGCCAGCAGGGCCAGCAGCCTGTCCATGGTGCCTTCCGTCAGGTCGATGCGCATCTGCGGCATGCGCTCGGCAATGGCCAGGATGGCGCGCGGGGCCGCTTCAGAGGCAGCGGCCCCGGAGGCGCCGATCACCACCCGGCCCGCCCCGCCGTAGCGCAGGATGTCCATGTCGGCCACCGCCCGGTCCAGTTGGGCGTCTATGCGGCGGGCGTGCGCGATCAGCACCTCGCCGTGCGGGGTGGGGATCAGGCCCCGGGCATGGCGCTCGAACAAGGGCAGCCCGATATCGCTTTCCAGGTCTTTCAGCCACTTGGACAGGCCCGGCTGCGTGGTGTGCAGCAGCACGGCCGAATGGCTCAGGTTGCGGGTCTGGGCAAGGCTGAGCAGGTACTTCAGGTTGCGCAGGCGGATGCGGTCGGTCCAGTCGGAGGCCATGTTCTGCTTGGTCCAGGGAAAAGGCGGGCTAACCGGATATATACCATTGTTTTGCCGCGCCTATGCCCGGCTGCATTGCACGGCCCCGGCGGCCAGAGGCATCCCCTCCGCCGCGCCCGACATGCGTAGGCAAGGCCTGGCTGTCCGTCCAGCCGCGACGCGGCCCCGCTTCCCGGGGGGATGCCTCCTCGGGGGACTTGTCTTTGGCGCCGATCCGCACTAGTATTGTCGAAAATACATAAAATTTTATAAAATCTCTTTCAGTGAGGCCTGACGCCATGAAAGTCGCTGCCCGCGCCAATTATCGCGAGGATGTCGTCGGACGCGCCAACGTCGAAGACACCCCTGAACTGCTCGCCTATTACGACGAGCTGGAAAAGATGAACACCGCCGCCCTCTGGACGGTGGCCAACAAGATCGAACCCTGGTATCCGCAATCGGCTTCCGTGCCGGTCGTGTGGCGCTTCCGCGAACTGCGCGAACACGTGCTGCGCTCGGTGGGCCTGGTATCCCCCGAAAAAGCCGGCCGCCGGGTCATCTACCTGAACAACCCCGGCCGCCAGGATGTGGCCGCCGCCGTGGGCTGGCTGTACTCGGGCCTGCAGGTCATGCATCCGGGCGAACGCGCCTCGGCGCATGCCCACTCGGCCAGCGCGCTGCGCTTCATCATGGAAGGCAGCGGCGCCTATACCATCGTCAACGGCCACAAGATGACGCTGGGCGCCAACGACTTCGTCCTGACCCCCAACGGCACCTGGCACGAACACGGCGTCAGCGAGGACGGTTCGCCCTGCATCTGGCAGGACGGGCTGGACATCCCGCTGGTCAATGCCCTGGAAGCCAACTTCTACGTGGTGCACCCCGACCTGCAGCAGGCCGTCACCTATCCGGTGGACGACAGCTCCGCGACCTGGACGGGCACCGGCCTGGTGCCGGCCAACGACAGCTGGCAGCACGGCTATTCGCCACTCCTCAAGTACGAATGGGCGCCCACGTACGAGGCCCTGAGCCGCTACGCCCGCGTCACCGACGGCTCGCCCTTCGATGGCGTGCTGATGGACTACGTCAACCCCAAGACCGGCGGCCCCGTCATGCAGACCATAGGCGCCAGCATGCAGATGCTGCGCCCGGGCGAACACACCAAGGCGCACCGGCAGGTGGGCAGCTTCATCTACCAGGTGGCCAAGGGCAGCGGCTATTCCATCGTCAACGGGCAGCGCCTGGACTGGCAAGAGCGCGACATCTTCTGCGTGCCTTCGTGGATGTTCCATGAACACGCCAACGCCAGCCAAAGCGAGGATGCCTGCCTGTTCTGCTTCCATGACCTGCCGGTCATGAAGTCGCTGGGCCTGTACCGCGAAGAGGCGCTCAAGGAAAACGACGGGCACCAGCCCGCCTGACCGCCGCGATGGGCGGCCTCAAGGCCGCCCATCGCGCGGAACACAATACAAACAACAGGGCGGCGCCGGCCGCCCGCTATCGAGGGAACCCTTTCATGCGTTTAGCAACCTATCGCCGCAACGTGCTGGAAAGCGCCCGCCTGGGCGCCATCGTCGACGACACCGTGGTCGACATCGAATACCTGGGCATGGCGGCAGGCATCGACCTGCCCAACGACATGCTCGACTTCATCGACTTGGGCCCCAGCGCCGTGGCGACCTGCACCGACCTGCTCAGCCAGCACCAGGCCGGCTGGCCCGTCGGCGTGGCGCTGCCGCTGCAGAACGTCAAGCTGCTGGCCCCCATACCGCGCCCCCGTAAGAATATTTTCGGCATCGGCCTGAACTACGTCGAACACGTCGAAGAATCCAGCCGCTCGCTGGACACCTCGGCCGACCTGCCCAAGCAGCCCGTCATCTTCAGCAAGCCGCCCACCACCGTCATCGGCCCGGGCGACGCCATCGAGCACAATGCACGCATCACCCAGCAGCTGGACTGGGAAGTCGAGCTGGCCGCCATCATCGGCACGCGCGCCAGCCGCGTCGAGGAAAAAGACGCCTTGTCTTATGTATTCGGCTACAGCCTGATGCTGGACATGAGCGCGCGCGACTGCCGCCGCGCCGGCCAGTGGATATACTCCAAGGGCATGGACACCTACGCCCCCTTCGGTCCCTGCATCGTCACCGCCGACGAGATCCCCGACCCCCAGAAGCTGGACCTGTGGCTGAAGGTCAACGGCCAGATGAAGCAACAATCCAACACGAAATTCATGCTGTTCAACGTGGCGCACCTGGTGTCCGACATCAGCGCCGGCATCACGCTGGAGCCGGGCGACATCATCGCCACCGGCACGCCGTCGGGCGTGGGCGCGGGCCGCAATCCGCAGGAATGGCTGTGGCCCGGCGACGTCGTCGAAGCATGCGTCGAAGGCATAGGCACGCTGCGCCATCCCGTCGTGGCCGTATAGCGCCAGGCCCTACTTCAAGACAGAGGACACCATGCTCAACCTGCCCGTCGTCAAGGTCGCCGCAGTCCAGGCGGCGCCCGTTTTCCTGGATACCCAAGCCACCGTGGACAAGGTCTGCGCGCTCATCGAAGAGGCCGCCGGGCAGGGCGCCCAACTGGTGGCCTTCCCCGAGGTGTTCGTGGCCGGCTACCCGTACTGGAACTGGATCATGAACCCCGTCGAGGGCAGCCCCTGGTTCGACAAGCTGTGCCGCAGCGCCGTCGAGATCCCCGGCCCCGAAATCCACCGCATCGCCCAGGCGGCCGGACGCCACGGCGTGCACGTGGTGGTCGGCGTGAACGAGCGCAGCCGCACCGGCATCGGCACCCTATACAACACCCTGGTGTTCATCGGCCCCGACGGCAAGGTGCTGGGCCGCCACCGCAAGCTGATCCCCACCTGGGCCGAAAAACTCACCTGGGCCAATGGCGACGGCGCGTCCCTGCGCGTCTACGACACCGCCATCGGCCGGCTGGGCGGCCTGGCCTGCGGCGAGAACACCAACACCCTGGCCCGCTTCAGCCTGCTGGCGCAGGGCGAACTGCTGCATGTGGCCAGCTATATCTCGCTGCCGGTGGCGCCGCCCGACTACGACATGGCCGAAGCCATCAAGGTGCGCGCCATGGCGCATTCGTTCGAGGGCAAGGTATTCACCGTCGTGTCGTGCTCGACGGTCTCGGACGAGATCATCGCCGCCTTCTCCGGCAGCCATCCCCAGGCCGGGCAGATGCTCCGGCGCAAGAACAGCGCGTTCTCCGGCGTCATCGGTCCAGACGGCCGCGTCATCGGCGAGCCGCTCATCGACAAAGAGGGCATCGTCTATGCCGACGCCGACCTGTCCCGCTGCATACAGCCGCGCCAGATGCACGACATCATCGGCCACTACAACCGCTTCGACATCTTCGACTTGCGCGTCAACCGCCGGCCCCAGCAGGCCACGCAGTTTTCCGACGACGCGCAGCCCGGCAGCCTGGACTACGACGACAGCGCCGAATACCCGCCGGCCGCCAACGACGGGAGCAGGCAATGAGCGCCCGCCGCCCGGTCGCCCGAAAGCCGGCGCTCGTCCACCTCGCGGCTTCCAGAAGGGTGCGCCCATGAGCAGTCTTCCTCTTTCCGAGGCCGCCGCGACCAAGGCCGCCCGGGCGCCCACGCTGGCCGAACAGGCCTACGTCGCCTTGAAGCGCGACATCATGTCCGGCGTGCTGGCGCCGGGATTGGCGCTGCGGCTGGAGTTCCTGAAGCAGAAATACCAGTTCAGCTTCACGCCCCTGCGCGAAGCCATGAACCGGCTGCAAAGCGAACGCCTGGTCGACTCCGTCGCCCTGAAGGGGTTTCGCGTGGCGCCGCTGTCCATCAAGGAAATGCAGGACTCCATGAGCGCCCGCATACTGATAGACTGCGAAGCCCTGACACGCTCCATCGATCGCGCCGACGACGAATGGGAAACCGGCATCGTGGCAGCGCTGCATGCACTGGACCTGGCCATGCGCCGCGACGACGGCGGCGCCTCGCCCGAGGCGCAGTACGAACAGGTCGAGCAGCGCCATCTGGCCCTGCATCGCGCCCTGATCGCCGCCTGCGATTCGCGCTGGCTGCTGGACTTTTCCATGACGCTGTACATCCAGACCGAGCGCTACCGCCGCCCCATGCTGGCCCATACCCCCCGGCCCATTTCGCGCCGCGACGTCTCGCGCGAGCATCATGAAATCGTCGACGCCACGCTGCGGCGCGACCGGGCCAAGGCGGTCGCCCTGTTGACGGAGCATTACGACAAGACCGCCCGGCTTATCGCGGCCTCGCTGGCCGGGCCCCCGGCGGGCTGAGGCTCTGGCGGCAGCTCGAAGCCGCCGGCGGGGTTCTGGACGGCAACCCCGGCCGGCAAGCCCCGGCCTACCGCCTCAAACGCCCAGGTACTGGTTGACCAGCTCGGGCTGGTCCATCAGTTCTTCCGAGGTGCCGTTCCACACGATGCGGCCTTTCTCGATGATGTGGTGCCGGTCGACGAGGTGGCGCATTTCCTTCAGGTTCTTGTCGATCAGCAGAATGGTCTGGCCCTCGTCCTTGAGCCGGTTCAGGCAGGCCCAGATCTCCTGGCGGATCACGGGCGCCAGGCCTTCGGTGGCCTCGTCCAGGATCAGCAGGCGCGGGTTGGTCAGCAGCGCGCGGCCGATGGCCAGCATCTGCTGCTCGCCGCCCGACAGGGTGCGGGCCGATTGGTTGCGGCGCTCTTTCAGGCGCGGAAAGAGCTCGTACACCCGTTCCAGCGTCCAGCTTCCGCCATGCTCGTTGCGCGCCGTGGCGACCAGGTTTTCGTAAACCGACAGCGAGGGAAACACGTGGCGCCCCTCGGGGACCAGCCCGAAGCCCAGCCGGGCGACGCGATGCGGGCGAAAGCCTTTGAGGGGCTGGCCGTCGAAAGTCATGCTGCCGCCCTGCAAGGGCAGCATGCCCATCAGGGTGCGCACCGTGGTGGTCTTGCCCATGCCATTACGGCCCAGCAGGGAAACGACCTGATGCGCCTGGATGTCCAGGTCCACCCCGAACAGCACCTTGCTGGCGCCATAGCCGGATTGCAGGTTTTCCGCGTGTAGCATTTACTCTTCCCTTCCCAGATAAGCGTCGCGCACAGCCGCATTGGAACGGACCTCTTCGGGCGTGCCGGTGAAGATGGGCTTGCCGTACACCAGCACCGTGATGCGGTCGGCCAGCGCAAAGACGATGTCCATGTCGTGCTCGACCAGCAGAATGGCGTACTGGCCTTTCAGGCCCAGCAGGATGTCCTTCATGCGCCTGGATTCTTCCGCCCCCAGGCCCGCCATGGGCTCGTCCAGCAGCAGCACCGAGGCGTTCAGCGACAGGGCGATGGCCAGCTCCAACTGGCGTTTCTGCCCATGCGCCAGTTCGGATACCCGCAGATTGGCGCGGTCGGCCAGGCCTACGCGCTCGAGCGCCTCGCGGGCCGGCTCGCGCAGCGACGGGTCCTTGCGCGCCGCGCTCCACAGGCTGAAACGCTTGCTGGACTGGGCCTGCACCGCCATGGCCACGTTGTCCTCGACCGTGAAGTCGTTGTACAGCTGGCTGATCTGGAAGGACCGCGCCAGACCCACCGAAGCCCTCTTGAAGGCCGGCAGCCGGGTGATGTCGTGGCCGTCCAGCAGGATGTGGCCCGAGTCGGGCATGAGTTCGCCGCTTATCTGCGAGATAAGCGTGGTCTTGCCGGCGCCGTTGGGGCCGATGAGGGCGTGCAGTTCACCCGCCTGCACAGTGATGTTGACGTCCTGGGTCGCGGCCAGCGCGCCGAAGGACTTGTGCAGATGGCGGATTTCGAGTTTGGGCGCCGCGCCGGGCTGTTGGCGTGCGTCAGTCATGGCTATTCCTCCCTGCCAGCCAGCCGAAGAGCCCGCGCTTGCTGAACAACACCACCAGGATCAGCACCGGACCAAGAAACAGCATCCAGTTTTCTGTCCAGGCCGTAAGGGCCTGCTCCAGGCCCAGATAGACCGCCGCCCCCAGGATGGAACCGTAAATGGTGCCCATGCCGCCCAGGACGATCATGGCCATCAGCGTACCCGACTTCAGCCATGCGGCCATGTCGGGGCTGGCGTACAGGGCGTAGTTCGCCCACAGCGCGCCGGCCAGGCCGGTGCCGGCGGCCGAGATGACGAAAGCCGTCAGCTTGTAGCGCAAGGGGGCGTAGCCCAGGTTGACATTGCGGCGCTCATTCTGCTGGAAGCCGCGCAGCGCCATGCCGAAGGGCGAATTGACGATGCGCCGGCATATCCATACCCAGAGCGTCATCAGGGCCAGGCACACGTAATAGAATATGCCGGGGTCGTCCAGGTTGATGCCCGGCAGGATGTTGCGCGAGGTGATGGACAGGCCGTCGTCGCCGCCATAGATGACCAGGCCGACCAGCACGAAATAAAGCATCTGGGCGAAGGCCAGCGTGATCATGATGAACTGCACGCCGCTGGTGCGCAGCGACAGAAAGCCCATGACCAGGCCCACAAAGGCCGCCACCAGCATGGCCAGCGGCCAGATGGCCAGCGCCGACTCGGAGCCCGCCCAACCCATGATGGTTTCGCCCTGGCCCATGTGGAAGGCCACGATGGCCACCACATAGCCGCCTATGCCGAAGAAAGCCGCATGGCCGAAGCTGACCATGGCCCCGTAGCCCAGCACCAAGTCCAGGCTGATGGCCGCCAGCGCGTAGATGACGAACTGGGTGCCCATGTTGACCAGGAAGCTGTTGTGCGACACATTGGCCACGATGGGCAGGACCAGCAGGATTGCGAAAATCAAAGTGACAACAAGGTTTTTTCGGGTCATGTCTTGGTTACCTCTGGGCCGGGATCAGCCCGCGCGGTTTCACCAGCAGGACGATGGCCATCAGGATGTAGATACTGGCCGACACCAGGCTGGAACTGACCGAGTCGCTGTACTCGGGCGGCAGCAGCTGGGACATCCATATGGGAATGTAGGCGCGGCCGAACGAGTCGGTCATGCCCACCAGCACCGAGCCCAGCAAGGCGCCGCGCACCGAGCCCACGCCCCCCACCACGATGACCACGAAAGTCGTGATGAGCACTTTCTCGCCCATGCCGATTTCCACCGCCAGCAGCGGCGCCGCCATCACGCCGGCAAAGCCGCACAGCAGGGCGCCCAGCGTGAACACCAGCATGAAAAGACGGCGGATGTTCACGCCCAGCGCCTCGACTGTCTCGGCGTCGTCCGCGCCGGCCCGCACCAGCATGCCGATGCGGGTTTTCGAGATGAGCAGCCACAGCCCCACCGCCACCACCACGCCGGCGCCGATGAAGGCAAGCCGCATGACGGGATAGCCCAGGCCGGGCATGATCTGCACCGAGCCCGAGAACAGGGGCGGGATCGCCACAAAGGGAGGGCTGCGGCCGAACACCAGGGTGACCAGCGCATTGGTGAAAAAGATGATGCCCAGCGTGGCCAGCACCTGGTCCAGGTGATCGCGGTGATACAGGCGGCTGATGATGAGCCGCTCCACGACCAGGCCGTAGGCGCCCGCGCCCACAATGGCCGCCAGCATGGCCACGCCGAACGAACCCGTAATGGCCACGGCCGAGGCGGCGCAGAATGCGCCGACCATGTAGAAGGAGCCATGCGCCAAGTTGACCACGTTCATGATCCCGAAGATCAGGGTCAGGCCGGCCGACAGCAGGAACAGCAGGGCGCTGTATTGCAGGCCGTTCATGGCCTGCTCAACGAACAAATACATGGGAAAGACCCTTTGAAGTCCTTACTTCATTTCGCACGAAGAAACGTAAGGATCGACATGGTCCTTGACGATCGTGCTGATGGGCTTGTAGTCGAGCTTGCCCTCGCTGTTGCGCTCGACACGCACAAGATACCAGTCCTGGACGGGATAGTGGTTGGAAGCGAACTTGAACTTGCCGCGCACGCTGTCGAACTCGGCCTTGCGCAGCGCTTCGCGGAACTCGTCCGGCTTGCCCTTGATGTCGCCGCCGACGGCCTTGAGCGCCGAGCCGATCAGGCGCGCGGTGTCATAGGACGTGGCCGCATACACGGTGGGACGGCGCTTGTATTCTTTTTCGAAGGCCGCCACGAAAGCCTTGCTGGCTTCGTTGTCCTGCTGGGCCGTCCACTGCGTGCTGAGATAATAGCCCTCGCCGGCATCGCCCGAAGCCGCCAGCATGCGGTCGTCCATGGAATACAGCGGCGTGACCATCTTGATGCTCTTGTTCAGGCCGGAGTTGGCGAACTGCTTGGCAAAGTTGATGCCCGCGCCGCCCGGCAGGAACTCGAACACCCCGTCCGGCTTCAGCGAGCGGATGCGAGCCAGTTCGACGGAAAAGTCCGACTGGTCCAGCTTGGTGTAGATCTCGGACAGGATCTCGCCCTTGTAGGCGCTCTTGAAGCCGGTCAGCGCATCGCGGCCGGCCTGGTAGGCGGGCGCCATGATGACGATCTTCTTGACGCCCAGCTCGTTGGCGGCCATGGCGGCCGTATCGCTGTACGAGTCGTTCTGGAAGGCCACCGAAAAGAAGTTCTTGTTGCAGGCTTTGCCCGCGAAATTGGAAGGTCCGGCGTTCAGGCTGACGAAAAAGCCGCCGTCCCTGACCACCGAGGGCACCACGGCGACCAGCACGTTCGAGAAGTTGATGCCGGTGAACAGGCGCACGCCGTCCTGCAGCATTTTCTCGGCCGACTGCTTGCCCGTGGCGGGCTTGAGTCCGTCGTCCTCGACGATGAGCCGGACCGGAACGCCTCCCAGCTTGCCGCCGCCTTCCTTGATGGCCAGGTTGAAGGCGTCGCGCTGGTCCTCGCCGATATAGCCGGCAGGGGTGGACAGCGTGCCGATGAAGCCGATGTCGACCGGCTCCTGAGCGTGAGCCAGCGCGGCGAATGCCGATAGCGCCAGCCCGACTGCCAGCTTGTTGAGTTTTTTCATGTGTGGGCCTCCTGAGTTTATGTTGAGTTTTTCATTGATTATGGACTTGACCGGGCATGGCGGACACCAATTTTTGGCGGCCGGCCGCGGCACGGGCAAGCGCGGTGCCCGCGGCCATTCTGGCCCGGCACCGCATAGCGCAGTACAGATTTTATAAAATCTGTATTTTTTTCGACAATATAGTGGGTATTGTCCGTAAAAACAAGTTACGCACATCGACGGGCCGGCGACCCGGCCGATGCGCGCCCGCCTTCAGCGAGGCTGGAGACAGTTTTCCTGGCGCCAGCCGTACAGCCATTCCAGCGCGCTGTAGAACTGCTCTTGCGTCTTGTCCTTCCAGAGCAGATTGCGCACCGTGCGCTCTACGCCCTTGGCGTGGTAGATGCGACCCATTTCACGGGTGGACCATACGACGCGGGCGGTGCGCGGCACCCGGATGGATTCGTACAGACGGAAGGCCGCGTCCCAGTCGCCTTCGCAACGGGCCACGGCCTCACCCAGGGTGACGGCGTCTTCCAGCGCCATGCAGGCCCCCTGGGCCATGTATTGCGTCATGGGGTGCGCCGCGTCGCCCAGCAGCGTGCAGCGGCCGCTGCCCCATTCGTCCACGGGGTCGGCGTCGGCGGTGGCCCAGCGCCGCCAAGAGGTGGGGCGGTCCAGCATCTGGCGCGGCCGGGCATGTATCCCCTGGAAATACGACAGCACTTCTTCCTTGCTGCCGTCGCGCACGCCCCATTCTTCCTGCTCTTTGCTATGGAAGGTGACCACCAGGTTGTACTGCTGCCCGCCGCGCAGCGGGTAGTGCACCAGGTGGCAGCGCGGCCCGGCCCACAGCATGGGCGCGTTCACCCGCAGGTCTTCGGGCATATTCTCGCGCTCGACCACCGCGCGGTACACCACGTGGCCGGTGACGCGGTGCCGCCCGCCTATGGTCTTGTCCCGGATCACCGACTTGACACCGTCGCAGCCCACCACCGCATCGGCGCGGTAGATTTCGCCCTTGCTGTCGACCACTTCGACGCCGTCGGCATTGAGCCTGACGTCGGCCACGTGGGTGGAGGTCTTGAACTGGATGAGGGGGTCGTGCTGCACCGCCTCCAGGATGGACAGATGGATGTCGGCGCGATGGATGACCGCATAGGGGCCGCCGAAGCGTTTGCGGAACGCCTCGCCCGTTTCGATGCGCACGACTTCCTGGGCGTCCACCGCGTCCATCATGATGATGTGGTCGGTGAATACCGCGCGCTTGCGCGCCGCCTCGCCCACGCCCAGGGCGTCCAGGGCCGCGAAGGCGTTGGGGCCCAGTTGGATGCCCGCGCCGATCTCGCCGATGTGCTCGGCCTGCTCCAGCAGCAGCACCTGGATGTTCCGCCGCGTCAGCGACAAAGCCGCCGCCAGCCCTCCGATGCCGCCCCCGACGATGATGACTTTTTGTTTTGACTGTTGAACCGTCATTTCCACTTATTCCTGACTTTGTTCCCCGCCCGGCGGCGATGCCGCCGGGCGCCGCACCGGGCCGGCCGCGTCGCGGCCGGCCCGGCCAGGCTTAGAATGATTCGCGCCACAGGTCCAGCGCCTGCTGGACCGGACGGTCCGAATAGCTGAACAGGACGGCCTGCTCGTCGGCCTCCAGCGTATAAGGCATCCACGAGGGGCAGACGAAGACGTCCTTGGGACCGAATTCCAGCGTGCGGCCCTCGATAGTGCAGCGGCCGCGGCCTTCGACCACCGCGTACACGGTGGAATCGGTGGAGCGATAGGGCGCGCCCTTGAAGCCCTTGGGCAGCAGCTGCATGAAAGTGCCCATGGTGGGGATGGCCCAGCCGCCCGTCACCGGGTTGGTGTACTGCAGCTTGTGGCCCCACACGCGATGAGGCGCGCCGGCATCGCGCATGGACTCGAGCGCGCGCCTGGTGCGGTCGTAGGGGTACCAGAACAGCGGCGACGTCTGCGTGGGCGGCTTGTATTCCACCGGCTTCATGGTGTTGCCGAACAGCGCCAGATTGACGTCCGCAGTGGTCTCGACGTCCTGGCTTTCGCTGGCGCCTTTTTCCATGAACTGGGCATCCAGCAGCTCGACGATGGGCACGTCCAGCCCGTCCAGCCACACCATGGGCTCGTCGGTGGGGTTGCCATGGTCATGGAAGGTCCAGGACGGCGTGATGACGAAGTCGCCCACGCTCATGGCCACGCGTTCGCCGTTGACGGCCGTGTAGGCGCCCTTGCCCTGCAGGATGAAGCGCAGCGCGGACTGCGTGTGGCGGTGCGCCGGGGCGACCTCGCCGGGCATGATCAGCTGCAGGCCGGCGTACAGGCTGTGCGTGATGCGCGAACGGCCGCGCAGGCCGGGGTTTTCGAGCACCAGCACACGCCGCTCGGCCTCTTTGGCCGTGATTAGCTGGCCAGCCTCTTCGATCCAGGGGTAGACCTGGCTCCATTTCCACAGATAGGGCTGACACGGCGTATTGGGCAGGGGCGTGATCAGGCCGTGCAGCGCCTCCCAAAGGGGCGTGCAGTTCGCCTGGTCGATTTTCTTGTAGAAAGCGGCCCGGGCCTGGGCCTGATCGGTTGATGCCACGACACTCATGATGTGACCTCTCTAGTTGGGTTGTTGCGATGCGCGCACCTTGACTTCGGCGCGCCCGATACCCTGCATCTCGACGACGATGGTGTCGCCGGCCACCACGGGGCCCACGCCCTCGGGCGTGCCGGTAAACAGGATGTCGCCGGGATGCAGGCTGTAAAACGACGACGCGTATTCGATCAGCGTGGGAATGTCCAGGATCAGATCGCGCGTGTTGGCTTTCTGGCGCAATTCGTCATTGACCCGCAGGGTGAAGTCCAGCGCCGATGGGTCGGCAAGCTCGTCGGCGGTGACCAGCCAGGGGCCGACCACGCTGTAGGTATCGATGGACTTGCGCAGGCTGCGTTCTTCGGGGCCGCGGGTGGTCATGTCCAGGCCGATGCTGTAGCCGGCGATGTGCTTCATGGCGTCCGCGCGGCTGATGTTGCGCCCGCCCTTGCCGATGACCGCCACGAGCTCGGCCTCGTGGTCGTTGCGCCGCTGCGGGTGCTCCAGCGCCACGCCCTCGTCCACGCCGCACAGCGAACTGTTGGCCTTGAGGAACACGCCTATTTTCTGGATTTCCAGCACGGCGTTCTGATGGTGTATTTCGGAGTCGGCGCGCGCTTCGTCCAGATGCTTTTTGTAGTTGACCGGGGCGGCGATGATCTTGCCCGGGTTGGCCACGGGGCTCAGCAGGCGCACCTCGGACAGCGCGCGCTCGGGCGCGTCGGGCAGCAGGGCGTCGATGCGCGCGCGCACCTGGTCCAGGTTCTGGATGAGCGGGTCGACCGTGGGCAGCGGGTAGCGGCAGGAAGGCAGCACGTCCAGTGCGGCGCTTACGTCTTTTACTTTGTCTCCGGTTACTACTCCGAGCCGATTGTCGTCAAAGCGGCAGATTTTCATTTATGTCGTCCTTCGTCGTGGCGTCCGTCCCGGCGGGCCGGGAACGGCGCCTCTTATGGTTGGTAATCGGGTTGCACTGCCGGCGCGGCCTTCTGGAAGGCCGGCAGCGTGTTGCAATGTTCGTAGACTGCCATGATGCGCGGGTAGGCCTTGAGGTCGCAGCCCATGCGCAGCGCATTGGCGACCTGCGGCACCAGGCAGCAGTCGGCCAGCGATACCTGGCCGCCCACGCAGTAGCCATCCGAGGCGACGCGCAGCAACATCTGTTCCAGCGACGTGAAGCCCTCGGCGATCCAGTGCTGGTACCAGGCGTTCTTGGCTTCGTCGCTGACGCCCAGGTCCTTGACCAGATAGCGCAGCACACGCAGGTTGTTCAGCGGATGCATGTCGCAGGAAACCAGGTTGGCGATTTCCAGCACGCGCGCACGCTGCTCGATGTCCTGCGGAATGAGGCGGGGCCGGGGATACTTGGCGTCCAGGTAATCGATGATGGCCATGGACTGGCCCAGCTGGAAGCCGCCGTCGTCCAGCAGCGGCACCCCCGCGCCCGGATTCTTGGCGACGTAGTCGGGCTCCTTGTGCTGCATGACGCGGATGTTTACCGGCACCAGATTGAAGTCCAGGTTTTTCAAACCCAGCACGATACGCACGCGGTACGAGGTAGAGCTGTTGAAAAAGCTGTACAGGTCCATGCCCTACACCACTTCGACCGAGATGCTGCCCAGGCCTTCGACAGAGCCGACCATGAGGTCGCCGGCCACCACAGGGCCCACGCCCTCGGGCGTGCCGGTGTAGATGAGGTCGCCCGGCTCCAGCCTGAAAAACTTGGACAGATAGCTGACGGTCTCGGCTACCGACCAGATCAGCTTGTCCAGGCTGCTGTTCTGCTTGGTGGCGCCGTTGACGTCCAGCTTGATGGCGGCCTTCTCCAGGTGGCCGACCTTGCCGGCGGGATACAGGGGGCCGATGGGCGCGCTGTCGTCGAACGCCTTGCCGATTTCCCAGGGGCGGCCGGCCTCGCGCATTTTCATCTGCAGGTCGCGGCGCGTCATGTCCAGGCCCACGGCATAGCCCCATACGTGGCCCAGGGCGTCTTCGACGCTGATGTCCGAGCCGCCCTTGCCGATGGCGGCCACCAACTCGATTTCGTAGTGGTAGTTGCTGGTTTCGGCGGGATAGGGAATGCGCAGCGTCTGGCCATTGGCCACCGGACGCACGGCATCGGCCGGCTTGCAGAAGAAGAAAGGCGGCTCGCGGTCGGGGTCGAAGCCCATTTCACGGGCGTGGGCGGCGTAATTGCGCCCCACACAGTAGACGCGTCGCACGGGAAAGGTGTCGGTGCTGCCTTCGACGGGAACGGCGATGGTCTCGGGCGGATTCACAACGTATGACATGCAATGGCCTCTTGGTTCGGTATGTTTGAGGTATCCGGATGGTGGACGACAGCCGCGCCGGCGCCAATCGCCCCGCGGGAGTCCGGCTTTCCAATATACGACTTTTCCCTATTATTGTGTGCCTTCCGGTATATCGGAAAAAATGAAAAATTCATATCATCCATAAACAAAAAATATACCTTCGTCTTGCATTGTCCCGTCTTCCGCTTCATGCTAGACTGCCAAAAACGGCACGCCGTTCTATATAAAAGAACATCATGCGGGCAAGCCCCGACAAAAGGCCCTGCGCAGACGACGGCCGCAGATAAGCATGGGCCGTCACCCGCCTGCCCCTCATTTCCGCCCCCCCCTCTTTGACAAGGACCAAGACACATCATGGCTACAGACAGGCTGATTCCGGAGCGCACCGCACTGCTTTTCTTCGACATGCTGAACGGGCATATCAAGAAGAACGACCCCAAGACGGACGCGCGCTACAAGCCGGTCATCGCCGCGGCCAGCCTGCTGCTGCAAAGCGCCCGCGCGCACAAGGTGATGGTGGCCTATGCCGCCGCGAACCATCGCGCCGACAACCTGACCAGCGCGCATACCATCCGCGACACCGACGGCCGGCTGAACCCCATCCCCGTGGACCACCCGCCCGAATTCAAGCCCGTCGTGGCGGGCGGCACCTGGGAGTCGGCCGTCATCGACGAACTGGCCCCCCGGCCCGAGGACTACCTCATCCCCAAATACCGCTGGAGCGCCTTTTTCCAGACCTACCTGGACCTGGCCCTGCGCACGCGCAAGATCGACACCATCATTCTTTCGGGCGGTTCCACCGACGTGGGCATTGCCAGCACGGCGTACGCCGCGCGCGACCTCGACTACAACCTGGTGATCGCCAGCGATGCGTGCTCGTCGCCCGAAACCGACAACCACGACCAATTCATGCGCCGCATCTTCCCGCGCATGGCCCGCGTGCGCACCGCCGAACAGGTGGCCGCCATGCTGAAGGCATAGGCCGCCGCCCGTCCCGCGGCAATCAGCGCGGCAGGCCGGCCGCGCTGGCGGGGTCTACCGCCGACAGCGCGGCGCGCGCGCCTTCGGGCAGGGGATAACGCCGCGTATAGGGGCCGGCCTTCATGACCTGACCCTCGACATCGTGCTGGACGATGTCCGGCAGCGTGCGCGCCGCCTCGATCAGCATGTCCAGGTCGACGCCCGTATCGCAGCCCATGGCCTCGAACATGTGGACCATGTCCTCGGTGCAGACGTTGCCGCTGGCGCCCGGCGCGAACGGGCAGCCGCCCAGCCCGCCCAGCGAGGCGTCGAAGCGGCGGATGCCGGCGTCGAATGCCGCCACCGCGTTGGCCAGCCCCATGCCCCGGGTATTGTGGAAATGCGCCGTCAGGGCAAGCGACGGCCACCGCGCGCCGACGGTCTCGCACACCCGGCCGACCTGGCGCGGATTGGCCATGCCCGTGGTGTCGCACAGCGACACCCCCTGGAACCCCATGTCGACGAAGCGCCCGACCAGCTGCATGACGCGGTCCAGCGGCACCTCGCCGTCGAAAGGACAGCCGAACGCGGTGGACAGCGAGGCATTGAGCATGGCCTTGCCGTCGGCCTGCCGCGCGATGTCGGCGAACTGCGCCAGCGACTGCTCCGGCGTCATGCGCAGATTGGCCATGTTGTGGCTCAGGCTGGCCGACATGACCACATTGATCTCGTCCACCCCGCAGGACAGCGCGCGTTCGCAGCCGCGCACATTGGGCACCAGTGCCGCGTACACCACCCCTGGCTCGCGCTGGATGCGGCTCATCACGGCCTCGGCGTCGGCCAGGGCCGGAATGGCCTTGGGCGAGGTGAAAGAGGTGACTTCGATCTTGGCCACGCCTGTGCGGCTCAGCGCATCGATGAGGGCAATCTTCTGCCCGGTGGGAATGAATCGGGGCTCAATCTGGAATCCGTCCCGGACGGACACTTCCTGGATGTAGATACGTTGCTTATCGAGGGTTGTCATGTTTGTGTTCCGTGTTTCCTTGCCGCCGGACCGATTCCGGCTGTGGGGCGTCCCCAACTGGAGGCGGCCCGGTCGGGCACCCCGGCCCGGTGCTCCCGGCTAGGCGCCCCAGCTAGGCGCTCCCATCAAAAATCCACGCGCTACGGGGGTGGGGAGTCGACGCAGCGAATGAAGCATCGGAGGCATTTCCTGTTTTTCCTGCCGGCGCTTTCAAGCGAGTCCCGCCGCGCGCAGCTGCGCCAGCTGCTCGGGCGTCACGCCGATAGAGGCCAGCACCTCTTGGGTGTGCTGGCCCAGCTCGGGGCCCACCCAGCGTGTGCGGCCCGGCGTGGCGCTGAGCTTGGGCACGACGCCGGGCAGCTTGATTTCCTGGCCGTCGGGCAGCTCGAAGCTTTGGATCATGTCGCGCGCGCGATAGTGCTCGTCCTCCAGGATGTCCCGCGCCGTATAGATGCGCCCGCAAGGCACCGAAGCCTGGTTCAGCGTTTCGAGTATGGTGTCCAGGTCGTGCCGGCTGGTCCATTCGGAAATGACGCCATCCAGCATCTCGGTGTGCTTCGCCCGGCCGTCATTGTGCGCCAGCGCGGGGTCTTCGGCCAGGTCCGGGCGGCCGATGGCGGCCATCAGCCGCCTGAAGATGCCGTCGCCATTGCCGGCCACCGCCACATAGTTGCCGTCGCCGCACAGATAGGTGTTGGACGGCACGATGCCCGGCAGCGCCGAGCCCGTGCGCTCGCGTATGTGGCCGGCCATGGCGTATTCGGGCACCAGGCTTTCCATGACGGCGAACACCGCTTCGTACAGCGCGACATCGATGTACTGGCCCTTGCCGCCATTGACTTTCAGGTGGTGCATGGCCATCAGCGCGCCCACCGTGCCGTACAGCGAGGCCAGCGTGTCCCCCAGACTGACGCCCACGCGCACCGGCGCGCGGTCCGGATAGCCCGTGACGTAGCGCAGGCCGCCCATGCATTCGGCGATGGCGGCGAAGCCGGGGCGCTGGCTGGCCGGGCCGGTCTGCCCGTAGCCCGAAATGCGCACCATGATGAGGTTGGGGTTCAGCGCCGACAGCTGCTCCCAGCCCAGCCCCCATTTTTCAAGCGTGCCGGGGCGGAAATTCTCGATGACGATGTCCGCCTCGGCGGCCAGCCGGCGCACCATGTCCTGCCCCTCGGGGGATTTAAGGTCCAGGGTCACCGACTTCTTGTTGCGGCTCTGCACATACCACCACAGCGAGGTGCCCTCGTGCAGCTTGCGCCACTTGCGCAAGGGGTCGCCCTCTTTGGGGGGCTCGACCTTGATCACTTCGGCGCCGAACTGGGCCAGCAGCGCGCTGGCGTAGGGGCCGGCTATCAGCGAGCCCAGCTCCAGCACCTTGACGCCTTCGAGCGGCATTGCCTGTGTCTGCGAAACTTCCGCCATGTTCTTCCTTTGCGTGGTTGCATGGGCCGCCGCGGCCCTGTTGCGCGGAGCGGCGGCCTTTATTGCCTTTGTCCGTATCGAATCATCGCCCCGGGGCGCCGGCCTGTAAAGCAGCCGTTCACGAGGCCGCCATCGCAAAATGCGATGGCGGGCAAGGCCTTGACGCCTGGGGCTTGCCGCCCTCGCAGCCTGCATGCCGCTCGGATCCGACATGCACGGGACAGCAGAAACAAAAACCCCCAGGGCCGACGGCCGTGGGGGTCTTGTCGTACATCGTCGGCCGTCATGCCGGCCGGTCTGCACCGGCGCGGCATGAGGAGGCCGGCCCCGGGGTCAAGCCCTGGGTCCGGCCCGGCGATCAGATGATGCGCGCGGCTTCCAGCAGGCGCACGACAGTCCAGGACTTGTCGCGGCTGATGGGGCGGCCTTCGGCGATTTCCACCGTGTCGCCTTCGTTGTACTGGTTGGTTTCATCATGCGCTTTGTACTTGTTGGAACGGATGATGATCTTGCCATAAACCGGATGCTTGACGCGGCGTTCGACGCGAACGACCACGGTCTTGTCCATCTTGTTGCTGACAACCTTGCCAACCAGCGTGCGCTGACGCTTGGCTGCTTCTTGCGTGGTTTGGGTTTCGCTCATTTTACTTACCTGCCTTCTCAGTCAAAAGGGTGCGCACGCGCGCGATGTCGCGGCGGACCTTGCCCAATTGGCTGGTGTTGGAGAGTTGCTGAGTGGCGCGCTGCATGCGCAGGCCGAATTGCGCCTTCAGCAGGCTCTCGAGCTCGGTCTGGAGCTCGGTGTCGCTCTTGCTGCGGAGTTCGCTGGCTTTCATGTGATCTCCTTAAGCACCAATGTGACGCGACACGAAGGTCGTGGAAATTGGCAGCTTGGCGGCGGCCAGGCGGAAAGCTTCACGCGCAAGCTCTTCGCTTACGCCTTCCATTTCGTAGATGACCTTGCCGGGTTGAATTTCAGCGACCCAGTACTCGGGGTTGCCCTTGCCGTTACCCATACGGACTTCCGCAGGCTTCTGGGAAATGGGCTTGTCGGGAAAGACACGGATCCAGATACGGCCGCCGCGTTTGATGTGGCGGTTGATCGCGCGACGCGCGGACTCGATCTGGCGCGCCGTCAGGCGGCCGCGGCCCGTGGCCTTCAGGCCGAATTCGCCGAACGATACTTGAGCACCGCGCGTGGCCAGGCCGGTATTGCGGCCTTTTTGCTCCTTGCGGTACTTTCTGCGTGACGGTTGCAACATGGTTATTCTCCTTCAGGCGCTGGCGCCGCGGCGGCGTCAGGCTTGCGGGGTCCACGGCCGCGGCCGCCGGCAGGACGACGGCCATCGGGGCGATCGCCACGGGGGGCTCGGCGCGGACGGCGCTCTTCGTCACGAGGAGCAGCGGTTTCGGGGGGCATTTCGCCGTTGGGCAGCATGTCGCCCTTGTAGACCCAGACTTTAATGCCGATGATGCCGTAGGTGGTTTGCGCTTCGGCCGTACCGTACTCGATGTTGGCGCGCAGCGTGTGCAAAGGCACGCGGCCTTCGCGGTACCACTCGGTACGGGCGATTTCGATACCGTTCAAACGGCCCGAGCTCATGATCTTGATGCCCTGGGCGCCCAGGCGCATGGCGTTCTGCATGGCACGCTTCATGGCGCGGCGGAACTGGATGCGCTTTTCGAGCTGTTGGGCGATGGAGTCGGCCACCAGCTGGGCGTCGGTTTCAGGCTTGCGGATCTCTTCGATGTTGACGTGCACGGGCACGCCCATCAGGCGCTGCAGGTCCGACTTCAGGTTTTCGATGTCTTCGCCGCGCTTGCCGATGACCACGCCCGGACGAGCCGAGTAGACCGTGATGCGGGCGTTCTTGGCGGGACGCTCGATGATGACGCGGCCGACGGACGCGCTTTTCAGTTTTTTCTTCAGGTACTCGCGCACGCGGATGTCTTCGGCCAGCATGCCGCCGAAGGCTTTATCGTCGGCGTACCAGCGCGAATTCCAGTTGCGGTTGACCGCGAGACGGAACCCAATCGGGTGTACTTTTTGTCCCATTGCGACTCCTTAAGCGCCGACCTTGACCACGATGTGGCAAGTCTGCTTCTCGATACGGTTACCGCGACCTTTCGCACGGGCGGAAAAACGCTTCATCGACTGGGCCTTGTCCACGTAGATGGTGGTGACCTTCAGTTCGTCGATGTCGGCGCCGTCGTTGTGCTCGGCGTTGGCGATAGCGGACTCAAGCGCTTTCTTGAGAATGCCCGCGGCTTTCTTGGGAGTGAAAGTCAGGATATTCAGCGCCTGGGAAACCGACTTGCCGCGGATCATGTCCGCAACCAGTCGGGTCTTTTGCGCAGAAATATGGACTCCACGGATGATTGCTGTAGTTTCCATCACTTACCTCTTGGACTTCTTGTCCGCGGCATGGCCCTTGAACGTACGGGTCAGCGCGAACTCGCCGAGCTTGTGACCGACCATGTTCTCGTTGATGTAGACGGGAACGTGCTGGCGGCCATTGTGCACAGCAATCGTCAGCCCAATGAACTCGGGCAGGATGGTGGAACGGCGCGACCAGGTCTTGATCGGCCGCTTGTCTTTGCCTTCGACGG